>JADMIO010996604.1_pt1 | contig 38634 bp, 38 predicted proteins | sample 8958161 | NCBI WGS metagenome assembly JADMIO01 (sample SAMN16585339, study PRJNA669376) | soil metagenome | isolation source: Crop rotation soil | place: USA: Cullars Rotation, Alabama | collected 2011 | reverse complement strand
GCCGCGACTTCAAGTCACGTGAATTCCAAGCTTCGGATCCCACTGTGCTGGAAAGAATCGAAGATCATGCAGGCGGTGAAGGCGCATGCCGACAAGGGCGGCGCGCTGATCGGCATCTGCAACGGCTTTCAGGTGCTGTGCGAGACGGGGCTGCTGCCCGGCGCGCTGATGCGCAATGCCGATCTGCATTTCGTCTGCCGTCCCGTGCCGCTCGAGGTGCAGGAGACACAGAGCGCGTTCACGCGGAAGTACACCAACGGCCAGCGCGTGGTGTTTCCGGTGGCGCACGGCGAAGGCAACTACTACGCCGACGACGAGACGCTGAACCGCCTCGAGGGCGAGAACCGCGTCGTGTTCCGTTATGCCAAGGGCGAGAATCCCAACGGCTCGGCGCGCAACATCGCTGGTATCCTGAACGAGAAGCGCAATGTGCTCGGCCTGATGCCGCATCCGGAGCGCGTGGTGGACGAGCAGCTTGGCGGCACCGATGGCCGCGCAGTGTTCGAGAGCCTCATCGAGTCCTTGGGCTAAGGTTGTCGGAATGCCTAAATATCATTCCGGAAATCTGGCACCCATGTTCCGGCTAGCGGCGCAATTGTGCCTTCAAATGCGCGCTGCGCAGTTCACGGACAATGGGGGCGCAATTCACAGCGCCGAAAGAATTCTAAATATCTGGGGACTTCACTTGAACTATCCAGGGTTGAGCCACATCAACAGTTTGCGCCAATACGAAAGTGCCGAGTTCTCGACCGCAGCTCGATCAGCCCATGCGAGGAACGAGAGAGTTTTCATCGAACACGTCGCGCCGCTACGAGCACTTACTCGCGGCGCAGTTGGCAGAGTCGAGCAAGGAGATTCGGATAGTGCAGTCGAGCAATATATAAGAGATAACTTTCGGCTTGTGCTTCTTACTGCTGAAGAAACCAAGCGGTTGAATAAACTGAATCGTTCTCAAATGGATCCCGAAAGGCTTGCGAAGGCAAACATTGCGCCGTGGCATCGCATAGGCAGCAATTCAGCTGCGATCGATCGCTAAAGAGAATCATGACCCAGATCACCCCCGAAATCGTCAAAGAGCACGGCCTCTCGGAGGACGAGTACAAGCACATCATCCGTCTGATGAATCGCGAGCCGACAATGGTCGAGCTTGGCATCTTCAGTGTGATGTGGAGCGAGCATTGCTCTTACAAATCGACGCGTGTGCATCTCGCCAAGCTGCCGACGAAGGCGCCGTGGGTGTTGCAGGGGCCGGGCGAGAATGCCGGCGTGATCGACGTCGGCGACGGCGATGCGGTGATCTTCAAGATGGAGTCGCACAATCATCCCTCGTTCATCGAGCCCTATCAGGGTGCGGCAACCGGCGTCGGCGGCATCATGCGCGATGTTTTCACCATGGGCGCACGACCGATCGCAATGATGAACGCGCTGCGTTTCGGCGAGCCGGAGCATCCGAAGACGCGGCACTTGGTCGGTGGCGTCGTCAGCGGCATCGGCGGCTATGGCAACTGCATGGGTGTGCCCACGGTCGGCGGCGAGGTGAACTTCCACAAGAGCTACAACGGCAACATCCTGGTCAACGCGATGTGCGTCGGTCTTGCGCGCGCGGACCGCATCTTCAAGAGCGCCGCGAAGGGCGCAGGCAATCCGGTCGTCTATATCGGCTCCAAGACGGGGCGCGACGGCATCCACGGCGCGACGATGGCGAGCGCCGAGTTCAACGAGGACAGCGAAGAGAAGCGCCCCACCGTGCAGGTCGGCGATCCCTTCACCGAGAAGCTGCTGCTGGAAGCGTGCCTCGAATTGATGGCGACGGACGCGATCATCGCCATCCAGGACATGGGGGCGGCGGGGCTCACCTCTTCGTCCGCCGAGATGGGCGACAAGGGCGGCAGCGGCATCGAGCTCGATCTCGACAAGGTTCCGCAGCGCGAAGCGAATATGACGGCCTACGACATGATGCTGTCGGAGTCGCAGGAGCGCATGCTGGCGGTGCTGAAGCCGGGGCGAGAAGCGGAAGCGGAGAAGATCTTCAAGAAGTGGGAGCTGGACTTCGCGGTCATCGGCATCACCACCGACACCAAACGGCTTGTGGTGAAGCACAAGGGCGAAGTCGTTGCCGACATGCCGATCACGGCGCTGAGCGACGAGGCGCCGAAATACGAGCGGCCCTACGAAAGCCAGAAGCCGGCGATCGGCAATCCGGCTTATGACAGATCGAAGCCGGTGCTGGCGTCGCTGAAGACGATCCTCGCCTCGCCCGACATGGCGTCGCGCCGTTGGGTGTGGGAGCAGTACGACCACACCGTCATGGCGGACACCGTGCAGGTGCCAGGCGGCGACAGCGCCGTGGTGCGCATGCACGGGACGCAGAAAGCGCTCGCGATTACCACCGATGTGACGCCGCGTTACTGTCAAGCCGATCCGTATGAGGGCGCCAAGCAGGCAGTCGCCGAGGCGTGGCGCAACATCACGGCAGTGGGCGCGGTGCCGCTCGCGGTCACCGACAACCTCAACTACGGCAATCCGCAGAAGCCAGACATCATGTGGCAGATCGTGGCCGGGGTGGACGGCATTGGCGATGCCTGCCGCGCGCTCGACTTCCCGGTGATCGGCGGCAATTGCTCGCTCTACAACGAGACCAATGGCGAGGCGATCCTGCCGACGCCGGCCATCGGCGGCGTGGGGCTGATGCGCGACGTGACCAAGATGGCGACGATTGCGCTCAAGCGCGAAGACGACGCCTTGCTCCTGATCGGCGAGACGAAGGGACATCTCGGCCAGTCGATTTACCTTCGCGAGATCGAGGGCCGCGAAGAGGGCGCGCCACCCTCCGTGCATCTGGCGACCGAGCGCAAGAACGGCGACTTCGTGCGCCAGTTGATCGCCGCCGGCCGTGTGGACACTGTGCATGATTGCTCCGACGGCGGCCTGCTAGTCGCCCTCGCCGAGATGGCAATGGCGGGCAATCTCGGCGTCGAGACCGGCATGAGCGGCGAAACGAAAGACGCCATCCCGTTCTTCTTCGGCGAGGACCAGTCGCGCTATGTGCTGGCGGTGCCGCGTGCCGAGTTCGAGAAGATCAAATCCGAGCTGGAGAAGGCCGGCATCGTGTTCGCACTGCTTGGTCATGCGACGGCGGCGAAGACGGTGAAGATCACCGGCCATGGCGAGATCGCGATCAGCGAGCTTCGCAAGGCGCATGAAGGCTGGTTTCCGGCCTACATGAACGCGCCGCACGCCAACTGATCGCCAACAATCCGACCGCATTTTACGGGTCGCATTAATCGACCGATTACTTTGCGAACGGTTGTTCTAAAATACGATGCAACCTGTACGGGTACTCGCCGTTAGCGCCCTGCCAAACCAAAGGAGAAGGGCACATGGCGACATTCAAAGCCGCTGACGACAGCGACATGACCACTTGGAACATCAAAGACATTCTAAACGGAGCGATATCTCATCCATCGGCCGACAGCTTTCACGTCAATTCGACCGACGGCCTCGTCTACAAGTTCAGCGGTACCGATCTTGGCGATTTCAACGCCCAGGGCTTTCCGACCGACGGCACCATAACCGGCTTCAGCGTGTCCGGAGGCGACGCGAACTATCAGGTCTCCAGCGCCGAAATCTCTGCGTCGGATTTCTATGCCCTCCTCAAAGGTCCCGCGGAGAATCTCGAAAGAGCGTTGTTCTCGGGGCATGACGAATTCATCCTCACCGCGCCTGGGCAGGACATCGTGCGCGGCTTTTCGGGCAGCGACGTGTTCAAGTTCGGCGGCACCTTCGACAGCCACGACTGGGTCGACGGCGGCAGCGGCACGGACACCATTCAGCTGAGCGGCGACTACTCGGCAGGATTGCAGGTGACGGGCGCCATGGTCACCAATGTCGAGAAGATGACGATGGGGGACACCGGGTCGTACGATCTCACATTCTCCAACGATGCGATCGGAAAATCGCGGTCGATGACAATCGACGCCTCGCATCTCACCTCCGGCCATACGCTGACGTTCGACGACACCGCTGAGATCGGTGCAAAGCATGTGACGGTCGTTGGCGGCGGCGGCGACGACGTCATCACCACCGGTACCGTCTCGAGCACCGTCAACGGCGGTGCCGGCGACGACACGATCACCACCGGTTCGGCCGGCGACACGATCCTGGCCGGCGCCGGAGTCGATCACATCAGCGCCGGCGCAGGCGACGATGTCATCGACATGGGTTCGGATTTCGGTACCGGCGACACCATCGATGGCGGCGAGGGCAACGACATCGTCGTGGTCCACGAATTGGGCGCCGGCACGCTAACACTTCAGTCACCGATGCTCCAGAACGTGGAGACGATCGAGGTTCAGGATGGCTCCGGCGTCACCACCGTCAATCTCGGCCAACATACCGCGCTCAACGGTCCGGTGACGATCGATGCGTCGGACCTGACAGGCGGGGTGCTGAACTTCGACGGCGCCAACGCGCTCGGCGCTCCGCTCACCATCCTCGGGAGCAACAACAACGACAGGATCACGGGCAGCGCACAGAACGACACGATCAAGGGCGGCGGCGGGGCCGACACCATGAACGGCGGTGGTGGTTCCGACACGTTCGTGTTCGATGCGGCGGACGCAGCGTCGAACGCCGTCGACACGATCGTCGGGTTCAATCCGCTGAACGACAAGATCGATCTTGGCAGCCAGGTGACAGGTATCGGGCACTCCCTGCTTGGCGGCAACGCGTCCTCGATCGGCGACATCAGCGGGCTGGTGGGGAATCTCCTCGACAGCCACGATGCGATGATCGTCAAACCGCTGCTCGGCGCGCTCGGCGGGGACAGCTTCCTCGTCGTCGATCAGAACGGACAGCCGGGATTCCAGGCGGGGCAGGACCTCATCGTGCATCTCGACCATGCGACGCATCTGAGCGATCTGGATCTTTCCAACTTCCTCAGCTGACGCTTCTGGAGCCTCCATTCAACTCGCCCGCGGGAGAAATCTCGCGGGCGGTTTTGTATCTGCGCTTGTCAGCAGAGGCGACGGCGATAGAGTGCCGCTATGGCGATGACAGCAGTGGAAATCGAGAGTTTGATCAAGAGCGCGTTCCCGGACGCGGAGGTCGTGATGACGGACCTTGCCGGCGACAACGATCATTGGTCGGCTTCGATCAAGAGCGCGGCGTTCAAGGGCAAGACGCGGGTGCAGCAACACCAGATGGTCTATGCCGCGCTTCAGGGCCGCATGGGCGGCGTGTTGCATGCGCTGCAACTACAGACAGCGGCGAAGGACTAGAGATGGTCAACCGGCGCCTATCGGCTGTGGTGTTGAGTGCTGCGTTCCTTTTCGGCTGCATGCCAGCAGAAGCTTCTCCGCTTTCCGACTCGCAAATACGACAGAGAATTATCGGGTCGTGGACCGTGGCGCTGGACAGTGCGGACTATCAGGCCGGCACCCCTTATGGGGTCGAGACTTTCAACGCGGACGGCACGTATTTGACCACTTGGTATCAGAACGCCGACTGCAAGGTCCGTCTTCGGCAGATTGCCTCCGATTGGTCGATCAAAGGCGGTGTGCTGCTCAGCGATTACCGCGACGGTAGCGGCTCGAAGGACCAGATCGTCGATATCTCCGCCAAGACGATGACGTTTTATTCTCTCGACGACGGCGCGGTCTACTCGCGCACCAAAATCGAGCCGTGTGGCACGCCGACAAGTTAGTCGCGCACGAACAGCGGCTAATCCTCCGACACGATCACGTCGCCCCATTTGGCTTTCTTGAGCAGGTTGAAGATCGCCTTGTCGCGGCGGTTGAGGTTTGCCTTGTGCAGGCCGTTGTCGTCGCATAGCGGGAAGGCAATGCCAGCTTTGGTTTCCTCGGGCTGGGCGATGATGCGGGCGCGGTTGACCGGCGGTAGCGGCTCGCGTGTCGCGGCGACATAAGAGAAGCGCTCATCCTCGAACGGAACGCTCGCGTCCTTGGCGAGCATGTGATCGCGGCTGCGCGGCAGGCGTTGGGAGAAGTGGCACCAATCGGGCGCCTGCATCGGACATGGCTTGTCGTGGGTGCAGGGCGCAGCGATCCGTGCGCCCTCGCCGATCAACGCTTCGCGCGCGGCACGGATGCGGGCGAAGCCTTGCGGTGTGCCGGGTTCGACGAGCACAAGCGTTCCGGTGGTCGCACTCCACAAGTCGCACGCGATCTTGGCGGCGCGCTCTTCCGGCAGTTCGGCGAGGACGTAACTCGCGACGACGAGATCGGCTTTGCCCTGCCCGTTCGCGGCTGACAGATCGCCGGAAACGAAGTTCGCATCCGGTCGCCCCCAGAGCGTTCGCGCGGTTTCGAGGAAGTGCGAGTTGTGATCGAGCATCGTCGCCGCTTCGAGCGGCCACATCTGTTTTGCTGCCCAACTTGCAGCGCCCGTTCCGGCGCCGACGTCGAGCAGAGTCTTCGGCGCGAAATCGGGGAGCGTTTCGCGCACGGCTTCGAACGCCGCAGTGACAGCGGCATAGGTTGCGGGCAGTCGCGCGATGAGATAGGCGAGCACGTCGAGTTCATCGGCGATGCCGCGCGAGGTTCCGCCGCCGCGATAGGCCTTCGAGAAGGCTTCGGCGCGCGCCGCCAGTTCCTTGCGAGAGACCCCTTCCAGGCGCTGTGCAATTGCCGCCGCGAGCTCGAGCGGAAGGGAGACGTTCATCGAAACCCGCGTGAAATAGGCATTTCCGCCGTTAACTTGACCCCTAGAGGGCCGGTGCTTAGATCATACAGACTTTCCACGAGGCTTGAGTCATGTCCAGCGTTCACGACCGCATCCAGCAAGAAGTATCGGGCAGCGATGTTCTTCTGTTCATGAAGGGCACGCCGGTGTTTCCGCAGTGCGGTTTCTCCGCGACGGCGGTCGGCATCCTTTCCAACCTCGGCGTGAAGTTCAAATCCATCGATGTGCTCAAGGATCCGGAGATCCGCAACGGCATAAAGGAATTCTCCAACTGGCCGACGATCCCGCAGCTCTATGTCAAGGGCGAATTCGTCGGCGGCTGCGATATCCTGCGCGAGATGTATGAGGCGGACGAACTCGCACCGTTCCTCGCTGAAAAAGGCATCGCGCTCGAGAACGCTTAAATCTCTGACTGTCATGGCCCGCCAAGTGCGGGCCACCCAGGTGATGTTGGCGCGTTCTACAAGCTATAACCGCGATTGTTCTGCTGAAATCGAGATGCACAAACTGGGTGGCCCGCATTTGCGGGCCATGACAGTTTGGGATGATACCTAAGCCCTAGCCACCACAACTTCTTCCAGAGGCCGGCGGGGCGATGGTGCCGCCGGCCTTTCTGCGTAGCCGAGGCGGAAGGTGAAGGTGGCCTCCCAGCCCGGCGCGTTCGCTAGTTTGGTCAACGCCGCGGCATAGCTGTCGGGTTTCTTCAGCATGGCGTTGCGATCCACCATTTCGACCGGCTGGTTCATCGGCTGGGCCGCAATGCCTTCCGTCGTCGCGAGCAGATGGAGATGCTGCCAGGCGCGGCCGGCAGCGATGGCGCTTGCCATGTCGAGCCGGTTCTTCACCAGGATCATGCCGAGGGCGGACGCGGTCGGGACCTGCGTGTCGCGCGTCATCGAAAGCCAGTAGCCGTCGGCGGTGGACGCGCTCTGGTCCGGCATCAGCTTGCTCGCCGACACCATGAAGGGCGAGAGGCCGGCGGAATCCATCGTGATGCCATCGCGGTGGTCGAGTACCTCGCGCGTGCCAGTGCGGAACCAGCGGGCGCTGTCGGCCGACATCTGCGGATCGGCGATGATCGCTTCGGTCGCGCGCACGATGAGATCGCCCATCTCTTTGCGTGCATCCTTGCCGACGAGAAATACGGGCCGCACCAACGGGCTTGCGATCGCGTCGGCGAAGCGGATCAGGGTCTCCGGCGCGATTGGCTTACCGGTATAAGGCCCGCGGTTGGTGTGGCGGTTCGGGATCGCTTGATAAAGCGGATCGCTCGCGGCATTGGCAGTGTCGAATGTGATGTGCGCGGCGGGCACAGCTTCGACATCCGGTGACAGGGCGAGACGGCCTTCCACTGGGCGGACATAGGCACGGTAGCCGAGCACACCGGCGGCGCGCACGATGTTCTCGATACAGGCGCCGAGCCCGAGATGCATCTCACGGCGATAGGGATCGAAGGTGCCGAGATGACGCGAGCGATCGGCATAGACCGAGATCGACTGGGCGTGCGTCTCGAACAGCCAGGGCTGGGTGTCATGCGGATTGGCGGCGAGGATGGCGGCGCGCAACGGCTGACGTTCGCCATCGGTCGGGATGCCGCGCCATTCGCCCCATGGCTGATAAGCCGGACCGCTGGTGCCGCTGAAAACGCCGCGGTCCACGACGCGATAGCCGAGCACGGCGAGCACCGCCGCACCGGCACCGCTTGCGATCATTGTCCTGCGGCTCGGCATCGACCCATCCCCTGGTCCGTCTCAGGAGATTATATCGGATCGGGAAAGTGTTTCTTCCAGACGGGCCGGATTTTCGGCCGTTCGAACACCCGGCGGGCGAGCGCGTGGATTTCGGGGATATTGGCCTGGAGCCATTCCTTGCCGACGCTGCCGCGCCAGCGGCTGAACATCACCGCGTAGATGTCGACGGCGCTGAAACCAGTCGGCAGAAACCACGGCCCGGCGATCGCTTGCGCCACGGTCTGAAGGCGCTCACGGATGCGCTGTTTCGCTTTCTCGCGCAGGGCTTCGGCCTCGACGCCGGGCAGCACGAAGCGCTCCGGATAGTCGGAGATTTCAACCATCGGATAGATCTCGGCGATCATGAAGGCGAGCCAACGATAGGCTTCGGCGCGGGCAACGCTACCGACGGGCGGCAGCAGATTTGCCTCCGGATGGCGCTCGGCAAGGGCAAGAAGCAGCGCCGCGGACTCGGTGAGAACCTCGCCGCCCGGCAGTTTCAGTGCGGGGATCTTGCCGCACGGATTGATCGCGCGATAGGCCGCGCCGCGCTGCTCGTTCTTGTCGAGCGAGATGATTTCGAAACGATACTCCGCACCAATCTCAGCCAGCGCCGCTTCGACACAGAACACACCCGAACCTTTGTCGCCGTAGAGAACGTAGGCCATGTTCGCTCCGCAGATTCCTCACGCTAAGATAGAGTAATCTGCGGCTGAACGAGCGGGTGCGCGGCGTATAGCGGTTCAGCGCAACGGCAGCAGCGCTCTGACCCGTGCGTCGCGGAACCACAATCCACCCCACATGAGAATGCCGAGATACACACCGAACAGGATGTGCGTGAACAACGGGCTTTCGACGCGCACATGTGTTGCGACAGCGCCGCCTAGGTAACCGGTTAAGAGGATTGCGCCGAGGATCGCTGTGCGCGGATAGATGTAGAGCGCGGTACAGGCCGCCAGCAGCGCACCGAGGTAGCGCGCCGTTCCCGGCTGCCAGCCGAGGTGCAGGCCCGTCTGTTCGACGATCGGAAGGTGCATGAACTTCATCGTCACGTCCATGACGAAGAACGCGACCACGAGGCCGCTGAGAATGTAGCCGGTCCACAGCATGCGCCGCGACGCCGATGCAGGTGAGATTTCGAAATGCGCGGTTGTCATCGGTGTTTCCTCCATTGTCCGCCCAAAGGACGAACCGCGGCGGAAAGAACCGACAGAAACGCGAACGTATTTTGTGAGATTACTGCGCAGCCTGCGACAGGCGGTCGAGGTGCATGCGGATGTGCGCTGCCTCGGCCGGCGTGTTGGCGAGCGCAATGGCGCGATCGAAGGCCTGTCGCGCCTCGCGTCCACGGCCGAGCTGCAGCAGCAGATTGCCGCGCACGCCGTGGAAATTGAAGTAGCTATCGAGCGCGTCACCGAGCGGCTCGACGAGGGCGAGCGCCGCTTCCGGTCCCGCGGTCTTGTTCACCGCGACCGCGCGGTTGAGCGTGACGATCGGCGAAGGCTCGAGCCGCTCGAGCGTTTGGTAGAGAAGCTCGATCTCCACCCAATCGGTATCTTCCGGTTTTGCCGCGCGCGCGTGCAGCGCGGCGATCGCGGCCTTCACCTGATACGGGCCGGGGCGGCGGTGACGCATCGCCTTGTCGATCAGCGCCAGACCTTCGGCGATCATGTCCGTATTCCAGGCTTTGCGGTCCTGGTCGTCGAGCAGAACGATCGCACCGTCCTTGTCGAACCGCGCCGCGGCGCGCGAATGCTGCAGCAGGAAGAGTGCGAGCAGGCCCATGAGCTCGGGCTCGGCGGGAAACAGGCCCAGCAACAGGCGCGCAAGGCGGATCGCCTCATCGCAAAGCGGCGCGCGCGCTTCCATCTCGCCGGCGCTCGCCGAGTAACCTTCATTGAAAACGAGGTAGATCATGGTGACGACCGCGGCGACGCGTTCGGCACGTTCCACGGCGCCCGGCGTCTCGAACTGTGCGGCGGTCTTGGCGATGCGCGATTTCGCGCGGGTGATGCGCTGTTCCATCGCTGCTTCGCTGGTGAGGAAAGCGCGTGCGATCTGCTTCACCGAGAGACCGGAGACGATGCGCAACGCTAATGCGATCTGCTGCGTGTCCGGCAGCTCGGGATGGCAGCAGATGAAGAGCAGCCGCAGAATGTCGTCGCGATAGTCGGCGCTGTCGAGCCGTTCGGCCATAGGCGTCTCGACATCGTCGAGATCGGAGATCTGGTCTTCTTCCGGCAGCTCCTGCTGACGTTTCTGACGCCGTGCGTGATCGATCGCGGCATTGCGGCCGACCATGATCAGCCAGGCGCCGGGATCGCGCGGCGGACCGTTCTTCGGCCAGGCCTTCAGCGCACGCAGGCAGGCGTCCTGGAACGCTTCCTCCGCAGCATCGAGGCTGCGGAAGTAGCGCATCAATGCGCCGACGGCGCGCGGCCGCGCTGAGGTCAATGCTGCATCGATCCAGGAGAGATCGCTCACGCCGCCAGCGTTCCCTGATTCAGCGTCAGCAGCGGACGGATCTCGTAGGCGCCGCCGGGATTCACGGCGCCGAGATCCTTCGCGAACGTCAGCACCTCTTCGAGGTTCTCGCAGTCGACGACATAGAAGCCGAGCAACTGCTCCTTGGTCTCGGCGAAGGGGCCGTCGAGAACCAGCGGCTTGTCGCCCTTGCGTAGCGTGGTCGCGGCGGAGGTCGGCATGAGACGGGCGACTGGGCCAAGCTTTCCGGCTTTGGCCATGCGGTCCTGCACGCCACTGAGGTCCGCCATGACCTTGGCCTCATGGTCCTTGGACCAGGAGAAGACCTGCTCTTCCGAATTGTAGCAAAGGATGGCGTAAAGCATGGCGGCGCCTCGTCATTTTCCCAAAGGACGAATGAGTATGGCCCGTGCCGACAGGGCAGCGCAAAATACTTCGGAAGCTGTTTGGAACCCATAGAGGGTCGCCCGAAGGCCGGATGAGATCAAGACTGCCAGCGGCGAAAATGTGCCTATAGGTTCGGTGCCCCCGACGCTCTGGAGGGCAGATGCCTGATCTCGAACACCGCATCGACGCAGCCATGGCGCGAGAGATCGCGCCGCACGGGCCCGGCGCGGTTCTCGCCATCGTGAGGGATGGCGCGATGGTTTTTCACAAGGGTTATGGCCTTGCGAACGTCGAGTGGGGTGTCGCGATGCCGCCCGACGCGGTGTTTCCCATTGCGTCGCTGACCAAGCAGTTCACGGCCGTCGCGATCCTGATGCTGAAGGAGCGTGGGCTTGTTGCGCTCGATGCGCAACTGGAGACGTATCTGCCGGATTTTCCGACACGCGGGCGGCGCATCACGGTGCGGCATTTGCTCAATCACACGTCGGGGCTCGGTCGCGACAAACTTCCTGAGAGCGAACGGGAGAAGGCGCGGCTGCATTGGGCGCTTGCCAAGCTGATCGAAGCGATCGCGGCCGTTCCGTTCGAATTCGAGCCGGGTGAACGCCATGCCTACAGCAACTGCGGCTACGTGCTGCTGGGCGCGATCATCGAGCGGGTGAGCGGGCACAAATATCGCGACTTCCTGAAGACGGAGATATTCGATCCGCTCGGCATGACGAACACGTTCTATCTGTTCGATGAGCCGATCGCGCCGAAGCGGGCCGCGGGCTATCAGCGCGGCAGGAATGGCATCGAGAACGCGTCCTATATCAGCCCGACTTATTATCACGCGTCGGGCGGCCTTGCTTCGACTGCGGGCGATCTTGCGCGGTGGGATGCCGCCATGCGGGCGCATCGTCTGATCGGTGCGGAGTCGTTTGCCGAGATGCTTAAGCCGACACGATTGAACGATGGCAGCGAGTATCCTTATGGCTTTGGCTACGGCACGGCCGAGTATCGCGGGCACCGCGTGTATCATCATACCGGCGGGATCAACGGCTTCGCATCGCACATGCTGCACCTGCGCGATGCGAATTTGACGACGATCGTTCTGTCGAACCTTTATCTCTTTTCGATGGATCGCATCACGCGGCTGCTGCTGCGCCGCGGGCTGGATCTGCCGGACGCTCCCGCGCCGGATCGCTCAACCGTCCAGACGACGGACGCGTTCACCGGCACATTTCGGATCGGCGGCGTGTCGCGCGAAATCGTGGCGCGCGGCGATGGCCTTATGTTTGCCGATCAGCCAACCATGCTGCTTCTGCCGAGTGGGGATGGCGCGCTTTTCGAAGCAGACGATCCGGAGAACACCTACCGCTTCGGCGATCTAAAAGGCGGCAAGTACCAGCGATTCGAGGGGCTTTCGCCGCTTTGGCCGCCGCAATTCTACAGCCGCGTTGCGTGAGCGATCAGCCGAACGCGGCGAGCGCGGCTTCGGCGACCTGCATGTCCTGGCTGTAGTGGCCACCGCTGACGCCGATGCCACCGATTACCGCGTCGCCGACCTTGATCGGATAGCCGCCGCCGAACACCACGACGCGCGGTGTGTGCACGATGCCGTGCAGCAGCGGCGGATCATTCTTGATGAAGTCGAACCAGCCATGCGTCGGCATGCCGAAGCTGATCGCGGTCCAGGCTTTGTTCACCGCGATGTCGACCGAGAGGAGCTGGGCGCCGTCCATGCGGCGGAAGGCTTTGAGGATGCCGCTCTCGTCCACGATGGCGATGCACATCGGCACCTTGATCTCGTTCGCCTTGACGATAGCGGCGGCGATCAGCTTGTCGGCGCCGGCGATGGTGATCGTTGGGCGCGTTGTGTGCGTGTCGGGCATGGCGTGATGTCCTCCGGTTCCCTTGCGCTTATATACGCCTTCACCGCCGCTGGATCACCGCACAAAAGAAAGGCCGCCGGTTTCCCAGCGGCCTTTCGATTTTGATGTTCGACGCTATTAGCGCGAATAAAACTCGACGATCAGATGCGGCTGCATGTGGCCGGCATAGGGAACGTCCGCCAATTTTGGCGTGCGCACGAACTTTGCGCTCATCTTGTCGTGGTTGGCTTCGATGTAGTCCGGCGTGTCGCGCTCGGCAGACTTCGCAGCTTCCATGACCAACGCCATGTCGCGCGCCTTGGCGGAGAGTTCGATCGCGTCGCCTTCCTTCACCTGATAGGAGGCGATGGTGACGCGCTTGCCGTTCACCTTCACATGGCCGTGGCTGACGATCTGGCGCGCGGCGAACGGGGTCGGCGCGAACTTGGCGCGATAGACGACGGCGTCGAGACGGCGCTCGAGCAGGCCGATCATGTTCTCGCCGGTGTCGCCCTGACGGCGCGACGCCTCGGTGTAGTACTTGCGGAACTGACGCTCGGTGATGTTGCCGTAGTAGCCCTTGAGCTTCTGCTTCGCCTGAAGCTGCGTGCCGTAGTCCGACAGCTTCTTCGCGCGGCGCTGACCGTGCTGGCCGGGACCATAGGAGCGCTTGTTGACGGGGCTCTTGGGACGGCCCCAGACGCTCTCGCCCATGCGGCGGTCGAGTTTGTATTTCGCGGACGTGCGTTTGCTCATGAAGGGTCCAAATTTGGCGGAAAACGGGCATTCGTGAGGGGGTACCCCCTCGCGGAAGGCGCGCAATATACGCATCGACCTCCCCCTGTCAAACCAAAGGGGATTCGGTGGCTTGCCAAGGCAAAGCCGCGCCAGCGAAGGCTGGTGGCCCCGGTCCGACTCGAACGGACACGTCCCTTTCGGAACTACGGATTTTAAGTCCGTTGCGTCTACCATTCCGCCACGGAGCCAGCCGGCCGGACCCTGCTTCGCACTCAGCAGGTGGTCAAGACTAGTTGGAGGGCTTCGCCTCAAGGCTCGTGATGTAGTCGCGGATCAGTTTGACCGCTTCGTCGTCGGTCACGGTGCGGCCGATCTGGGGCATCATCACGCCGGGTTCGGTCGAGGCCATGCGGTAGAGCAGGATCGATTCTTCGGGATGGCCGGGGGCGATGGCGAAGGAGAGATTGCCGGAGCCTTTGCCCGCTGCGACGGGGCGTTTGTTGATCCCGAACGCGGTCTCGTTGGCTTCTTCATAAGTGAGATAGAGGCCGCTGTTGCTCGCGAGGCCGGCGCGGTTGTGGCAATGGCCGCAATTCACATCGAGATAAGCACGGGCACGACCGGCGAGTGGCGCGGCCAGATCGTCCCAGCGCGGCAGTACTGGCATCGTGTGCGGATCGGGGGCGCCGGTGAGAAGGCCGAGGCGCGACCAGTGCGTGAGCTCGTTCTCACTGCCGCTCGCATAGGTATAGGTGCGGTTGAGATTGCGCGCTTTCGGACCGATCGGCGTGATCTCGCCCGACAGCGAGTGGCACTCCTTGCATTGATTGACGTTGGGCACGCCGTAGTCGATGTGGCGGTCTGTGCCATTCTTATCGGTGAAGGAGATGGCGACGCGCGTGCCGGCGCGTTTCAGCACCGCCTGATCCTGCGCGTCGTTCCAGACATAGGTGAGCGCCACCCAGCCGGACGGTTTGTGAATCAGAAGACGCGTTTCGATATAGCGGAGCTTATCGTCCGGTTTGCGGAAGTCGGCCGGATAGGCGAACACCTTCACCAGAGTAGCGCCGATGGGAAGGTCGAGCACGCCTTCGGCGCGATAGGCGGCCTTCTTTCCGGGCGGCAGATACAGGTAGCGGAATTTCTCGGCATAGTCGCTGAACAACGGCGTATTGAGAGCGTAGGGCGTCAGACGTGCGTTCGCGGTTAGCCCGGATGCGTCAACGAACAGATAATACGCGTCGAGCGTCGATGCCGGATCTTCGGCCATCAACGCCGCATCGTCGACCGCAGGTGGTGGTGTCACCGCTCCAGTGAGAAGAAGCGACGCAGCCGCCAGAATGACGAACGCAATGCGCTTCAAGGCGCCGCCGCGGCGATGACCACTGGTTTCGGCTCGGCGATCGCGCCCTGGTCCAACGTCTTGGTCACGACCGGATTGCCTTGCGAATACGGCGTGCCCTGAACCTTGAGATTCAGATTCGCGACTGGGCCGTCGGCGATCGACAGATGCACGGCTTCCGTCGTCGGCGTGCTGCTGCCGGGTTTGGTGTAAGTCACGACGCCGTCCCAGATCACCGGCGGGATCGCGCCGCCCATCGCCTTCGCGGCTTCCGCACCGCCCGGCCACACCGGCGCATTGCCGTTGGTGCCGAAATGGTTGCTGTGCACCGAGATGTCGCGCGGCAGCGGGTTGTAGTTCGGATCGGTGAAGGCGTTGAGATACGCAACGAGCGAGATCGCGCCACTGGCGTTGCCGTCGATGTGGTTGTCGAAAACGTGCACATCGCGATTCGCCATCACCATGATGCCCGTGCCGGTCGGCACGCCCGCGACCGTGTTGCCCTTCGGGGCGAAGTTCGGTGTGTCGTTGTTCACGACCTCATTGTGGAAGACGCGCGTCGAGTGGCCGCCCATCTGCGGCAGGCCGGGCAGATCGAACACGAGAATGCCGCCCGCGTTATGGGTCGAGACGTTGTCGTGCACGTCGGCGTTGAACGAGTTCTCGATCTCGATGCCTGCGACGTTGTATTCGGCGCGGGAGTTCTGCACGACGATGTTCTTCGATTGGCCGACATAGATGCCGGCGTCGGAGGCACCGCGCACCGTCACTTTGTCGATCAACACGTTCGACGAACTCACGGGATAGACACCGTAGGAACCGTTCTCGGTCTTCGGGCCACCGGTCCATTCGACGACAAGGTTGATCATGCTGAACTTGTCGGCGCCCTTGGATTTGATGCCGTTGGCTTTCGCGTTCTGCACCGAAAGATCGCGCACGGTGACGCCGTTGGAGGTGACAAGCAGGCCTTCCGCTTCGCCCTTCTGGTGATCGAAGGAGAGGATCGTCTTGTCGGGGCCGTCGCCCTGCACCGTCACGTTGGCGACGTCGAGCGAGAGGCCATCGGAGAGATCGAACTTGCCGGCGGCGAGATGCACGACATCGCCGGGCTTGGCGTCGATCAACGCGGTTTGCAGACGTTCCTGCGCATTGTCGCCGGGCGCGACGTCGATGGTCTTCGCACCAACCGCCGTCGGCAGCGTGAGTGCCGCGAGCGCTGCAACGCCAAACCATCTCGTTTTCATGATCCCCTCCGGATGCCAGCTAGAGCCATCGTTTTACAGGGTTTGCTTTCGTCCCGCACCTCGTAAGATGGCCGCACACGCGAGGATAGAATATGCAAACGGCGACACTTGGACCCGTCGGCACGGTGAGCCGGCTGACGCTTGGCGGCGGCGGTATTGGGCAAATCTGGGGCGAGACCTCGCGCAGCGAATCCATCGCGACGATCCATCATGCGCTGGAACGCGGCATCACGCTGATCGACACCGCACCGATGTACGGCAATTGCGAAGCGATCATCGGCGAGGCGTTCGGCGGCAAGCTGCCGGCCGGCATCAAGATCACAACCAAATGCCAACTCGGCACACCGCCGGCGGGTGAAGCGGAAAAGCGGCTGACGGCCTCGCTCGAAGCAAGCCTTGCGGCCATGAAGCTTGAGCGCGTCGATGTCTTCTTCCTGCACAGCAACATCTGCGAGGACGGCTACACCTACGCGCGTCATCCGGAACGGCAGGATCAATTCGCAACGCGCTGGTCGCGCTATGTCGATGGCGTCATTCCCGCCATGGAGAAGCTGAAGGCCGCGGGGAAGATCGCACACTGGGGCATCACCGGCACCGGCGTGCCGCGCACCATCATCAAGGCGCTCGACAACACGCAGAAGCCTGCCGCGGCACAGGTGGTGGCGAATCTGCTCGATAGTCCTGGCGGCATGCGCAGCTACTCGGAAGACCCCGAGCCACGCGCCATCATTGCTGCCGCGGTGAAGAACAGTGTCGGCGTGCTCGGTATCCGCGCGGTGCAGGCTGGGGCGCTCACCGATGCGATCGACCAGCATGTCGCCCAATCATCCGGAGTCCCGCGACTATGCGCGGGCTGAGCCTTACCGCGCCCTGTGCCGCGAGCTTGGCGAAGACCCGGCCGCCATCGCGCATCGTTACGCATTGTCCATGAAAGGCGTCGATACGGTGATCCTCGGCGTCAAGAACCGCGCCGAACTCGATCAGTGCCTGGAGGCCGAAGCGCGCGGACCGCTGGAGCCCGCGGTCATGGCGCGGATCGACGCGCTGGGCCTTCGCAGCGTGTGACCGTCTCCCCTTGCGGGCACCCGCAACATGAGGGAGTGTCGCGCCGCGCTGAGACAAGGGGACCCTATGCGCTCGACCATTGCTTCTTTGACATTCGCTCTCACCGCCGTCGCGCTGACGGCCTGTGGCCCGAGCGGTGAAAAAACAGTCGCCACGGGCAACGGCGGCACCGTCACCACGCAAACGCATAGCGACGGCTCGCAAACCTACACCGTGAAAGATGCGGCCAATAACACGCAGGTCACGATGGGCACCGGCGCGGCGGCCAGCGCCAAGCTGCCGAACTATGCGCCGCTCTATCCGGGCGCCGAAGTGCAGACCAGCGTCAACGCCAGCGGCAGCAACGAAGGCGGGATGGTGATGTTCAAGACCAGCGCCGCGGCCCAGAACGTGATCGACTTCTACAAGAAGTCGGCCGGTGCGGCCGGGATGGCGGACGTCTTCAACATGACGAGCGGCGACACGATGAGTTTCAGCGCCCATGACACCAAAACCAAGCACGGCTTCAGCGTGGTCGCGACCAAGGCCGACGGCGGCACGACGGTCCAGGTGACGTGGAGCAATTCGAACGGCTGAAAAACGCCTCAACCGATTGTGTTCCTCCAGTCCTCGGTTTCATGCGAAAAATCCCCCAAGCAAACACCCTTGGGGGATTTTCCATGTCCGGCATTCATCTGAAGCTGCTGCGCGCCGCAGCGCTCGCCACCGTCCTTTTTCCGCTCGCCGCGCATAGCGACGGCAACAAACCGATCTACGGCAAATGGGGCTTCGACACGGCGGGCGCGGATTTCAAGACCAAGCCCGGCGACGATTTCTTCCGCTATGCCAACGGCACGTGGATCGACAAGACCGCGATCCCCGCCGACAAGTCCGCCTACTCGCTGCGTCTCCAGATGACCGACCGCACGCAAGCGCGGTTGCACGACATCATGACAGCAGCGGACAAATCCGCGGCGCCGAACACGCTCGAGGGTAAGGTCGGCGCGTTCTATCACGCGTTCATGGACGAGGCGCGGGCCGAGAGCCTTGGCGCCAGGCCGATCGAGCCGGAGCTCGCGGCGATCCGGGCAGCGAAGACACGCGACGATCTCGCGGCCCTGATGGGACACGCCAATACCGACTTCGAATCGAGCCTCTATGGCGTCTTCATCGACGTCGATCTCAAGGATCCGACCAAATACGCCGTGTACACCTCGCAGGCCGGCCTCGGACTTCCGGATCGCGACTACTACCTGAAGGCCGACTTCGCGCCGGTGAAAGCGCAGTACGAGAAATACGCCGCGCAACTCCTGCAGTTGATCGGCTGGCCGGACGCTGCCGCGCGCGCCAAGGAAGTTGTCGCATTCGAGACCGCGGTCGCACAGGCAAGCTGGACAAAGGTGCAGCAGCGCGATCCGGTCGCGACCTACAACCCGATGTCGATCGCCGATCTCCAGAAGCTCACGCCGGGCTTTGCGTGGAAAGGCTATCTCGCCAGCGCCAACCTCTCGAAAGTCAGCCGCATCATCGTGGCGGAGAAGAGCGCGTTTCCGAAACTCGCTGCGCTCTATGCGAAGACGCCGTTGGCGACGCTACAGGCGTGGCAGGCCTTCCGTGTGGCCGACAACGCCGCGCCGTTTCTCTCCAAAGCCTTCGCCGATGCGAATTTCCAGATGCGCGATAAGACGCTGTCGGGCCAGAAGGAGCAGCGCGCGCGTTGGAAGCGCGCGATCAGCGCGGTTGGCGGCGACGACTTCCTCGCGTCCGGCGGTTTCGGTGCGTTCGGCACGCTCGGCTTTGGCGTGGGCCAACTCTATACGGCGAAATATTTCGGGCCCGACGCAAAGGCGAAGATCGCGGCGCTCGTCGCCAATTTGAAAGACGCCTATCACGCGCGCATCGAGAAGCTCGACTGGATGGGTGCGGCGACCAAGAAAGAGGCGCTGAAGAAGCTCGACACCTACCAGATCAAGGTCGGCTATCCGGATCACCCGCGCGACTACTCGCGTGTGGCGATCTCGCGCGACGATCTCGTCGGCGACGTTCGGCACGCCGCGGCGGCCGACTGGGCGTTCTACACGGGCCGCCTGTTCGGGCCGGTCGACCGCCTCGATTGGGGCATGACCCCGCAAACCAACGACGCCTATAACGGCACGCTGCGGGACATCGTTTTCCCCGCCGGCATTTTGCAGGCGCCGATCTTCGATCCCAATGCCGATCCTGCGATCAACTATGGCGCCGTCGGCGGCGTGATCGGACATGAGCTGACGCACGGCTTCGACGACGAGGGCCGCAAGATCGACGCGAACGGTGCACTGCGCGACTGGTGGACCAAGGACGATGCCGCGAAGTTCGAGGCGCGCGCCAAGATGCTGGGCGCGCAGTACGACACCTATCAACCGCTGCCGGGCGTGCATGTGAACGGCGCGCTGACGATGGGCGAGAACATCGCCGACCTCGGCGGGCTGACGCTTGCGCTCGATGCCTATCACGCTTCGCTGCACGGCAAGCCGGCACCGGTGATCGACGGCCTGACCGGCGATCAGCGTGTGTTCCTCGGCTGGGCGCAGGCATGGCGCGGCAAGGTGACGAACGACTTCGTCAAACGTCAGGTGGTGAGCGATCCGCACAGCCCGCGGCAATTCCGCGTGCTCGGCCCGACGCGCAATATCGACGCGTGGTACGCCGCGTTCGGTGTGAAGCCCGGCGACAAGATGTATGTCGCGCCGAACAAGCGCGCGCGGATCTGGTGAATTAGAGCGTCGCCGCTACTCGGCCCAGGTGGCGGCGGCGAGTTCTTCCTCTTCCTCCGCATCTTCAACGGGAGGTGCGAGGCCGGTATCAGGCGCGGGCGCGAACGGCATGTGCATCATCTTCGCGTTCCGCCAGTTGCCGAACCAGTAGTAGAGGCCGGCGAGCGCCATCGACGTCGTGGTGCCCATCGGGAAGCTCCACCAGATCGCCTCGGCGCCCCAGGTCGGGACCAGCAGCGTCGCGGCGGGAATACGCACGACCCAGAACGCGATGAAGAGAATGATCAGCGGCGGATAGACCGCGCCGGTGGAGCGCACCACGCCGGTGAACACCATCGTGATGCCGAAGAGAACGAACGACCAGACAACGGTGTGGTCGATGTGCACTGCGATCGGGATCGCCGCGCTGCCGGGCGGCAGGAACAGGCCCAGCACCGCGTAACCGAAAATGTAGAGCACCAGGACGACGCTGCCGGTCATCAGGAGGTTGAACAGGATGCCGATGCCGGTGACATCCGCCACGCGATCCCATTTGCGGGCGCCGACGTTCTGTGCCGCGAAGGCACTGACGGAAGCGCTGATCGCGATCGCAGGCATCTGCACATAGGTCCAAAGCTGCGTCGCCGCGCCGTAGGCCGCTGTCGTGTCCGAGCCGAAGCGGTTGACGAAGCTGATCATGACAACGGCCGAAGCCGACATCAGGACCATCTGCAATCCCATCGGAAAGCCGCGCGTCACCAGCGAGCGCAGGATCGCGAAGTCCGGCTTCAGCAGGTGCAGATCGCTGCGGTCGAGCCAGAGGAAGTGCTTCTTGCGGTAGAGATAGACGAGCATCGCACCGAGACTGATGCTCTGCGCGAGGAGCGTCGACATCGCCGAACCGGCGATGCCCATGCCGTGGATCGGGCCGAAGCCGAAGATCAGGAGCGGATTGAACGCCGTGTCGAGCACGGCCGACGTCACCATGAAATAGAACGGCGTGCGCGCGTCGCCGGCGCCGCGCAAGGTCATCATCACGAAGGTGAAGAAGTACATGAACGGCAGCGCGAGGAAGATCACGCGTAGATAGGCGATGGCATACGGCTCGGCATCGACCGGCGTTTTCATCGCACGCAGGATGCTTCCGACGAAAACGATGCCGACGAGCGCCATGACGGCCGAGGCAATGGCGAAGAACGACGCACTGGTGCCGACGACGCGCTTCACCTGCTCCATGCGCCGCGCGCCCATCGCCTGACCGATCAGGATCGACGAGGCCATGCCGATGCCGAACACGGCGCCGAGCAACAGGAACAGCACGATGTTGGCGTTCGAGGCGCCGGTCAGCGCTTTCTCGCCGAGAAAGCGGCCGACCCACACGGCGTTGATCGATGCGTTGATCGATTGCAGCGCATTGCTGCCGAGCAGCGGCAACGAGAACCACAACAGATTCTTGGCGATCGGGCCGGTCGTCAGATCGCGACCGCCGTAGCGGCCGCCCATTGAAAATCCCCCTTCAGACATCCCGGGCTATGACGCTTTCTTTTCGAAGGTGAAGTCGTTGGCGTTCGGCTGGACTGTCGCTTTCCAGTAGTCGACCAGCGGGAACGGCCAGTTCTGGCTGACGCGGCCTTTGGCGTTTTTGTACCAGCTGGAGACGTTGGGCGAGCCCCATGCCATCTTTTGGTTCATGGCATCGACCTTCTGGTTGAAGGCGTCGTGGATGTCCTGCTTCGGCTCCATGGTGGCGGCGCCGGTTTCGGCGAGTAGCTTCAGGCAGTCGAGGATGTAGCGCACCGAGCATTCGCTGAAGAACACGATCGAGCCATTGACCACGATGTTGGTGTTGGGGCCGTAGATCATGAAGAAGTTGGGGAAGCCCGGCGTCGTCATGCCGAGATAGGCGCGCGCATCGCCGGCCCACTTCTCATGTAGCTCTGTACCGTTACGGCCATAGACCTTGAACGTCTTGAGGAACGTCGAGGCATAGAAGCCGGTGCCATAGACGATGACGTCGAAGTCGTGCTGCTTGCCGTCTTCGGTCCTGATGCCTGTGGCGTTGATTTCGGCGATCGGGTTGGTGACGAGCTCGACATTGTCGCGCGACAGCGCGCCGACCCACACGCCGTTGTCACGCAGCGAGCGTTTGCCGCCGAACGGATACTCCGGGACGATCTTGTCCAGCAGCTCCGGCTTGTTCGCGACCTGCGGCTTCAGCGCCTCGATCAGCATGCCGCGCAGTTCGGCGTTGGCGGCCGACACAGCGTTCTTCGGACCGTTCCAGCCGACATCGGCTTTCACCATCTCATAGACGCCGTCGGTCATCAGCCAGAACAGGAAGAAACGGTACCATTTGTCGTAGAACGGCACGTGCTCGAGCAGCCACTTTTTCCCGGCGCCGACCTTGTCGTGATAATCCGGCGTCGGGCCGAGCCATGGCGGCGTGCGCTGGAAGACTTCCAGCTTTTTCACATCCTTCGCGATCTCCGGCACGAACTGGAAGGCGCTGGCGCCGGTGCCGATGCAGGCAACGGTTTTGCCTTTCAGATCGACGGAATGATCCCACTGGGCGGAATGGAAGGCGGGGCCTTTGAAACTGCCGACACCTTTGATCTCCGGAAAGCGCGGCTGGTTGAGCTGGCCGACGGCGCTGATCACGGCATCGGCGACGATGCGGTCGGTCTTGCCGCCGGCGTCTTTCACCGTGACGGTCCACTTCGATGTCTTCTCATCGAAGCGGGCTTCTTCGACCTGAGTCTCAAAACGAATGTTCTTGCGCAGCTCGTGCTTCTTGGAGATGCGCTGGAAGTAGTCGAGCAGAATGTTCTGTGTCGAATAGTGCAGCGGCCACTCGTGGTTCGGCTCGAACGAATACGAATAGAGATGGTTCTGCGTATCGACGCGGCAGCCAGGATAGGAATTCTCGAACCACGTCCCGCCGACGTCTTTGTTCTTCTCAACGATGGTGAAGGCGACGCCGGCCTGCTTGAGGCGGATCGCGGCCAGCAGGCCGCTCATGCCGGCACCGACGATGACAATGTGCATGCCCTTCTTGCGGTCGCCGACCTTGGGACCGTCCCAATGCGGGTACTTCACGTCGACGCCTTCGATGCTGAGCTCTTCCAGCAGGAACGGCACGTAGTGGGCCGGAATGTCGGCACCAGCGATGAAATTCATCATCTTCATCAGCGTGTCATCGGAGGGACGCGGCGGCAGCACATCGCCCGTCTTGTGCTTCTCGAGCGCAGCGCGGGCTATGTCGCGCGCCTTCTGCTGCAACTCGGCTGGCCAGCCGCCGGTGCGGCTGTCACCGAAGAAGTCGTAGACGGGGCGCGGAAACTGATCGAGTACCGACGCGTCGCCGGTGAGATGAACCACCGACATGAGCAGCGCAGGCAGATGGGCCTCGGCAAGGGCCTGATCGAGCATTTCCTGGGACATGGTGTTCTTGTGGTAGCGTTTCGGATCGGATTTTGGCTGCTCGACCGCCTACGGGCAAGCGAGGTGACATGTCAGAGATTTTGCTGATCGACGATCCGGCACCCTTTGTCCGGCGTCTCACACTGAACCGGCCGGAGAAGCGCAACGCGCTGTCCAACGAACTGCGCGGCGCGTTATTTGCCGCGCTTGACGCAGCGGATCGCGACGATGCGGTGCATGTGACGATCCTGCGCGGTGCTGGTCCCTGTTTCTCGGCTGGATACGATCTGTCGCGCGATGGCGGACGACAGTCCCTGCCCTATCGGACCGCGGGTGGAGCCGGGCAATGGGCGCGGCATGTGGTGGAAGGCGCGTTCCACATCTGGGACCTCGCCAAGCCGGTGATCGCGCAGGTGCATGGCTGGTGCCTTGCCGGCGGATCGGAACTCGCGACCGCGTGCGATCTCGTTTACGTCGCGGAAGACGCACAGATCGGCTACCCACCGGTGCGGATGATGTCGCCGCCCGACAATCAGTTTCACGCTTGGCTCTGTGGGTTGCGTCCAGCGATGGAGATGATGCTCACCGGCGACGCGATCGACGGCAAGCACGCGGTCGAGGTTGGATTCGCCAACCGCGCGTTTCCTTTGGAGCGGCTGGACGCCGAGGTGCTCGCGATCGCCGAGCGCATCGCGAAGATCGCGCCCGACGTGCAGCAGATGAACAAGCGCAGCGTGCACCGCGCGATGGACATCATGGGACTGCGCGCGGCGATCCGCGCCGGCACGGAAATTCAGGCACTGGCGCTGACCACAAAGTCGTCGCAGGAGACGTTCGGAAAATTCCGCGAAGGCGTGAAGGCCGGCCTCGACGCGCGTGATACGGCATTCAAGGATTACCGGACGAAAGAGTAACAACGCCCTCCACTGTCATGGCCCGCCAAGTGCGGGCCACCCAGTTCGTGTTGTTGGGCTTTGTCAAGCGAACTCGTCATCATCGCATAGATCACCTGGGTGGCCCGCACTTGGCGGGCCATGACACTTTTGGTGGGCGGCGCTATTGCAGTGCCTTTATCATCGCGCGGCCGGCGCCGATTAGTGCCTGGTCGTTGACGACGGTGACGAGGTCGAAGCCCTTATCCATCATCTTCTTCGAATACTCGACAGTCGCGCAGTAGATGCCCGATTTGAGACCGGCGCGTTTGGCGGCGGCGAGGATTTCATCGATCGCCTTCACCGTTACCGGATCGTCGGTGTCGAGACGCGGCGGACGGCCTAAGGAGAACGCGAGGTCGGAAGGGCCGACATAGAGCATGTCGAGCCCTTCGATCTTCGCGATGGCATCGACGTTCTGCAACGCGAGCTTGGACTCGATCTGCACGATCGCAAGCACCGTCTCGTTCGCTTTCGCGACGTAGTCGGCGCCGCCATAGATCGTCGCACGGTGCGGCCCGAGGCTGCGCGTGCCAAGCGGCGGGTAACGCATTGCGTTCACGAACTGCTGACACTGTTCGACTGTGTCGACGTTCGGACAGATCACGCCGTAGACGCCGGCATCGAGCGCCCGCATCACATCGCCCGGATTGTTGTACGGCACACGCACCAGCGGCACCGATGGCCCCGTCGAGATCGCGACCAGCATCTGGATCAGCGCGGCGTAGTCCGCCTGGCCGTGCTGCATGTCGACGGTGAGGCTGTCCCAACCCTGCTGCGCCATCATCTCGGCGGAGAAGATCGAGGGGATCGCGAGCCACGCGTTGTTCGCCGCTTTTCCGCTCGCCCAGATTTCCCGAAGCCGGTTCGCCCGCATGACCACTCCCTCTCAATTGCCATGAACCCTAGCAGGGACAGCGCAAATCGCCAGACGGATGAGGAACCAAAGGCGCGTCCCGCAGCTTTCCGCCGTTGAGAGTGTTTGTCGCGAAGGAGCGCAGGCCATGCATGCCATCAGCAAAGAGACCGATGCCTGCATCGATGCTTGCCTTGCCTGTCACAAGACGTGCCTCGGTCTGGCGATGACGCATTGCCTCGAGATGGGCGGTGAGCATGTCGAGCCGCAGCACTTCCGGCTGATGATCGACTGCGCCACGATCTGCGCCACCGCAGCCGACTTCATGAGCCACAAGAGCCAGTTCCACAAACAGATGTGCGGCCTCTGTGCCGAAGTGTGCGCGACCTGCGCCGACGATTGCGCCCGGCTCGATGGCATGGAGGGCTGCGTGAAGGCGTGCCGCGCTTGCGCCGAGCACTGCCGCGCGATGGCGGCTTAAGGCGCAGCTTTCTCTTTGGCGATCTCGGCGTTGTAGGCCTTCTCGGCGTAGTCGAGATACGCTTTGCAGGTGCCGCGATTCACGAACGCCGCTTTGTCGCCGGCTTCCAGCTTCGCGCGCTTCTCCGTCAGGCCGAAAAAGCTGCCGTGCGAGGCCAGCATGATATCGCAGGGCAGCGCGCGGAGTGTTGCGATCGAATGCGCATAGTCGTCGGCGATGCCCGGATAGCTCGGTGCCTTCACGAGACTGTAATTCGGCAGCACGGTCAGGCTGCAGATGAAGAGCACCTGTTCCGGCTTGCCGTCGATATGCGTCGTTATCGACCAGCTCGTACAGCCGCGCGTGTGGCCCGGCGTCAGGTGAATGGTGAGTGTCGTGTGCCCGAGCGTCAGCTTCTCGCCGTCTGTCAGATGCCGGTCCACCTTCACCGGAGCGAAGCGCGCGATGGCGCCGAGGTCGACGAAATCGTTCGCGCCGCCGGATTCCAGCACCGGCGCATCGGCGGCGGATGCGAGCATGGTCGCGCCGGTGGCGCGTTTGAGTTCGGCGAGACCGCCGGCGTGATCGAAATGCGCGTGGCTGCTCATCAGGAGCTTCACATTGTGGACGTCGAAGCCCAGCGTTTTGATGTTGGCTTCGATCTGCGCCGCCGTGTCGGGGAAGCCGCCGTCTGTCAGGATCAGGCCGGCATCGGTCACGATCAGGAACGACGTCACGTCGCTGGCGCCGACATAATAGATGTCATCGCTGATGCGGAATGGTGTCACCGGACGGTCCATCGCCGCAAACTGCGGCGGCAGGTCGGCGGCAAGCGCAGGACCGAGCGCGGCCATCAATGCAAATGCGAATGCAGCGGAACGCGTCAACGCGAGTACTCCCCCAAGGATGCGCATGATACACACGCATCTTCGTGAAACGAATGGGGCGGAATGAAGACGCTGACCACGACGTGCTTGATCGCAGGTGGCGGACCGGCCGGCATGATGGCGGGCTTCCTTCTGGCGCGCGGCGGCGTCGATGTGATCGTGCTCGAAAAGCACGAAGACTTCCTGCGCGATTTTCGCGGCGACACGGTGCATCCCTCCACCATGCAGGTGCTGCACGAACTCGGCCTGCTGCAGGATTTCCTCAAGCGGCCGCATCAGGAGATCACCTCTGTCGAAGGCGAGATCGGCGATACGCGCGTGAAGATCGGCGACATGTCGCATCTGCCGACCGCGGCGAAGTTCGTCGCGCTGATGCCGCAATGGGATTTTCTCGACTTTCTCGCCGAGAAGGCGACGGCGTTCTCGAACTTCCATCTGATGATGCGCAGCGAGGCGCGGTTTCTGGTCGTCGATGGCGAGCGGGTCTGCGGCCTGCGCGTCGAGACGCCAGACGGCATGGTCGAGATCAAGGCCGACGTCGTCATCGGCGCCGACGGCCGGCATTCGGCATTGCGCGCGGCGTCCGGTCTCAAGGTGAAGAAGCTCGGCGTGCCGATCGACGTGCTCTGGATGAAGATCGCGCACCGGCCGGAGGACGGCAAAGCCGTGTTCGGCCGCTTTGCCGCCGGCGCAATCTTCGTGATGCTATATCGCGGTGATTACTGGCAATGCGCGCTGGTCATCCGCAAGGGCGGACTAGAGACCATCAAGGCACAAGGATTAGAGGCGCTACGTGCGCGCGTCGCGACGCTTGCCCATCGCGATCATGTCGACGAGATCCAGAGCTGGGACGACGTGAAGCTGCTGACCGTCGCGGTCGACCGTCTCGAAACGTGGTGGCGGCCCGGCCTGCTCTTCATCGGCGATGCAGCGCATGCCATGTCGCCGATCGGTGGTGTCGGCATCAATCTCGCGATCCAGGACGCGGTGGCGGCGTCGAACATCCTCGCCAAGCCACTGCTGAAGAAGCAGCTGCGGCCATCACATCTCGCGGCGGTGCAGAAGCGCCGCCGTTTTCCGACCTGGGCGACGCAGGCGTTTCAGGTGACGGCGCAGAACACCGTCATCAGCGGTGCGCTCAGCATGACGACGACACCGCGTGTGCCCTTCATCATCAAACTCGCGCAGCGCTGGCCGATCCTCCAGCGCCTGCCTGCGCGATTCATCGGTCTCGGCGTTCGGCCCGAGCACGTGAAGACGAAGCCGGCGCGTTAGGTTTCGCGCACATCGTTCGCGTTGCCGGATTCAAATTGTAACGAAAAGTTGAAGAGACACGGAACCAACCCGTTCCAGTCCCGTTGTTGGACTTAACTCGCGGGAGGGAACCATCCATGCCAGCGCCCCGGCTCTTGCTGGGCGTCGTTTCGACGCTCGCCTTCTTGATCTCAAGCAATCATGCGAACGCAACCACCACCTGGGTGAACACACGAACCCAAGCCATTCCTCTGGTCAAAGCCAAGGCCCTCGGGCCTGTCAGTTCCACGCAGCAAATGACGATCACCGTTGCGCTGAAAATGCGTGGCGCCAAGGCTTTGCGCCAACTCGTCAAACAGCAGGCTACGCCCGGTTCGCCGAACTACCGCGTGTTTCTCACGCCAGCCCAGTTCAATGCGACCTACGCACCGAGTGCCAATGCAGTGCGGGTTGTGCGGAACTATCTCGCCGGCGCCGGCCTCAGCAACATTTCGGTCGAGCCCAACAACCTGTTCGTCAGCGCAAGCGGCACGGCAGCGCAGATCTCCAGCGCCTTCAACACCAGCCTGGCGCGCTTCAAGCAGAACCACCTCTTCGTCTTCGCCAACACGACGCCGGCACAAGTTCCTTCGGGACTTGGCGACATCGTTCTGTCGGTTCTCGGCCTCAATAACATCCAGGCCACAACGCCGATCACGAAGTGCGATATCTCGAATCCGGCGTGCCTGCGCTTCACCTACGACCCGCCAACCTACTGGAAGGCGTATAATGTCGGGACGCTTCCGAAGGCGAAAAGAACATCCATCGCGGTGATGGCGGAAGGCGATGTCAGCGGCGTGGCGCGCGATCTGCACACGTTCGAACTGGCGATGGGGCTGCACAAGATCAATCCCATCATCGTCCAGGTTGGCGTGTGGAGTCCCGATACCGCCGGTCTCGACGAATGGGATTTGGACACGCAATACACCACCGGCATGGCCGGCGGAGTGCACGACCTCTACATCTACACGACGACCTCGCTGACCGATCAGGACACCGCGCTCGAGTTCAATCGCTGGGTGACACAGGATGTCGCGCAGGTCGCCAACGCCTCGTTCGGGATCTGCGAGTTCTTCCCGTTCCTCGACGGGACGATGGTTGCGGACGATCAGGTCTTCCTCGAAGGGGCGGCGCAGGGACAAACGCTGTTCTCCTCGACGGGAGATACCGGCGCGTTCTGTCCCGTCGGCACGCCGAATGGCGTTCCGGCCGGCGCTCCGTTCGTCGGATATCCCGCAACGTCGCCGTACGTTATGGGTGTCGGTGGAACGACGCTGCTCACCAATGCCGACGGCAGCTACAACGGCGAAGTCGCCTGGTATGCAGGCGGTGGCGGCATCAGCCAGTTCGAGTATTCGCCCTATTGGCAGTCCGGCATCATCCCGACCAACAATTCGACCGTGCCGGCGACGTTCCGGGCGATTCCGGATATCTCGATGGACGCCGATCCCAACACGGGCGCCATCGTCTACGTCAACGGCGAGATCGAATATATCGGCGGCACAAGCCTTTCTTCGCCGCTCGCAGCGGGCGCGTGGGCAAGACTCCTGAGCCGCACGTCGAATGTCCTCGGCTTCGCGCCGCCGCACCTGTACGCGAGCTATCCGGCTTTCGGCACGGTGCCCGGCGTACCGGCGGGGCTGACCCAACCGGCGGATGGCTTCAACGACGTTCTGACAGGCACGAACGCGCTCTATACGTCGCTGCCCTATTTCGATCTCACGACAGGTCTTGGCTCACTGGATCTGTCAGCCAAGGCAGCACTCATCGAACCTTGAAGATGGAATTGCAGAAGTCGGCGGGTTGAAACCCTCCGACTTCTGACTCCTCACAGTCGTTCACGCCTGCATGGTCCAGCCTTCGACGGCCATCGAAGCCTGGCGCACCGCTTCGGTGAGTGTCGGATGGGCGTGGCTGGTGCGCGCGATGTCTTCGCTGGCGGCGCCGAATTCGATGGCGAGCGCGGCTTCGGCGATCATGTTGCCGGCTTCAGCGCCGAGAATGTGCACGCCGAGCACCTGATCGGTCTTCGCGTCGGCGATGACTTTCGCAAATCCCTCGGTTGCGGCGATGGTCTTGGCGCGCGCGTTCGCGGTGAAGGGGAATTTGCCGACCTTGTAGGCGATGCCGGCGGCCTTCAGATCCTCTTCCGTCTTGCCGACGCTCGCCACTTCCGGCGCGGTGTAGACGACGGCGGGAATGGCGTCGTAGTTCACATGCCCTGCCCGGCCGGCGATATTTTCAGCGCAAGCGACGGCCTCGTCTTCCGCCTTGTGCGCGAGCATCGCGCCTTCGCGGCAGTCGCCAATCGCCCAGATGCCTTCGACATTGGTGCGGAAGTGCGCGTCGGTGATCACGCGGCCGCGCGGATCGAGCTTCACGCCAGCATCGCCCAGACCCAGATTGTCGACAAAAGGCTTGCGTCCGATGGAAACCAGCATGACGTCGGTCTCGATCGTCTGCTTCTCGCCATTGGCGCCTTCGACATTTACACGCAACGCATCGCCGCTCTTCGTCACGCCGGTGACTTTCGTCGACAGCATGAACTTCATGCCCTGCTTTTGCAGGATGCGTTGGAACTGTTTGCCGGTTTCGCCGTCGAGACCGGGCGTGATGCGGTCGAGGAATTCCACCACCAGCACATCGGAGCCCAGACGGCGCCATACCGAGCCGAGCTCGAGCCCGATATAGCCACCGCCGACCACCAGCATGCGCTTCGGCACGCTGGTCAGCGCCAGCGCACCGGTGGAGGAGACGATCTGCTGCTCGTCGATGGTGACGCCGGGGAGCGGCGCAACGTCGGAGCCGGTGGCGATGATGATGTTCTTCGTTTCGAGTTCGCGCGTCGTGCCGTCTTTCGTCACTACGACCTTGCCGGGCGAGGCGATGCGCGCTTCGCCGACGATCGCTTCGCTCTTGTTCTTCTTGAGCAGGAATTCGACGCCGCGCGTCAACTCGCCGACGACCTTGTTCTTGTGGCCCATCATGCCGGGAAGATCGAGTTCGACGGTCGCCTTGATGCCAAGTTTGCCGAATTCCTTCTTCGCTTCGTCGAAGCGCTCGCTGGCATGCAGCAGTGCCTTGGACGGGATGCAGCCGATGTTGAGACAGGTGCCACCGAAGGTGCCGCGCTTGTCGACGCAAGCGGTTTTCAGTCCGAGCTGGCCGAGGCGGATCGCGGCGTTGTAACCGCCGGGGCCGCCGCCGATTACGACGACATCGAAGGAATCGGCCATGCAGATGAGCCTCGATTTGCGCGCGGCGTCTTATGCGCCCGCCTTCGCTGCGACGCAACAAGTTGGAACTCGCGGAACCTGCTTCTCTCCGGCACGTTTGCAGGGAACGCCCAAGGCGAAAAAAGCCCCCCACATCATCCATCCGGCGAAACGAAGGAGTTCATCCATGACAACACGCATCAGTCTACTGGCTGGTACGGCGGCGGTCGCGTTGCTGACTTTGGCGGTGCCTGCCAGCGCAGCCACAGCGGGCGCCGCAGCGGCGCCATCGGCGAATGCCGTAGCTCAACCGGTTCCTGCAACAACCGGGACGACAAACACCACAGGTACGACCACGACGGACATGACGGCCCCCGCGGCCACACCGATGAAGCATCATCGTGTCCATCATCGTCACCATATGGCGAAGGCGAAGACCGCCGCGAGCGGCGATGAGAAGGCCGAAGAGGCGACCACCGCGCAGCTCAATCAACAGCAGCAGACCTCGCCCGGCACGACAGCGGGCGTGAGCGGCGGTTCATCGACCTCCATGGATGCCAACGGCACCACATCGACCAACGGCGGAATGAGCGCCAGCGGCACGATGTCGTCCGGCAGCTCCATGAATGCGAACGGCACGACGTCGACTGGCACGAGCACAACGACAGGCACCGGCACGACGGACAACTCGGCCACGACAAACGGCACGGTGCCGGAAGTGACGCCGACCAATCCGCCGCCAGCCACCACGCCGCCGACCAAGCCGTCCACCGAGACGACGCCGCCGGCCACAACGCCGCAATCGAAGCCCCAGTAACAGCGCGCTTCGTCGATACGAAAAAAGAGCCGGTTCTTGCGAACCGGCTCTTCTTTTTCGTCTCAGAGAGGACGACTACTGCTGCGGCGACTGCTTGTTGTTGTCACGCGGCATGTCATTGCCCTGCTCCTGCGAGCCTGGCTTCTTCTGCTGATCGCGGCCCTGCTGCTGGCGCTGTTGTTCCTGCGGATTGCCGCCGCTCTGACCCTGTTGCGGGTTCTGCTGGCCGGGCATCTTCTTGTCGTTGTTCATGGCATTTCCTTTATCTGGGGAACTCGGCGGGAAGCGCGTCGCTGCGCCGCCCTCCGTATCAGGAAACGCGGCTGCTCGCGGCCGTTTCCGCTGGAACTTCAAATGTTTAGCTTGACATTTGTTGGTGGCTAGCGCGCCGCCGCGAGGTCGATTTCGGACGCATCCGGATGCGGAAAACGGATTTCCACAGTCGTGCCGCGGCCCGGCTCGGACCGGACAGTGGAGACACCGCCGACCTGCTGCCCGAAGGTCGCGATCAGGCGCGAGCCGATGCTGCGCTTCACCGATGCCGCGTCGTAGCCCACGCCGTTGTCGACGATCGACAGCACGAGATCGTCGCCTGCCTGGCGCAGCCGGATCGTCACGAGGCCCGGCTTCTCCGGATCCGGAAAGGCATATTTGTACGCATTGGTAAGCGCCTCCACGGCGAACAGCGCGAGCGGGATGGCGACCTCAGCCGGCACGTTGCAGGAGATCATGTCGAGTTCGATCTGGGCATGCTCCTGCCCGCTGCCGAGCCCGTCGGCGATCTGGCGCGAGAGATCGCCGAGCAGCCGTTTGAGATCGATCGTCGTCTGGTCTTCGATCTCGTGCAGCATGCGATGCACCAGCGCGAGCGCGTTGATCCGCATCTGCGCCTGGCTGAGCGCGCCCTTCGCGACCGGGTCTTTGAGCTGACCGGTCTGCAAACTGAGCAGGCTCATCACGATCTGCAGGTTGTTCTTCACGCGATGGTGGATTTCGCGGATGAGTTCGGTCTTCTGCGCCACCGCCTCGCGCAGTTTTCGATCGCGATCCTGGATCGCGCTCGCCATGTCGGACAGCGCACCGCCGAGAAGCTGGAATTCACCCGGCGCCGCCTCGAGCGACGGACGAATGGTGTAGTGGCCGGCGCGATAGGCGCCCGAGATGCGCTTCAGATACATGATCCAGCGCGTCACCAGCCGATCGGTGCCGAACCAGATCGCGATCCACGCGAGGCCGATCATCAACACCGGCATCAGAAAGTCGGTTGTCACATGGATGTAGGTGGGCGCGAACAATGTCGCCTCGCGCATCGCAAAGCCGACATAGATTTCGTTGTGCAGTAGCGGCGTCTCGGCAAACACCCACTTGCGGCCCGCGTTATCGGCGGCGGATTGCAGCGCGTTGATGTCGTTGGCGTTGGCGCCGGCGAAGATGGTCGTCGCAATCGCTGCATTGTTCGACGCGATCAGCCGGCCGCGCTTGTCGAAAACGCCGGCCACTGCACCATCCGGCAGTTGCCGCATCCGCAGCAGATCCTTCAGCCAATCGAGATTCATAGCGATGCCGACCGCGCCGGCAAAATCGCCGTTCGTATCGCGCAGTCCGATCATGCCGCCGACCACCGTGAGTGGGATGACGGTGCTTGGCGTCGGACCGATGGTGACGTATTCGCCCTGTGAAGCACGGGCGGCCTGGAAGATCGGACGATCGGCGATGTTGAGGCCGACCGCCTTTGGCAACGCGGCACAGAGCACGCGCCCATCAGCGCCGATGCGGGTGAGATTGACGACATAGACCGAACCGCGCACCGCGCTCTCGAGCGCGCGGTTGCAATCGCCTGTCGCATTGCGCACATCCGGAAGGTTCGCAACAGCCCGCACGATCTGCTCGGACGCCGCGATCATGTTGCCTTCGCGGCTGGCGGCCGAGCGTGCAGCTTCGATCAGCCTCTCGTGAACATCGGCCGCGTCGCGCTGCGCACGATCCATGCCTTGCAGAATACTGACGACGGCGATGGGTGTTAGAGCGATAGTGACGATGAAGAGCAGGCGAAGCCGTAAGGGCGAAACGCCCTCCGGCAAAGGCTCACTTGGTCCGCCGTCCCTGGGCGACGGACTCAGAGTGTCCCGGAACCAGTCGATCCAGTTCCGCCATGATCTCATTCGCGGCGTCTCCCTCGCCCTGTCGCCGTTGATCGGGGAGCGATTCCTCTCCGTCCAGCAGCGCCATCAACGCCTTGCGTGCGCGGGCGACGCGGCTTTTGACGGTCCCTACAGCACAATTGCAGATCGCAGCCGCATCTTCATACGAGAATCCGCCCGCACCGACCAGAATGAGCGCTTCGCGCTGTTCGTCGGAGAGACAGCGAAGGGCACGCGCCGTATCGGACAGATCGGCCGCCCAACCCTGCGTATCGCGCGCGCCGGGGATATTCTCGGCCGCTTCCTGATCCCATGGCGCCTGACGCCAGGCGCGGCGGCGATCGGAATAGAACTGGTTGCGCAGGATCGTGAACAGCCAAGCTTTGAGATTGGTGCCCGGAATGAAGGTGTCGCGCGACTGCCACGCTTTCACCAGCGTCTCTTGCGCGAGATCGTCAGCGCTCTCCGGATTGCCGGTGAGCGAGCGGGCGAAGGCGCGCAGGAATGGGATAAGACCCAGGAGGTCCTGCTTGAAGGGGTCGCCACCGGTTGCGTTGGCGGTTGCCCGTGAAGTGGAAAGGTCCTGTGCCGTCACGACACTTTCTTCCCGTTTTTGGGCAGCTTGCCGTTGTGCAGCTGCGCTTCATCGATCTGCTTCAGCAGATCCATGAATTCATCTGGCACCGGCTCCTGGGCGACTTCATCGAAGGCGCGCCGCAGCTCCCGCCCAATAGCGCGCTGACGCGCGCGGATGAGCCGGAGACGCTCCCTGTTATTGGCAGTTGGTTCTTTTCCCACGGTCCAGTCCCGCTGTTCCGGTGCGCCCGACAAGGTAAACTCCTTACTCTTCGTTCGGCAGTCCGAAGTGACCCGGACGGAAATGAGGGCCACCGATCCCCCCACCCAGTGGCCAGAACGTAGGAGCCTGAAAAGAGTTCCACCTGAGGGGAACTTTTGCGGATAAGGACCGTTTTTGCTTTGGAATTGCTGGAAAACCCCAAAGTCGAGGGAGCTTAACAAATGAGCATGACTCAAACGCTGGCGCCGCATCTGCCTTACCTGCGTCGCTACGCGAGAGCCTTAACCGGTTCACAATCGAGCGGCGACGCCTATGTCCGCGCGGCCCTGTCCGCGCTACTGACCGGCGACCAGGCATTGGATACCAGTGTGGCGCCGCGGGTCGGCCTCTACCGCCTCTTCCATGCGATTTGGGAGAGCGCGTCCGGGCGGCTCGATACCGGATCCGAAGAGGTGTCGGAGAAGACGCCCGAAGGACGGCTGCATGCTCTCGCTGGCCCGAAGCGGGCCGCACTTCTGCTGACAGCGGTCGAAGGCTTCAGCCTCGATGAGACCGGCTTCATCCTCGATGAGGATGCTGAGGAAGTGGAGCGCCAGATCCTCGACGCGCAACGCACCATCGACAAGCAGCTCGCGAGCAAGGTGCTCATCATCGAAGACGAACCGATCATCGCGCTCGATCTCGAAAATCTCGTCACCGAGCTCGGTCACAATGTCGTCGGCACGGCGGCTTCGCGCGACGAAGCGGTGCGCAAGGCGCTCGCCGAACGCCCGGGCCTTGTTCTCGCGGACATCAATCTCGGCGAAGGCGGCTCCGGCATCGACGCCGTGAACGACATTCTCAACAGCTTCGACATTCCGGTGATCTTCATCACCGCCTATCCAGAGAAGCTGCTCACCGGCGAGCGGCCCGAGCCGACCTATCTGATCGCCAAGCCGTTCCTTCCAGAAACGGTACAGGCGACGGTCGGACAGGCCCTGTTCTTCCATCCGATCGCCCGTCAGGCGGCCTAATCTTTCGATTACCTTGCAAAGGCCTCGCTTCGGCGAGGCCTTTTTGCTGGAACCGCGGTTGTTATCCAACGTTCCCGATGTGCTGGTGCGCGGGCGCTTGTTCGCGCGCGATCATTTCAAACAGGAGACCGCTATGGCCAAGCGCAAGACAAAAGGTGTGCAGCATGTCGAAGAGCGCATTGCCGCGCTTAAGGACGACATCGACGCGATCCAGGACGACATGAAGGGCCTCGCCAACGGCGTTGGTGAAGTAGCGCTCGAACAGGGCGACGAGGCAAAGGCCTATGTCGACGATGCGATGTCGGACGCGCGCTCCTATGCGGGCCAGCAAGTCTCGGCGGCGCAGCGCTATGCACAGGATCGCCTCAACAAGGCGCTGAAGGATGCGGAAGACATGGTCGATCGTCTCTCCGATGAAGTCGAAGAGTGGGCGACCGACAACGTCGACACCGCGCGCGAGACAATCCGCAATCAACCGCTCGCCGCGTGCGTTCTGTCGATGAGCGCCGGCGCCTTGATTGGTGCGCTGCTGCTGCGGCGCTGACACACAATGGAGGCGATCGCCGCCTCGCGCGCTGTTGTCGTCCTCATCGGCGCGGCACTGATCCTGGCCGGCGTCGGCTTTGCCGGATACGCGATCATGCTTGCGCTTCTGCCGCGGCTCGGCGCCATCGGAGCCGCGGCGGCGACGGCTGCCGTGTTTCTCATTGTACCGCTTGTCTATCTCGCGATAGCGGCATGGCGAGCGCCACCGCGTGTGGCGGGGCTGCCAGTCGCCGCCGCGCTAACGCCAGAGACCGCCGTCCTCTCCGCGCTAGCCACCACGGCACGCTCCAATCCGCTGCTGGCGATTGCGGGGGCGGCGCTGTTTGGGGCCGCCAGCGTCTGGCTCAACCCTGCGCAGCGCCCGCGCGCCCGTCTGAGGAGCGAAACCCGATCATGAACCTGGCGTTGTCTTAGACCGCAGGATTTGAGGACTCTGATGCTCGGTTGGGCACTAACATTTCTGATTTTGGCGCTCGTCGCGGGCTATCTGGGCTTTTTCGGCCTGGCTGGCCTCGCGGCCGGGATCGCCAAGATTCTGCTGATTGTCTTCGTGGTCCTGCTGATCGTCAGCGCTTTTTCCGGATCGTTGCGCGGCCGGCCGCCGCCAATTTAAGGGAACTTGCCACCCACGAACGGCGTTCGGTTTCTATCAACATATTGATATTATTATATTTATTTATTCCCCGCTTGAGCACCCCGTGCCGGCAGATTCGGTTATCCACAGCCTCCTGCCCGACCTTCAGAAATCGCAAAGTTTTTTTGCAACCAAATGTGGGGCCCCTCGTTATCCCATCCGAGCGGACGTCCGATCCGGTACGCCCCAGCCCCTTCGACAGCCCGCATCGGGTGTCCGCTCGCTCTTTCCCCGATAAGCAAACATTAAAAAGCCCCACAGGATTGGCATGTGGTGGCTATAAACTGTTGTCGAACCATCCGGGCTGATTCCGGCTTGAAACAGATACTTATCCCGCTGTCCGACCCCGGCGCCCGCCGCCGCTGGACGACCATCCGCCATGACGTGCGGGCGATCCGCATCGCCGTGGTGACGCTGGCGACGGTCGCCTGTCTGACGATCGGCGTCGCGGCGGGGGATTTGCTGGCGCCGACGGCGATCGCAATCGTGCTGGCCCTCGTGCTCGCGCCCGCGGCCAACCTGCTCGAGCGGCGTCTGAAAGTACCCTCCGGCTTCTCCGCCGTTCTGACCGTGGTGGCGACCATCACGGTACTGGTGAGCGCGATCGTCACCTTCGCGCCGTCTGCTTCCTACTGGATGGAGCGGGCGCCGCAGATCATCAAATCGGTCGAGACCAAGCTCGAGCCGATCAAGCACACGATGGAATCGCTTCAGGCGCAGATCGAACGCGCGACCACCAAGCCATCGCCGACATCCGGGGCTCAACCGCCTGCCGCGGCACCCGTGCCGCCGTCCGTCGTCGACAGCACCAAGATCGTCACCTCGCTCGCGCTCTTCGCGCCCGGCGCGCTGGCGCAGCTGTTCTACGTCACGATGATGACGATCTTCCTCCTCGCCTTCCGCGCCGGCTATTCGGAGCAGCTCGTACTGCTGCCGCAACATTTCGCGGGGCGCGTCCGGATGGCGCGCATCATCCGCGACGTGCGCAATCGCGTGTCCGGCTATCTCTTCACCGTCGCCACGATCAATGTCTGCCTGATCCCGGTGATCGCGATCGCGCTGACGATCTTCGGCGTCTCGGATGGGATCCTGTGGGGCCTTGTCTATGCGGTCCTGAACTTCATCCCGATCATTGGGCCGACCTGCGTGATCCTCGCCGCCGGCCTAGTGGGCCTTGCGACCGCCGACACGCTGCTGGGCGCGCTGGTTCTGCCCGCCATCCTGCTCAGCATTCATGCCATCGAGTCGAACGTGGTACAGCCGCTGCTCGTTGCCCGGCGGCTCGTCGTGAGCCCGATCGCGGTGTTCGCCTTTCCAGCACATTGGGATCCTAAGCTTAGAATTCCACGTGGACAAGTTGTCGCG
>JADMIO010604055.1_pt1 | contig 38638 bp, 33 predicted proteins | sample 8958161 | NCBI WGS metagenome assembly JADMIO01 (sample SAMN16585339, study PRJNA669376) | soil metagenome | isolation source: Crop rotation soil | place: USA: Cullars Rotation, Alabama | collected 2011 | reverse complement strand
ACTCAGTACTCAGTACTCAGTACTCAGTACTCAGTACTCAGTACTCAGTACTCAGAACTCAGTACTCGTACTACGCCATCCGACCAGTGATCCTCAGATAGCAATCATCCAACCCTACGAGGACCACCGTGCCCGCATTCTGCCATTCGCGAAATCTTTGTTGCACGCGGGGGTGATCGATGTGGCGCGCGTCGCCGAAAACGATCGCGATCACGGCGCGCGAGATGTCCGTCACGCCGGCGGCGCGGGAGCGCTCCATCCCGACTTGCAGCGCGTCGAGGCGGAACTCGATGTCCTGATCGTGCAGGTCGCTCGACGCCGCGCCGACGATCGCGCCCATGCCGATGAACGTCTCGAAATCGAGGTGGCTGAACTCCTTCACGCCACGCTCGCGGATCTCTTCTTCCGTCATCTGATCGGCGAGGATGAGACCGGGGATCTCGGTGCCGACGCCGTCGACTTCCCAGCCGATCCATCGGGTCTTGCCGAGCAGCTTGATCTGTTGGAGATAGCGCGCCATGAGAAAAATTTAACGCCCGTCCTTCTAACTGGCGAGCGTTCGGGAACACATCATCGACGGAGCCTCTCGCCAGACAACGACGATGGCCGTGTGTTTACCGGGCGCTCCCAGATCGCGTAATCGTGGAGGCGCGCGGCGAGGCGCGCCCCACCTCGCAACGCGGCGACGGCCGCGTCGCGCTCCGGCATCGGCGTACCGTTCAGCTGCAATCGTTCTCTCACGATGATCCAGCGCACATTGCGTTCGTTCGCCAGTCTCACCAACGTCGCGACATCGTAAGGGTTGATCGTGCGATCGAACATCAGCACCGGAAATCGGGGACGGCGTCCGCTGACGAAATAGAACGGATCCTCGCCCGGCAGAAAGACGATCGCGTCGTCGACCGGGATGTTCCGATCGGTCCAGGCGACGAGCTCCTCGAAATCGGGAAGCCACTCGCCGGCGACGGTGAGTCCGTACGCGCGATGGGAGTCGCCGTCGAGCTTCACGTAGGTCAGGCGTTCGTTGTGGAGAACGTAGGGGATGCCGAGTGCGAAGAGTGTGATGCCGATGGCGATCGCAAGCGCCATGCGTGCGCCGGCCGGAGCGCCGGCGCTCCACTGGTTCAAGGTGTATGCGGTGATGATGATGAGAAGGGGCCAGATGCCGTAGGTCGAGCCCCACACCTGCTGCGACAAGAACGCTCCGTGAATGGCAGCGAGTGCGAGCAGCGGAACGAAATCGCGGTGTTTGATCAGCGCGAACACCGCAGCGATGAAACCGGCAACGAGCAGCGGTGCCCACATCCGCAAGAGCGGACTGGCGACGTCGAGCGGATGCGTGTAGATCGCGATCATGTCGCGCATCGGCGGCAACCGTCGCGACGCCGCGAACGTGATCGTCCAGCGAATGTAGTTGTGGAGGCCGAACAGCATCGCCACGACGATCACCGCAATCGCTGATGCCGCGGCCACTCCGGCGAGCACACGCCATCGCCGCGTGATCAGCGCGAGCAGCACGATCGCGATCACCAGCGCCAGTCCGATGTTCTGTTTCACGAACACTGCAACCACTGACATCGCGCCCGCGGCGATCCACTTTTCACGCGTGATCAGAAACAACACCATCAACACGGCGAGGCAGGCGTCGGGGTCGTAGAACGGATGGGGAAAGATCGAGTAGATACCGAGGATGGTGACCGGCGCGGTGAGGACGATGGCGGAGAGGCGGCGCGGCTCGATGGCGCGGACGATCGCGTAAGTGAGGAACGTCGCGACGCCGCCGGCGATCGCTGCGTACAGCATGTGATGCCACGCCGCGCGGCCGAACAGCTTGATGATCAGCGCCTGCATCGCGAACGTCAGCGGCGCATACGGAAACGGGAAGTCGCGATACGGCACATCGCCGAACGCGATGCGTGTCGCGTTCTCGATGACGTAGCTGAAGTCCCACAGGATCGTCATCCGCGCGTTCTGCCACGCGACGGCGAGCGCCGTGGCCAGAGCCAGCAGCGACGCGGCCAGCACATCAGGCTTGTCAAACGAATCGGCGCTGCTACGATGAGCGCGGCTCCGGACCTCCATCATGTTCGAATCGGTCGCTCCTGACGCGTTCAAGAAACGCAGTTACCGCATCTTCTATCAGACCCTGCCGCTCTCGCTGAGTGCGCACGGTCTCGCTGCGGTGCTGGTGCTCGCGAACGTCCTGTGGCGCGTCGAGTTCCCGTCGCAGTCGCCGCCGCTCGTGCGCGCCTACACTCTGACGGAGATTCCTCCGCCACCGCCGCCTCCTCCACCCCCGCCGCCCGCCGCGAAACCGCAGGCGCAGCCGGTGGCCGCGCCGCCGCCGCAGAAGAATCTCGACGTCGCGCCGACCGTGATCCCCGATCTCGTTCCCGTCGTCACGAACGATCCTCCGCCGCCGCTCGAGCCGCATCCCGTCGAAGCCGCGGCGCCGGCCGGCGGCGGCGAAGGCGAAGGAACGTCGAATGTGCCCGAGGGATTGCCCGGCGGGCAACCGGGCGGCGTCAAAGGCGGCATCTCGATGCTCGCGCCCGACAATCGCGTGCACATCGCCCGCGACAAACCGCTGCCGATGAAAGCGCTGCGCCAGGAGTATCCCGTCTATCCCGAAGAAGGGCGCCTGAAGATGTGGGAAGACAATCTCACGGTGCGCTACATCATCGGAAAAGACGGGCGCGTGAAAGAGATCATCATTCTCGATCCGCCGCATCGCAGCGTCTTCGGCGACGCGACCCGACACGCGATTCGCGACTGGCGATTCACGCCATTCATGGACGAAGAAGGACAGCCGCAGGAAGTCGTTCACGAACTTACAATTAACTTCCAGCTGCATTGAGTTGGCAGTACCATTTGTCGTCCCGCCATGTTTGAAACCGTAAGCCCTGAAGCTTTCGAAAAGCGCCGGCGATGGGTGTTCTACGAGTCGCTGCCGCTGTCGATTGCGGTGCATGGCGCCGCCATCGCGGGCATCTTCGGATTCGCCATCGCGCACATCACGTTTCCCATCGAGCCGCCGCGTCTCGTCACCGCCTATTCGCTCGCGGAGCCTCCTCCGCCACCACCTCCTCCCCCGCCGCCGCGCGCTGCCGTCGCGCAGGCAACGCCGGTGAAGGAGTACGTGATCCCGAAGGAAGACGTTGCGCCGACCATCATTCCTGACACGATCCCGATGCCGACGGTGGTCAATCACATCGCGTCGCTCGCTCCCGACGTGACGACTCCCGATCCTGGCGTGCAAGGCGGCGTCGAAGGCGGGATGAGCGGCGGCGTCATCGGCGGCGATCCGATCGCCGGCAAGGAGGGCGGCCTTCTCGGCGGCAAGCCCGGCGGAATCCTCGGCGGCTTCCTGGGCGACGACGGACGCGTGCACTTCGGACGCAATCAAGCGCTCCCGCTTTTCGTCGAGCGCCAGGACTATCCCGAATATCCGGAGTGGGGACGCATCCGCGGATACGAAGACCAGGTCGTCGTCCGCTACATCATCGGAAAAGACGGCCGCGTGAAGGAGCTCACAGTGCTCGAGCATCCGGAGCGCAAGATGTTCGAATCTGCCGCGGTCGATGCGATCAAGCTGTGGCGCTTCCGCCCGCTGCTCGTCGACGGCGAGGCGCGCGAAGTCGTGCACGAGCTGGTGGTTTACTTCAAGCTGAAGTAGCGGCTCATTCCGAGGCGCGCAGACGGCGAGGAATCGCCCGCGCGCTTGAGTGAGTCTTGCGGGCTCGCGGGGGATCCTTCGGCGTCTTCGCGCCTTGTACCGTGTTGTGTGACGGGTAAGCCGGGGAGACCGATCGCGCCTGAAGCTTCGAGCTTGAACCTGAGATGGGTCCCCCCGCCCTCGTCGCCAAAGCCGTGGAGCATCCGAGGCCATGAGCCTGTGTCCACAAGCATGGTTGGCGAAGGTACAGGGTCGGGGGAGCCCGGCAGATCCGAACACGTTCGACAGGAGTGTTTATGTCTCGGATCGGCAAGTTGCTGGAAGTGGGGATCGATGTGAGCGCCCGAGAACTGACCGTGGCGGCGAGCCGCGATGGGCAGTTCTTGGGGCGTTCGTCATTCGAGAACACGGCAGAGAGTCGTGGTGCGTTGTGCCGCTGGCTCGGTAAGCGAGGCAAGACCATTCGGGTCTGTCTGGAAGCCACAGGCATCTATGGCCTTGATCTCTGTCTGGCTCTCGAGCGGAGCGGCGTCGAAGTGATGCTTCTCAACCCACGTGTGAGCGCCGACTATGCGAAGGCTCGCATGCAGCGGTCAAAGACGGACATTGCTGACGCCGAGATGCTGCTCGACTACCTGCAGCGAATGCCATTCGTTCGCTGGGTCGCTCCCTCGGCCGAGCGTCTGAAGCTGCGGGCCTTGCTGCGCCGGATCAGTTCCATCAAGCGCATGATCGTCGAAGAGAAGAACCGCCTGGCGGCTGCTGAGGCAGTCGATGAGATGACGGATCTGGTTCGCAACGACATCGAAGTCACTATCGGTCATCTGGAGCGCCGCATCACGCTCATGGACCGGCAGGCCATGGAGCTCGTTCAAGCAGAGCCGAGTCTTGTCCGCTGCTATGAGCTGTTGCTCACCATCAGCGGCATCGGCCACGTCACGGCACTCCTACTGACGGCCGAGCTAATGATGCTGCCGGTAGACCTGACCGCGCGGCAGCTCGTCGCTCATGCTGGACTCGATCCTCGGCGGTTCGAGTCGGGATCCTCAGTCCACAAAGCGCCGAGGATCTCTAAAGCCGGTAACCGTCACATCCGTGCAGCTCTGTTCCTGCCTGCCCTCGCGGCCATCAGACACGACGACCATGTGCGTGCATTCCATGACCGGCTTGTCGGCCGCGGCAAGAAGCCGATCGCAGCCATCGTCGCCGTGATGAGAAAGCTCCTCCATGCCATCCATGGAGTTCTCGCTTCGCAGACCCCGTTCGACTCCACACGCTTCACACCGATTAACACTTGAATTTCAACGGAGCGCCTCAGGATGACAACTTCCGCCGCAACTCATCCCGCTCTTTCCGATCGAGCAACCGCCCATCTCCCGCTCTCATGTTTTGATCGAGATGAATCGGATTGCGCGTCGCCGGAATCACGCACGTGACCGCAGGATGCGACACGATCCACCGCAGAAAAATCTCGCTCCAGCTCGCGCCGAATTCGCCGAGCGAATCGGGAATCGTCTTCTGACGCACGTCGCGAAACAGCGTCCCGCCTTCGAACGGGCGATTGACGATCACCGCGATGCCTCGCGAATCCGCGAGCCGCAGCAACCGCTCCTCGGCGTCCGGCAACGCGATCGACATCGGCAATTGCACGAAGTCGATCGTCTCCTTCTTCATGATCGATTCGAGATCGTCGAACGCGCCGGTGGTGTAGTGCGTGATGCCGATGTAGCGCACGCGTCCTCGCGATTTCCATTCGCGCAGTGTGTCGAGATGCGTTCGCCAGTCCAGCAGATTGTGGATCTGCATCAAGTCGATCGGCTTCGTGCGCAGCAACGTTTCGCTGCGCTCCATCTGCGCGATGCCGCGCTCGCGTCCGCGCGTCCACACTTTCGTCGCCACGAACGGCTGCGGCAGATTCGACATCAGATCGCCGGTGACCTCTTCGGCGTTGCCGTACATCGGCGACGAATCGATGACGCGTCCTCCGCCTTTCGCGTATCGCTTCAGCACTTCGACGAGCGGCGCGCGTTCGCGCTCGCCTCCGCCGACGTCGAACGTCTGCCAGGTGCCGAGGCCGACGACGGGGATCGTTTCACCGGAGGAAGGGATCGTGCGTTGAAGCATGCGCGCTGGTTTACTCCTTGCTCTATCGATACCACCCATGCTCCAGATGCCCGTGATCGGAATCGAGGCGGAGTTCAAAGTCTTCGTCGACGACGTTGAAGTCACACCTGAAGAGATTTGGCGAACGCCCTCCGGCTTCATCGAGCGGCCGCTACTGAAGCGCACGACGAAGTCGCTCCAGCTTCCAACGGGTGGCGCGCTCTACTTCGACGGAGGCGTGCTGGAAGTCGTGACGCCGGTGATCGAGATCGCGCCGCAATGTACCGCGCGCGCCGTGCGGAGTCTGTGGGAGCAGATCGGATTCGTGCGCGACCAGCTCGATGCGTGGGAGAAGCGCAGCGGCAAGAGCGCGCGCCTCCAGGGATTCAGCACGCACTTCAACATCGCCTTCGAGCTTCCGCGCGAAGAGCGCAGCCGCAATCGAACCGTGCAGAAGCTCGCCCTCGCGCTCGTGCATCTGTTGCCGGTGCCGGTGATCGTCATCGCCGCGAACCGGCGATCGAGCGGCGTCGGCGTCCGTCCGCGGCGCGATCGCATCGAGATCACGTTCGACTTCATCCCCGATCCCGGATTGATGGCAGCGGCGACGGCGCTGATCGTCGGCATCACCCGCGACGTCATCGCGCGCGACTCATATCGGCTCGACGACCTCGACGTGCCGATGCTCGCCGGACTCGAGCCGGGACGACATGAGACGCGCAAAGGATGGGTCGCGCGCAACTTTCATTTCCAGCGCGATCCGTTCCGTGGTGATCTCGATGCCGAAGAGTGGATGACGCGCGACGAGGAAGCGACGTCGCTTCGCGCGCTCGCGCTCGATGTCGCCACGCAGTTTCGCGAATCGATCGAGACGCTTGCCGATCCGTTCAGCGTCGAGTTGCTCTTCTCCGTCCTCGACGGCGAGACGCCGGCGCTCCTCGATCTCGACGATCGTCCCGCAGCGTACGACGACGTCGGCCGGTCGACGCGATGGGGAGCGACGATTCCGGAGCTCGAGAACTTCGCCGCGCTCGCCGACGATCGCGAAAAGCATCGAAGGAGCATCGATCCCGCGGAGAAGCTCGCCGCGCCGTGGCGCGGCGAATCGACGGACCGCCGCGCGCGGACGCGCCGTTATCCCGAGCGGAGAACGACGAATGCTGCTGCGCCGTCGCCGAAACTCACTCGCTCCGTCTACGAGCGCGTCTTCCTCAACCTCGGCAACCGCAAGCGCGTGCGCATGAACGGCGAAATGCTGACTCCGGTCGGCGTCCGCGGCTGGTATCACTCGATTCTTCGCAACGCCGAAGGCGAAGAGCGTCTTGTGTCGATCGATCAGCTCATCGGGGGCACCGTGGAATGGTCCAAGGACTGATCCACGAGTCAAAAACCGACCACTGGCGGAAACCCAGTTCCGTCAGCATATGACCCAGCAGCCGCACTCTTCAATCGCCACTCTTTATTAGATTCAACGACTTACGAGCCAGTAGCGCGATGGCAATCGCGTTGCTGTTAGGCGATCCCGCATTCAGCAGTGGGGCAGCAAAAAAATAAGAAAATACTGGAGAAAGATCACTGATGAAGAAGGCTCTGGTTTTCGCGTTCATGGCAGTTTTCGCTGCAGCCGCCTACGCCCAGCAAGGAATCGAAGTCAACGTCGCCAACGAACACTCCCATACGAAGAACAACGCGATCGCCGGCGGATCAGGAAGTCTGGTCTACCACACCGGCGGCACCGTCATCCGCAATGCGAATGTCGTCCTGATCTTCTGGGGACCTTCCTTCGCTGCCGGCGGCGCCGACAACGGCTACGCAACGCAGATCCAGGCCTTCCGCAACCAGTTCGGCACCACCGGCGAGTACAACACCATCACTCAGTACTACGGTGAAGACCCGCTCTCCGGATACGGCAACATCGCCACCGGCAGCCTCGTCGGGGGCCAGGCCGATATGTTCGACACGACAACGCCTCCGACCAACGTCACGGACGCGACGGTGCAGAGCGAAGTGAAGAAGTACGTCTCTTCGCACGGCGTCGACTACAACGCGGTTTACGAAGTCTTCATCCCGAAGACGTCGTACTCGTCCGACGGTTCGGCGACGTCGTGCGGCGGACCGAGCCTCGCCTATTGCGCCTACCACTCGCACTACGTCGACGGCTCGGGCAAGAACGTGAAGTACTCGATCGAGCCGTGGCCGGGCTGCAGCGGCTGCTCCGTCTCCGGCTGGACGACTGCGCAGAATCAGGAGCACTTCGTTTGCCACGAGACGCGCGAAGCGGTCACCGACGCCCTCGGCAACGCGTGGTTCGACCGCCGCGGATACGAAGCGGACGACAAGTGCGCCTGGTCGCCCTCGCCGTTCATCGGCACCGGCGGATTCGGCTATCAGTACGAGTACTCGAACGCGAACGGCGGCTGCGTCAAGACGCGCTAGCTCGCAAACTGTTTCTCTCTCGCAAAGAGCCCCGGCTTCCCGCCGGGGCTTTTTGTTTTATGCTCGCGCCTCGAATGACGAACGACTCAATCGCAGCTCTCTACCACGATCACCTTCGCGAAGTGCGCACGCGCACCGACAAAGCGCTGAGCGAGACCGGCTTCGATGCGGTCGTGATCGGAGCCGGCGCGCTCCACGTCGCGTTCCTCGACGACAACACGTATCCGTTCAGGCCGAACCCGCAATTCAAGTGGTGGGTGCCGATCGTCGACAACCCGAATTGCTTCGTCATCTACACGCCCGGCTCAAAGCCGAAGCTCGTCTACTACCAGCCGGTGGACTACTGGTACAAGCCCGCCGGGGCGCCGAGCGGGTTCTGGGTCGACCAGTTCGACATCGTCGTCATCGGCGACGAGAACGACGCTCAGAAACACTTCCCCACGGAAGGCAACGTCGCGCACATCTACGAAGGCGGATCGAATCCCGAGCCGCTGCTGCATCGCCTGCATTGGGCGCGCGCGTGGAAAACCGACTACGAGATCGAGTGCATGCGCCGCGCGAATCGCCGCGGTGCGCGCGGACATCGTGCCGCCGAGGCGGCGTTCCGCGAAGGGAAGTCGGAGTACGAGATTCACCTCATCTACTTGCAGGCCGCCGACTCGACGGAAGAAGAGCTGCCGTATAGCAACATCATCGCGCTGAATGAAAACGGCTCCGTGCTGCACTACCTGCTGCACGACCGCGCGGTGCTGGACGACGGATCGCGACACGCGTTCCTCATCGACGCCGGCGCGAGCTACAACGGCTACGCCTCCGACATCACGCGCACCTACTCGCGCAGTGCCGACGAGTTTCAGGATCTGATCGACGGGATGAACGAAGCGCAGCAGTCGCTCGTCGCCGCCGTGAAGCCGGGCATCAACTATCCCGACATCCATCTCCTCGCCCATCGCCGCATCGCCGAGCTTCTCGTCCGCTTCGATTTCGTGCGCGGACTCGATGCCGACGCCATCGTCGAGAAGCGCATCAGCAGCACGTTCCTCCCACACGGCGTCGGTCACTACATCGGGTTGCAGGTTCACGATGTCGGCGGTTTCCTCGCCGATCCGACCGGCAACACGATTCCGAAGCCGGAAGGTCACCCCTATCTGCGCCTCACGCGCAAGATCGAGCCGCGCATGGTCTTCACGATCGAGCCGGGCTTCTACTTCATCGACACGCTGCTCGCCGATCTGAAGAAGAGCGACAACGCGGAGTACCTGAATTGGTCGAAGGTCGACTCCTTCCGGAAGTTCGGCGGGATCCGCATCGAAGACGACGTGGCGGTGACCGACGATGGCCGCGAGAATCTGACGCGCGACGCGTTCGCTTCAATTCAATAACGCCGTACAATCGCCCCATCCCATGACCACTCCCGTGAGGGATGCGAGCGAGGATCCGACGATCCGCGTCGATTCGCTGCGGACCGAGCCTCTGTCCGATGGCCCGTCGCGCCTTGCGCCCGGCACGATCATCGCTGACCGCTACCGCATCTCCAGTCTCCTCGGCGCCGGCGGGATGGGTGAGGTCTATCGCGCCGACGATCTGAAGCTCGGCCAAACGGTCGCGCTCAAGTTTCTTCCTGCGGCGCTCGCGCACAACTCGATTCTGCTCGTCAATCTCCACGATGAGGTGCGGCTCGGACGTCAGGTCTCGCATCCGAACGTCTGCCGCATCTACGACATCGCCGATTGGAACGGAACGCACTTCGTAGCGATGGAGTTCGTCGACGGCGAGGACCTCGCGAGACTCTTGCGCCGCATCGGACATCTGCCTCACGACAAGGCGATCGACATCGCGCGCGGCGTCGCGGCAGGACTCGCGGCCGCGCACGCGAAGGGAATCCTGCATCGCGACCTGAAGCCGGCGAACATCATGATCGACGGCCACGGGGACGCGCGCATCACCGACTTCGGTCTCGCGCTCACACACGACGCCGACACCGAGGATTTCGCAGGAACGCCGGCGTACATGGCGCCGGAGCAGTTGATGGGCGATCCCTCCTCCGTGCGCAGCGATCTCTATGCCCTCGGCTTGGTGATGTACGAGATCTTTACCGGTAAGCGCATCTACACGGGTTCGGACATCACCGACCTCCGCAAGCAGCACGAACGCGAGGTCGCTGCACCGTCGACGTATGCACGCGATCTCGAGCCGCGCGTCGAGCGCGCGATCCTGCGTTGTCTCAATCGCGATCCGCAACAGCGTCCTGCGTCCGCGCGCGAAGTATTCGAGTCGCTCCCTGGCGGCGACGCTCTGGTCGCCGCGATGGCCGCGGGCGAGACGCCATCACCGCGTGCCGTCGCCGCGGCGGGAAGTGAAGGCACGCTTTCGCCGGCGAAAGCGTGGGGACTCGTCGCCATCGCCGCACTTCTCTTGCCGCTGGTCATCTTCGTCGAAACGCAACGCGAGCTGCCAATGAAGGTGCCGCTGGAGAAACCGCCTGCGGTTCTCGCCGCGCGTGCCGTCGAAGTCGCGCAGACTCTCGGATATTCGCCGCAGCGCTACCGCGTCTACGACTTCGAACCGCAGACGAGGTACATCGGATGGATCAACGATCACGATCGAAGTCCGTCGCGATGGAGCCGGTTGCGGCGCGGACCGGCTGCCTTGATGTTCAGCGTGCGTCAATCGCCGGCTCCGCTCACGCCGTTCGGCGGATCTCCGTCCGCGACACGCGACGATCCGCCGCTCGTCGCGCGCGGCATGTCGACGACCGAGGTCGACACGAACGGACGTCTCGTCCGCTTCGCTGCGGTCGCCGACCCGCAACGCAAACCGCAGCCGCTCGATTGGACGCGCGCCGCGCGAGAAGCCGGACTCGATCTCTCGCAATTCACGCCCGTCGCTCCACGCGACACGCCTCCGATCTTTGCCGACGCGCGCGCTGCCTGGGACGGCAAACACCCGGATGACGGCACGCCGATTCATGTCGAAGCGGCGGCGGCATCGGGGGTGCCGGTCTACTTCCGCGTCACCGGCGAGTGGGACGATGTCGCGCACACGCCGGGCATCTTCGGCGGCCGAGGACTCGCGGTGTTCATGGAGTTTTTCGCGGGGCTCGTCGTGCTCATGAGCGTCCTTCTCGCCGCGCGCAACTTCGTCGCCCGGCGCGGCGATCGGAACGGTGCGCTGCGTGTGGCGCTCGTGGTTCTCGGATGCGACTTCAGCGCGTTCATGCTGACCGCGGATCACCGGCTCTCGCTGCGCCACGAGCTGTCGATGTTTTCGACCGGCATGAGCTTCGCGCTCTTTTGGGCGGTCTCGTTCTACGTTCTCTATCTTGCGCTCGAGCCGTACGCGCGCCGCCGCTGGCCCGACCGTCTCATCTCCTGGTCGCGTCTTCTCGCCGGCAAGTTGAAGGATCCGATGGTCGGACGCGATGTGCTCATCGGCACCGTCGCCGGACTCGGTCACGCCACGATCGCGACTCTGACCAATTGGCTGCCGGGAAAACTGAACCTCGATCTCCCATTCGCGCCGCACGTCTCGAGGCTACGTCCTCTTCTCGGCACGCGCTACGCCGTCGCGCATGCCGCGGAGGCGTTCGAAGGCGGCGTCGTCCAGGGCTGCACGGTGATCGTCGTCCTCGTCGCGCTCACGTTGATCTTTCGACGCCGCGCGTATGCCGGTGCGGCGCTGGTTCTCATCTTGGCGACGGGATTCTCGCTCGCGCTGCAGTTCAAGCCCATCCTCGTACCGTTCGGTCTCGCCATCGCCGCGCTCAGCGGATTCATCCTTCTTCGGTTCGGATTGCTGGCGACCGTGATGTTGCAGACGACGTTCGCACTGACCTTCGCGTATCCAATCGCGTTCGATCCGTCGTCGTGGACGATCACTACGTCGATCGTCAGCATCATTGCCGTCGTCGCGATCCTGGCGTGGTCCTTCAAGACGGCAATCGGCGGTCAGCCGATGTTCAGCGCTAAGCTGCTGGACGAATGAGCAAACCGATTCTCGTCATCGGCGCGACCGGAACCATCGGCCAACAAGTCGTTTCGCAATTACTCGACGCAGGCACGCGTGTTCGTGCGATGTCGCGCAATCCCGGCGCCGCGAATCTGCCGCCGAACGTCGACGTCGTTCGCGGTGATCTCAGCGACGCGGCCTCGCTCGAATCGTCTCTCGATGGCGTCGAAACCGTGTTCCTCGTTTGGACCGCGCCGCCGGCTGCGGCCGAAGCTGCGATCAACACGATTGCGAAACGTGCGCGGCGCATCGTCTATCTGTCGGCGCCGCACAAAACGCCGCATCCGTTTTTTCAGCAGCCGAATGCCGTCGCTGCAATGCATTTGAACAACGAGCGGCTGATCGAAGCGTCAGGACTGCAGTGGACGTTCATCCGTCCCGGAATGTTCGCGGCGAACGCTCTCGGCTGGTGGGCGCCGAAGATTCGCGCCGGTGAAGTGGTGCGCTGGCCGTACGCGAACGCGGAGACGGCGCCGATCGACGAGCGCGACATCGGCGCCGTCGCGGTTCGCGCGCTGCTCGATGAAGGGCACGTGGGCGGCGACTACGTGATCACCGGACCGGAATCGCTCACGCAACGCGAACAGGTGGCGACGATCGGCAACGTCCTCGGCAGAACGATTCCGTTCGAAGAGATCACGCCCGACGATGCGCTCCGCGACCTCGGCTTTCCGCTGCCCGCTGCGAACATGCTGCTGAATGCCTGGGCCGCTGCGGTTGGCCAGCCGGCGTTCATGACATCGACAGTGGAAGAGATCACGGGCACGCCCGCGCGAACATTCCGCGAATGGGCGCGCGGTCGCGCGGCGGAATTTGCGATGCCGTGATCAGTGCACGGAGCATGCACCGGGTAGGCGGTGATGAAGGACGTCGTCGAGATCGACATCGCTGCGCCGCTTCAGAAAGTCGCTGAGCTCTTCGCCGCACCAGCCCGAGCGCCGGAGTGGATGGACGACATGCAATACGAGCCGCTGTCCGGCGAGCCGGGAGTGCCCGGCTCGAAATACCGGCTCGCGCAGCGGGACGGGAAAATGAATTTCGTCGCGACCGTGCTCGCGCGCGATCTGCCGCGATCCTTCGAAACGCTGCTCGACGCGCCCGATTTCTCCGTGCACGTGACCGGCACCTTTGCGGCGCTCTCGCCGCAGTCGACGCGGCTCACGTCGAGAGAAGTCTTTCGATTCAAGAGCCTGTTCCAACGGCTCTTCGCGTTGTTCGCGCGGCCCGCGATTCGCAAAGCGCATCGCAAGCAGATGGAATCGTTCAAGCAGTTCGCAGAGCGCATATGACGCTGTTCGAAGGATTCGAGGCCGCGCACATCGACACCGAGGAGACGACGATCTTCGTCCGCAAACGTGGCGAGGGTCCGCCGCTGCTTCTGCTGCACGGATTTCCCGAAACGCATTTGATGTGGCGCGACGTCGCGCCGCAACTCGCCGAGCACTTCACGATCATCTGCGCCGATCTGCGCGGCTATGGCAACAGCGGCTGTCCGCCGTCGAGTGACGATCACGCGCCGTATTCGAAGCGCACAATGGCGAAAGACATGGTCGAAGTGATGGCGCACTTCGGCTTCAGACGCTTCTCTGTCGCGGGACACGATCGGGGTGGTCGCGTCGCCTATCGCCTCGCGCTGGATCATCCGGAATCGGTGGAGCGCGTGGCGGTACTCGACATCGTTCCAACCGCCGATGCCTGGCGCCACGCGAACGCCGAGTTCGCGATCAGCTACTGGCCATGGTCGCTGCTCGCGCAGCCACCGCTCTTGCCCGAGCAACTTGTGTCCGCGGCACCTGAGGCGGTCGTCGAGAACGCGCTCGCCGAATGGGGATCCGCTCGCAGCGCGTTCCCGACGGAAGTGCGCGACGCGTACATCGACGCGCTGAGCGATCCGATTTCAGTTCACGCGATTTGCGAGGAGTATCGCGCCGCGGCGACGCTCGATCGCGAGCATGACGAGAGTGATCGTCGCGCCAAGCGCCGCATTCAATCTCCCCTGCTCGCCTTCTGGAGTGCGACCGGCGCGCTCGGACGCTGGTACGAAGAGCTCGGCGGTCCGCTCGCTCTTTGGCGCGAATGGGCGAACGACGTCGAAGGCTTCGCCGTGCAGGCCGGTCACTTTTTTCCGGAGGAGATTCCCGACGAGACGGCCGCGGTTCTGACGCGTTTCTTCATCGCCGGATGATCGCGGATCAATTCCAGCGACTTCCGCAGCAACGTCGCGTTCTCCGGTTTGTTGAGCCACGTCGAGCGTCCTGACGGATGCGGCAAAACGAGGACGTCGAACGTTCGCCCGGCGCGCGTCGCACGATGAACGCGCCCGACGGCGTCTTTGAGTTGTGCGATTCCGATCAGTTGCTGCGACGCCAGCGTTCCCACGGCGATGACGAGTTTCGGCTTCAGGATCGCGATCTCGCGGTCGAGATGTGCGCCGCATCGCGCGATCTCTTCCTCATCCGGAACGCGATCGCCGCCGCTCTTCGCATCCTTCCCAGGAAAGCAGCGAATCACGGCGGAGATGTGAATCCGCTTGCGGAATGTCGCCTCGTCCATCAACTCCTCGAACCACGAGAAGAGGCGCCGCCCTGCCGTGTACGCGAATGGTTTGCGCTCGTCCGCTTCATGCGGTCCGGGCGCTTGCCCGACCAGCATCACGCGCGCGCCGGGAACCGCTCCTGTGACCGGTTGCCCGAAAACCTTCGGGCACGCGCGGCAGGCGTAGAGCGTTTCGAGATGACGCGCGAATTCATTCTGCTTCGCTGTTACCATGGGAACGGTCGATGAAACGTCTCGCCGTCTTGATCCTCTTCCTTCCGATCACTGCACAAGCCTGGACACGCGCCTCCGATCAGCGGATTGCGATGAAAGGCGCCGCGCTCGCGCCGCCCGATCTTCGTCTTCTGCTCACGAAATACGAAACGGACTATAAGCACGGACTCGAAACGGCACAGGCCGACGAGGGAACCGACGCGCACCGCTACTTCGTTCTGTCGAAGCGCGGCCGTTTGCGCGAACGCATCGAGCGCGAGACGCGGGCATCGATCGCCGCAATTCGCAAAGGCGATCCGATGCAAGTCGTCGTCGACCGCCTCGGCACAATCGCGCATCTCGTCGCCGACGCCAACAACCCGTTCCACACCTCGGACGCCGACTCGCGTCTCGCTCCCCTGCACGATGACTTCGAGCAGTACTTCGAGCGCCGCATGTCGAAGTTCCCGACCGTCTTCTACGGGCTCGACGAGAACTTCGCGCTCACTCCGTATCTCGCGCGCACGTTCGAGCGCTCCTCGAAGTTATCGCCACTGATGAGCGAAGAGTATTTTCGCGGCGGCGTTCAGCACTCTTCCGCGGAGTTCGACGACCGCTCCACCGCATTCGGCGTTGCGTCCGTCTGTTACTCGCACGCCGTCACCGACCTCGTGAATCTCTACTACTACATCTGGAGGGAAGCGGGCGGCGATGTCCGATCTGCGTCGGCCATGCGCGGCAGCAACTTGCTTCTGAATGAGTCGAATTGAACGCGCCATCCTCTCCGTCTCCGACAAGACCGGCATCGTCGAGCTCGCGAGAGCTCTAGTAGATCGTGGCGTCGAGATCCTCTCGACCGGCGGCACTGCGAAACATCTGAGCGACGCCGGCATCCCCGTCACGCCGATCTCACAATGGTCCGGTGCGCCGGAAATCCTCGGCGGACGCGTGAAGACGCTCACGCCGAAAGTGTTCGGCGCGATTCTGCACGACCGCGGCAACGCCGATCACGTCGCCGACGTCGAGCGCCTCGGCATTCCGCCGATCGATCTCGTGGTCGTGAATCTCTATCCCTTCGAATCGACGATCGCGAAAGAAGGCGTGACGATCGCCGAGGCGATCGAGCAGATCGACATCGGCGGCCCGTCGATGCTGCGCGCCGCTGCGAAGAATCACAGACACGTGCTGCCGCTCTGCGATCCGAAGTTGTATCCGGCGCTCATCGAACAACTCGACGACGTCAGCGACGAGTTCCGGCTCAAGTGCGCGATCGCGGTGTTCGAGCTGACGACGCAGTACGATCGAATCATCGCGCGCTTCCTCCGCGGCGGAAAAACGATTCCGTTGCGCTACGGCGAGAATCCGCATCAGTCCGCGACGTTCTCGACCGATCATCCGCTCGCGCAGCTTCAGGGAAAAGAGCTGTCATACAACAACCTGCTCGATCTCGACGCGGCGATGAAGCTCGCGAACGCGTTCGAGCAGCCGGCCATCGCGATCATCAAACACACGAACCCTTGCGGCGTGGCGCGGCGCACATCGCTGCCCGACGCTCTGAAAGCGGCAATCGAATCCGATCCCGTCTCCGCATTCGGCGGCATCATCGGCGCGAATGGCGAATTCGACGGCGACTGCGCGCGCGCCGTCGCGGAGATGTTTCTCGAAGTGATCGTCGCGCCGTCGTTCAGCAGTGAAGCGCGCGAAGTGCTTGCGAAGAAGAAGAACCTGCGTTTGATCGCGGCATCATCGATCGCGAGCGAATGGGACATCCGAAGCGCCGCCGGCGGACTCCTCATCCAATCTCCCGACCGTGTGAGCGGTCGCGAAAACTGGCGCGTCGCCACGACGAAGCAACCAACCACCGCAGAGCTCGACGGACTCGAATTCGCGTGGATCGTCTGCGCGCACGTGAAGTCGAACGCGATCGTGCTGACGAACGAGTCGCAGTCGGTCGGAGTCGGCGCCGGCCAAATGAGCCGCGTCGACGCCGCGAAAGTCGCGATCATGAAATCGATTCTGCCCGCGGCAGGAACCTTCGCTGCGTCCGATGCCTTCTTCCCATTTCGCGACGGTCTCGACATCCTCGCTGACGCCGGCGTGCGAGCCGTGATTCAGCCGGGCGGTTCCGTGCGCGACGAAGAAGTGATCGCCGCCGCGAATGAGCGCGGCATGGCGATGGTGTTCACGGGCGAGCGACACTTTCGGCATTGAGCCGGCTGCGCCTCACGCGACTCAACACGACCGCGCCGAGCCAAAACAACGCGATCAACGCCAGCACCGCGAGCAGCGGCGCAAAGATCGCCGTCAGCGACACCGCGGCCGCAATCAAATCTTCGGCGAGAGAGAGGAACGGATTCGCGCAGCCGAATGTCGTCGCGGTCGATCCGAGGCGGACACTCGCCTTCGCGGCGTGAACGCCGAGCGCGATCGGCGCACCTGCGATGAGTCCGACGACGACGGCGGTGGTGCGATCGCCGTGATCGAACACTGCTGCCGCCGCCAGCGTGGCTGCGAGCGGACGCGTGAACGAGCCGACGACGTCGAGCGCGTGATCGATGGCCGGAAACTTGTCCGCGATCGTCTCGAGGATCGCCGCGACCAGCAACACGATCAGAGCAGTGTCGGAGGCGAGCCACTCCATGTCGCCGCGCAACGCGAAACCGCCCCATCCGAAGTGCGCGGCGGCTGCGGCCAGAAGCAGCGGCAGCGTCGTGTGCAGTCCCGTCGATGCGCCGAGCGAGACGCCGAGGATGATCGGAATCAGGTAGGCCAGCGGGTGCGCCATCGATTTCTCTTACCGGGACTAAGTTACCATTCGCGCGCGTGAGCAGCACAGCAAAGATCCGCATGATCGTGTCGGACGTCGACGGCGTTTGGACGGACGGGCGCATCATCTATTCGGGCGAGGCGCGCGAGATCAAAGAGTTCAACGTGCGTGACGGGCTCGCGGCAAAGCTCGCGCAGCGCGCGGGGATCACGGTCGCGCTGGTGACGAGCCGCAAGTCGCACGCGCTCGAACGCCGCGCGCGCGAGCTCGGAATCACGGAGCTGCATCAAGGCGCCGCGGACAAGCTGACGGAAGTCCGACGTCTGCTGATCAAGCTCGAGGTCGCGTTCGACGAGATCCTTTACGCCGGCGACGACCTTCCCGATCTCGCGCCGATGCTCAACGCCGGGATTTCCGCGGCGCCGTCCGATGCCGCGGCTGAAGTGCGCAACGCGGCGACGTGGAAGCTGGAGAGCCGCGGCGGCTCAGGCGTGTTCCGCGAGATCGTCGAACGACTCCTGCGTGAGCGCGGCGAGTGGGATCGCATCGTTCAGGAGTTCTCGGTTGGCAAGCCCGAAGCGCAGAGCATTTAGAGGACGCGTTCTCTACGCCGTGCTCACGGCGTGCGGGGCCGTCGTTCGCCGGCTGCCGCTTTCCGTCATCCGCATCTTGGGCACAATCGTCGGCTCGTTGGGTTACGTATTCGCATCGCGCGAGCGTCGCCGCGCCATCGCGAACATCGCGCGCGCGTTTCCCGAATGGCCGCGAAAGCAACACAAGCGCACCATCCGCCGCACGTTTCGTCACCTCGGCATCTCGATCTTCGAGCTGCTCTGGCTCCCGAATCTCGACACGCGACTGCACGAGACGACCGTGTACGAAGGCACCGACAAACTGCTCGAAGTGATCGACAGCGGACGCCCCGTCATCGTGTTCACGGCGCATGTCGGCAATTGGGAGTGGCTCTGCTACGGCGTCGGCAAGTTGAATCGTCCAACTGCAGTGCTGCAGCGCGAGCGCAACGAAGCGGACATGAATCGCTACATCACCGATCTCCGTGCGCGCGCCGGCGTCCACACGATCGACCGCGGATCGACCGGATCCGCGCGCGAGCTGCTGCAAGCGACGAAACGCGCCGGCATCCTCGCGTTTCTCATCGATCAGAATCTCCGGACCGAAAGCGTGAAGGTGCCGTTCTTCTCGATTCCGTCGCCGACGCCAATCGGTCCCGCGAAGCTCGCCATCCGCAGCGAAGCGATCGCGATCGCCGGATTCGCGGAACGTCTGCCCGACGGGCGACATCTCATCCGCTTTCACGACCCGATCGAATGCAAGCGCGACGACGATCCGATCGCACTCACCGCGCGCATGACGGAGGTCATCGAGGCGCACATCCGGCGACTGCCCGAACAGTGGGTTTGGATGCACGATCGGTGGAGAGAGCGGCCGAAGTGGGACGTCACGCCGGAGGCGTGATGCTACCGGGGCGCCGGCGAGGCGCCGGCGCTCCACTCACCTTTTCACAAACTCTCTGATCGCGCCGAGGACCTTCTCCGGCTCTTCCCACAACACCGCGTGTGCGGCGCCTTCGACGGTGACGAGCTTCGCGTTCGGCAGGCTCTTCGACCACGTCACGCCGCCTGCGTACGGCGCGTTGCGATCCTTCGTGCCGTGAATGACGAGCACCGGCGCGGTAATCATCGCGACGTCTTTCGGCTCGAGCGAGATCGTCGGTCCCGACATCAACTTCGCGAACGTCCTCTGCGTGTTCACCGGCCACTCGTTTTCGAGATCACAGTGAGCCTGGATGCGATCGACGCGGGATGGATCGCCGACCAGGTAGTAAGCGAACACCTTCGAATCGATCTCGCAGAACTCGCGCGGCTGCTTCTCCATCGCGCCGGCGTCGAGCATCTCTTTTCGCTTCGCCGCGAGCTCCTCGGGCACGCCGCCGTTGTCCTTCGCGAATCCTCGCTCCGCCGGCGTCATCGCCAGCGGCGCGAGCTGGATCATCTTCTCGATACGCGCCGGATGTTCGCGCGCGTAGAGCGCGACCATCATACCGAGGTAGGAGAAGCCGACGGGGATGAAGCGGTCGACGTTGAAGAACGCGCGGACCGTCTCGAGATCCTTCGCGTCTTCGTAGATCGAGATCGTGTCGGTCATCGACGAACGTCCGCGGCCGCGGATGTCATAGGCGATCAGCGTTCCGGTGCCGAGCTTCGCGAGCGGATCCCAGAGAATGAACTCGAGCGGCGCGATGATCGTCGGCTGTCCCTGCCCGACTTTCCTGTAGTGCAGCTTCACGCCGTCGGGCGTCGCGATGAATCCTTCTTCGAACGGCGGCGGCGCGCCGGGACCGTCGAACTTCACTTTCCACGTCCCATCGGATTGCTTCTCCCAAATCGATGTGTAGACCGCGACTTGAAGGCCTTCAGGATCGAAGACCGGCCCGGTCGAGTATCCCAACTTTCCATCATCGACGACAGCGACCCGCTCCGGCCGCCAGCTGAACGGCGCGCTCGGCGACTTGAAGAAGCCGGACCAGCCACGAATCACTTCCACTCTTCCCTTCAATGTTCCGCGCGCGGAAAGAAACGTTGCATCGTCGGCGACAAAGGAAAAGAACTTCGCCTGATCGCGATCGGCGAACGCCTTCGCAAACGCGATCTCGGAGTTGCGAACGTCGTCGACGGCGTCGGCAGACGCAGAGACCGCGGCGAGCAGAAGGATCGCGAGTGAGAGGCGGCGCATGAGGCGAGGCTACGCATCGGCGGCACCTCGCGCAACGGGTTTGCCGCGGTTTCACGTCAACGGCACAAGAGCGTCGCTCTCAATTTGCACGTGCAGCCCGCGGTCGTCGGTGATCCACGCGTACTTCCCTTCGCGTGAATCGACGATGACGCGAGCGCCGGACCGCAACTGGCCGTCTGGATCTTTCTCGCCGGCGCGTTCGTACCAGAACGAGGCGCGGTCGGTGACTTCATGCGTGAAGTGGCCCGGCGGCGTCGTGACGTTGCGCGGCGGGACCGCCGCGGAGTCCGGAAGGACCACCGCGGCGGGACGCTTCATGCCTTTCATGGGACGACGTTACTGCAAACTCTCTTCCGGAGCGACGCGGGGGATGATCGGCAGCATCACTCCCTGGTTGAGCGGCGTGGCGAGCACCGCGTTCTCGGCCATGAGGAGATGGTTTGGCAGCGAGTACGCTTCGGCCGCTTCGAGATCGACGACATAGCCGAGGTCTTTCAGACTCGCCACCGTCATCCGGCTGAGCGGATTGTTCGCGGTGGCGATGATGCCGGTCATGAGCTCCGCGCCGAAGACGGTCTCGCGCCAGTGGCTGTCGCGCGTTCCAGGACCACCGACGTTCGCGACCGGCACTTCGGCCGGGCCCGTGCCTTTCAGTTTTCCGAACTCGATCTTCGCGTTCGCGCCGGTGAAGGTGGGGTTCGCCTTCCCGGCATTCTTCAACAGACCTTTGTTGCGCCAGATCGTGCCGATGCCGAGAACGTGTCCCATCTCGTGCGTGATCACGTCGTTGAGCGTGCCGTTCGCTTCCATCTGCGCGAGATCGGCTTTGTCGAACTGCATCTGGCCCTTGGCGGGAATGAACGCAGCCGCGCCGGCGCCAGCGGGGCGGAGCACGGTCGGACCCGCTTGTCCGAGAATGCCGTTCGGTCCGTCGATGTCCGCGCCCTCGGCGAGGATCAGAACGTCATCGATCAACTCGCCGTCGACATTCATCGCAGGCAGATCACCGACGATTACCTTCGCCCACCGGTCGGCGGCAAACTTGAACGCGTTCTTCTGTGCTTGCGTCAATCCGCCGCCGAAGCGCACTTCAATCTGAAACGGAGACGCTGTGTTCGCGAGCGCTGCTGCGACGTTCGCTTTCGCCTTTGCGATGTAGGACTCTGCCATGGTGCCTCCTTGATGAACATAGGAGGGACCCGCAGTCACTTTTTCTCGCGTCAGATCACGATCGTTTCGTGAATCGGCCGATTCTCCCAGAAGCGCGCGATCGACAGCGGCGTGCAATCGAGCGTCTTGTACTCCCCGAACATCACGAGCTCGGAGATCGCCAGTCCTGCCGCCGGCGCTTCCATCGCGCCGTGGCCGGAGAAGCCGGTGGCGAACAGCAGGCCGTCGAAGCGCGGGTGCTGCCCGAGGACGGCGTTGTGATCGACGGTGTTCGTGTCGTAGAGACCGCCCCACATCGACATCAAACGACAGCGCTCCATGCCCGGGATGCGCTCCTGCAGGTAATAGTTGATCTGCTCTTCGTAATACTGCGCGTCCGGCGTGATGTCGAAGCTGGCCGGCGTTTCGGGATCGGCCTTTCCGATGAGGAGGTTCGGACCCTCGGGACGAAAATAGATCCCGTAGTCGACGATCGTCATCGGGATTCGATCGAAGCCTTCGATCGGCGGAAAGTTCGTGATGTAGAGCATCCGCTTGATCGGCTCGACGGGCGGCAGATCGTCGCCGGAGAGTCCCGACGCTTCCATCAACTGATTCGTCCACGCGCCGGCGGCGACGAAGATCTTCTCGCTGGCGAGGAACGTTCCGTCCTCGAGCTCGACGCCTTCGTACTTGCCGTCGCGGATGCGCAGCTTTTTCACGGCGGTGCGCAGCCGCAATTCGGCGCGGCCGTTCATCGCCTCGATGCCGCGCTCGAAATAGCCTTGCGCGGCGGCGGACGGATCGAAGCTGCCGCAGTCGGGGCCGAACACCCCGCCGGCGATCGGCTTCATGTTCAGGACGTCGTTGACGTCGGGATCGATGTGATCGACTCCGGCGCGGAGTCCGGGCACTTTCTCTTCGACTTCGCGCGCGTCAAGAAACTCGATGCGCACGCCGTTCTTGCGCCACTCCTCGCCGTACGCTTTCGCGCTCTCGAAATTCTCCTCGTACTGGCAGAAGAGATAGCCGCGCTGGTCGAAACCGATCGGAAATTTGAGCTCGTCGTTGAAATTCTTGAGACGCTCGATCGAGTAGCTCGTGAGGCGCATGTTGATCGGCGTCGTCCAGATGTTGCGGAAGCCGCCCGCGGAAAGCGCCGTCGATCCTTTCGACAATGCGTCTTCGCGCTCGAGCACGAGCACGCGTCCCTGATATCCGAGCTTGGAGAGGTGGTAGAGGGCGCTGCCTCCGATGATGCCGCCACCGATGATGATGAGATCGAAATCCATCGACTCAACTCGCCTTTGCCAATGTGATTGCGCAGACGCGTTGGGCGCCCGCGCGAAGTAGCTCGTGCGCACATGCGCGCAGCGTTTCGCCTGTGGTGCAGATGTCGTCGACGATCAGGAGCGACTTGCCGGCGGCCTTCTTCGATGCGTGGAATGCGTGGCGCACGTTGGCCGCACGCGCATCGCGCGGGAGCAACGACTGCGTCGGCCCGTCGCTCTTTTTCGAGAGGAGCATCTCGCATCGACTGTTCACGTGACGGCTCACGCGACTTGCCAGCGCGCGCGCCAGCAGCTCGGCCTGGTTGTAGCCGCGGCGGCGCTCTTTCGCACGCGACATCGGCACGGGGACGATCGCGTCGAACGCGAAATCGCCGCGCTTGGACAGCGTGCCGTGCATCAGATCGGCGAACGCGTCGTCGAGAAAATCGTGACGATCGAATTTGAAGCGGTGCAGCAGTTTCTCGAGTCCGCCGGCATAGAGTCCCCACGCGTCGCACCACCCGAGAGGCAGCGGATCGAGCTGGCAATCGATGCAGCGCGCGGCGATCTCGCCGGCCAGCGGCATCGCGCACGAATCGCATTTCACGCCGGCGATTCGCGGAAGATCCCTCCAGCAGCGTGCGCAGCACGAGGCCGTCCGCTCACGCCAGGGAAGCTCGCGCTCACACACGCCGCACCACGACGGCAGAACGATTCGGGCTGCTTCACGTCCTAAGGAGGTGAGCGCGCTCGTGAGCGAGATTTGCACGGCGTGCATTGTAGCGAGTGTCGGTCTCAGGTCTCAGCTCTCAGGTCTCAGGAGGCGTTCGGATCGCCTGAGAGCTGAGACCTGAGAGCTGAGACCTTCAGCAAAGGAGCGTCGATTGAATCACCCCAACCCATCCCGTATAGTGCCGCGCATGAAAAAGTCCGCACTTTTGCTCGCGATTCTTCTGCTTGCGGCCGTTCCGGCCGTCGCGCAGAGCTCCAGCGAGTTTGGAATCCTCTTCGGCGGCAGCAAGCGCCTCAACGACATCAAAGGGAGTCAGGGTGGCGACGGCGTGACCGACTTCAAGTTCAGCAACTCGACGAAGTCGCTCTATTACGCGGTGCAGATGGAGCCGGGCACGTGGTTCCGCATCAAGGTCGAGCAGATCAACGCGCCGCTGATCGCGCTCGACGCCGACGGCAACCGCATCGAAGGCGGCAAGGGCAAGCTCGATCACATCGACGCGCTCGTCGACTACAAGTTCTCGGAGCCGTTCGGTTCGAGCGGCATCTTCGCCGGCGTCGGCATGTATCGCCAGCACGTCACCGACACGGGCGCCGAAGATACGAACTACGGACTCAGTGCCGGCGTGAATGCGGACTTCCCGTTCTCGCGCCGCTACGGCTTGATCGTCGAAGCCGCCTATCACTGGGTCCACCTCCCCGCGCGGCCTCGTTACACCACTCTCGGAGCCGGACTCCGCATTTCCTTTTAGCGGTACGCCGCTTGCTCCTTCCTTCGGCGACGAACTCGTCGAAGGAGGAGCTATGGCAGACTCGACACGTCACGTCCGTGACGTGATGACGACCAACCCGCAGTGCGTTTCCGAGAAGGACACGATCCGCGATGCCGCGCGAATCATGAAGGATCAGGACACCGGTGTCGTGCCGGTGGTGGATGGCAAGAAGATCGTCGGCATGATCACCGACCGCGACATCGTCGTGCGGCTGGTGGCCGAGGGGAAAGACCCGGCGAATGCGCGCGTCACGGAAGTGATGACGAAGAACGTGCGCAAGGTCAAAGAAGACGCGACGGTGAAAGAAGTGCTGACGATGATGACGGGCGCGGAGATCCGCCGCGTTCCCGTCGTGAACAACAGCGACGAAATCGTCGGCATCGTCTCGATCGGCGACATCGCCGGCGAATCGAATCAGGAAGGCCGCGTCGGCGCGGCGATCCAGGATATTTCGCAAGCACCACCCAACAACTAGGCGTCGGGCTACCGGCGTCGGGCGTCAGGCGTTCTCAGCCCGACGCCTGACGCCCGAGGCCGGACGCCTAGAATGTAGCGATGCACAAGAGCATCGCCCTCGCACTGAGCCTGTTCGCGGCAGCCGCGCTCGCTGCTCCCGCCAAAAAGAGCGCCGCTCCCCCGCCCGTCAGCGTCGACACGCACGCCGACACTCCCACCGAGTATCTCAAGGCTCCCTTCGACCTCGGCGCCGTGAATCCGAAAGTCGAAGTCGACTATCCACGCATGAAGCAAGGCGGACTCGATGCCGTTTTCTTCGCGGCGTACGTCCCCGCGAAATATGCGAGGACCGGCGGCGCCGCCGTCTTCTGCATGAAGATCATGGAGACCATCCATGAGATGGCCGACAAGTATCCGCAGTGGGCGCGTTTCGCGGCGTCGACCGCCGACATCCGCGCCGCAAAGCGCGACGGCAAGCGCGCGGTGCTCATCGGCATCGAAGGCGGACACGCCATCGAAGACTCGCTCGATCTCCTCCGCGCGTTCTATCGCTTCGGCGCGCGCTACATCACGCTCACGCACACGAATACCAACAACTGGGCCGATTCATCCGGCGACGAAGAGAAGCACAACGGCCTCACCCCATTCGGCAAGGACGTCGTCCTCGAGATGAACCGCCTAGGCATGCTCGTCGACATCTCGCACGTCAGCGACAAGACGTTCTACGACGTCATCGCCACGACGAAGGCGCCGGTGATCGCGTCGCATTCATCGGCGCGCGTCTTCTCGAATTCGAAGCGCAACATGACCGACGAGATGCTGCGCGCCGTCGCCAGGAACGGCGGCGTGGTGATGGTGAACTTCTACGCCGTCTTCCTTGATGAAAAGGCGCGCGTCGCCGAGATTGAGCGCGAGAAGAAGCTCGCGCCGCAGATCGCCGAGCTGAAGGCGAAGTTTCCCGATCAGGGCGACGCGTACGAGGACGCCGTCGAGGCGCTCGAGCGCGCCAACCCGCTGCCGCCCATCCCCTACACACGCATCGTCGATCATATCGATCACATCGCGAAAGTCGCCGGGATCGATCACGTCGGCATCGGCAGCGACTTCGACGGTATCAGCGGTGTCACGCCCGCCGGCATGGAAGACGTGAGCAAACTGCCGAAGGTCCGGAAGGAGCTGAAGGAGCGCGGCTACTCGGACGTCGACATCGACAAGGTCATGGGCGAGAACTTCATGCGAGTGTTCACAGAAGTTGAGCGCGTTTCGAGGGAGATGTCGAAATAGCGGCAGCCGCAACCGTCGTTTCGGAGCACGCATGAAAAAGACCCTGCTCGTCTGCCTTGCCATGCTCGCGGCCACGGCCGCGTTCGCCCAAGCCCCGCAGCCGGAAGAAGAGAAGCTTCCGCCCGCGAAGAATCCGCCCGACGCGAAGCTCGAGAAGATGATTCGCGACGCGCTGCCGATCTGCTCCGACATGAAGCTGAACTACGTGGACATGCTCCACAAGCTTCCGGACAACCTGAAGGGCGTAGTCGTCCGCACCGAGAGCGCGCGCACGTCGTGTCAGGGGCAGTTCCTCAGCGTCACGTCGCGCGAAGGCGGCTTCTATTTCGGCGTCCCCTGGTTCCTCGACGACGAGAAGGAAGGAACGCTCGAGCAGAAGCTCCAGCATTTCACGTGGGAGCACATGCAGGAGAACTTCACGGCCATCGTCGACAAGGCGAAGACGCGCGACGGCCTGCACAGAGTCACGCTCGTGCAGACGACCGAGCGCGGCAAGCTGCCGCTCGAAGGCGAGATCGACGACGCAGGCACGGTCTTTTTCTTTGGCCACTTCCGGCCGCTCTCCGAGGATGTGAAAGAAGGAAGGCTGAAAGCGTTTGGACCGTATCTCGCGAACTCGCCGGCCACCGGCGCCGCGAAACCGGTCGTCACGGTGATCGAGTTCTCCGACTTCGAGTGCCCGTCGTGCCAGCACGCCTCGACGTACATGAAGCCGATCCTCGACAAGTTCGGCGACAAAGTGCGCTACGTGCGCTACGACCTCCCGCTCGTGTCGAATCACCCGTGGGCGTTCGCGGCCGCGATCGGCGGACGCGCGATCTATCGTCAGAAGCCCGACCTCTTCTGGGAGTACAAGAAGCAGGTCTACTCGAATCAGGAACAGCTCTCGGCGTTCACGATCGACGACTTCGCGCGCAACTTCGCGAAGGATCACGATCTCGATCTGAAAAAATACGACGCCGATCTCGCGGACGCCGCGCTGCAGACCGAGATTCTGAAAGGCGTCGGCGTGGCGTTCTCGAACGACATCCGCGCGACGCCGACCTACATCGTGAACGGCTCGCTCGTCGACGCCGGTCCGGAAGGCAAGGCGCTCGCGGATTACGTGGCGTCGCTGGCGGGCAAGAGCTAAGAAGCGGGCGTCGGGCGCCAGGCTTCTGGCAACTGACTGCTTTGCCTGACGCCGGACGCCTGATGGCGGACGCCTACGACGGCGAACGCTGCGCGAAGACTCCGATGATGATCATCAGCACCGCGCTGATGATCATCATCACGCCGCATCCCTGCACCGTTCCTTCGTAGCGGAAGGCCATGAATGCGCCGGCCGCGGCGATCATGACGAAGCCGATCACCGTGTTTCGGAACTCGCGCGCCGTGACGTGGTAGACACTCGGGCGCGAGCGGAGATCGCTCGCATAGCTCTCGAGCATTGCGGCGACGGAGCGAACGGCGTCGGCATCGTTGAAGTCGATCGCTTCGCCGGGCGCGACGGCGCGTAGGCGCGACGGCGCCCGGGTATCGTGATCGCGGGCTGTGGCTTTGACGCTGTTCCACGTCGCTTCGATCTCGGGATCGATCGAGTCGATGGGTCTTCCGAACGTCGCTGCGTTTTCGATCGCCGTCGCGCGCTCGCGGAGTTTCGTGGCGAGAACGTCGACTTGCCCGCTGAAGCCGGGCTTCGCCGGAATCACGCCGGCGGCGCGTTGGTCGATGCGTTTCTCGCGGATCGCAACCGCGCAGGTGATGGCGAGGGCGAAGAAGATCGACGCGACGACGCGGATGTTGCCCCAGGCGTCCGGCATCCACATCAGAAAACCAAACGGGATGAGGAGCATCGACGCGAGGAACACCAGGAACACGCGCTTGCCGCGCACCACCGAGCGTTGAAGCTGCGCGTCGTTCATAGCGACAACCAGACGAGATCGAGAAACGACTTCACGATCCGTCCCGTGAGTCCCCAGATCTCGTACTCCCCGTAACGATAAAAGTACGCCGGATACCGCCGCTTCCGAAACGCCACCAGCCGCACCTCCGGCTGTCCCTCGGCGAGCAGCGCGTCGATCGGCACTTCGAACACTTCGACGACTTCGCTCTGCTGCATGACGTATTCGACCCGCTCGTGGACGACGCCGCAGAACGGCGCGACGAGGAATCCGCTGTTGGTGATGAGATCGTCGGCGCGTCCAAAGAGCTCGACGACGCCTCGCGGAATCCCGACTTCCTCTTCCGCTTCGCGGATCACCGCTTGCTCGAGCGACTCGCCTGCTTCGACCGAGCCGCCGGGAAACGCGATCTGTCCGCTGTGCGAGGCCATGTTCTCCGCGCGGCGCGAAAAGATGAGCGACCACCGGCCGCCTTCGTCGCGGATGAGCGGAATGAGCACGCAGGCTCGGCGATGCTCCGGCGCGTCGATCTCGACGGCGGGACGCCGCGCGACGATCGTGCGGAGCCGCGCCAGCGCCGCGTCGTCAAAGCGCGGCGGCATGCCACGCCTCCGGCTCCAGCATCGGAATCCCCTCGATGGCGTGATAGAGCCGCAGCGTCGCTCTGCTGCGATGCGGAATCGCGATCTGCGTTTCGTCGCCAGGCGCGAGGTCTCCTGGAAGTTGAAGCCATCGATCCGCGATCTCGGTCGCGCCGTCGAAGAGCTTCGCGATCAATCGATAGGAAGGCTGACCGTAGACGCGAGCGCGGAGTGTGAAATCGCCGGTGTTGCGGATGCGGAGTTGATCGGCTTCGATTGCCACGACTTCCAGCGAGGGAAAAAGCGGGATGGTTCTGGCGATGTTGTGCGCCGGCAGGGGCGCCGGCGCTCCACTCACAGCTTTGAGATAGCCGTCGACGGTCAAGTCCATGCGGGCGTTCGACTCGAGCCACTCGCTCTGTGCGCGAGCGATCGCGTCATAGTCCAGATCGCGTGTAAAAAAGTCGACGAGCGCTTCGACTTCACCCTCGCCCACCGGAATCTTCGCGACGCACGAATCGGGATATTCGGAAAACTGCGCGTAATCGCTCACCGCGATCGGCTTGCCGCGCGAGAACGCGCGCAGCAGCGTGCCGCTCGTCTCGCCGGCGGTCGGGTAGCGGAGATTCACGATGCGGTCGACGCGTCCGTAGTAGCGGTCGAAGTCTTCGTCACTGACGTAGCCGGTGGTCTTGATGCCGGTGATGTTCGGCGCCGCTTCGCCAACGATCAGCAGCTCGACGTCTTTCGTCCGCTCGAAGGCTTCGACGATCACCTCGCCGCGCTTCGCGGACGTGAGAAACCCGAAGACGCCGACGACACGCTTCGGCGGTCGCGGCGCTACGCGCTGCATCTCGGCTGGATGCGGCACGACATGAATCGCCGTCGACACTCCAAATGAGCGCAGGCGATCCGCCGCCCATTCGTTGTGCACGATCACCGCACGCGAGCGGTTCGCGAGATCGATCGACGCCGGAAAGAGAAAGTTCCCCATCTCGCTGTGCAGCCCCGCCGCCCGCCCGCGCGCCCACGCCTCCCCCGCCGCGCCATGACTCGCGCGCAACGACTCGGCGTACGCATCCGCATCGCCGCGCGCCAGCGTCATCTCGACGATCAAGTGATGCAACACGACGTCGTGCAGGACGATGACGCCCGGCGTGCGCATGGCTTCTTCGTAGATCCAGGCGTGGTGGGGGTTGTTGCCGAGTTGGTAGATCGAGGCGTCCGGCGTCGGGCGTCGGGCGTCAGGCGGTGCGTCGATGATTTCGACGTCGATGCGTTGGCGAAGAGCCGGAACCAGCATCGACGAGTAGTGCGCGATGCCGGTTCGCGCAGGCGGCATCGGCGAAAAATACGCAACGCCGCCTGACGCCCGACGCCCGACGCCCGACGCCTGCATCAATCGGCGCTCGTCCGCGCCTGCTGCGCGAGGTAAGCCTCGACGAATTCGTCGAGGTCGCCGTCGAGGATCCGTTGCGCGTCGCCGGCTTCGTGACTCGTGCGCAGGTCCTTCACCATCTGATACGGATGCAGCACGTACGAGCGGATCTGGCTGCCGAATCCGATCTCCTTCTTCTCGCCTTCGATCTTCGTCTGCGTTTCTTTCCGCTTCTCCACTTCGAGCTGGTAGAGGCGCGCGCGCAGGAGCTTCATCGCCGTGTCGCGGTTCTTGTGCTGGCTGCGCTCGTTCTGACACGTCACCACGATTCCGCTCGGGAGATGCGTGATACGGATCGCCGAGTCGGTGACGTTGACGTGCTGGCCGCCGGCGCCGGAGGAGCGGTACGTATCGACGCGAAGATCCTTGTCGTTGATCTCCACTTCGATGTCTTCATCGATGTCGGGATAGACGTAGACCGATGCGAATGACGTATGTCTACGCTTCGCCGCGTCGTACGGCGAGATGCGCACGAGCCGGTGCACGCCGCGCTCGGCTTTCAAGTAGCCGTACGCGTAGTCGCCGCGCACCATGAACGAGGCGCTCTTGATCCCGGCCTCGTCGCCACTCGTGTAATCGACCATCTCCGTCGACCATCCTCGGCGCTCGCAATAGCGCAGATACATGCGCAGCAGCATCTCCGCCCAATCCTGCGACTCGGTGCCGCCGGCGCCGGGATGGATGGCGACGATGGCGTCGCGGTCGTCGTGCTCGCCGGAGAGCTTCATCGTCAGCTCGACGGCGTTGACGTCCTGCTCGAGCTGCGCGACGAGCGACTCGATGTCGTTGTCGACCGACTCCCCCTCCTTCTGCAGCTCGAGCATCACGTCGAGCTCCTCGGATTTGGTGTCGAACGATTCGCCGGATTGAATTCGTTTTTCGACGCGGGCGCGCTTGCGGCCTACGTTCTGCGCGTTCTCGGGGTTGTCCCAGAAACCGGGAGCGGACATCTCGCGCTCGATCTCGTCGAGCATCTTTCGCGCGGAAGGGACGTCAAAGATAGCTCCGGACAGAGCGGAGTCGTGTGCGGAGGTCGTCGATTTTCGTGAGCGTGTCGTCTCTCATTGGCTCGCGATCATAGCAGGCGCGCGAAAAAAATCGGGGCGCCGAAGCGCCCCGATTCATCGTTGCATTGAAGTGCTGACTACGAGAGCTGCCGCATGACGAACATCGCCGCGCCCGCGAGGGCGATGGCGAGGAGCATCAGCGCGAGCGGCGAGAGCGCCGGAACGTTGCCGAGGAGCGTGAGGATCGTCGGGCCTCCGCCCGGACCGTCCGTCAGCTTCGTCGATTCGTTCGTTCCGTTGCCGTCGGCGTCGAAGCTCACCGTGCCTTGATTCGCGATCGTCGAGTTGCTGTTGGAGTTGATCGTCGCGACGATCGTGATCGTGACGCTGGCTCCGGCGGTGAGCTGCCCGTTCCACGTCACGGTGTTCGTCGCGACGGTCGCCACGGCCGTGCCGGAGGTCGCGTTCGCGGAGACGAGCGTGAGCGTCGCCGGAAGCACGTCGGTGAATTCATTGGTCGGATTGTCGAGCTGCGTGCCCGGTCCCGAGTTGGTGAACGTCACCGTGTAGGTCACGTTGTTACCGACCTGCGCGATTGTCGGCGATACCGTCTTCGTGGCGGTCGTGACGGTGGCAGGCGAGACGACGGTGAACGACGTCGGGTCGTTCGCCGCTGCCGTCGACGGATCGTTCGTCACGACCGACGACTCGTTCGTGCCGTCGCCGTTCGCGTCGAAGTTGACGGTTCCCTGCGCGGAGACGATGGTGTTGACCGGCGTCCCGCTGTTGATCGTGGCGGTGAAGCCGATGTTCACGCTCGCACCGACGGCGAGCGATCCGTTCCAGTGAACCGTGTTGCCGCCGGTGGTGGCGGTGCCGGCGCTCGCTGAAGAATTCACGAGCGTGACCGAAGCCGGCAGCGTGATGGTGAACTCATCGCCGGGGTTGTTGCCTTGTACGCCCGGTCCGCCGTTCATGATCGTGAGCGCGTACGTGACCGTGCTGCCCGGCATGAACGGAGCGCCGGTGACGGTCATGTTCGGATTCGTGATCGACGACGGCGAGACGACGGTGAACGACGTCGCGTCACCAGCGGCGCCGGTGCCCGGATCATCGGTGACGGTCGACGTCTCGTTCGTGCCGTCGCCGTTCGCGTCATAGTTGACCGTGGCCTGATTCGAGATCACGGTGCCGTTGACCGTTCCCGACTTCACGGTTGCGTTGATCGTGATCGTGACCGAGGCGCCGGCCGCGATGCTGCCGTTCCACGTCACGGTGTTCGTGCCGACGGTTGCGACTGCAGTTCCCGACGTCGCGTTCGCGGAAACGAGCGTGAGTGCCGCCGGGAGCACGTCGCTGAATTCATTCGTCGGATTGTCGAGCTGCGCGTTGGTGCCGCTGTTCATCAGCGTCACGGTGTACGTCACCGCGCCGCCGACGTAGAACTGGCCGCTGACGCTCTTCGTCGGAGATGCGAGCGATGCCGGCGACTGCGTGACGAACGACGTCGCGTCGGCTGCGCCGCCGATGCTCGGATCGTCGGTCACCTTCGTCGCTTCATTCGTGCCGTCGCCGTTCGCGTCGTAGCTCGCGGTTCCCTGATTCGTGATCGTCGTGAATGGTGGCACTGCCGCGTTGACGGTTGCGTTGATCGTGATCGTCACCGAGGCGGAGGCAGCGAGAGTGCCGTCCCACGTCACGGTGTTCGTTCCGACCGTGGCGACTGCGGTACCGGACGTCGCGTTCGCGGAAACGAGCGTAAGTCCAGCCGGCAGAACATCGTTGAACTCGTGGCCGGAGTTGTCGAGCTGCGTGGACGGTCCGCTGTTCGTCAGCGTGACCGTGTAGACGACGGCACCGTTGGCGCGGAACTGTCCGCTCACGGTCTTCGTGGCGACCGAGATCGTGGCCGGCGACGTCGAGACGAACGATGTCGAATCGCTGGCACCTCCGATACTCGGATCGTCGGTCACGCGACTCGCTTCGTTGGTGCCGTTGCCGTCGGCGTCGTACGCGATCGATCCCTGATTCGAGATCGTCGTGCCGACGGTGACGTTGCTCTTGATGGTCGCGGTGATCGTGATCGTGACCGAGCCGCTCGCCGGAACGACGCCGTCCCAAGTCACGGTGTTCGTGGCGACGGTCGCGACTGCGGTGCCCGACGTTGCGTTCGCGGATACGAGCGTGAGCGCCGCCGGAAGGATGTCGGTGAACTCGCTGCCCGGATTGTTCTGCTGATCGAACGCCGCAGAGTTCGTGAGCGTCACCGTGTACGTGATCGTCGAGCCGGGATAGGTCGTGCCGCTGAACGTCTTCGTTCCGGCGACGTTCGACGGCGACAACACGACCGAGGTTGCGCTGGCGCTGTTGTTGACAAGGTTCGGATCGTTGTACGTCGACGACGTCGTGCCGTTCGTGGTCAGGTTACCGGCCATGTTCGGCGCCGTGACGTTGAGCTGCAACGTCGCGGTGCGGCCGCTGTCGAGGCTCGAGATGTTCCAGGTGTGCGTCGCGTTGTTGTAGACGCCGTGCGATGCGACCGCACTTCCGGCCTGCAGCGACGGCAACGACGCGAACGCATCGTTGAGATTGATGTTGTAAGCCGGATCGACGCCGTTGTTCGTGACGGTGTAGGTGTACGTCACGGGGTTGCCGACGAACACCGTCGGCGATCCTGCGACTGCGCCGAGATTGAGCTCCGACGTGCGGAACGGCGAGTAGGTGAGCTGCGCCGTGTTGTTCGCGAAGTTGATGTCGAGCGGAGTGACGCCGGCGATCTGCGCGATGACGTCCTGCGGCTCGTTCGTCTGCAGCGTCTCGATGATGTGGAGCGTCGTGCTGGCGCCATTCGCGAGCGCGGGAATCGTCCACGTCTCGCTGGCCGTCGCGAATGCGCCGGCGCCGTCGTCACTGACATACGTCATTCCGCTGGGAATCGTGATCGGAACCTGGATGCCGGTTGCCGCGCCGCCGTTGTTCGTCACGGTCACTGAGAGCGTGACGTTCTGACCGGTCGTTGCCGAAGGCGAGACGCCGAGGGTCACGGCGAGGTCGGTCGTCGGCGCGCCGGCGATCGGGAGGACCTGCGCGCGCGCGCCGGCCTTGTTGTGCGTGTGGAGCAGCAGCGTGCCGAGGCTGGCGTTGGTCGCGAGATTCGTGGTGTTCCAAGTCACAGGGATCGTCGCGGTGGGAAGATCGCTGACGATGCGCGTGCCGTTGAAGTTGAGACCCTGGTTCGCAGTGTTGTAGTCCCACGAGACCCAAGGCGTCTCATCGAACCAGAAGCCGTTGCGCTGTTTGCAGAACGTCGCGAAACCTGGGCACGTGACGACCTTCCACTTGAACGCGGTTACGCCGGCAGGCAAGCCGAGCGTCGTCGGTGCCGCGGAGACCATCTGGACGTTCGTGCGATAGAGCGCGTTGTCGCGCGCGCCGGGATCGCTCGTGACGAAACGTCCGGGCGCGACCGGAGCGGACACGCCGTTCGTCGACGGATTGAAGACGAGCGTGATGTACGTGTCGCTGCCGCTCGAGGTCGAGAAGAGGCTGTTGTTCATCTGGCCGGCATTGCCGCCGGCGAGGATGCGCTCCGGTACCCCGTCGTTATTCGTGTCGATGTAGATGTTGACCGTCGTCTCGTTCGCCGAGTTCCAGTCGCCATACGTCGAGACGCCGAACATCAGGTTGTTGTTCACCCCATCGAACGCGACGCCGGCGTATTGCACGTCCGCGGAACGTGTCGAGCTCACCGGATCGGCCGGGCTGGCGATCTGCAGTTCGAACGGCATCACCAATGACACTTCGTCGTTCGGGAACGTTCCGGTGCAGACCGGTGGCGCAAGCGTGCCGGTGCAGACCGGAGTGCCGCTCAGCGTGTACGTATCCGTACCGGTGACGCCGGCTCCGTTGGCGACCGGCGTGCCGCTCGAAGTGAGATTGCCGTTCATGGCCGAAGCGGGACGCGACGTCGCATGCAGCGGAACGCGCAGCTTCTCATTGCCGCTCACGCTGAGCACGAGATTCGACGACTCCTCGGTGATCCAGTGCCGATTGATTGCGCCGAGACCTGCGAGCGATCCGGGAGGAGTTTGCGTGGCGGCCGAGTTGATGTCGCGCGCATGCTTGAGAATCGATGGATCGATGTTGACCTGAACGTTGACGAGCGCCGAGCTGCCGGCGGGAACGGTCACGCTCGAGCCGCCAGGAAGCGAGAACGAGATGCCTGGGGCGTCTTCGATCGTGACGATCGAGAGATCGTAAGTAACGGATGCCGCGCTCTTGTTCTCGACGCGTACTTTTTGGATTCGAGTGCCTGACGTGAGAAGGTCCTCGGCGAACGCAATTCCGACTGCGCCCGATTCGTCGGCGTTGAATGCCATCGCCGTCGTCGTCGCCGCGCGCGATGCGTCGGCGCGGCCTGCGCCCGCACGCGCGATGGCGTGCTTGTTTCCGCCGCCGTCCGGCAGCGTGGTCATGTCGTGATTCGCCGTGTTGACGATCGCTGCCTTGATCTCTTCCGTCGTCCAATCGGGATGAAGCTGCTTCATCAACGCGGAGAGTCCGGCGATCTGCGGACACGCCATCGACGTGCCGGAGAGAACGAGTGTCTGGCTGCTGGCAAGGAAGCCGGTGGCGTTGACGGTCTGGCATCCGGTCGACGGCGCGGTTCCCGTGCACGTCGTTCCGGTCTGCACCGAAATGATCGACACGCCTGGCGCCGCAACGTCCGGCTTCTGCCGCGGCTTCGTCACTCCGCCGCGCACGCCGCGCGACGAGAACGATGCGAGCAGATCGCCGCCGTTGAAGAACGTGACGCTCGGATTGGACGCGAGATTCGCGCGCAGCGTGTTGCCGTCTGCCTGTGTGATGAGGATGACGGGAATCGTGACCGTGGCGTCGACGCCGGACATGTTGCCGAGCGCCGCCGCGCTGTTGCTCGCGATGACGACGCCGATCGCGCCCGCCTGCTGCGCGAACTGTGCTTTGTTGAGGAAGCCGCAAGTGCCGCGGTCGATGAAGGCGACATTGCCGGCGATCGCGGCCGCGTTCGTGAGCGGCGAGCATGCGTCGGTCGTAAGCGGTCCCGCTCCGTCGGCGGGATCGATTGCCTGCACGAGCGTGCCGGTGACGCCGCCCGGAGGAGGTGAGCCGCCGAACTGTAGCGAGATGGTGTTGCCGTAGTTACCAGCGATGCCCGCCGGCGAATTCACGCGGAAGACGTTGGCGACGAGTCCGTCGTCCTGCGCTGCGGCGACAGTGGTGACGCGGTCGCCCGATCCGGGCGAGCCGACGATGTAGAACACATCCCCGGAGTTGCCGGCGGAGACGACCGTCGCGACACCGATCGCGGCGGCAGCATCCGCGGCGATGGCCGTCGACGACGCGATGTTGCCGTAGTCGGAGCCGAGGGACATGTTGATCACGTCGAGGTGATCGGAGAGATTGTTGTCGTTGTTCGGATCCATCGCCCAATCGATGGCCAGATTGGTGAGGTTCGTGCCGCCACCGCAGCCGAAGACGCGCAGGCCGTACAGCAACGCCTTCGGCGCAACGCCCGGATGGATGCGCATGCTCGCGTAGTCGAACGTCGATGCGCCGTTGTACGGTCCGGCGAACGTCGCGCCGGCCGCCGTCACGCCGAATCCCGCCGCGATTCCGGCGACGTGCGAGCCGTGGCCGTTGCAGTCCATCGGATCGGGATCGGCTGCGATCGTCGCCACAGTTCCGTTGTAGTTGTCGCCGGCGAAGTCGGTACCGCCAACGACCTTCGCCGTCGGAAAGTACGCGTCGGGAGCGACGGTGCGGTTGTTCGCTTGGTAGTCAGCGAGCAGTCCGCTGCCGCCGAAATCGCCGTGCAGGTAATCGATGCCGGTGTCGATGATGCCGATCTTGATGCCGGTGCCGTCGGCGTTCCCCGCGCCGACCGGCAACCCCCACGCAGCCGGCACGTTCATGAACGGCACGGCGTCCGAGCCAGCCGTCTTGTTCGCCGTCGGATACTCGAGCTCGATCGGCATGACGCGCTTCACGTCCGGCATGTCGCCGATCTGCAGCGCCTCGCTCGGACTCACTTCGAACGCGATCGCGTTGAGCGCGCGCTGGATGCGATAGATCATCTTCGTGCGCAGGCCGCGCGACTCGATGCGCGCGAGCAGGCGCTCTTGCTGACGGTTCGCCACTTCTGCTTGCGCGCGGGCGGCCGAATCGGCAGCCGCGATCAACGTACGCGGCGCACGCTTCGCGGCGGAAGCACTCACGCCCCCGCCTTCGATCGTCTGCGCCCACACATGCGCCGCCGAATCTTCGGTGAGCAACACGAGAAACGCGGTCGGCTGCGTGACCGCTTTCGCGGTGCCGATGTCGTCATGTCCACCCTTCGGCTCGCGCGCCTCAGGCGCTGCGAACGCGAGTGCGGCATAGGACATCAAGAGAAAAGCAATGAAAAGATGTGCAAAGCGAACGCGCACAGCAGAACTGCGGTTGAAACGCATGGGTGCCTCCGTTCAAACCGGCAATCTTGGGATTGGGCGGGCGCATGGTACACCCGCAGTAGACGGCGCGAACAGTAACCTTCGTTAGATACGGCGCCGAGCGACGAGAGCTGCGATTACGGCCGCGGCCGCCAGCCAGGCGAACCAGTCGCCGAAGCGCACGTAGGGCGTCACGGTCGTGCTCACCGAGAAGTTCGCGAAGATCGTTCCCTCGCGTCCCATCGGAATCTGCTGCAAGACTCTTCCCGTCGGATCGATGAGCGCCGAGATGCCGGTCGTTCCCGCGCGCAACATCCAGCGATCGGCTTCGACTGCGCGCAATCGCGCCTGATTCAGATGCTGCCTCGGCGCCGACGTTCCGTCGTACCACGCATCATTCGTGATCGTCACCAGCACATCGGCGCCGTTCTTCACTTGCGTCGCGGTGATGCGCGGAAAGACGACTTCGTAGCAAATCGCCGGACCGTACGCGAACTTGCCGCGCAGCGGACGATCGTTCGTGCCGAACTCGAACTCACCCACCGCGTGCACGAGCTTCTCGGCGAAGAAGAGCATCTTGCGCAGCGGAACGTATTCGCCGAACGGAACGAGGCGGATCTTGTCGTAGTGACCGATCGTTCGTCCGCCGCTGACGAGGAACGCCGCGTTCCACATCCGATTCGGCTGTCGTGGATCCTCGGCGACGGAGCCGAGGATGACGTCGACGTTGCGCTGGCGAGAAACGGACTCGATGGCGTTGCGATAGAAGTCGGTCGACGTGTACGACATCGGGACCGTCGACTCCGGCCAGATGATGACGTTCACGCCGTGATCGGCGGCGGCATTCGTCATCGCCATCATTCGATTGAAGATTGCGAGGACATTCGCGGCGTCCCATCGCATCTCCTGCGAGATGTTCGGTTGGAGCAATGCCGCGGTGTGAATCGGTTTGCCGGTGTCCATCCGCCGCCACTGCGCGGCGACGTAGCCGGTCACCGCCCACACGAACAGCACGATGAGATTCGCGGCGATGACGATCACGCGCGCCTTTCCAGCACATTGGGATCCTAAGCTTAGAATTCCACGTGGACAAGTTGTCGCG
>JADMIO010854442.1_pt1 | contig 38646 bp, 37 predicted proteins | sample 8958161 | NCBI WGS metagenome assembly JADMIO01 (sample SAMN16585339, study PRJNA669376) | soil metagenome | isolation source: Crop rotation soil | place: USA: Cullars Rotation, Alabama | collected 2011 | reverse complement strand
CGCGACAACTTGTCCACGTGGAATTCTAAGCTTAGGATCCCAATGTGCTGGAAAGGATCGCTCGACGGGGCTCGGCGGCCGACGGGTTGTCGGCGAAGTCGTCACCGTCGATCGCCACCGAGCGGACGTCGGCAGCGGCGTCGACCTGGCTGAAGGTGGCCGCGTGTGCCGTGCCCGGGGTCAGGACGACGGTCGCGGCCATCGTCAAGCCGGCGGCGGTGGCGAGGACAGGGCGGAGCAGCTTCATCGGTTCTCCTGAGGAGGGGTGGGGGTCAGCGCACCCGCGGCAACGATCGAGCGCAGGATCCGTATGCGAAAAGACTATGGTGCAGATCGACCCGAGATGCACGTCTTTTCAGCCCAAAACGGCCACCGGAAGGCTCAGCCAGCCGCGGACGAAGGCCGACTGGTGCCGGGTCCCGGCGGACGGGTCGACCGTGATCCCCGGGTGCGCGGCGAGGAGCTCCTCGAGGGCGACCCGGGCCTGCAGCTTGGCGAGGTGGTTGCCGATGCAGAAGTGCGGGCCGGAGCTGAAGGAGAGGTGCCGGCCGATCTCGCGCCGTACGTCGAGCAGGTCCGCGCTCTCGCCGAACTCGCGCGGGTCCCGGTTGCCGGCGGCGTAGAGCATCATCACCTTCTCCCCGGCCGGGATCGTGGTTCCGTCGATCTCCACGTCGGCCAGCGTCGTCCGGGCCAGGCCCTGGACCGACGACTCGAGCCGGAGGAACTCCATCAGCGACCCGGAGATCAGGCCGGGGTCGTCGACCAGGAGCGCGCGCTGGTCGGGGGCGTCGCCGAGCAGCATCACCGAGTGCGAGATCAGGCTGGCGGTGGTGTCGCTGCCGCCGGCGACGACCACGAAGCAGAACCCGAGGATGTCCCAGTCGGTCAACCGTTGCGGGGTGCCGTCCTCGCCCGGCACCTCGGCGGCGACCAGGGCGCTGAGGAGGTCGTCGTTCGGGTCGGCGCGCCGGGCGGCGATCGCCGCGGTGAAGTACTCCATCATCTCGGCCATCGCCTCTAGGGCGTCGCTCCCGGCGCCCGGGTCCGCGTCGAGCGCGAAGCCGTCGTTCTGGAGCTGGGTCAGGGCGTGCACCCAGGGGGCGAACCGGTGGTGGTCGAAGACCGGCACGCCGAGCAGCTCGGCGAGGACGTAGGTCGGGATGGTGCTGGAGAAGTGCTGGTGCAGGTCGACCGGTACGCCGTCGCGGTCGCGGGCCTCCATGTCGGCGATGCGCTCGCGGACGAACTCCCGGATCCGCTCCTCGAGGACGGTGACCCGCTTGGGGGTGAAGCCGCGCCCGATCAGGCTGCGCAGCTGGGTCTGCACCGGCGGGTCGAGCATCACCATCGTCGGCGGGATCCCGAGCTGGCCGATCTCGTCGGGGAAGAAGGTCAGCCCTTGCGCCGAGGAGAAGAGCTCGGGGCGTCGTACGGCGTCCCAGATGTGCTCGAAGCGGGAGAGCGCCCAGAAGCCCGGGGCGCGGTCGTCCTTCGGGTGGTGGTGGACCGGGTCGTTCTCGCGGAGCCAGGCGAAGGCCGGGTACGGGTCGCCCAGGAAGTCCGGGTCCAGCGGGTCGTAGGCCACCGTGCTCATCCACTCCTCCTTTTAACAGACTCTGTTACTAACATCGAACGTTAGCATCTGTTCCCGTGGCCCGCGACGCAACCGAGACCCGAGCCCGCCTGATCCGGGCGGGCGAACGACGCTTCGCCCGCGACGGCGTGAACGGCGCCAAGCTGAGCGACATCGTCCGTGACGCCGGGCAGCGCAACGACTCCGCGGTGGGCTACCACTTCGGGTCCCGCCAGGGCCTGCTCACCGCGATCGTCACCAAGCACATGGTGGTGATGGAGGCGACCCGGGAGGTGCCTGCGCCCGACGCCGACCTGCACACGGTCGTCGAGGAGATCGTGGTGCCGACGGCGGCGCTGCTCGGCACCGAGGACGGCCGCGACTTCCTGCGCATCATCGAGCAGCTGGCGGACTGGTCCGGGCTCGGGACCTCGCAGCCGAACGAGGTGCTCAGCGGCACCGTGATCGGCGCCCAGATGGGGCGGCTGCACGCGCTCCTCGAGCCCGATCTGGGGTCGACATTGGCCCGGGAGCGGTCCGCGCTGCTGGTGACCTTCCTCACCGCCGCGCTCGCCGAACGAGCCCGTTCCCGCGAGGCCGGCGCCCGACAACGGCTCGGACACGACAGATTCGTGCGCCACGTCGTCGATGTGCTCACCGGAGCCCTCTCGGCCTGAGATCCTTTCCTCCGTGGAAAAGGCAGGCCTCGCTCGGCTGAGCCGAGCAGGGGTCCTGCTCGGTTGCTGCCTGGTCGCCGCCTGCCTGCTCGTGGGATCGACCCTGCTGGTCTCCTCCCCGGCGTCGGCCGCCACGGCCCGCAAGCGCCCGTGCTCGGCCGGGCTGGTGGCGCTGACCTTCGACGACGGCCCCTCGCGGACCCAGACGCCGCGGCTGGTCGACATCCTCACCGAGCGGAACGTCCCGGCGACCTTCTTCATGGTCGGCAACCGGATCCAGAGCGCTCCGGGCGTCGGCAGGCTCGTCGCCCGGAAGGGCTTCGTGGTCGCCAACCACACCTGGTCGCACCCCCAGCTGCCGTCGCTGAGCGACGCCGAGGTCCGCGACCAGCTCCGTGACACCGGGCTGGCCTTCCGCCGCGCCCGGATCCCGCACAGCCAGCTGATGCGGCCGCCGTACGGCGCGATCACACCGCGGGTCGGGAAGGTCGTGCGAGACATGGGGCTGACCTCGGTCCTGTGGACCGTCGACTCCGAAGACTGGGCGGGCGGGAGCTCCGAGCAGATCGCGGACCGGATCCTGGCCCAGCTCCGCCCGCACCGGCGCAACGTGGTCCTCCAGCACGACGGGGTCACCAACTCGCCGAACTCGGTCGGCGCGGTGCCGATCGTGATCAAGAAGGCCCGGCAGCGCGGCTACTGCTTCACCGACATCGACGCGGCCGGTCGGATGCGCCGCGAGACCGGCGGGCCCCGCCTGCACCGGCCGGGCACCCCGGGTCAGGCCCGGTCGACGGGCCCGACCCGTTCGGCAGGACGGGTGCTGATCGCCGTGGACCGCCCCACCGGGCCTGCGGTGAGCTTCCGGTTCCGGAACTTGTCGATCCTGCCCGTCCCCGGCACGCAGGCGGCCGCGGCCGCACCCGCGGTCACCGCCACCCCCGGGATCCCCGGGATCGGCCTCGGCATCCTGACGCCGTTGCTGACCTGGCGCTGACCTGGTCCTGACCCGGCGCTGATCCTCGAGGTCAGCGGATCAGGGTCCCGGTGCTGGTCCGCGGCTCGTAGCGGAGGTCGCCGGCGTACGTCGCCGTGAAGCCGAGCGTCAGGATCGAGAGCACGGTCGCGGGGTTGGTGCAGGTGGCCCGACCGGTGCCGTCGGTGGTCGCGGTGCAGACCGTGGTGCCACCGGCCTTGAACACGATCGGGGCGCCGACGACGGCCGCACCGCCGGACGAGCGCGTCAGTCGTGCACTGATCTTGCTCACCGTGAGGCTCAGCGAGAGCAGCGGTCCGATCTTGATCAGAGCCGGGTCGGCGACGAGGGTGGTGGCGACCCGGCTGGTGATCGGGACACCGAGCGCTGCCGACGTGCTGGCCAGGTGGTAGTCGTCGCCGGTGTAGCGGCCGATGACCTGGTGGGTCCCGAACAGGAACGCGCTGTGGCTCAGCGTGGCCTTTCCGCTGCTGTCCACCGGCGCGGTTCCGAGCAGTGTGCCGCCCTCGCGGAACTCGACGACGCCTTCGGTGACCGGGCTGCTGCCGTCCCTGACCGTGGCGAGCAGCGTCGTGGCCTGCTCGACCGCTCCGGGGGTCGCGGTGAGCGAGGTGGTGGTCGCACGGGCCGCGACCGCGGTCGTCCAGGTCGATGCGTGGCTGGAGAGCACCGCGATGCGCAGCGTGGTCCCGTCGACCTGGCGGTCGCTGATGCACGGGTCCGGGGTGGCCGTCCCGGAGCCGTCAGCACAGGCCGCGACGGCAGTGCCGTTGCGGAACACTGCGACGTCGGCCGGTGCGGTGCCGGCGGGCAGGGTGCTGGTGTCGACCAGGAAGGTCAGCGCCAGGGGTGCGGCGGCGGTCCCCGCGGGTGCTTCGATGACGTACTGGGTCCCGACGATCCCGTAGCCGGTCGGAGGGTGCGGGTCCTCGACCCGGGTGATGGTGACGTCGCCGGCGACCGGAGTGGTGACCGCGGCCTGGGCGGGTTCGGTCGTGGTCGTGCTCGTGCCCGTGGTCACGGTCCCGCCCGCGGGCGCGGGCTGGGTCACCGAGGCGGGTGCGTCCGCGGCGACGGTGATGCCGATCGTCCCGGATCCCTGCTGCCCGGTCGGGTTGGCCGCGGCGAAGGTGAACGCGTCCTCGCCGGTGAACCCGGGATCGGGGGTGTAGCTCAGGCTCCGGCCCGAACCGGAGAGGGTCCCGTGGGACGGGCCGCCGGTGACCGAGTAGGTCAGCGACGCGCCGTCTGAGGACCTGGCGGCCAGGACGACCGAGGATGTGCTGCCGGCCGGGACCGTCCAGGCCGCGTCGGTCGCGGTCACCGTGATCGCCGGAGCATCCGGCTGCAGCCGGTACAGGCCCCGTTCGCCGTAGACCTCGCCGACGCCGTACACACTGCCGTCGGCGCCGATCGAGAGGCCGGTGCTCAACCTGATCCTGGACAGGAAGAGGTCCTCGTGGGTCGCCGGGTCGTCCGGGTCGAAGTGACGTACGTGCAGGCCGTCGCGGGTGCCGGCGGCCCGCGGCCGGCCGGTCAGGTACAAGGTCCCGTCCGGGCCGGCGACGAGCTGGGGCTGCAACGTGCCTTCGATGCCGAAGTCGCCGCTCGCGGTGGCGCCGATGTCGCCCAAGGGCGTCCAGGACGCGGCCCCTGGATCGAGCCGAGCCAGGTGACCGCTCGCCCCCAACGCCACCAGCGAGCCGTCGGGGCGGCGTGCGAAGTCGACGGTCATCTCGCCGAGAGCCGGCGACACCTCCTCGTCCGCGGTGGCGCCGTGCCGCAGGACCCGGATCGCGTTGCTGGCGTCGCCGCCGTACGGCGTGTCGTCCGCGGTGCCGACGTAGACGTCCCCGCCCGGGGAGACCTCGAAGCCCAGGTCGCCCCACTGGTAGGCGGCGAACCCGCGGAGGGTGCTCAGGTGCCGGAACGGGAGCTTGACCGGTGCGGCCGCACCGACCGGAAGTGTCCAGACCGACGCCGGCGTCTCGGCTCCGAAGCTGCCGTTGAAGCTGAAGCCGAGCCCGTAGAGGTTGCCCTCTGCATCGACCTTGAGGTCGAGCGGGACCGGTTGCGTGCTGGTGGAGTCCTGGAAGCGGAAGTGCCACCCCGTGTCGACCGTGGTCCCGTCCGGTCGGCGAGCACGGACCACGCCCTGGTCGGTGGCTTCGACGTAGTCGGCGAAGTAGACGACGCCATCAGGTCCGACGGTGGCCGCCATGAAGCCTGCGTCAAGCGCGTTCGGGATGATCAGCTCGCGATCGTGTCCGGGGTTGCTCTCGTTGGTCTTGACGGTGATCGTGACGGCGGCGCTCGCCTGGCGGCCGTCCGGGTTCGTGACCGTGAACGAGAACGAGTCGCTGCCGACGTAGCCCGGCTCGGACGTGTAGGTCAGGTCCGGGGCGGTGCCGGTCACGGTGCCGTGTCCGGGCTCGCCCACCTCGTAGGTCAGCGCGGCGCCGTAGGAGTCGCTGGCCGAAACCGTGATCTGCTTCGCGACGCCGGAAAGCGTGGTCACGGCCTGGTTCTCGGCCGTCAGGGTGCTGATCTCGGTCAACCGGTAGACCTGGAGGCCGTTCTTGACGATGTAGACGTGGTCGTCGGCAATGGCGATCCGTCGGGAGTTGCCGACGGAGTTGAGCTCGGTGTCTCCGCTCGCCGGGTCGTAGATCGCACCGGTGGTGTGGATCCGGTCGGCGGAGTCGACCGCGAGGTCGTAGCCCGCGGTGCCGTTCGGCCCCTGGAACTCGCTCACCTGGATCCAGTGGTTCCGGTCGCTGCTGAGCCTCTGGAGACCCTCGCCGGTCTCGCTGATCACGTAGACCTCACCGTGGCTGTCGACGACGGCGTCCGTGGCGCTGTAGGACGTGGTCCCCAGCGGCGGCAGCGCCTCGTCGTGGGACGCGCCGTGGCGCAGGACCCGGACGGCCGAGACGTCCGAGTGGTCCACCGCGGCGTACACGTCGCCGGCGCCGTTCACGAAGATCCCCTTGTAGGTGTACTCGTTCCCGAAACCGCCGGAGTTGTGAGGGTCGAACGTGGGCAGGTCGTCGAACGGCAGGACCACCGGCTGCGAGGACCCCGGCGCGATCATCTGGATCTCTGGTTCGGGGATGAGGCCGGTGTTGGTGGCCACGGACTCGTCCAGCGAGTGCTGGGTGTACACCACGTAGCCGTAGAGGTTCCCCGCGTCGTCGACGCCCAGGTCGAACGGCACGTTCGCCGGGTACGCACCTCCGCTGGGGTGGATCACCCACGGCATCTCCCAGTCCGTGTCGGTCACGGTGCCGTCCGGGTGGAATGCGCGGATCACTCCGGGCGCCGTGTCGGGGTCCGGGTGGTGGTTGTCGGGCATCTCGTCGAACGCCGTGACGTAGACGGTGCCGTCGGACCCGACCGCCATCGTGTCGGTGCCGACCTGCTGTCCCTCGGCGACCAGCTCTTCGGCGTAGGTCCGCTGGGCAGACGTCGCAGGACCGGCCAGTGCGAGGGTCGAGGCCGCGAGCGCGAGGACGAGCGCCCGGGAGAGCACGCGGGGGAGCACCGTACGTCGGGGCATGGATCGCTCCTGAGAGGGAGAAGAGGGGAGGGAGTACAGGCGGTCCCGAGTGCGCAATTGATATCGGCCCCCGCCGGGGCTGTCGATCCGATCCCGTCCCGGTCTAGCCAGTGCGCCTCAGTCCGCGAGCACCGCGTCGCCGACCCGGACCTCGCCGCCCTCGGTCTCGGGCACCAGGTGCACTGCGAACCAGGTCTTGTGCTCCCACATCCGGCGCCGCGCCAGGGTGCGGATCGGCTCCTTGGTCGAGCTCAGGTCGTCGGCGGCGATCGTGGTCATCACGCAGCGGTCGACGAGCTTGACCTGACGGAAGCGGACGTCGCCGATCGTCACCGTCGCCCAGCCGTCCTCGGCGAACGGCTCCTCGCCGTCGATGACGACGTTGGCCCGGAACCGCTCGATCGGCAGCGGTTCCGGAGGCGCCTCGCCACGCTCCACCGCGCCCTCGGCGATCCAGTCGTTGAGGCGGGCCAGCGAGGCGAGCGACGCCAGGGTGACCGGGTAGCCGTCGGCGAAGCCGGTGTGGTCCCCGGGCCGGGCGTGCTTCGGGTTCAGCACCCGGCGGCTCGGGTCGTCGCACCACACCAGCCGCAGGCCGGAGGCGCCGGTGGCCTCGTCGAGCCAGGCGCCGGCCCCGGGCTCGGCCGGCCGGGCCAGCAGGTCGTTGCCGTGCAGCCGGACCGGGACGGTCTCGCTGCCGGGCTCGGAGACCACGATGTCAGGCAGGCCGGACGGGGCGGCTGCACGCAGCCGCAGCGGCGCGGTGACGCCGGCGTCGGTGGCCGGGGTGTCGGCGACAACGCTGAACAGGGTGCGCAGCTCGCGGGCGCTGACCAGCGTCCCGTCGCCGTCGACGACCATCCACCGGCGGTCTCCGTCCAGGCCCCAGGGCAGCACCCGGGCGGACGTGACCGGACGGATGGCCGTGCTCTTGACCGGGTGGATGCCCAGGCCGGTGACGGTGAGCGTCATCGACGGACCCAATCGGCGAGCCGGTCGAGCCCGCGCAGGATCTCGGCCTCGCTCCCGGCGAACGAGAGTCGCACGAAGCGCCCGCCCCGGGCGGTGTCGAAGTCGATCCCCGGGGCCATCGCGACGCCCGTCGCCGCCAGGGTCTGCCGGCACCAGGCGTAGCTGTCGTCGGTCAGGTGGCCGATGTCGGCGTAGACGTAGAAGGCGCCGTCCGCCGGGGCGAGCCGGTCGATCCCGATCCGCGGGAGCCCGTCGAGCAGGAGCGCGCGGTTGCCGGCGTACCGGGCGACGTGGCCGTCGAGCTCGGCGTAGGACTCGGGGGTGAAGGCGGCCAGCGCGGCGTACTGGGAGAGCACCGGCGGGCAGATCGTGAAGTTCCCGGTGAGCACGTCGACAGGTCGGCGCAGGTCCTCGGGCACCAGCATCCAGCCGAGCCGCCACCCGGTCATCGAGAAGTACTTCGAGAACGACCCGAAGACCACCCCGGTCCGCGACGTCTGCCAGGCCGAGGAGGTGGGCTGCGCCGAGTCGTAGGTGATCCCGTGGTAGATCTCGTCGGAGATCAGCCGGACGCCGTTCTCCTCGCACCAGGCTGCCAGGGCGGCGAGCTCGGCGGCCGGGATCATCGTGCCGGTCGGGTTCGCGGGGGACGCGATCACCAGCCCGGCGATCGGTCCCGCCCCACCGTCGGCCAGCGCGGCCACCTGCTCCACCGTCGGCTGGAACCGGGTCCCGGGGCCGCAGTCGATCTCGACGACCTCGCAGCCCAGCGCGGTCAGCACGTTGCGGTAGCAGGGGTAGCCGGGACGGGCCATCACGACGCGGTCGCCCGGTTCGAACGCGGCCAGGAACGCCAGCAGGAAGCCGCCGGAGGAGCCGGTGGTGAGCACCACGTCCTCGGCGCTCACGTCGATCCCCGAGGTGCGCCGGTGGTGCTCGGCGACCGCGGTCCGGAGCTGGGGGATCCCGATGGCGACGCTGTAGCCGAGCAGGTCCTCGTCGAGCAGCCGCTTGGCCTCCTCGCGAACGGCCCGCGGGGCGCCGGTCGACGGCTGCCCGGCGACGAAGTTCACCAGGTCGCCGTGGCTCGCCTGACGCGACTGGGCAGCGGCGAGCAGGTCCATCACGTGGAACGGCGGCACGTTCGCGCGGGTGGCGACGTGCAGACGCTGAGGTGAGACGGTCACAGGGTCACGCTAGTCGCCTAGCCGGACGTCGAGCTCGTCGAGACGCCCTGCTGCGACTCAGCGCGTCTCGACAGGCTCGACGTCCGGTGGAGTGGGTCGACGTCCGGTGGAGTGCTCAGCGCGCAGCCGCGTGCCGCCCCGCCCGGCGACCGAAGTACGAGCCCTCGGCGAGCTGGGTGCCGGAGGCGTAGCTGGCGCCGGTCTGGGCGATGTTCGCGGCACAGGCGCCGGCGGCGTACAGGCCCGGGACGACCGCGCCGTCCTGGCGCTGGACCTCGCCGTCCAGGGTGCAGCGCATCCCGCCGAGCGTGAAGCCGGCGTACAGGGCGTTGCCGAGGGTCAGGTCGTAGGCGCCCCACGGGCCCTCGTCCTGCGCCTCGACCCAGTCCGGGTGCTTGGAGAACTCCGGGTCCTGCTTGTCGTGGGCGTGCTTGTTGTACGAGTCCAGCGTCTCGGCGAGGTTGCCGGCCGGGATGCCCAGCGACTGCTCCATCTCCTCGACGGTCTCCCAGCCGTCGATGAACGGGCACAGCGGCATCGACGGGTGCTCGATGTGCGCCGAGTCGACGATCAGGTACGCCTTCTGCTCCGGCTGGTGCATCACGTGGTACGACGTCCGCGAGTGGTAGCTGTCCTCGGCGACGAAGCGCTTGCCGTCCTTGTTCACCACGATGCCGGTGACCAGGATCGACGGCGGGTAGAACGGCGCGGTGATGAACGGCTCGTCCATGAACTTGAGCTCGGCGCCGGCCGAGGCGCCCAGCCGCAGGCCGAGGCCGTCGTCGTAGGTGTTGCCCAGCACGAAGAGCTTCTCCCCGAGGGCGGGGGTGTACTCGGCGACCATCTCCGGGTTCATCACGAATCCGCCGGCGGCCACGATCACCGCCTTCGCCTTCAGGAAGCCGGTCTCGGAGAACTTCTTCCACCGGACGCCGACCACGGTGCCGTCCGCGTCGGTGACCAGGTTGGTGGCGCCGGTCTCGTAGCGGACCTCGACGCCGGCCTCCTCGGCCCGCTTCGCGAGCAGGTCCATCACCATCTGGGTGCCGCCGGTGTCCCCGGGCACGGGGACCTTGTGGCCCCGCGGAGCCGGGATCGCCTGGTCGCGGTAGGGGTGCACCTTCTCGTTGCCGGTGAACATCAGCCCCTCGGTGTTCGGCTGGATCACCGCCTTGCCCGGGAAGTAGGAGCGCTCGAACTCGAAGCCGAGGGCCTCGATCCAGTCGAAGTGCTCGACGCTGTCGTCGCAGAAGACCCGGATCTTCTCCGGCTCCGGGTCCTCGCTGATCGCGAGCAGGTACTTGTACATCTCCTCGGCGCTGTCCTCGTGCCCGGTCGCCTGCTGCACCGCGGTGCCGCCGCCGAGGTAGAAGTGGCCGCCGGACATCGCGCTGGTGCCGCCGTACGTCGCCGCACGCTCCAGCAGGATCACCCGGGCGCCGGAGCGGGCAGCCTCGAGCGCGGCGCAGCCGCCGGCGATGCCGAAGCCGATCACGATGACGTCGGTCTCCTCGACCGCACCCTCGAGGGAGGCGGCAGGGACGAGGTCGGGCAGGGCAGTGGTCATGGCATCAGCGTAGGCAATAAGTAGAACAAGTTCTACCTATCCCGACCGATAGACTTCCGATCCGCAGCCCCCGATCGCCGAGGTGCCTTCCATGACACTCGACGTCCACACCCTCAACCAGGGACTCCTGGCGGGTTGTGGTGTGCTGCTGGTGGCGATCCTCGCGGTCCGCGCCTCCACCGGCGCCGGCCTTCCCAGTCTGCTGCTCTACCTGCTGATCGGTGTCGGCCTGGGCGACGCCGGCCTCGGGGTCGAGTTCTCCGACGCCGAGGTCGCCAACGCGCTCGGCTTCGCGGCGCTGGTGATCATCCTGGCCGAGGGCGGTCTGACCACGCACTGGTCCGAGATGCGTCCGGTGCTGCCGATGGGCATCTCGCTGGCCACCGTCGGCGTCGGGGTCAGCGTCGGGATCGTCGCGGTCGCCTCGCACTACGTCCTCGGGATGAGCTGGCAGCTCTCGGTGCTCCTCGGGGCGCTCACCTCGCCCACCGACGCGGCGGCGGTGTTCTCGGTGCTGCGCCGGGTGCCGTTGCCCCGGCGACTGAACTCGGTGCTCGAGGCCGAGTCCGGGCTCAACGACGCCCCGACGGTCGTCCTGGTCACCGTGGTCAGCGCTGGCAGCAGCCACGGCTTCGGCGGCTTCGTCGGCGAGGTCGCCTTCGAGCTCGTCGTCGGTACGGCGATCGGTCTCGCCGTCGGGTTCGGCGGCGCCTGGCTGATGCGCCGGGCCGCCCTGCCGTCCTCGGGCCTGTACCCGCTCGCCGTGCTCTCGCTCGCGGTCTTCGCCTACGCCTCGGCCGCGACGATCCACGGCTCCGGCTTCGCCGCGGTGTACGTCGCCGCGCTCGTCCTCGGCAACTCCGAGCTCCCGCACCGGGCGGCCACCCGGTCGTTCGCCGAGGGGATGGCCTGGCTCGCCCAGATCGGGCTCTTCGTGATGCTCGGCCTGCTCGTCTCGCCGGGCCGGATCACCTGGGAGCAGGTCGGCCTGGCGATCGCCGCCGGCCTGGTGCTGACGTTCGTGGCGCGGCCGATCTCGGTGCTGGTCTCCTCGCTCGCCCAGCCGATGCCGTTGCGCGAGCTCGGCTTCATCAGCTGGGCGGGGCTGCGCGGAGCGGTGCCGATCGTGCTCGCCACGATCCCGCTCTCGGCCGGTGTCACCGACGCCACCAAGCTGTTCGACATCGTCTTCGTGATGGTCGTGATCTACACCCTGCTCACCGCGCCGACGCTGCCGCTGGTGGCCCGGGTGCTGAAGGTGGCCCGGCGCAGCGAGCCGCGCGAGCTCGACGTGGAGGCGGCGCCCCTGGAGCGGATCGCCGCCGACCTGCTCATCGTCACGATCTCGCCCAAGTCGCGGATGCACGGCGTCGAGGTCGGTGAGCTGCGGCTGCCCAAGGGTTCCTCGGTCTCGCTGATCGTCCGCGACGGCAGCACCCTGGTCCCCCAGGACCGCACCGCCCTGCGCCGCGGCGACGAGCTGCTGGTGGTGACCACCCGGCGCGGCCGCGAGAAGACCGAGGCCCGGCTGCGCTCGGTCTCGCTCTCCGGCCGGCTGGCGCACTGGCTCACCGACGACCGCTGACCCGTCGCAAAAGTGCACGTTCAGCACGCCGACCCGGCGCAGAAGTGCACGTTCAGCACGCCGACCCGGCGCAGAAGTGCACGTTGAAGCTGCACTTCTGCGCCGGGTCGCCCCCTTGCCGGATCCGGTCGCCTACTTCGCGGCGACCACCCCATCGATCCGGACGACCTTGCCGTTCTTGCTGACCACCTTGATGACGAGGTTGCCGGTCTTCAGGCCGCCGAGGCTCTTGGCCCCGATCAGCACCCGGTTGCCCTTGCCCTTGAGGCTGTAGGTGCCCAGCCTCTTGCCGGCGAACGAAACCTGGATCTTGCCGCCCTTCGGCGCCTTCGAGACCAGGATCGCGATCCGGCTGGCCTTCACGCCGACCAGCTTCAGGGTCGCCCCCTTCTTGGTGGCCTTGGTGTAGGTGCCCAGGTAGTGCGCACCGCCCTGGGCCCGCTTGAAGCCCTTCGCAGCCTTCATCGACCGGTCGTCGACGGGGGTGGTGGTGCACTTCTCCGCGGAGAAGACGCCGAGGGTGTTGTTCGCGTCCCGGGTCTGGGCGCTGTAGCAGTAGGTCCGGCCGGGGCTCACCGCCGCTGCCAGGGACTTCGCCGCCGTGTTGACCGCGACGTTGCCCGTCGCGCCGAAGCTGCCGTTCCAGGCCGCGGACCGCACCCGGAGGTTCGCGGTCCCCAGAGCGCTGAACCGGTCCGTGGCGGACCAGGCGACGTTCGCCTTGGCCGCGACGGTGTTCGCCGCCAGGGTGGACACCGTGGTGGTGGCGCCGGCTCCGTCGAGGACCGCGCCGCTGACGAAGCCCTGCGTCGGGTCGGGCATCTTCACGATGCCGGTGAGCAGCGCGTTGCCCTGGTTGTCGACGTCGACCGAGGTCTCGCCCGGCTGGAACCCGCCGGCGCTGTCGACGTGCGTCAGGACCTGGAACTCCCCGTACCGGTAGGCGAGGTGCTGGTGGCCGGCGTCGGCGTACCCGAGGGCGATCATGCCGGTGTCGCTGACCGCGGCCGCGGGCTCGGTCGGTGCGGAGAGGTCACCGCTGACCTTGCCGAGCTTGAAGGCGCCGCCCTGGGTGCGGGTGGCGTACCCGACCAGGTCGGTGCCGTTCACGTCGGCGCTCCAGGTCACCAGCGTGTAGCCGCTGTCGTTCTGGTCGACCTCAGGGTTCGAGGCGGACTCGTCCTCGGGCGAGACGATCGAGCCGCTGCCGACGAGGCCGGTCGGGGTCACCTTGCTGGCCCAGACCCGGTAGTCGTTCGCCTCGTCCTTGCGGGTGTAGGCGACGGTGGCGTAGTTGTTGTCGCCGATGGAGACCGCCGACGCGACGCCGTAGCTCCCCGCGATCGAGGTGGCGTCGGCCGGGGCCCAGGCGTTGGTGCCGGCGGCCTTCGACCGGACGTCGATGGTGCTGGTGCCCTCACCGGCGTTGAACCAGGAGACGACGGCGCGACCGGCGTTGTTGACGGCGATGTCCGGCGCGAACGAGGTGTCGTCCGACAGGGTCTGGGTGAGCGCGGCGCCCGCCTTGGTGTACGACGTCACCCGGACCCGGTTCATCGCGCCGCCGTTGGTGTCGCGGCGGGCGGCGAACAACGTTCCCGACCCGTCCATCCCGGCGCTCAGCGGCGCCGTGGCGCTCAGGTCGTTGCCGTTCGAGATCAGGCTCCAGCCGGCGAAGACACCCTGGCCGGCGTACCGGTTGACGGCGATGCGCTCGTTGTCGAGGTTGTCGGTCTGGAGCCACAGGACCGCGGCCTCGCCCTGGTCGTTGATCGCGACGCTCGGGCTGGAGACCTCCCGGCCGGCGTCGGAGACGGCCTTCGGGACGCTCCAGCTGCCGCCGGTCGAGTACGCCGCGAAGACGCGGTCCTCGCCGTCGACGGAGCGGATCCAGGTGGCGACGGCGTTGCCGTTCTCGGCCATCGCGACGTCGGCGTGCTGGGGCAGCAGGCCCAGCTGGCTGACGTTGGCCTGGTCGACGAGCGTCGGGGTGGCGGTGGCCGACGACATCGTCATCAGGGCCCCCGCAGTCAGCGAGGCCGCCAGGAGGCTGCCGGTGAAGGTCTTGCGGAACATGGTGGTGCCTTTCGCGAGGTGGATGGTGTCCTGGGCGTTGCTTGCAGGTAGGAGCACCGGGCTCGCGAGGTCTTACAACTTCTTCCGCACCTTTCTCAGGCGAGTTCTCGGGCGAACGCGTTCACGCCGGTCTGCTCCGCCGACCACGCCCAGAGCCGGGTCGCCTCCCCCGGGTCGGTTGCGTGCGGGAACACCCCGAGCGCCTGCCCGGTGACCCGCTCGGCCGGGTCGGCGACCGGTGCCACGTCGCAGTCCTCGAGGTAGAGACCGCCGAGGCCGTCGAGCAGGGGAGAGGTCGCCGCCCAGACCGCGGTCGCGGCGCCGGCCTCGGGGGACTTGAGCTCCGGGATCAGCGGCTCGCCGTCCGAGCCGTAGGCCAGCAGGTCCGCCATGTCCTCGGGGCGCAGGTGTCGGCCGAGCGGCGTCAGGATCGCGCCGGGGTGCAGCGAGAACGCGCGCACGCCGTGCTCCCGCCCGAGGCGGTCGAGCTCGACGGCGAAGAGCACGTTGGCGGTCTTGGACTGCCCGTAGGCGAGCCACTTGTCGTAGCCGCCGGTGAACGCCAGGTCGTCCCAGCGGATGCCGGAGAACTGGTGGCCGCCCGAGGAGACGCTGACCACGCGCGACCCGCCGGTCCCCGAGGCGTCGTTGCGCAGCAACGGCCAGAGCCGGTTGACCAGCGCGAAGTGGCCCAGATGGTTGGTCGCCATCTGGAGCTCCCACCCCGGCCCGGCCCGGCCCTCGGGACAGGCCATGATCCCGGCGCTGTTGATCACCAGGTCGAGATGCTGACCCCTGAGCAGCACCTCGTCGGCGTACGCCGCGACGCTGGCCTGGTCGGCCAGGTCCATCGACCCGAGCTCCACGTTGTCGATCCCGGCCAGCGCCTCGGCGGCCTGCTCGGGTCGCCTGGCCGGGACCAGCACCCGGGCGCCGGCCTCGGAGAGCGCGCGCACGGCCGCGATGCCGATGCCCGAGTAGCCCCCGGTCACCAGTGCGGTGCGCCCGGACAGGTCGATCCCGTCGAGCACCTCGGCCGCGGTGGTGTGCATCCCGAAGCCCGACCCGAGCGGGACCTGCTCGGAGACCCTCATGCTGGCGGGAAGTTCACGTCGAGGGTGGTGGCTTCCCACTCGTCGATCGACGCGCTGAAGGCGGCGAGCTTCTCGCGGACCGCCTTCAGCACGTCGTGCCCGAGGAGCAGCCGCAGCGGCGGGTCGTCCAGGCCGGTCACCATCAGCACGGCCTCGGCGACCTTCCGCGGGTCTCCGGGCAGGTGGTCGGCGAACTGCTTGATCAGGTCCTTGCGGACGCCCACGTCGTCGGCGTACGCGTCGATCGGCGCCGCCGACTCGTGCATCGACCGGCTGGCCCAGTCGGTGCGGAAGCCGCCGGGCTCGATCGCGGTCACCTTGATGCCGAACGCCGCGACCTCCTTCGACAGCGCCTCGGTCAGCCCCTCGAGGGCGAACTTCGTGGAGCTGTAGAACGCGTTCGGAGGGTTGGCGACCAGGCCGGTCATCGAGGAGATGTTCACGACGTGGCCGCTGCCCTGGGCGCGCATCACCGGCAGCACCGCCTGGAGGGTGTCGACCACCCCGAAGTAGTTGGTGTCGAAGAGCGCGCGGATCTCGGCGTCCTCGCCCTCCTCGACCGCTGACAGGTAGCCGTAGCCGGCGTTGTTGACCAGGACGTCGATCCCGCCGAAGGCCGCGAGGGTGGCGGCCACGACGTCGCGGATCTGGGCCTTGTCGGTGACGTCCAGGGCGAGCGGCAGCGCGAGGTCGCCGAACTCGTCGGCGAGGTCCTTGACGCTCTCCACCCGGCGGGCGGTGACGACCACCCGGTGCCCGGCCTCGAGTGCCGCCCGGGCGATCTCGCGCCCGATGCCGGTCGAGCAGCCGGTGATCAGCCAGCGCTCCTGCTCGGCACTCATGCCACGACTCCTTCGGGCAGACGGCGCAGGTACCCGGCCTGCCGTATCTCGAGCTCCTCGTCGCGCTCGTCCTCGGTGACGCGCACCAGGCCGTCGACCTCCGCCTCGAGCCGGTCGAGCGGGACCACCCGGCCGCGGGCGGACAGGTCCGGCTTCGGGCCGGTCTCGCCGAACTCCGCCATCCGCAGGGTGAGGATGCCCTCGGGCAGCCCGTCGGTGTCGATCCAGTTGGCGACGCCGGGGTTCTCCGCGGAGATCACGTAGGTGTAGGTGCCGTCCTCGTTGGGCCGCGACTGGGCCTTGTTCAGGCTGCCGGTGCTGCCGTAGATGTCGAGCGTGGTGCCCCAGATGTTCGACAACGGCACCGTGAAGTACTCCGCGCCGCCGTCACTGACGTCGACGACGAAGGCCTCGCCGGGCGCGAGGTCGAACCGGCCGGCGACGTACACCTGGTTGCGCAGCGCGCCGGTGTCGTCGGCGGTCCAGCCGAGCGAGAAGGTGTTCACCGGCGCCTTGTACATCCCGTGGCTGAGCTTCCCGGTGAAGTTGGCGAAGTGCGCCATCATCGCCGCGGTCGCCTCGGCCTGCTCGTCCCGGGTCAGCGCCGGCTTCGACGGCGCCGCGCCCAGCCTCTCGACCGTGATGTGGTTCGGGTCGTCCTTGCCCCAGTCGAGCAGGACGTCGCGGATGTAGAACTCGTGCGCCTCCGGCGTGGACTGCACGTGGTTCGGCCGGCCGTTCGCCGGGGAGGAGTCGACGGTGATCACGTACGACCCGTCGGCGTCGACCTCCATGGTGCGGCCGTTGAGGACGTCGACGTTGCCCATGTGCGCGTTCCACAGGGTGAAGTAGTTCTCGGTCATCCGGTTGGCGCCGACGCGACCGCGGATCTCGTAGCGCTCGTCGCCGGAGATCGGGATCACCCGGTAGACGGTGTCGGGGTTGTCGATGCCCCAGCGGGTGCCGGGGATCCGGACGCCCTCGACCTCGTGCGCGAGCCGGGTGATGCAGGTGACCTTGGGCCGCAGCGGGTCCTGGTTGCTCGACCAGATCGCCGCGGAGAACATCACCTCCTCGTACGCCGCGTTGAACCGCGCCCGCATCGCGTCGGACGCCTTGGCCCGGCCGAGCCAGGTCTCGGCGACGTCGCGGTACGCCGCGCGCACGGTCGGGTGCTCGAGCAGCTCGAGGGCGGCGAGCTCGTGCTCGTGCTGCACCGCGGTGGCGACGGGGTGTTCCGACATGGGTCCTCCTGGAGTTCGGACGGAACGTAACAGGAATCCAGCGAAAATGTCAGTACTGACAAAATGCTAGGTTGGTGCTCCCATGAACCAGAGCCCGACGCCGTCCAAGTCCGAGAGGACCAGGACCGCCCTGCGCTCCGCCGCGCTGCGTCACTTCGTCGCCGAGGGGTTCGAAGCAGCGAGCGTGCCGGCGATCGCCGCCGAGGTCGGGGTCACCGAGCGCACCTTCTACCGGCACTTCGCCACCAAGGACGAGGTGCTCTTCGCGGACCTGGTCGAGGGCCTGGCCTGGTTCCGTACGGCGGTCCGCAGCCGTCCGGCCGGGGAGGACCTCGGGCGGGCGGTCCTGGAGTCGCTCACCTCCGCCCCGACGGATCCCCGGCTTCTGGTCGAGATCGCCCGGCTGCGACGCGAGCTGCTCAGCCCCGAGCGGATCGAACGGGTCTTCCGCGACCGCCAAGCGGCGATGGCGACCGAGCTGCGCGCCCTGCAGGTCGAGCGCGGCGTCGCGCCGTTGTCCGCCGCGGTCCGCGCCGAGGCGCTGGCCGGCGCCGTCTTCGCCGCGGTCGCGGTGTGGTCCGACGGTCCGGAGCCGCACGACCTGCGGACGCTCGGCAGGCTCACCGAGGAGGCGGTCGACCAGGTGCGGCCGCTGCTCTGACCTCGCTGGGTTCCGAGGGTTCGGCCTACGCCCGATCGACAGGTCGGAACCGCTGCTCGTACGCCGCGAACCGCTCCCGGATCTGCCCCTCGCTGAGCCCGTAGGTCTCGGGCCGGTAGTCGGGACGACCCGCCTCGCGCGGGCGCCGGGCCAGCCAGTCCCGCATCGCAGCCTCGGCCGGAGCGTCCAGGTCGGTCCCGATCGCGGCGTACACCCGGGCGATCTGGCCGATCGGGTCCACGACGGCGTCCTCGAACGAGAGGTCGGTGACCAGTCCGGTGCCTCCGGGCTCGCCGGCCCACGCGGCCCGGGTGGCGAGCGCCCGGTCGTTGGTCCACCCCATCCGCTCGATCCACTCGGCGCCGACCCGGACCGGGTCGACCTCGTCGGAGTGCATCGCGTGCAAGGTCGCGTTGAGGCTCGCGCCGGAGCCGATCGACGCCACCGGGTCGCGGTGCAGGTGCACCACGTGGAGATCGGGGAACCGTGCCCGCAGGGTGTCCAGGTAGCCGAGGTGCGCCGGCGTCTTCAGCACCCAGCGGCCGATCGTCTCGCCACGTCGCCGCTTCTGCCACTGGAGCAGCTGCAGCATCGCGTGCAGGTGGTCGTAGGCAGGCGTGAAGTCCTGCCCGTCGATCCAGCGCCGGTACGCCGGCAGGTGGGCGCCGGACTCGGGGACGTGGGAGAGGAACGCGTCGGCGAGGAAGACGATCTCCTCCTCGGCCTCCAGGGCGTACATCGGGTGGATCGCGAACAGGTCGGGCATGAACTGCTGGGTCTGCTCCTGACGTTCCAGGGCGGACGTGATCCGCGGATCGCTGGCCGAGGGATCCCAGCCCAGCTTCGGGGCCACCTCGATCACCTCCCAGCCGTGCGCGCAGGCGAACCGCGGGTCGGCCGCCAGGAGGCGCTGGACCAGCGTGGTGCCGCTGCGCATCATCCCGACCACGACGACCGGCGCCTGGATCCGCTCCTCGGCGATCTCGGGGAAGCGGCGCCGCCACTCGGTGGCACGCAGTCGCATCCGCAGGCCGTGCACCAGACCGCTGCGGACGATGTGCGCACCCAGGTCGCTGAGTCCGGCGCCGGCGTAGTCGTCGGTGAGCACGTCCAGCGGACCGGTGAAGTCACCCGTCCCGAAGTCCTCGAGTCCCTCCTTGCGGCGGGCGTCGGCGATCAGGGACGAAGAAGCGAAGTCCGCGCGGATGTCCACCCGCGAACCCTAGAGTGCCGCCATGGACAGCGCCCGCCAGATCGAGAACCTGCTCTACACCTACGCCGAGCGGATCGACCGCGGCGATCTCGACGGGGTGGCCGAGCTGTTCACCCACGCGACGATCTTCGGGCAGGAGAACGGTCCGCCGGAGACGCAGTTCGTGGGCAAGGAAGGCGCCGCGAAGATGTACGGGATGTCCACCCGGCTCTACGAGGACGACGGCACCCCGAAGACCAAGCACATCACCACCAACGCGATCATCGAGGTGGACGACGAGGCCGGCACCGCCACCTGCCGGTCCTACTTCTGCGTGGTGCAGGCGACCCCCGCGCTGCCGCTGCAGCCGATCATCGCCGGCCGGTACCACGACACCTTTCAGGTGATCGACGGCCGCTGGTGGTTCGCGTCCCGCACCCTGTTCGTCGACCTGATGGGGGACCTGAGCCACCACCTCAAGTGGTGAGCCGCTCCGGGACCCGCAGCAGCAGGGCGCTGATCCCCAGCGCGCCGAGGGCGACCAGGACGACGCCGGCCCAGCTGGTCTGGTTGAACGCGAACACCGCGATGCCCGCGACGACCAGGGTCGCGAGCAGCGTCCCGCCGCGCCGGCGTGCGTCCGGGCGGCCCCACAGGTGCACCAGACCGATCGTCGCGGCGCTGCTCAGCAGGACCGGGGTCAGCACCAGCCAGAGGACCATCGCCGGCGCGTTGATCCGCGACGTCGCGACCGAGAGCCCGACGTAGAGCAGGGTCAGCACCACCCACCCCGCGAGGATCCAGAGCGCGCCGCGGGCGGTCACGGGCTACTCGCAGACCGTCTTGGACTCGTCGAGCGCGAGCCGACGCGGCGCCTTCGGGTCGAGGCCGCCGAACTTGTCGCCGATGAAGACGTCGACGCCCGGACCGTAGTCCTCGTCGGTGACGACGACCTTGGTGTTCTTGCCCAGGGCGAGCGCCACCAGCTTGGCCGACTTGTCGTCCTGCTTGGTGGTCCGGACCTCGGCGCGGACGACGTCGTCGTCGGCCTCGGCGTTCCCGATCGCGCCCGCCTTGAAGCCGGCGGCCTCGAGGAGGTCGAGGGTGAAGCCGGCCCGGCCCGAGCGCTTGCCGGTGTTGTAGACGCTCACCGTGACCTGGCCGCGGCGTACGGACTCCACGACGGTCTGGTCCTCCGGGGCGCAGCCGGGGTCCTGGGAGGAGGTCGAGCCCTTGGTGTCCTCGATCGGCGCCGTCACGGCCTTCATCCCCCAGACGGCCATCAGGCACACGACAGCGACCAGGGCGACCATCGTGATGGTGGTGGTCAGCCGACGAGCGATCACTCGTTCACCTCGTGGACCCGGGCGTGCACCACGTGCCGCTGCTGGAGCGCGGCCCGGAGCGCACGGTGCAGCCCGTCCTCGAGGTAGAGATCGCCCTGCCACTGGACGACGTGGGCGAAGAGATCGCCGAAGAACGTGGAGTCCTCGTCGAGCAGCGCGGAGAGCTGGAGAGTGTCCTTGGTGGTCACCAGCTCGTCCAGACGGACCGGGCGCGGAGGAAGCGCCGCCCAGTCCCGGGGACCCATGTCATGGGCCGGGTACGGGCGCCCTTCGCCGACGCGCTTGAAGATCACGGGCCCCATCATAGGAAAACGGTCCTCAGGAGTTCCCCCGCTACAGTCCTGCCATGGCAGAAGTCCCGGCATCCGGACCTGAAACCACGCCCCCAGGGACGCCCCCAGCAGCGTCTGCAGGGACGTCTGCAGGTGACCCGATCAGCGCCGCGGTCGCGGCCGGCTACGCGTTCGAGGGCGCTGCCCTCGAGCTCGGCGGCCTGATGCTCGACGCGGAGAGGCTCGCGGACGTGCACGTCCGGATCCCGCTGGCGATGCTCAACCGGCACGGCCTGGTGGCGGGGGCGACCGGCACCGGCAAGACCAAGACCCTCCAGCTGATGGCCGAGCAGCTCAGCACCGCCGGCGTGCCGGTGTTCGCGGCGGACATCAAGGGCGACCTGTCCGGGCTCTCCACGTTCGGCGAGGGCGGCGAGAAGATCACCGCCCGCGCGGCGTCGGTCGGCCAGGCCTGGAAGGCGACGGCGTTCCCGGTCGAGTACTACGCGCTCGGCGGCGAGGGCACCGGCATCCCGCTGCGGGTGACGATGTCCGCCTTCGGGCCGACGCTGCTGAGCAAGGTGCTCGGGCTCAACGACACCCAGGAGTCCTCGCTCGGCCTGATCTTCCACTACGCCGACGCGGCCGGCCTGCCGCTGCTCGACCTGGCCGACCTGCGCGAGGTGATCAAGCACCTGGTCTCCGACGAGGGCAAGGCCGACCTCAAGGACCTCGGCGGGTTGTCCCCGGCGACGGCCGGGGTGATCCTGCGCGAGCTGATCGCGTTCTCCGACCAGGGCGCCGAGGCGTTCTTCGGCGAGCCCGAGTTCGAGACCGGGGACTTCCTCCGGACGACGCCGTCGGGCAAGGGCCTGATCTCGCTGATCGAGCTGCCGAACCTCCAGGACCGGCCGGCGATCTTCTCGACCTTCCTGATGTGGCTGCTGGCGGACCTGTTCCACGACCTGCCCGAGGTCGGTGACGTCGAGAAGCCCAAGCTGGTGTTCTTCTTCGACGAGGCGCACCTGCTGTTCAAGGACGCGTCGAAGCCGTTCCTGGAGGCGATCGCGCAGACCGTCCGGCTGATCCGGTCCAAGGGCGTGGGTGTCTTCTTCGTGACCCAGTCACCGACCGACGTCCCGGACGACGTGCTCGCCCAGCTCGGGTCCCGGGTCCAGCACCAGCTCCGGGCGCACACCCCCAACGACGCCAAGGCCCTGAAGGCGACGGTCAACACCTACCCCACCAGCGGGTACGACGACCTCGGAGCGGTGATCACCTCGCTGGGCATCGGCGAGGCGATCGTCACCGTGATGAACGAGAAGGGCGCGCCGACGCCGGTCGCCTGGACCCGGCTCCGGGCGCCCGAGTCGCTGATGGGAGCCGCCGATCCGGCGGCGATGACCCAGACCGTGCAGACCTCCGCGCTCTACGCCAAGTACGCGACGCCGGTGGACCGCGAGTCCGCTCGGGAGATGCTGGCGTCCAAGCTCGAGCAGGGCGCGGCCAAGGCCGAGGCCGAGGCGGCCCAGAAGCCGGACCAGAAGCCCGACGAGAAGCCGGCCCCGAAGAAGGCTGCGAAGAAGGCCGAGAAGTCGGTGGTCGAGGACGTCGTCACCTCCACCACGTTCCGCCAGGTGATGCGGACCGCCGCTCGCGAGGTGGTCCGCGGGATGTTCAAGACCGGGCGACGCTAGGCGCAGCCAGGCCGTCCGTTCTGTCCCTGGTGGCGTCGCTGACCCGGGCGCAGGATGGGAGGACGCGGAGAGACCGCGGGACGAGAGGAGACGCGATGAGCGTTCTCATGACACTACGAGTCTCGGGAGATTCGAAGGGCATCGAAACCGTCGACCCGGCGGTCTTCAAGAGCGTGATCGCGAAGGCGGTCGAGATGGGCGCGACCCGGCACCGCTTCTTCACCAACGGCAGCGAGATTCTCGTCATCGACGAGTGGCCGGACCGGGAGACGTTCCAGCAGTTCTTCGACACCACCCCGGAGGTTCCCCAGGTGATGGGCGCCGCCGGCGTCACCGAGCAGCCGACGATCGAGTTCTGGGACCGGGTCGGCGTCGACGACGCGGTCGCCTGGGACTGACCCGCCGCGAGGACGACCCCCGCCGAACGTGGCCTCGGCCACCTCCGCGGGGGAAATCCGAGGAGGCTCGCCACCCGCTATTGACAGACGTTCAACGAGCCAGCACGGTGTCTCCATGACTCACCGGTTCGCCCAGCAGCAGGACGTCATCTCCGCGGACGGCACCAGGATCGCGGTCTTCGAGGCCGGCGACCCCGACGGGCCGGTGCTCGTCGCCGTCCACGGCTACCCCGACAACCACACCGTCTGGGACGGCATCGCCGCCGAGCTCGGCGAGACGTTCCGGGTGATCGCGTACGACGTCCGCGGCGCCGGCGACTCCGGCAAGCCGACCGGGCGCGCGGCGTACCGGATGGAGCGGCTGACCGAGGACTTCGCCGCGGTGATCGACGAGGTCAGCCCGGACGCGCCGGTGCACCTGCTCGCCCACGACTGGGGGTCGGTCCAGAGCTGGGGGCCCGTCACCGACCCGCGGTTCGCCGACCGGATCGCGAGCTTCACCTCGGTCTCCGGACCGCACCTCGACTACATCGGGATGTGGCTGCGCGACCGCTCCCATCCCGCGGCGTCGCTCAAGCAGGCCGTCACGTCCTGGTACGTCGCTGCGTTCCAGCTCCCCCGGCTGCCCGAGCGGGTCGTCCGGCTGGACGCCGTCGACCGCGGCATCGCCCGCACCGAGCTGAAGGGACGCAAGGACGCCGCGCTCGCGAACCCGGTGGAGCGGAGCGAGGCCGACAAGGTCAACGGGATCCAGCTCTACCGGGCGAACATGCCGTCGCGGCTGACCCGTCCCCGGCCGGTCCGCACCCCGGTCCCGGTCCAGGTGCTCGCGCCGAGCCGGGACGCGTTCGTCTCGGTCCGGCTCGCCACCGAGACCCCGCTCCCGTACGTCGACGACCTGACCGTCCGCGAGATCGCCGGCTCGCACTGGGTGGTCAGCGAGAGTCCGGCCCGGGTCGCGGCGTACGTCGCGGAGTTCGCCTCCAGTCGGAGCCTGGTGGCCGAGCCGCGGACGAAGCGGGCCGGTCGATGACCGAGGCGAGCCGCACCCGATGAGCTATCCGGGGATCGACCTGGCCCGTGCCGTCGTCGTGGTCACCGGAGCCGCCCAGGGCATCGGCCGGGCCACGGCCGAGGCGTTCGCTGCGCGCGGTGCCCGGGTCGCGATCGGCGATCTCGACACCGGGGCGGCCGACTTGGTCGCCCGCGCGATCGGCGGCTTCGCGCACGCCCTGGACGTCACCGACCCGGGCTCGTTCACGACGTTCCTCGCTGCCGTGCGCGCGGATCTGGGGCCCGTCGACGTCCTGGTCAACAACGCCGGGATCATGCCGAACGGAGGCTTCCTGGAGCTCTCCGACCGGCTCCACCGGGCGACCCTGGAGGTCAACCTCTTCGGCGTGATCCACGGGATGCGGCTGGTGCTGCCGGAGATGCTGGAGCGTGGCAGCGGGCACGTGGTCAACGTCGCGTCGCTGGCAGGCAAGTTCCCGGTGAAGGGACTCGCCGTCTACAACGCGAGCAAGTTCGCCGTCGTCGGGCTGACCGCGGCGACCCGGCTGGAGTACGCGCCGCACGGCGTCAGCGTCAGCGCGGTGCTGCCGTCCGCGGTCGACACGGCGCTGGCCTCGGGCCTGGACATGAAGCCGATCCCGAAGGTGAGGCCCGAGGAGATCGCCGACGCGGTCGTCGGCTCGGTGCGCTCACGCAAGGCCGAGATCGCCGTGCCCGGTTACGTCGGCATGCTCGCCGACGTCGCCGCGCTCACGCCGGAGCCGGCGATGAAGGTGCTGCGGCGGCTGGTGCGCGACGACCGCGCCCTGCACCCGGATTCGGAGGACCGGCGGGCGTACCGCGAGCGGCTCGACGCCCCGGACTGACCCCGGCTGACCCGGACTGACCCTGACTGACCCCGGCTGACCCTGGCTGACCCGCCGCAGACACAGCGATGGCCCGGAGCGAGACGCAGGGTGAGGGGAGGAGGGAGACCCTGCATCTCGCTCCGGACCATCGGGTCCGGGTGGTTCAGAGGGCGACGTCGACCGGCGCCCGGGTCTCGCGGAGCGCGCTGCGCAGGATCGCCTCGCGGTGCGGGTGCTCGCGGGTGTCGAGGGCGGCGACGATCGCGTACTGGAGCAGCCGGGTGTCGCCGCGGGCGTTGAGGGCGGCGCCCTGCCAGGCGCGTGCCTCGGGGTCCATCGCGGTGGTCAGGTCGATCGCCGGGCGCTGGCTGCGCGAGGCCGGGGAGTCGGTGTGCTCGATCAGGTAGACCGCGCACCCGATGGCGACGAGGACGAGAGCGACGACGGAGATGACCATGCCTAGGCAACGAGGTTGGTATGTCCGAGTTACGGCTTTCGTCCGAGCAAGTTCTCTCGCGCCGTCGGTCCCGCGCCCTACGCTCGCCTGGTGACCGCCCCCACGATCGACATCGCCTTCCACGGTGATCCGGCGGGCCTCCCGGCGATCGCCGCCGAGGCCCAGCGGCGTGGGGTCGGTGGCCTCTTCGTCGCCGAGGCGACCCACGACCCGTACGTCTCGCTCGCTCTCGCGGCGACCGCGACCAGCTCCCTGCGGATCGGCACCTCGGTCGCGGTGGCGTTCGCCCGCACGCCGATGGCCACGGCGTACTCGGCCTGGGACGTGCAGCGGCTCTCCGGCGGGCGGCTCGTCCTCGGGCTGGGCTCGCAGATCAGGCCGCACATCACCCGGCGCTACGCGATGCCGTGGTCGCACCCGTCCGCGCGGATGGCCGAGTACGTCGCCGCACTCCGCGCGATCTGGGACTCCTGGCAGCACGGCACCCCGCTCGACTTCCGCGGCGAGTACTACGAGCACACCCTGATGCCGCCGCTGTTCGCGCCGGGTCCGATCGGCGCCGGACCGCCGCCGGTCTGGCTCGCCGCCGTCGGGCCGCGGATGCTCCACGTCGCCGGCCTGGTGGCGGACGGGGTGATCTGCCACCCGCTGCTGTCGCGGAGCTACCTGGAGTCGGTGGTGCTGCCGAAGGTCGCCGACGGGCGCGCGGCCGGCGGTCGTGCCGCGGAGCCGTTCACCGTCACCACCCTGTGCCTGGTCGCGACCGGCCGGAACGAGGACGAGCTCGCCGCCGCGGTCGCCGGCGTACGACGGCAGATCGGCTTCTACGCCAGCACGCCGGCCTACCTGCCCGTGCTGGAGCACCACGGCTGGTCCGGCCTGCACGAGGAGGCCCACCTGCTCACCAAGGCGGAGCGCTGGGACGAGCTCGGCCGGATCATCGACGACGACGTGCTGGCGGCGTTCGCCGTCGTCGGGGACCGGGAGGCCGCGCGGCAGGGATTGCGTGAGCGCTTCGCCGGTCTCGCGGAACGCACGATGCCCTCGATGCCCTACGCCGCCGACGACCTGCTCGCACTGGACCTGGCCACGTCCTGAAGCGTGGTGGCTGCGGGACGGCTACGGGGCGGCTACGGGGCGGCGACGAACTCGCCGGTCTGCACCCGCCAGAGAGCGGCGTAGGCGCCCTCGGTGCCGAGCAGCTCGTCGTGCGAGCCGGACTCGATGACGGTGCCCGCGTCGAGCACCCAGATCCGGTCCGCGTGCCGCACGGTCGAGAGTCGGTGGGCCACGACCAGGGCGGTGCACCCCGCGGTCGCGACCTGCAGCGACCGCTGGATCGCGGCCTCGGTCTCGTTGTCGACCGCACTGGTCGCCTCGTCGAGGACCAGGACCGCCGGTTCGCGCAGCAGGGCCCGGGCCAGGGCGAGGCGCTGACGCTGGCCGCCGGAGAGGGTGACGCCGCGCTCGCCGACCCAGGTGTCGAAGCCGTCCGGGGTGGCGTCGATGAACTCGGTCGCGGCGGCGGCGTCGGCGGCCGCGCGGATCTCCTCGCGGGTGGCGCCGGGCCGGCCGTAGGCGATGTTGTCGGCGATGCTCCCGGCGAACATGTAGACGTCCTGGGCGACGTAGGCCATCGACCCGCGCAGCGAGTCCCAGTCGAGGTCGCGGACGTCCTGCCCGTCGAGGACGACGGTCCCCGCGCGCGGGTCGTCGAAGCGGAGCACGAGCCGGAGGAGCGTGGACTTGCCGGAGCCGGTGGTGCCGACGATCGCATGGGTCTCGCCGGCGGGGACGACCAGGTCGATGCCGTGCAGGACGTCCGGCCCGTCGGCGTACCCGGCCCTGACCCCGCGCAGCTCGATCCGCCCCTGCACCGGCCGGCTCAGCGACGTGGTTCCCGCCGGCACGGTGATCGGGACCGCGAGCAGCTCGAGGATCCGCTGCGTCGATGCCCGGCCGCGCTGGTACAGGTCGAGGACCGTGGCGACGTCGGTGAGCGGCCAGAGCAGGCGCTGGGTCATGAAGACCAGGACCGAGTACAGGCCGACCTCGAGGTCGCCGTTGAGCACCGCCCAGCCGCCGAGGAGCAGGGTGCAGGTGAAGCCGGCCAGGATCGCCATCCGGACCAGCGGGACGAACGCCGCCGAGGAGCGGATCGCGTCCGTGTTCGCCTCCCGGTACGCCGTCGAGACGCCGGCGATGCGGTCCCGCTCGCGGTCCTCGGCGGTGAACGCCTTGATGGTCGCGATGCCGGCGAGGTTGGCGCTCAACGCGCTGGACAGGTCGGAGACGGCGAGGCGGACCTTGTCGTAGAGCGGCTCGAGCCGGCGCTGGAAGAGCAGCGAGCCGATCACGATCACCGGGATCGGGGTGAAGGCGAAGAGCAGCAGCATCCACGAGGAGTACGCGAAGACCGCGCCGACGAGGACCACGTTGAGGAAGGTCTGCAGGATCGCGGGCGCGCCGATGTCGAGGAAGCGCTCGAGCTGGTTGACGTCGTCGTTGAGGGTCGCCAGCGTCGAGCCGCTCGGCCGCGACTCGTGCCAGGACATGTCGAGGTGCTGGGCGTGGTCGTAGGCCTCCACCCGCAGGTCGTGCTCGATGCCCTGGGCGAGCCCGCGCCAGAGGACGTCGGCGACGTACTCCGAGGCGGACTCGATGATCCAGACGACGACGTTGATCGCGGCCAGCCAGGCCAGCTGCGCGTAGCGGGACTCGACGCCGAGCAGCTCGCCGACGAACGAGGCGTCACCGCGGACCACCACGTCGACCGCGGCACCGATGAGCAGCTCGGGTACGACGTCGGCGACCTTGTTGATCGTCGAGGCGATCACGGCCGCGATGAAGCGGCCGCGATACGCCCGTTGCCGCTGCCAGAGCGCCCGCAGCGGCTGATCGGGCCCGGCGCCGGTCGCGGGAATCCGCCTCGTGTCCATTAGGGAACCCTAACTTCGCCGGGGCGGTGGCGATCACGGGGTCGGGCGTCCGCTCAGGCCGACTCGAACCAGGGCTTGTGCAGGTCGTAGAAGGTGGCCCCGGCCATCAGCTTGCCGAGGGTCTCCTGGACCTCGGCGGGCGGTTCGGTGGAGCTCTCCCCGGCGCGGGCGCTGGCCTCGTCGGTGAAGGCGATCGTCTCGGTGAAGGTTCCGTCGGGTTCGACCGCGAAGGTTCCGCCGATGACGTCGGGCCGCATCGCCCGCAGCCCGTCGGCGTCTGCCAGCAGGGTGTCCACCAGCGACCGGTCGTCCACGTGCCCGCGGATGACCTGGACGAAGCCGGCGTCGTCCGAACCGCCGTCGAGGAACTCGGTGACGTCGTCGCAGTCGTGGAACTCGACCGGCCCGTCCATGATGGACATCATCTTCTCGGCCCAGGCGCCCTGCTCGGGGCGCTCGGAGTTGGCTCGGGCATCCTCCTTGGAGTTGAACCGGATGATCCCGAGGAACTCGTTGTCGTCGGTGAAGCCGAAGGTGCCGCCGAGCCAGCCCGGCGCCGCTCCGACCTCGTCGTCCCAGGAATCCGCGAGCGCGCGCAGCTCGTCCTGGCGGGTGCAATGACCCTGAATCACTTGGATGAACATCGTGGGCCTCCGATCGGGGCCGCCTCCCGGCGAGGCAGCCGAGTACTTCGACGCTAGACCCGTCCGGCGCGCACGACCATGGCCCGTTCTTACGAATCGGCGACGGCGGCCGGCGGCGGTGAATCCGGTCCTTGCCGGTACCGGTTGGCCCGGTGGGTCCAGTCGCGCTCAGGCACGCACCTGGCGGCGTGAGGCAGCGCTCGTGCCCCAGTGCGCCAGGTCGAAGAAGGCGGCCACGGCCACCCAGAACCAGTCCCAGCCGTCGAGGCCGCCGGCCCGCCAGAGGATCAGGTAGATGAGCGTCGCGAACGGCAGGAAGATGATCCCGAGCAGCGGCCAGATCCAGGTGTCGAAGGCCGCGTCGACCTTCTCCGGGCGTGCCACCCAGATGATGAAGACCGCGAGGCGGGGGAAGATCCCGCCGATCAAGACCAGTAGACACCCCATGCCGCACCCCTCTCGTCGTACGCCGAGTCTGGGCCGCGGAGCCGGGGCGGGCCTCCTCCGTTCCGGGTGAGCCTGGTGCTGCCGGGTCGCGGGAACGACGAACGGCGCCGTACGTGAGTACGACGCCGTCCGCGGTGTCCGTCAATCGGCGGAGGATAGGGGATTCGAACCCCTGAGAGCTTTCACTCAACCCGCTTTCCAAGCGAGCGCACTAGGCCACTATGCGAATCCTCCGCCGCGAAGGTTACCCGCCCGGATTAGCACCTGCGAAATCGGTCTCCTAGACTCCTCCCCAACCCCCCATGCGGCGGTATCTCACTGAACTCCCCCAGGGCCGGAAGGCAGCAAGGGCAGGTGGGCTCTTCCGGGTGCATGGGGGGCCTTCGTCTTCCCGCTCCCGGGAGCCTCGTGGAGGCCGACCTAGGATCGGCCGCATGAAGATCGGGAGACGGCTCGGGTGTCTCCTCCTCGCCTGCCTGCTCGCCTCGGTGGCGGCCTGCGGCGGCGGCTCCGACGAGGCCGGCCCGGCGGCCGCGACGTCGCCGAGCTCGACCCGGTCGTCCTCCGGCCCGTCTTCCGGCCCGACTCCCGAGGGCGACGGCGAGCTGGTCCCGCCCGGTCTCGACATCGCGCTGCCCGACCTGACGACGACCCCGAAGCCCGGCACCGTCGGACCGGTCCGGCTCTACGGCGCGGACGTCAGCTGGCCGCAGTGCCCGAAGGGGATGGGGATCCCGGAGCGGAAGTCGCACGGTGCCCCGATGCCGACCGAGGCCGCCAGGTTCGTCGTCATCGGCCTGACCAACGGCCCCGCCTTCACCCCGAACCCCTGCCTGTCCGACCAGGTGGCCTGGGCGCAGCAGCGGGACCTGCTGGTCGCCGCCTACGCCGTCACCTCCTACCCGACCAGGACCGACCTGGTCCGCTACGGCAGCGACGGCCCGTACGACGGGGACACCCGTCTCGGTGAGCTGCGCAACGTCGGGTACCAGGCGGCGCAGTACAACCTCGAGAACATGCGGGTGGCCGGCCTCCCGAGCCCGGTGATCTGGGTGGACGTCGAGCCGCTGACGATCTTCGAGTGGAGCCCGGACGAGGTGGCCAACGCCGCGGTCGTGGAGGGCACCGTGAAGGGGTACCAGGACGCCGGGTTCAAGGTGGGCTTCTACTCCACCCCGCTGCTGTGGCGCCGGATCGTCGGCGACCTGCGCTTCGGTCTCCCGGAGTGGCGCGCGGCGGGCCAGACCTCGCAGGCCGAGGCGGTACGCCGCTGCCGGCCGGACTGGTCCTTCCAGGGCGGCGACGCCGTGCTGGGGCAGTGGGTCGAGGACGACCGGGACCGGAACGTGACCTGCCCGGGAGCGGTCGCCGACCCGAGCCAGTGGTTCGCGACGTTCTGATTCCGTGCGCGCCGTCGGTCCTGTCCCCCCACCCGTCTAAGGTGCACCTGTGGAGCACAATCTTGCGTTGTATCGCCGGTACCGGCCGGAGTCGTTCGCCGAGGTGATCGGGCAGGACCACGTCACCGAGCCGCTGCGCACGGCGCTGGCGAACAACCGGGTCAACCATGCCTACCTGTTCTCCGGCCCGCGCGGCTGCGGCAAGACCACCAGCGCGCGGATCCTGGCGCGCACGCTCAACTGCGAGAAGGCGCCGGTCGCCGACCCCTGCGGGGAGTGCCAGTCCTGCCGGGACCTCGCCCGCGGCGGTCCCGGGTCGATCGACGTGATCGAGATCGACGCCGCCAGCCACGGTGGCGTCGACGACGCCCGCGACCTGCGTGAGCGGGCCTTCTTCGCCCCGGTCGCGAGCCGCTACAAGGTCTACATCATCGACGAGGCGCACATGGTCACCACGCAGGGCTTCAACGCCCTGCTGAAGCTGGTCGAGGAGCCCCCGGAGCACCTCAAGTTCATCTTCGCCACCACCGAGCCGGAGAAGGTCATCCCGACCATCCGGTCGCGGACCCACCACTACCCGTTCCGGCTGATCCCGCCGCGGGTGCTGTCGGACTACCTGGCCGAGATCTGCTCGCGGGAGGGCGTGCCGATCGAGCCGGCCGCCCTGCCGCTCGTGGTCCGCGCCGGCGCGGGCTCGGCGCGTGACTCGCTCTCGGTGCTCGACCAGCTCCTCGGTGGGGCCGGGGCCGACGGGCTCACCTACGAGGTCGCCACGGCACTGCTCGGCTACACCCCCGACACCCTCCTCGACGAGGTCGTGGACGCCTTCGCCGCCGGCGACGGCGGGACGGTCTTCTCGGTGGTCGACAAGGTGATCGAGACCGGGCAGGACCCGCGCCGGTTCACCGAGGACGTCCTGCGCCGGCTGCGCGACCTGGTCATCGTGGCGGCCGTCCCGGACGCTCCGGCCACCGGCCTCATCGACGCGCCCGCCGACCAGGTGGAGCGCCTGGTCGCCCAGGCCGCCCGGTTCGGCAAGGCCGACCTGGTCCGCTCGGCCGACTGCGTCGCGGCCGGCCTGACCGAGATGCGCGGTGCGACCACGCCGCGGCTGCTGCTCGAGCTGATCTGCGCCCGGGTGCTGCTCCCCGGTGCCGACCACTCCACCGATGGTCTGACCGCCCGCCTGGACCGGCTGGAGCGCCGGATCGGGATGGGCGAGATGTCCGGCGCCGCTCCGGCTTCCCCGGTGGCCGCCGCCCGGGCGGCGGCCGCGCCGGTCGAGCAGCCGGCACCCTCGCCGGACGTCGAGCCTGTCGAGACGCCTTCCATGCCGCCGTCGCCGGACGTCGAGCCTGTCGAGACGCCTTCCGTGCCAACGCCGCCGCCGGACGTCGAGCCTGTCGAGACGCCTTCCGTGCCAACGCCGCCCGCACCCGCACCCGCGGTGGTCGAGCAGGGAGCGCAGCGACCGGACAGTCGAGACCACGCGCCCGCCCCCGCTGCGCCCGCCGGCCTCGGCCTCGTCGACGCCCGCCGGGTCTGGCCGGACGTGCTGGACAAGGTCAAGGAGATGCGCCGGTTCACCTGGATCCTGCTCAGCCAGAACGCGCAGGTGATCGGCCTGGACGGCGGCATCCTGACCGTCGGCTTCAAGACCCCCGGGGCCCGGGACTCGTTCGTCGGCGGTGGCAGCGAGGAGATCCTGCGCCAGGCGATGATCGACGTGATCGGCGCCGACTGGCGGGTCGAGTCGATCGTCGACCCGTCCGCGGACCCGGGTGCCGGCATCGCCCCGGTCGTGACCCGTCCGGCGACGTCCTCCTCCGCCGGCCCGGACTCCTGGTCGGGCGGCGGCGCGGCCGCTGGGGCGGGCAGTGGAGCGTCGGGCGGGGCCTCCGCGGCCTCCGCGGGGCCGACGGCTCCGCCGACCGACGCGCCACCGTGGGCGACCGACGCCGCGGCGGCACCGAGCCGTCCTGCCGCCGACCCGCAGACGATCGCCTCGGCGCGCAGCAACATCGCCCCGACCAGGACCGGCGACCAGCCGGCCAAGGGGCCGGACGACCGGGACGCCTCGGCGCACCCCGACGACCCCGTCCTGGAGGACGAGGGCCTCGACAGCACCGAGCTGCTCCAGCGTGAGCTCGGCGCCAACCTGATCGACGAAATCCCCCACGACTGAGAAGAGCAGGCGACTGTGATGAGCGAAACCCCGATGGACCCCTCCGAAGGCGCCAACCCCTTCGGGAACCTCGACCTCGGCTCGATGCTCGAGCAGGCCCAGCAGATGCAGGCGCAGCTGATGCAGGCCCAGGCCGAGCTCGCCGCGCAGACCGTCAGCGGCAGCGCCGGCGGGGTCAGCGTGACCCTCTCCGGGGTCGGCGACCTGACCGCCGTCTCGGTCTCCCCGGGCACGTTCGACGGCTCCGACGAGGACTCGCTCGCCGACCTGGGCGACCTGGTCGTCGCGGCCTACCGGGACGCGAAGACGCAGGTCGACGCGCTCGCCTCGGCAGCCCTCGGCCCGCTCTCCGGCGGCCTCGGCCAGGGCTTCTGACGGGCGGCTGAAAGAACTTGTACGAAGGCGTCGTCCAGGACCTGATCGACGAGCTCGGGCGGTTGCCCGGGGTCGGACCGAAGGGTGCCCAGCGGATCGCTTTCCACCTCCTCGCCGCCGACCCGGTCGACGTACGCCGTCTGGCCGACGTGCTGATCGAGGTCAAGGCGAAGGCCAGGTTCTGCTCGGTGTGCGGCAACGTCGCCGAGGAGGAGCAGTGCCGGATCTGCCGTGACCCGCGTCGCGACCCGGCGCTGATCTGCGTCGTGGAGGAGTCCAAGGACGTCGTCGCGATCGAGCGGACCCGCGAGTTCAGGGGCCGCTACCACGTCCTCGGCGGCGCGATCTCGCCGCTCGAGGGCATCGGCCCGGAGCAGCTGCGGATCCGCGAGCTGATCGCCCGTCTCGAGGACGGGGTCGTCACCGAGATCATCCTGGCGACCGATCCGAACATCGAGGGCGACGCCACCGCGGCGTATCTCACCCGCATGTTGCGCCCGATGGGCTTGCAGGTGACGCGTCTGGCGAGTGGACTACCGGTGGGTGGTGACCTCGAATACGCGGACGAGGTCACCTTGGGCAGAGCGTTCGCTGGGAGGCGCAGTGCAGGAGAGTAGTGCGGGACGAGCAGGTGCGAAGGTGAGCGCCCATGAGTGAGCACGAGTTCGAGGAGTTCGGCCAGTCGATCGCGGACCAGGCCGAGGCGTTCCTCGTCGGCCTGCAGGCGATCTCGCGCGAGGAGACGCCGGGCTCGGCGATCCCGCTGCTGCTGCTCGAGGTGAGCCAGCTGCTGCTCGCCGGTGCCCGTCTCGGCGCCCAGCAGGACTTCGAACCCGAGACCGAGTACCAGCCCGACGTGGGCCCGGACCCGGACCTGGACGCGATGCGGCTCCGGCTCGCCGTCCAGCTCGGCGACGCGGACACCTACAGCCACAACTTCGAGCCCTACGACCCCGAGACCTTCCCCTCGCAGCTCTCCGACGACCTCACCGCGATCGCGATGGACATCGCCAACGGCCTGCGGCACTTCCGGGCGGGCAACGTGGAGGAAGCCCTGTGGTGGTGGCAGTACTCCTACCTGGCGTCCTGGGGCAGCCTCGCCTGCGGTGTGCTCAGCGCGCTGCACTCGGTGGTCGCGCACGACCGGCTCGACCTCGAGGTCGAGGGCGAGACCGAGCAGCTCGAGGCGGCCGAGGCGGTCCTGGAGAGCTAGGCCCCGTAGTGGCAGACGTAGTCCAGCTGCTCGTCGACCTCGATGTCGAACGAGGAGTCGCCCGGGACGTCGAACGAGGTGCCGGCGGCGTACTCGTGCCACTCCTCGGAGCCGGCCATCCGGACCCGGCAGCTGCCGCCGACGACCTCCATCGTCTCCGGTGCGCCGGTGCTGAAGGTCAGCGACGACGGCAGGATCACCCCGACCGACTTCCGGGTGCCGTCGGGGAGCAGGACCGTGTGGCTGACGCAGGCGCCGTCGAAGTAGACGTTCGCCTGGGTGAGGACCGTGACGTTCTCGAGCTGGGTCATGGCGAGCAGCGTAGGGACCGCCGGGTGTCCCGGGTGCGGGCTCTCACGCTTCGGCGGATATTCGGGGCCGCGGCGGCCGCCACGTAGAATCTCCGTGGCCGGAAGGCCCGTTCGTCCCGGACAATCCGGGGGAGAACCTCGAATCCAGTCAGGAGTTCAGCCGTGGGCATTGTCGTGCAGAAGTACGGCGGTTCCTCCGTTGCCGACGCCGAGGCGGTCAAGCGGGTCGCCCGCCGGATCGTGGAGACCAAGAAGGCCGGGAACCAGGTCGTCGTGGTCGTCTCCGCGATGGGCGACTCGACCGACGAGCTGATCGACCTCGCCAACGAGGTCTCCCCGCTGCCGCCCGCGCGCGAGCTCGACATGCTGCTCACCGCCGGTGAGCGGATCTCGATGGCCGTGCTGGCGATGGCGATCCACGACCTGGGCCACGAGGCGCGCTCGTTCACCGGCAGCCAGGCCGGCGTGATCACCGACGCCGAGCACGGACGCGCGAAGATCATCGACGTCACCCCGGGCCGGATCCAGGCGGCGCTCTCGGAGGGCTCGATCGCGATCGTGGCGGGGTTCCAGGGCGTCTCGCAGACGACCAAGGACATCACCACCCTGGGCCGCGGCGGCTCCGACACCACCGCCGTCGCGCTCGCGGTGGCGCTCTCGGCCGACGTGTGCGAGATCTACTCCGACGTCGACGGCATCTTCACCGCCGACCCGCGGATCGAGCCGACCGCGCGCAAGGTCCCGCGGATCTCCTACGAGGAGACCCTCGAGATGGCCGCCCAGGGCGCCAAGATCCTGCACCTGCGCTGCGTCGAGTACGCGCGCCGCTACGACATGCCCATCCACGTCCGCTCCTCCTTCAGCGAGAAGGAGGGCACCTGGGTCACGAGCGCGGACAAGGTGCGGGCCGAGGACGACTCACAGGAGAGTGCCATGGAAGCAGCCATCATCACCGGCGTCGCCCACGACCGGAGCCAGGCCAAGATCACCGTGGTCGGCGTCCCCGACAAGCCGGGCGAGGCGGCGGCCATCTTCCGTGCGGTCGCGGACGCGCAGATCAACATCGACATGATCGTGCAGAACGTGTCGGCCGCGGCCACGAGCCTCACCGACATCTCCTTCACCCTGCCGCGCGGCGAGGGCCAGACCGCGATGACGGCGCTCTCCCGGCTCCAGGACTCCGTCGGCTTCGACAGCCTCCAGTACGACGACAGCGTCGGCAAGGTCTCGATCGTGGGTGCCGGCATGAGCTCCTCCCCGGGCATCTCCGCGCGCTTCTTCGAGGCGCTCTCCGACGCCGGGGTCAACATCGAGATGATCTCCACCTCGGAGATCCGGGTCTCGGTCGTCGTCTCCGAGACCCAGGTCCAGGAGGCGGTCAACGCCGCGCACGCCGCGTTCGACCTCGGCTCGGACGAGATCGAGGCCGTGGTCTACGGCGGGACGGGCCGCTGAGATGGGCGTCAACATCGGCATCGTCGGTGCGACCGGGCAGGTGGGCGTCGCGATGCGACAGATCCTCCTCGAGCGTGACTTCCCCGTCGACGAGCTCCGCTTCTTCGCGTCCTCCCGCTCGGCCGGCACCGTCCTGAAGTACGGCGACCGCGAGATCACCGTCGAGGACGCGATGACCGCGGACCCGGCCGGCCTCGACATCGCGCTGTTCTCGGCGGGGGCGACCACCTCGCGCGCGCTGGCCCAGAAGTTCGCCGACGCCGGCGTGATCGTGGTCGACAACTCCTCGGCGTTCCGCAAGGACCCGGCGATCCCGCTGGTCGTCTCCGAGGTCAACCCCGAGGCGCTCGAGGACGTGATCGCCGCAGGGCAGGGCATCATCGCGAACCCGAACTGCACCACGATGGCCGCGATGCCGGTCCTCAAGCCGCTGCACGACGAGGCCGGCCTGCGCCGCCTCATCGCCTCGACCTACCAGGCCGTCTCCGGCTCCGGCGTGGCCGGCGTGGAGGAGCTCGCCTCCCAGATCGAGGCCGCGGGCGAGAAGGCCCGGGAGCTGGCCTACGACGGCGGGGCGATCGACTTCCCGTCCCCGGAGAAGTACGAGCGCACCATCGCCCACAACGTGGTCCCGCTGGCCGGCGCGATCGTGGACGACGGGCTCAACGAGACCGACGAGGAGCAGAAGCTCCGCAACGAGTCCCGCAAGATCCTGGACCTGCCCGACCTGCTGGTCTCGGGCATCTGCGTGCGGGTGCCGGTCTTCACGGGCCACTCGCTGGCGATCAACGCCGAGTTCGAGCGTCCGATGACGCCGGCCCGGGCCCGCGAGCTGCTCGCCGACGCCCCGGGCGTGGAGCTGAGCGAGATCCCGAACCCGCTGCAGGCGGCCGGCAAGGACCCGTCGTACGTCGGCCGGATCCGGCAGGACCAGGGTGTCCCTGACGACCGCGGCCTGGCGCTGTTCATCAGCAACGACAACCTGCGCAAGGGCGCGGCCCTGAACACCGTTCAGATCGCCGAGCTGGTGGCGGCGCGTCTCTGACCGCTCTCTCTGGGCCCAGCAGCCCGCCAGACGCAACGAGGCCCGACCGGATCCCGGTCGGGCCTCTGCGTCGTCCTGGAGAGCCTTCTCAGGTTCCGTAGGCCTCGTCGTCGTCCTCGTACGCCCCCGCGTCCTCGACGAACCTGACCGTGACCCACCAGGAGAGCAGGAAGGAGAGCGCGGTCAGGACCGGGATGATGACCAGCATCGTCAGCGAGTCGATCACGTCGAGGAAGAAGAGCATCGCGATGATCGCGACGATGCCGACACCGAGGAAGCTGGTCCCGTAGGGGTCGGAGATCTTGAAGGCCTTGAGCAGGGCGGCGCCGAGGACCACCTCGATCGCGAGGATGCCGGCCAGGGCGAGCAGACCGAAGCCGCCACCGCAGCCGTCGGTGCCGCGGACCGCGTCGCAGCCGCGGCTGGCGCCGAGCGCCAGCAGGACCGTGATCAGGCCGGCCAGGAAGCCGGTCACCACGGCGGCGACCGCGGGATTGAGCCGCGGCAGCGACGCGACCAGCATGTCCGCGGGCGCAGACGACTCCTTGTCCTCGCGGGCGGCTGCCTTCTCCTCGGCGCGGCGGGCCTTCGCCTGCCGAGCCTCCTCGCGGCGTGCCCGCGACCGGGCGAGCCGCGGCTCGGGCACGACGGCGCTCGGCAGCACCGTGGTCGGCTCGGCGTCCTGGGAGGCTTCCTGGGCGGCCGCGAACTGCGCCGCGACGGCCAGCGGCTCCACCGGCGCGAACTCGTCGGCCGCGTGGCTGCGTACCGGCGGCGGAGGCGGCGGGATCACGGCCGTCGGCTCGCGCTCGGGCTCCGGCTCCGCGTCGAGAACGGGCTCGACCTCCGACTCGGGCTCGGGGGCGGCGTCCTCGGGCTCGACCTCGGGCTCGACCTCGGGCTCAGCTGCCGGCTCGGGCGCGAACGCCTCGATCTCGGCCTCGGGCGCTGCCTCGACCTCGACCTCGGGCTCAGCTGCCGGCTCGGGCGCGAACGCCTCGGGCTCGGGGAGGTCGGGCACGGGGAGGTCGGGCGCGGGCTCGGCGACGGCCTCCGGCGCGACGACGGGCTCCGCCTCCGGCTCAGGCTCCGGCTCGGGGATCGGCGGCGGCGGCACCGGAGCCGGGGGAGCCGGGATCGGGGGTGCCGGCGGCGGCGGGACGGCAGCGGTGCTTGCTGCTGGGCTCGCTCCCGGGCTCGCCGCCGGGCGGGCAGCCGGACGCGCAGGCGGGCGGGCCGCCGCCGGGCGAGCGGGTGCACCGGCGGCCGCGGCGGCTGCGGCGGCGCTGGCCGCGGACCGTGCCGGGGCGGCCGGAGCAGCCGGACGTGCGGGAGCCCGCGGGGCGGCGGGGGCGGGCGGAGCCTGCTCGG
>JADMIO012779111.1_pt1 | contig 38655 bp, 44 predicted proteins | sample 8958161 | NCBI WGS metagenome assembly JADMIO01 (sample SAMN16585339, study PRJNA669376) | soil metagenome | isolation source: Crop rotation soil | place: USA: Cullars Rotation, Alabama | collected 2011 | reverse complement strand
GCCGCGACTTCAAGTCACGTGAATTCCAAGCTTCGGATCCCACTGTGCTGGAAAGTCGACGGCGATCCGAAATCCGGCGGCATGATCCGCACGCAAATTCCAAAATTCCGCCTGCCGGATTCCGTGATCGACGAGGAAACCGGTTACATCCTCGGCCTCGGCGTCGAATTCCGCGGCGGCAAGCGCATCGAAAGCATGAAGGCGCTGCTGGCCGAAGGTTGGGACGCGATTTTCGTCGGCTCGGGCGCGCCGCGCGGGCGCGACCTCGATATTCCCGGCCGCAAGGAAGCGGCAAAGAACATTCACATCGGTATCGACTGGCTGTCGTCGGTTTCGTTCGGCCATGTCAGCAAGATCGGCAAGCGTGTCGTCGTGCTCGGCGGCGGCAATACCGCGATGGATTGCTGCCGCTCCGCCCGCCGTCTCGGCGGCGAGCAGGTGGACGTGGTGGTGCGCTCCGGCTTCGAGGAAATGAAGGCGTCGCCTTGGGAAAAGGAAGACGCCATGCACGAAGGCATTCCGATCCACAATTACCTCGTGCCGAAGGAATTCACCCACGACAACGGCAAGCTTACGGGCATCACCTTCGAAAAGGTGAAAGCCGAGCGCGATGCCAAAGGCCGCCGCAAGCTCGTGCCGTCCGGCGAACCCGACCAGCACTTTCCGTGCGACGACGTTCTGGTGGCGGTCGGCCAGGAGAATGCTTTCCCCTGGATCGAACGCGACTGCGGCATCCAGTTCGACGAATGGAACATGCCGAAGGTCGACGCGACGACTTTCGTTTCAACGAACCCGAAGGTCTATTTCGGCGGTGACGCGGCGTTCGGCCCGAAGAATATCATCTGGGCGGTGGCGCACGGCCACGAGGCCGCCGTCTCGATCGACAAGATGCTCAACGGCGAGGATATCACCGACCGTCCCCTGCCGGCGGTCGAGTTGATGAGCCAGAAAATGGGCATCCACGAATGGTCCTACGACAACGAGATCGAACTCGATAAGCGCTACAAGGTGCCGTTGCGCGACAAGGCGGTTGCACTGAGGGACATCAAGGCGGAGGTCGAGCTCGGTTTCGACGTCCAGGTCGCGCTGAAGGAAGCGGGCCGCTGCCTGAATTGCGATGTGCAGACGGTATTTTCGGCGCAGCTCTGCATCGAGTGCGATGCCTGTGTCGACATCTGCCCGATGGATTGCATCACCTTCACGCCCAACGGCGAGGAAGCCGAGCTCCGCACGCGGCTGACCGCGCCGTCCCACAATCTGACCCAGGACCTCTATGTGCAGAACGGCCTCAAGACCGGTCGCGTCATGGTCAAGGACGAGGACGTCTGCCTGCATTGCGGTCTCTGCGCCGAACGCTGCCCGACCGGCGCCTGGGACATGCAGAAGTTCTTCCTGGATATGACTCACGCAGGAAATTCATGCCGACCGCCACGCCGATCAGCCGCGTAAACGACTTCGTCGTCCGCTTCGCCAACGTCAATGGCTCCGGTTCGGCGAGCGCGAACGAGATGTTCGCGCGCGCGGTCATGCGCATGGGCGTGCCGGTGGCGCCGCGCAACATCTTCCCGTCCAATATCCAGGGCCTGCCGACCTGGTACGAAGTGCGCGTCTCCGAAGCGGGACACATGGGCGCGCGCGGCGGCACCGATCTGATGGTTGCGATGAACCCGCAGACCTTCGACCGTGACATCGCCGGCATCGAACCGGGCGGTTATCTGTTCTACGATTCCACCAAGCCGCTGCCTGCCTCGAAATTCCGCGAGGACATCACGGTCATCGGCGTGCCTTTGACCGCGATCTGCAATCGCGAATACACCGACCCGCGCCAGCGCCAGCTGTTCAAGAACATCATCTATATCGGCGCCCTCACCGCGCTGCTCGACATGGATGTGAAGGTCGTCGAGCAACTGATCGGCGAGCAGTACAAGGGCAAGGACAAGCTGATCGAGCCCAATATCAAGGCGCTGCATATCGGCCGCGACTACGCGATCCTCAATCTGCAATGTCCGCTCGGGATCCACCTGAAGAAGAGCGACAAAGTCGGCGACCGCATCTTCATCGAAGGGAATTCAGCGGCCGCACTTGGCGCGGTCTACGGCGGCGCGACGGTTTGCGCCTGGTACCCCATCACACCGTCTTCTTCGCTTGCCGACGCGTTCACGCGCCACTGCGCAAAATTGCGCATCGATCCTGAAACCAAGCAGGCGAAATACGCAATCATCCAGGCTGAGGACGAACTCTCCTCGATCGGCATCGTGATCGGCGCCGGCTGGAACGGCGCCCGCGCGTTCACCGCGACTTCCGGACCCGGCATTTCGTTGATGCAGGAGTTCATCGGACTGGCTTATTTCGCTGAAATTCCAGCCGTTCTGTTTGACGTACAGCGCGCCGGCCCCTCCACCGGCATGCCGACCCGCACCCAGCAATGCGACATCATTTCCTGCGCCTACGCCTCGCATGGCGACACCAAGCACGTGCTGCTGTTTCCCGAGAACCCGACTGAATCTTTCACGTTCGGCGCGCAGGCTTTCGACCTCGCCGACCGGCTGCAGACGCCGATCTTTGTCATGCTCGATCTCGACATCGGCATGAACCACCATCTGTGCAAGCCGCTGGCCTGGGACGACACCCGGAAATATGACCGCGGCAAGGTCATGACCGCCGCCGAACTGGAAGCGGGCAAGGATTTCGGCCGCTATCTCGATGTTGATGGCGACGGCATCCCCTATCGCACCTATCCCGGCACGCATCCGACCAAGGGCTCGTTCTTTACGCGCGGCACCTCGCGCGACCGTTATGCCCGTTACACGGAAGAAGGCGCGCCCTACGTCGACAACATGCAGCGGCTGGTGCGCAAATTCGACACCGCCAAGGACCTCGTTCCCCGTCCACTGATCGCCGCCGGCGGCAAACCGACCAAATACGGGGTGATCTATTACGGCTCGACGTCGCCCGCGATGGACGAAGCGATCCACATGATCGAGGCGCGCGGCCATTCGCTTGATCGCATGCGCATCCGGGCCTTCCCGTTCCACTCGAGCGTGAACAGCTTCGTTGCGGACCATGATTTCGTGTTCGTGGTGGAGCAGAACCGCGACGCCCAGCTGCGGTCGTTGATCGTCAACGAATGCGGCATCGACCCGGTGCGGCTGGTGCCGATCCTGCACTATGACGGCACGCCCATCACCGCCCGTTTCATCGCCAAGGCAATCGGCGACCATCTCGATCAACTGAAGGTCAAGCCGATGAAAGTGACCTCATGACCTATCTCGCCAAGCCGAAATTCCACCATCCCGAGCTGCCGAAGAATTCCCTCGGCTACACCCATCGCGACTACGAGGGCTCGGTCTCGACACTCTGTGCCGGCTGCGGGCACGACTCGATCACGGCGTCGATCATCCAGGCCTGTTTCGAGCTGTCGATCGAACCGCACCGCGTCGCCAAGATTTCCGGAATCGGCTGCTCGTCGAAAACGCCCACTTATTTCCTCGGCAATTCGCACGGCTTCAATTCCGTTCATGGCCGCATGCCGTCGGTGCTGACGGGCGCCAATCTCGCCAATCGCGACCTGATTTATCTCGGCGTTTCCGGCGACGGTGACAGCGCCTCGATCGGGCTCGGCCAGTTTGCGCATTGCCTGCGGCGCGGCGTCAACATGGTCTACATCGTGGAGAACAACGGCGTGTACGGCCTCACCAAGGGCCAGTTCTCCGCCACCGCGGACCGCGGCTCGAAGTCAAAGCGCGGCTTCATCAACACCGACAATTCCATTGATCTCGTCGCGATGGCGCTGCAGCTCGGCGCCAGCTTCGTTGCCCGCTCATTCTCCGGCGACAAGCAGCAGCTCGTCCCGATCATCAAGGCGGCGATCGCCCACAGGGGCGCGGCCTTCATCGACATCATTTCGCCCTGCGTGGCCTTCAACAACCACGCCGGCTCGACAAAGAGCTTCGATTTCGTGCGCGAACACAATGAAGCGGTCAATCGCCTCGATTTCATTTCGAGCCGGATGCCGATCGAGGTCAAATACGATCCCGGCACGGTCGAGGTGGTGGAGCAGCACGACGGTTCAAAGATCGCGCTGCGCAAGCTCGCCGCCGATTACGAACTGCATGACCGCACCGCCGCCCTCGGCTTCCTCCAGCACCATGCCGCCAAGGGCCAGATCGTCACCGGCCTGCTCTATGTGGAGAAGGAGGCGGAGGACCTGCACGCGCACCTGCGCACGGTCAACGCCCCGCTCAACGCGCTTGCCGAAAAGGAATTGTGCCCCGGCCAGGCGGCGCTCGATAAGTTCAACGCAAGTCTGCGGTAGACCGCACCTTGCAACGTCGAAAGCTCGGCCAATCTGATCTGCAGTTCGCTCCGATCATGCTTGGCGGCAATGTGTTCGGCTGGAGCATCGACGAAAAGACGTCCTTCGGCATTCTCGATGCCCTCGTCGACGCCGGCTTCAACGCCGTGGACACCTCCGACAGTTATGCGCGCTGGATCCCGGGCAGCCCGGGCGGCGAATCTGAAACCATCATCGGCAACTGGATCAAGCGCAGCGGCAAGCGCGACAAGGTGTTGATCGCCACCAAGGTCGGCGAAGACATGGGCGAAGGACGCAGCCTGAAGAAGGATTACATCCTGCGCGAATGCGAAACTTCCTTGCGGCGCCTGCAAACCGATCACATCGACCTTTACCAGACGCATTTCGACGATGAGGTCACGCCGGTCGAGGAAACGATGCAGGCCTATGCCGCGCTGATCAAGGCCGGGAAAGTGCGCGCGATCGGTGCCTCCAACATCAGTCCGGCGCGCCTGCGTGCTTCGCTCGCCGCCAGCAAGCAGCTCGGGCTGCCTCGCTACGAGAGCCTGCAGCCGCTCTATAACCTTTCCGACCGGAAGGAATTCGAGACCGAATTCGCGCCGATTTGCCGGGAGCACAAGCTCGGCGTCATCAATTACTACTCGCTCGCCGCCGGTTTTCTCACCGGCAAATACCGTTCCGCCGAGGAAGGCGCCAGGCACCCCGGACGCGGTGGACGGCTCAAGCGTTATCTCGACGCGCGCGGCCTCGGCATACTCAAGGTGGTCGACGACGTGGCGGCGCGGCATAGCGCCTTGCCGGCTCAGATTGCGCTGCCTGGCTGATCGCTAAGCCGTTCATCACCGCTCCCATCGTCAGCGCGACCAGCCTGAAGCAGCTCGGCGAAATCCTCAAAGCGCCGGAAATCCAGCTGTCACCCGCGGACATCGCGGCGCTCGACGCGGCAGGCGCCTGAGTTCGACAAGCGGAACTTCATTCGCGCACCGGACGTTGATGGGGTCATGAGCGCGCACGCATCCATCGCCGGCCGCAAGCGGCCATCGGCGCATCCTGCGCGCCGCCGTCGCCGCGGGATCAGCGATAATGAAGTCCGCGACGTCGAAGAGCTGGCGACGCCGCGCACGCCGGTTATTTATGAGGTCGTGCGTCGCCTGGGCGAAGAGGAAATGGCGCGCCCACTCACCTCGCTATGGTGGTCGGGCGTGGCCGCGGGCCTGTCGATCAGTTTCTCGCTGCTGGCACAGGCGATCCTGCAGAATCATTTGCCCGACACCGCGTGGCGGCCACTCGTCACAAGCTTCGGCTATTGCATCGGCTTTGTCATGGCGGTGCTTTCGCGCCAGCAATTGTTCACGGAAAGCACCATCACGGCGGTGCTCCCGCTGGCAAAGGCCTTTACCTTCGAGAACCTGGGACGCACCGCACGGCTATGGGCCATCGTCCTCGTCGCCAACCTCGCCGGGACATTGTTCGCGGCCTTGTTCTGCGCCTACACGCCGGTGCTGACGCCTGAGATCTACGGCGGAATGCTCTCCGTCAGCCAGGGCCTGCTCGACTTCAGCTGGTGGGAAATGCTGTTTCGCGCCATTGCATCGGGTTTCCTGATGGCGGCCATGGTCTGGCTGATGCCGGGCGCAGAGCGATCGCAGTTGCAGGTGATCGTCCTGATGACCTGGCTCATCGCGGTCGGGGGCTTTACCCACGTGGTCGCGGGCAGCATGGAAGCCTATTTACTGGTGCTGTCCGGCAGCTGGGCGTGGTGGCAAATGCTCGTGCAATTCATGGCCCCCGTGCTGATCGGCAACATGATCGGCGGTACCGCGCTGTTCGCGCTGATTTCCTATGCGCAGGTCATGGATGAGATTTGAGCCACTTTTTAAAGCAGAATCTTAACTTGAAGTGCCACTTTAAGGGCGCCCTGAACCTCACGTAGCGGATGAAGACGGCTACTGATTGATGCAGGTGCCGACGTAGGCGTTGCGATTCCCCGCGGCTTGGCCATAGACCCCGGCCTGATGGGCGCAGCGCGAGGCGCGGTCCTGGAAGGTCTCAGCACCCCTCGGCCCAGAGCCCTGCACCGTCGGCAGGTTTTGCAGCACCTGTCCCGTCTGCGGCACGACGATCGGCGGCGGCACCGTCGTGCGGGGCGGCTCAATGGACCGGGACCGCGGAACGACCACGTGCTGCACCGTGCCGCGCGGCGATTTGTATTTCGGGGCCAGCCATGGCTCCGGTTGCGCCGGGCGCGCGCCCTTTTCGGGCTTCATGATGCTGTAGTTATCGCCGAGAATGTCGTTGTTCGTTTGAGCGCGCGCCGGTCCGGCCCAAACAGCCGCCAGGGCCAGCAGAACGATCAGGGTCGATGGGCGCGGCATGCCTGTGAGATAAGAACCCCGCGGCACCTTCGCTACTCCTCCTCCGGCGCCTCTTCGATCGGGTCGTAGCGGCCGGCGTCAAAACCCAGCAGATTCCACGTTTGCTGCATGTGGGGCGGCAGCGGCGCCGACACATCGATCACGCCGCCGCGCGGATGCGGTACCGCGATACGGCGCGCGAGCAGATGCAGTTTGCTCTGGATGCCGCCGGGCAGCTCCCAGTTCTCGATGTTGAAATATTTCGGATCGCCGACGATCGGGTTGCCGACATGCGCCATGTGCGCGCGCAGTTGGTGCGTGCGGCCAGTGACCGGCTTGAGTGACAGCCACGCAACTTTCTGCGCCGCCGTTTCCACCACCGCATAGTAGGTCACAGCGTGCACGGCGTCCTTTTCGCCGTGCTTGGCGACGCGCATGAAGGAATCTTCTTCGACTTCCTGCTTGGCGAGATAAGTGGAAATGCGTCCCTGCGCCGGCTTCGGCACACCGGCGACCAAAGCCCAGTAGATCTTGCGCGCCGAGCGCGAGCGGAAAGTTTTGGCGAGCGCGGCGGCGGCGAAACGGCTTTTGGCGACCAGCAAACACCCGGCGGTATCCTTGTCGAGGCGGTGCACAAGCCGCGGGCGCTGCCCGTCGACACCGCGCAAGGCGCCGAGCATTCCGTCGACATGACGCGTGGTTCCGGAGCCCCCCTGCACGGCAAGGCCCATCGGCTTGTTGAGCACAATGACGTCGTCGTCTTCGTAGAGCGTGATGGATTTCAGGAAGGCGCGGTCTTTCTGCGCCGCCGGCGCGTCCTCGCGGGGCGGCGGCGCCTCGACCTTCAAAGGCGGAATGCGAACCGCCTGCCCGGTTTCAAGCCTCGCCTTGGGCTGCGTTCGCTTGCCGTTCACGCGCACCTCGCCTTTGCGGATGATGCGCTGGATGTGGCTGAACGAAAGTCCGGGAAAGCGCGCCTCGAAAAAACGGTCGACGCGCATTCCGGATTCATCGGGTGTAATGGTGACGTTCTGAACGCCTGCGGAAAACGCGCCCGGCAGCGCTCTTGCCTTCGCTGCCGCCGGCGGTGGCGCGTGCTCGACGCGTTTCTGCGGCCGGCCCTCGGGATGTTGTTTGGTCCCCGGCTTCATTCCGGGCCTGTTCCGGTCACGATGCCGCGGCCCGGCCTGTTGCCGGCCGCCGCCAGGCTGGCGTGGCCCGTTGCGTCCTCGCCTCATGGCCTGCTCCCCGCCGCCGCGACCATGCGGCGGAGCTCGCCGACGACCGGATGCGACGACCAGAAGAACATCAGGCGCGATTTCGGCATGAAGGAGATCTTTCGTCCAAACCCGGTATCGCCGCGAAAATGGATCGTCACCGGGTGAACGTTGACCCAGCGGTTTTCCGTGACGCGCTCAACGAAATTCAGGGGTACCACAATTTCCCTGCGGAAGTTGGAGATGGTGAGGTCGCCGCCGCTGACGCTGACCTTCTTGACAGGGATGCACCACCACCAGAAAGACAGCGTGCCTGCAACCCAGGCCGCCAGGAACAGCCATCCGGTTTCCACCGGAAAGCCGCGGATGGTCCAGAAGAAGGCCGTGACCGCGCCAAATCCCACGATCCAGCAAGCCGGGAAAATAGTCTTGGTGAAGAACGTCAGCCGCGACGACAAGGTGACAGCCTCGCTCATCTACGAGCGCCCGCGCTGCGGATCCCTGCGCAGCTTCTCCCAATACTCCAGCCGCTTCCGGATCTCGCGCTCGAACCCGCGTTCCGGCGGATCATAGAATTTTTGCCGCTCGAGGGCGTCCGGGAAATAATTCTGGCCGGAGAATGCTTCCTCGGCGTCGTGGTCATAGGCATAGCCGCGGCCGTAGCCTTCCTCCTGCATCAGTTTTGTCGGGGCATTCAGGATGTGCTTGGGAGGAAGCAACGAGCCCGCATCCTTTGCCGTCCGCATGGCGGCACCGAAGGCCGCGTAACCTGCGTTCGATTTCGGCGCGGTCGCGCAATAAATCACCGCCTGCGCGATCGCCAATTCCCCCTCCGGCGAGCCCAAAAAATCGTAGGCCTCTTTCGCGGCATTTGCGATCACCAGCGCCTGCGGATCGGCGAGCCCGATGTCCTCGATTGCCATGCGGACCACGCGGCGCGCGATGTAGAGCGCCGGCTCGCCCGCATCGAGCATGCGGCAGAGATAATAAAGCGCGGCGTCGGGATCCGACCCGCGCACGGATTTGTGGAGTGCCGAGATCAGATTGTAATGGCCATCCTGGCTCTTGTCGTAAATCGGTGCGCGGCGCTGCACGATGTCCTGCAGTTTCGCCTGATCGAAGACCTCGTCCTTGCGCGCGGCTCGCCAGATTTCCTCAACCAGCGTGAGGGCAGCGCGGCCGTCGCCATCGGCCATCCGCTTGAGGGCTTCGCGGGCGTCAGCGTCGAGCGGAAGCGGCCTCCCCTCCAGCGTCTCGGCGCGCGCCAGCATTTTCTCGATGGCATCGGCATCCAGCGACTTGAAGACCAGCACCCGCGCGCGCGACAGCAGTGGCGCATTCAATTCAAACGAGGGGTTTTCGGTGGTGGCGCCGACCAGGATGATGGTGCCGTCCTCCATCACCGGAAGAAAGCTGTCTTGCTGCGCACGATTGAACCGGTGGATTTCGTCGACGAACAGGAGTGTGCCCTGTCCCATCTCGCGCCGGCGGCGCGCCTCCTCGAACACTTTTTTGAGGTCGGCAACGCCGGTGAAGATCGCCGAAATCTGCTCGAAGTGGAGGTCGGTCGCTTGCGCCAGCAATCGCGCGACCGTCGTCTTCCCGGTGCCCGGCGGCCCCCAGAATACCAATGAGCCAAGCGAGCGCGTCGCCAGCATGCGCGTGAGGGCGCCATCGGGGCCGAGCAGCTGATCTTGGCCGACCACCTCGTCGAGACGTTGCGGCCTGAGCTTGTCGGCAAGCGGATGCGGCGCGTCCTTGTCGAGGCCTGCGGCAGCGAACAGGCTCGGGCCGCTCGCCTTGGCGCGCGAGGTCATCCGCCGAACACCGCGGATATTTTCTGCCCCCCACGCAGAATGACGATGCGCCAGCTGCGGTTGGGCACGCCGCTCAACCGCTCAAGGTCGCGCGTCTTGCCAATTCGCTCGCCATTGACTTCCTGGATCACGTCGCCGCGCTGGAAGCCGAGATTGCTGGCATAGGAGCCGCTGTCGACGTCGACAATGACGACGCCCTCATCGGCATTGCGGACCTGCAATTCGTCGGCAAGGGCCGGCGAGAGGTTGGCAACCTTGACGCCGGAAAACGGCGAACGCGACCGGATCACGATCTCATCACGCGGCATCTCGGGCGCGGATTGCAGCGCCACCGTCGTCGCCTGCTCGCGCCCAGCCCGCAGCACGCCGAGCTTGGCGCTGCCACCGAGCGGCTTGGTTGCAAACCGGTAGTCGAAGGCATTCGGATCCTCGACGTCCTGTCCGTCGACCGACACGATCAGGTCGCCAGGCTTCAGCCCGGCACGCGCGGCAGGGCTGTTGGGCACAACGTTCGCGATCAGCGCGCCGGTGGGCCGCTTGAGGCCCATGCTGTCGGCGATGTCCGCCGTCACGGCCTGCAGTTTCGCGCCCAGCCACGGGCGAACGACGGCGCTTCCGCCTGTCTTGGCGGATCCCACCACGACCCGCACCATGTTCGCCGGAATGGCAAAACCGATCCCCTGCGAACCGCCCGAGCGCGAGAAGATTGCTGTGTTGATCCCGACAAGCTTGCCCGTCAGGTCGACCAGGGCGCCGCCGGAATTGCCGGGATTGATCGCCGCGTCGGTCTGTATGAAAAACTGGTAATCGCTGATCCCGACTTGCGTGCGCGCCAGCGCCGAGACGATGCCGTGCGTCACTGTTTGCCCGACGCCAAAGGGATTGCCGATCGCTAGCACGACATCGCCGACCTGAACGGCATCGGAATCCGCAAAGTCGAGAACCGGGAAGCGCTCGTGACTGTCCTTGATCCGCAGGATCGCAAGATCGGTGCGGGGGTCCTTGAGAACCAAAGTGGCCTCGAACTCACGCTTGTCGGCGAGCGAGACCTTCACCTCGTCCGCGCCCTCGATGACGTGATTGTTGGTGACCACGAGGCCCGTTGCATCGACGATCACGCCCGAGCCAAGCGACCGCTGCAGCTGGTTTCCGCCACCGCCCGGCCCGCCGCCGAAGAAGCGGCGGAAAATCGGATCGTCGAGCAGCGGATTGCGGTTCTGCACCACCTTGGCCGCGTAAACGTTCACCACCGCCGGCGCCACATGCTGCACCACCGGTGCGTATGACAGGCGCAATTCGGACTGGGTCGGCAGCCGGCGTTCCTGCGCGTTGGCAGCGCCCGCAAGCGCAATGATGAGAACGGCAGTCAGGGTCTTCAGGTGCATGGCGTCCGATCCGGCCTTTCATGACGCGATGCCCGGCATATAGCCGGGCACAGCGAACTCAGGAATGGCGAAGATATAGGCTGCTCCAGGGCCCAAATGAAGGCCGCTTTTCCGCCCGCAGAATCAAGTGCCTAGTCGATCGCCGGCACGGTCCGCAGATAGGCCACCAGCGCGTCCAGATCCTCGGCCGAGACCGTGGAATAGTACTGGAAGCCCATTGGCGGCTTGAGCTTGTTGCCCTGACGGTCCACGCCGGTGGTGATCGCGCGCTTGATCTCCTCGTCCGTCCAGGCGCCGATGCCCTTGGTCTTGCTCGACGTGATGTTGCGCGAGACCGACACACCCCACGGGCCGGGGAATTCAAACCCGCCGGCGCCGAGGCGCGTGTCCCACTGGCGCACCCCCTTCTCCATCGGCGTATGGCATTCCATGCAATGCGCGATGGTGGAGAGGTAGAAGCCCTTCTTCACCTTGTCGCTCATCATCGCTTCGGTGAACGGCTTCTCGCCGCCCGGCAGCACGTGTTCGACCTGCGGCATCTTGTAAACCGGATCGGCCACCTTGTTGCTCACTGGCTTGATCGTGTGCAGATAGGCAACGACGGCGTCGAGATCGCGGTCGGTCATGATGTGATAGAAGCCGGTCGGCATGATCATCGCGACATGCACGCCGTTCGGCCGGATGCCGGTTCGCATGACAGTTTTGATCTGTGCATCGGTCCAACTGCCGATGCCGGTTTCCTTGTCCTGCGTGATGTTCGGCGCCGTGACCTTGAATGGCGGTTCGTCCCAGGACAGGCCGCCGGAAAAATCCTTGCCGGCAGTGGCGGCGGGCGGGCCCTTTGGCGAATGGCAATTCGCGCAGGTCATAATTCCATTGACCAGATAGTCGCCGCGCTTGACCAGATCTGGCTGGGCAGCCTGCGCCTTGGCCGCGTTGGCCAAGGCGGCACCAATGACCACCCCCATGGCCGCACCAATAGCCACCCTCAAAGCCACCGAACGACTGGTCATGACCCCTCCCACGATGCCGAGCACCCAATACAATCATACTCAGCGAAGTCAGCGCAGCAAACAAAAAGGGCGGCAAACAGGTGCCGCCCTTTCTTAATTTGAATGTTTAACCTTACGCCGCGGCGGTAGCCGGTTCCTCGACCTTGCGCTCCTGCACGGGGCCGGAATCCTTGCCCTTGGCCTCGACGTCACGGTCGACGAATTCGATCACGGCCTGGGCGGCATTGTCGCCGTAGCGGAAGCCGGCCTTCATGATGCGCGTGTAGCCGCCATTGCGCTCCTTGTAGCGCGGGCCGATGACCTCGAAGAGCTTCTTGACCTGGGCCACGTCGCGAATTTCCGCGATGGCCTGTCGGCGCGCGTGCAGCCCGCCCTTTTTAGCGAGCGTAACAAGCTTCTCCACCACCGGGCGCAGTTCCTTCGCCTTCGGCAAGGTCGTGGTGATCTGCTCGTGTTTGATGAGCGCGGCGGCCATATTGGCGAACATGGCGCGGCGATGCTGCGGCTTCTTGCCAAGCTTGCGGTGAACTTTGCCGTGACGCATCGCGTTACCCTCTGTCTTTTCCTGTCATCACCGGGCTCAGCCCAGCCACGACGTCTAGTAGTGATCCTCGAAGCGCTTGGCGAGCTCTTCGATATTTTCCGGCGGCCAGCCCGGCACTTCCATGCCGAGATGCAGGCCCATCTGCGCCAACACTTCCTTGATCTCGTTGAGCGACTTGCGCCCGAAGTTCGGCGTGCGGAGCATTTCTGCTTCGCTCTTCTGCACCAGGTCGCCGATGTAGACGATATTATCGTTCTTGAGACAGTTCGCCGAACGCACCGACAATTCGAGCTCGTCCACCTTCTTGAGGAAGGCCGGATTGAAGGCGAGATCCGGAATGGTCTCGGCGGCCTCTGCCTTGCGCGGCTCCTCGAAATTCACAAAGACGTTGAGCTGGTCCTGCAAGATGCGCGCGGCATAGGCGAGCGAATCTTCGGGAGAGACTGCGCCGTTGGTCTCGATGGTCATGGTCAGCTTGTCGTAGTCGAGGATCTGCCCTTCGCGGGTGTTCTCGACCTTGTAGGACACCTTGCGCACCGGCGAATAAAGGCTGTCGACCGGGATCAGGCCGATCGGCGCATCTTCCGGACGATTGCGCTCGGCCGGGACGTAGCCCTTGCCGGTGTTGACGGTGAATTCCATGCGGATCTCGGCGCCCTCGTCGAGGGTGCACAGCACGAGGTCCGGATTGAGCACCACAACGTCGCCGACCGTCTGGATGTCGCCGGCGGTGACCGTGCCCGGCCCCTGCTTCTTCACCACCATGCGCTTGGGGCCTTCGCCCTGCATCTTGATGGCGATGTCCTTGATGTTCAGGACCATGTCGGTGACATCCTCGCGCACGCCGGCGATCGAGGAGAATTCGTGCAGCACGCCGTCGATGTGCACCGACTGCACCGCGGCGCCTTGCAGCGACGACAGCAGAATGCGGCGCAGCGCGTTTCCGAGCGTCACTCCGAAGCCGCGCTCGAGCGGCTCGGCAACCACCGTGGCAACACGCGCAGCATCATGGCCGGCGGCAACCTGAAGCTTGTTCGGCCTGATCAATTCCTGCCAATTCTTTTGGATCACGTCTTCACCTTTTCAGCGGCGCGGCCTTGTCGCGCCTAGCGCACCCCACCCGCCGCGTGGGGAAAATCTCGGCGGTAGCACGAACGCGGAAAAGAACCCGCGTGAAGCAAAAAATCAGACCCGACGACGCTTGCGAGGCCGGCACCCGTTGTGCGGGATCGTGGTGACGTCGCGGATCGAGGTAATCGTAAAACCGGCAGCCTGCAGCGAACGCAGCGCCGACTCCCGGCCCGAGCCGGGGCCGGAAACTTCAACTTCCAGCGTGCGCATGCCGTGTTCCTGCGCCTTCTTGGCCGCATCTTCGGCAGCGACCTGAGCGGCGTAAGGCGTGGACTTGCGCGAACCCTTGAAACCCATGGTGCCCGCTGACGACCAGGCAATCGTGTTGCCCTGAGCGTCGGTGATGGTGATCATGGTATTGTTGAACGAGGCCGCGACATGCGCGACGCCCGACGCGATGTTCTTTCGTTCGCGCCGACGGACGCGGGTGGCTTCCTTACCCATTCTCGATCCTTTCGCGGCCCGCCAGCCTCAAAGAGGCGCGGGCAATTCCCTGTTACTTGCCTTCGGCTTTCTTCTTGCCGGCGATGGTCTTGGCCGGGCCCTTGCGGGTCCGCGCGTTGGTGTGCGTGCGCTGTCCGCGAACCGGCAGGCCCTTGCGATGGCGCAGGCCGCGGTAGCAACCAAGATCCATGAGCCGCTTGATATTGAGCTGAACTTCGCGCCGCAGATCGCCCTCGACCATGTAATCGCGGTCGATGATTTCACGGATCTGCAGAACCTCGGCGTCGGTGAGCTGGGAAACCCGGCGCTCCGGCGGCAGGTTAACCTTGCTCATGATATCCTGGGCGATCTTGCCCCCGATGCCATGAATGTACTGGAGCGCGATCACCACGCGCTTATTGGTCGGTAGATTGACACCCGCGATACGAGCCACTTCGCTTCTCCTAAATCGACCGGCAGCGCCGGGCGCCCCAAATTCTCTTGTCCCTGGAATGGGATAGCGCAAAGCGTAACACGACGCCCGTTCCCCGCTCTGTTGGGGCCCGGCATCGCGTCAAACTCCTGAATGTGCAGCTTATTAAGGGATTCATCGCGCTCTCGTCAACCTCGTCCGCCACGGTTTTTGCGTCTTCCCGGCCTGTTTTTGGTGCGCTTCGCAGCCGCAGGGCGCTTGCGGCGGGCAACCGCCTTGCGAGAGCGGCCCTTGGCCGATTTGGCAGCCTTCCTGGCGCCCCCTTTGGCAGGCCGGGCTGATCTGGCCGGCCGGGCCTTGCGGCGGGCGCGCTTGGCGGTGCCGCGGGCTCGTGCCGCGCCTGTTTTACGGGGCTGCCCGGCCCCCGCGGGCTGCAAATGCCGGTCTATGGCGGCAGAGACCTCATCGATCGCCGCCATTCCATCCACACCCTTCAGCATGCCGCGTTCGGCGTAGTAGCCGGCGACAGGAGCGGTCTGCGCCCTGTAAGCCGCGAGGCGCCCTTTGAGCACCTCGGGATTGTCGTCGGCACGCACGCTTTCGCCGCGGCCGACCATTTCCGCCACGCGCCTCTCGATGCGCTGTAGCAGGCTACCCTCGTCGACCCTCAGTTCAACGACGCCATCGAGCTTGAGCCCGCGTTCGGCCAGCAGACGGTCAAGCGCTTCCGCCTGGGGAACGGTGCGCGGAAATCCGTCAAGCACGAAGCCGCGCTTTGCATCGGGTTGGTCGATGCGGTCGGCAACGATTGATACAACCACGTCGTCGGGAACGAGCTGGCCGCGATCCATAAGACTTTTCGCGCGCAGGCCGATTGGCGTGCCGGCGGCGCCAGCGGCGCGCAGCATGTCCCCCGTCGAGAGCTGGACAATGCGGTGCTTGGCGATCAGACGCTGCGCTTGTGTGCCCTTCCCCGCCCCCGGCGGGCCGAGCAGGATCAATCTCATCTCGTCCGACCCCGTAGCTTCGAACGCTTGATCAAACCTTCGTACTGGTGCGCGAGCAGATAGCCTTGAATCTGAGCCACCGTATCCATGGTGACGCTGACCACGATCAGCAGCGACGTGCCTCCGAAATAAAACGGCACGGCTGCGTAGGAAATCAGGATTTCAGGAATGAGGCAGACGATCGCAAGATAGAGCGCACCCAGGACCGTAATCCGCGACAGTACATAGTCGATGTGCTCGGCGGTCCGTTCACCTGGCCGGATGCCGGGGATGAAGCCGCCGTGCTTCTTGAGATTTTCTGCCGTCTCGGTCGGGTTGAAGACAACCGCCGTGTAGAAGAAGGCAAAGAACACGATCAGGGCAATGTAGAGAATGAGAAACAACGGCCGCCCGTGACCAAGCAGCGTGGTGACCGTCGTGAGCCAGCCCGGTCCTTGCCCGGCGTTGAAATTGGCGACGGTGGTCGGCAGCAACAACAGTGACGACGCGAAGATCGGCGGAATCACGCCGGACGTGTTGAGCTTGAGCGGCAGATGTGAGGACTGACCCTCGAACATGCGGTTGCCGACCTGGCGCTTCGGATACTGGATCAGGAGCCGGCGCTGCGCGCGCTCCATGAACACGATGAAGGCAATCACGGCGACCGCCATCAGGATGACGGCGAGGATCAGTCCGGTCGACAATGCGCCCTGGCGGCCGAGTTCAAGAGTGCCGGCAATCGCGGACGGCAACTGCGCCACAATGCCAGACAGGATGATCAGCGAAATGCCGTTGCCGATGCCGCGCGAGGTGATCTGCTCACCCAGCCACATCAGGAACATGGTCCCGCCGGTGAGCGTGATGGTCGTGGACATCAGGAAGAATACGCCCGGGCTCGACACCACGCTGCCGGTGCCCTGCAAGCCGACGCCGATGCCGTAAGCCTGGAATGCCGCCAACACCACGGTGAGATACCGGGTGTACTGATTCATGATCTTGCGGCCCTGCTCGCCTTCCTTCTTGAGCGCTTCGAGCGTGGGCGAAACCGTCGTCATCAGCTGAATGATGATCGATGCCGAAATGTACGGCATGATGTTCAGCGCGAAGATCGCCATGCGGTGGATGCCGCCCCCGGAGAACATGTTGAACATGCCGAGGATGCCGCCGGACTGCGTGTTGAAGATCTGCTCCCACGCATTGGGATCGATTCCGGGCAACGGGATATAGGTGCCGAGCCGGTAGACCAGCAAAGCGCCGACCGTAAACCAGATGCGGTTCTTGAGCTCTTCGGCCTTGGCGAGCGCCGAGAAATTGAGATTGGCTGCCAGTTGTTCTGCTGCTGAGACCATGGCCGCTCGACCCTTCCGCTGTTATGCCCCGCGAACGTGAGGCATCGTCCTCACAGCCCCCTAGATAAGCGCCCTGGTCCCGAACTGTAGCCCCGCGCCATTCGACCGCAGTGGGCGTACGGCGCCAGGCTTTTTATTCGGCGCCCTTCTGTTCGCCTTCCGCTTCTGCCTTGGGCTTTCCACCCTTCGGCTTATTGCCGCCTTTGGCCGCTTCCAAAGCCATGCGCTTGTTCTTGCCGCGCGGTTCGGCGTCTTCTTCTTTCGGCGGGGCAAGGATCTTCACCGTGCCGCCCGCCTTTTCCACGGCGGCGATCGCCGACTTGGACGCGCGGTACACCGCGAAATCGACCTTGGTCTTGAGCTCACCGTCGCCGAGGAGCTTCACGCCGCCTTTTCCACGCCGCATCAGGCCGGCCTTGACCATGGCCGCCACATCGACGGGCGACTTGGCATCGAGCAAACCGGCGTCGATTGCGGCCTGCACCTTGCCCAGATTGACTTCGTTTAGCTTCAGCGCGAACGGTGTGTTGCGGAAGCCGCGCTTCGGCAGGCGGCGATGCAGCGGCATCTGGCCGCCCTCGAACCCCTTGATGCGCACGCCGGTACGGGCGGTCTGGCCCTTGCCGCCGCGTCCACCGGTTTTGCCCATGCCGGAGCCGATCCCGCGCCCAATGCGCATGCGCTTCTTGCGCGCGCCGGGTCTGTCGGCAATCTGGTTGAGTTTCATGTTCCGCTTCCTCTGATCTCTCCTTTGTCATGGCCGGGCTTGTCCCGGCCATCTCGCTTAGTGGGGCACTGTGCCTTCCTAAGCGAGGTCACCGGGACAAGCCCGGTGACGACGATGTCACTTCGCGTCGCCGACCACACGCACCAGATGCTGCACCTTGCGGATCATGCCGCGGGTCGACGGCGTATCCGGCAGATCGCGCGTGCGTCCGATCTTGTTGAGACCGAGCCCGATCAGCGTTGCGCGCTGGTCATGGTGGCGCCGCTGCGGGCTGCCCACCTGCTCGACCTTGATCATCTTGTGTGCCTGGGCCATGCGCTAATCCTCAATCCGCCACTGCTTCGGCATCGCCTTCACGGCGCCGCGACTGCAGTGTGGACACCTTGATGTTGCGGCGGGACGCCACAGACCGCGGCGAATCCTGGTGCTTGAGCGCGTTAAAGGTCGCGCGCACCACGTTGTACGGATTGGACGAACCGAGCGATTTCGCCACCACGTCCTGGATGCCCAGTGTCTCGAATACCGCGCGCATCGGGCCGCCGGCAATGATGCCGGTTCCCGGAGGCGCAGCGCGCAGGAACACCTTGCCCGCACCATGCCGCCCGAGCACGTCATGATGCAGCGTGCGGCCTTCGCGCAGCGGCACGCGCGTCAGGGCGCGCTTGGCGGCGTCGGTCGCCTTGCGGATCGCTTCCGGAACTTCGCGCGCCTTGCCGTGACCGAAACCGGCGCGCCCCTTCTGGTCGCCGACAATAACGAGCGCGGCAAAGGCAAAGCGCCGGCCGCCCTTCACCACCTTGGCGACACGGTTGATGTGCACCAGCTTGTCAGTGAATTCGCTGTCGCGCTCTTCACGACCACCGCGTTCGCGGTCGCGGCGGCCTTCACGTCGAGGTTCTTGTGCCATTTTTGAAACCGATCCGTTAGAAGTTGAGGCCGCCTTCACGCGCGGCATCGGCCAGCGCCTTGATGCGTCCGTGATAGAGATAGCCGCCGCGGTCGAACACGACGTCCTTGATTCCCTTTTCCTTCGCGCGCTCGGCGATCAGCTTTCCGACGGCCTTGGCCGCCGCGATGTTGGCGCCCGTCTTCGCGCCGTCGCGCATCGTCTTCTCGAGCGAAGAAGCCGCAACCAGCGTCGTGCCCTTCACGTCGTCGATCAGCTGCGCATAGATGTGCTTTGACGAGCGGAATACCGACAGCCGTGTACGCCCCCGCGCCGCAACTCTGATTTTGCGTCGCACCGTCGCCGTCCGGCGCGCAACCCTGTCTGTTAATCTCGACATAGCGCGTCCTCTACTTCTTCTTTCCTTCCTTGCGGAAGATGTATTCGTTGACGTATTTCACGCCCTTGCCCTTGTAGGGTTCAGGCGGTCGGAAGCCGCGGATCTCCGCAGCGACGTGACCGACCTTTTGCTTGTCCATGCCAGTCACCACGATCTCGGTCGGTTTCGGCGTCGCGATCGCGATGCCTTCCGGAATCGGGAAGTTCACGTCGTGGGAAAAGCCGAGCTGCAATTGCAGCGTCTTGCCCTGGACCGCGGCGCGATAGCCGACACCCGTGATCTCGAGCTTTTCCTCGAAGCCCTTGGTCACGCCCGCCATGACATTGGCAACCAGCGTGCGCGAGGTGCCCCACATGGAGCGAGCGCGCTTGCTTTCGCCACGCGGCGCAAGCGTGATCGAGCCCTTGTCGAGCGTAACCGACACGTCGTCGTGCAGGACGACCTGCAGGGCGCCCTTGGGGCCCTTCACCTTGACGGTCTGCCCTTCCACATTGGCCGTGACGCCAGTGGGAACAGCAACCGCCTTATTGCCGATGCGTGACATCAGAACACCGTACAGATGATTTCGCCGCCGACGTTGGCCTCGCGGGCGTCGTGATCGGCCATGACTCCCTTGGGCGTCGACAGAATGGCAACGCCAAGGCCGTTATTGATGCGCGGCAGATTACGCACCGCGACATAGACACGGCGGCCCGGCTTCGAGATCCGCTCGATCTCGCGGATAACCGGCGCGCCGTCGAAATATTTCAGCTCAATCTCGAGTTCGGAGCGGCCGCTGGCATGCGCCACGCTGGCATAGCCACGGATGAACCCTTCGGTCTTGAGAACTTCAAGCACGCGCTCGCGCTGCCGGGAGCCCGGCATCGAGACCTTCGATTTGTTGCGCATCTGCGCGTTGCGGATGCGCGTGATCATGTCACCGATCGGATCGTTCACAGCCATCGCGCCCTCCCTACCAGCTCGACTTCACAAGGCCGGGAATCAGGCCTTTGGAGCCAAGCTCACGCAGCGCGATACGGCTCAGACGATGCTTGCGGTAATACGCACGCGGACGTCCGCTGAGCTCGCAGCGATTGTGCACGCGCGTCCGCGAGGAATTGCGCGGCAACTCGGCGAGCTTCAGGGTCGCGGCAAAACGCTCTTCCATCGGCAGCTTCTTGTCGTGCGCGATCGCCTTCAGTTTCGCACGCCGGTTGGCGAACTTCTTCGCCATCTTGCGTCGCCTGTTATTCTTTTCGATCGAACTCTTCTTAGCCATACTTTCGCTCCTTGCGGTTCCGCGTATGAGGCCTTCGCCTCACTGCCGGAACGGGAAGTTGAACGCGGCGAGCAGCGCGCGCGCTTCGTCATCGTTACGCGCGCTGGTGCAAACGGTAATGTCGAGGCCCCACGAGTCGGTGACCTTGTCGAAGTCGATTTCCGGGAACACGATGTGTTCCTTGATGCCAAGGCTGTAGTTGCCGCGGCCGTCGAAGCTCTTCGGGTTGAGACCGCGGAAATCGCGGACGCGCGGGAGCGCGATATTCACCAACCTGTCGAGGAAGTCGTACATGCGCGCCTTGCGCAGGGTCACTTTGCAGCCGATCGCCTGGCCGTCGCGCAGCTTGTAGGTCGCGATCGACTTGCGCGACCGGGTGATGACGGCCTTTTGGCCGGCGATCATCGACAAGTCGCTCGCGGCATTGTCGACCTTTTTGCGGTCCGCAACGCCCTCGCCGATGCCCATGTTGAGCACGATCTTGGTGATCTGCGGCACCTGCATGCGATTGGTGTAGCTGAACTGCTTCGTCAGCTGCTCGCGAACCACCTGCTCAAAATGGGTCTTCATGCGCGCGACATAGTCGGAGCGCTCGCGCGGCTTGCGCGGCTCTTTCGGCGCGGCGGCTTTCGCCTGCGCCTGCGCTTTCTTTTCGGCCTTGGCGTCCGCCTTGGCCTGTGCGGATTGCTGCGTTTCAGCCATCGATCTCAACTCCGGAACGCTTGGCAATGCGCACCTTTCTGCGCGCTTCGCCTTCGCCGACAAACTTGAATCCGACGCGGGTCGGCTTGCCATCCTTGGGATCGGCCACTGCCAGGTTGGACAGATGGACCGCGCCCTCCTTCGAGATGATTCCGCCTTCCTGCTGCGCCGTCTGGCGCTGGTGGCGTTTCACCATGTTGATGCCGCGCACGAGGGCACGGCCCTGATCGGGACGCACCTCAATCACTTCGCCGGTGCGGCCCTTGTCGCGACCGGTCAGCACAACGACCTTGTCGCCCTTGCGGATCTTGGCAGCCATTAGAGCACCTCCGGGGCGAGCGAGATGATCTTCATGTGATTCTTGGCGCGCAGTTCGCGCGGCACGGGCCCGAAGATACGGGTGCCCACCGGCTCCATTTGCGGCGTGATCAAAACCGCCGCGTTGCGGTCGAAACGGATGACGGAACCATCCGGACGCTTGATGTCCTTGGAAATGCGCACCACCACAGCCTTCATCACGTCGCCTTTTTTGACGCGGCCGCGCGGAATCGCTTCCTTCACCGAGACGACGATGACGTCGCCGATGGTGGCGTATTTGCGTTTTGAACCGCCCAGCACCTTGATGCACATGACGCGACGCGCGCCGGAATTGTCGGCCACGTCGAGGTTGGTTTGCATCTGAATCATGATGCGGCTCTCTTTGTCTTACCCGGCATAACGCCTATTGCACTTTCTGTTTCTTCTCGCCCCGCACGACTTCCCAGCACTTGAGCTTGGAAATCGGGCGACGCTCCTCGATCCACACCATGTCGCCGACGCCGTATTGGTTGGTCTCGTCGTGCGCGTGGTATTTTTTCGAACGGCGAATGGTCTTCTTCATGGTCGCATGCGTGAAGCGCCGGTCGACGCGCACGACCACGGTCTTGTCCTGCTTGTCGCTCACGACAACGCCTTGGAGCGTACGCTTCGGCATCTCGAACCCCTTATTCCTTCGACTTCGCCTTGGCGCGCGATTTCGGTTTCGCGGCGGCCTTCGGCTTGGTGGTTGTCTTCTTCGCAGGCGCCGCCTTTGCGGTCTCCGCCTTCGGAGCAGGCTCAGGCGCGCCGGCCCGCTTCTGCATGGCAATCGTCTTCATCCGCGCGATGTCGCGGCGGATCGTGCGAACACGCGACGTGTTCTCGAGCTGCCCCGTGGCACGCTGGAAGCGCAGGTTGAACTGTTCTTTCTTCAGCTTGAGGACTTCGTCGTCCAGCTGATCGAGCGTCATCGCTCTTACGTCGGCGGCTTTCATGGCGTCACTCGGCGATGCGTTCGATGAAACGGGTCTTGACGGGCAGCTTGGCCGCGGCGAGCGCCAGCGCTTCCTTGGCGACGCCGATCGGAATGCCGTCGACTTCAAACAGGATGCGGCCAGGCTTCACGCGCACGACCCAAAGCTCGGGCGTGCCCTTGCCTTTGCCCATGCGGATTTCGATCGGCTTCTTCGACACCGGAACGTCCGGGAACACGCGAATCCAGACCCGGCCCGAGCGCTTCATGAAGCGCGTGAGCGCGCGGCGCGCGGCTTCTATCTGCCGGGCGGTGACGCGTTCCGGCTCCAGCGCCTTGAGGCCGTACTGGCCAAAGGCAAGCGTGGTGCCGCTGGTCGCGACGCCGTGGATGCGGCCCTTGAACGCTTTACGAAACTTGGTTCGGATCGGTTGCAGCATGACTTAAACTCTTTTCGTCCCCTCAGGCCGCGGTTTCGCGGCGCGGCCGGCCGGCATCGCCCTCGGCCAGCTTCTTGTCCTGCGCCATCGGATCGTGCTCGAGGATTTCACCCTTGAAGATCCAGACTTTGACGCCGCAGGTGCCATAGGTGGTGAATGCGGTAGAGACGCCGTAATCGACGTCGGCGCGCAACGTGTGCAGCGGCACGCGGCCTTCGCGGTACCACTCCATGCGCGCGATTTCGGCGCCGCCGAGCCGACCCGAGCAGTTGATACGAATACCTTCGGCGCCGAGACGCATCGCCGACTGCACGGCGCGCTTCATGGCGCGGCGGAACGCAACGCGGCGCTCGAGCTGCTGCGCGATCGATTCGGCGACCAGCTGGGCGTCGAGCTCGGGCTTGCGGATTTCCACGATATTGATGACGACGTCGCTGTCGGTGAGCTTCGCAACGGACTTGCGCAGCTTCTCGATGTCGGCGCCCTTCTTGCCAATCACCACGCCCGGACGCGCCGAATGAATCGTGACACGGCATTTCTTGTGCGGCCGCTCGATCACGATATGCGACACCGCGGCTTGCTTGAGCTGCTTCATCAGTTCCTTGCGGATCTTGATGTCTTCGTGCAGCAGCGTGCCGTATTCAGCCTTGCCGGCGAACCATCGCGAATCCCAGGTGCGATTGATGCCCAGGCGCAGCCCGACTGGATTGACTTTTTGACCCATCGTTTACTCCTCAGGCTCCGGCCTGCGCCTCGACCTGACGCACGACAATGGTCAGGTGAGAGAACGGCTTGAGAATGCGTCCGACACGGCCACGGCCGCGCGGGGTGAAGCGCTTGATCACCAGCGCCTTGCCGACATGGGCCTCGGAGACGACGAGATCGTCGACGTCGAGGTCGTGATTGTTTTCGGCGTTGGCGATCGCCGATTCCAGGCACTTGCGCACTTCCTTGGCGATGCGCTTGCGCGAGAACTCGAGGTCGGCGAGCGCGCTCGCGACCTTCTTGCCGCGGATCATCTGCGCGACAAGATTGAGCTTCTGCGGAGACACCCGCAGCATCTTGCTCACAGCCTTTGCCTCGTTCTCGTCGAGGTCTCGCTCGCGACGGCGCTTGCCCATGACGTTGCTCTTTATCCCTTAACTTGCCGCGGCCGCAGGCGCCGCAGCCGGCGCCGCGCCAGGCGCTGCCGGCGCGCCGGTCCGCTTGGCTTTGCGGTCAGACGAATGGCCGTAAAACATCCGGGTCGGCGCGAACTCGCCGAACTTGTGGCCAACCATTTCCTCGTTGACCATCACCGGAATGTGCTTCTGCCCGTTGTAGACGCCGAAGTTCAGGCCGACGAATTGCGGAAGGATCGTCGAGCGCCGGCTCCAGATCTTGATCATCTCGTGACGGCCGGATGAGCGCGCGGCCTCGGCCTTGCGCAGCAAGTAACCGTCGACGAAAGGACCTTTCCAAACTGAACGCGTCATAGCTCGTGTCCCTTACTGCTGCTTCTTCTTGCGATCGTGACGGCTCGCAATGATGAAGCGTTCGGTACGCTTGTTCTTGCGGGTTTTCTTGCCCTTGGTCGGAAAGCCCCACGGGGTGACCCAGTGCTTGCCGCCCTTGGTGCGGCCGCCGTGCGGATGATCGACCGGGTTCATCGTGATGCCGCGGTTGTGCGGCATGCGGCCTTTCCAGCGCTGGCGGCCGGCCTTGCCGATAGTGGTGTTCATGTTGTCCGGGTTGGACACCGCGCCAACCGTTGCCATGCAGCGGCCGTGCACCAGACGCTGCTCGGTCGTGCTCAGGCGCAGGATCACATAGTCCTGGTCGCGGCCGACGATCTGCACATAGCTGCCGGCCGAGCGCGCGAGCTGGCCGCCCTTGCCGATCTTCAGTTCAACATTGTGCACGATGGTGCCGACCGGAATATTGGCGATCGGCATCGCGTTGCCGGGCTTCACGTCCGCATGCTCGGAGGCGATCACGCTGTCGCCGGGGCCGAGGCGCTGCGGCGCCAGGATGTAGGCGAGCTCACCGTCCTGATACTTGATCAGCGCGATGAAGGCCGTGCGGTTCGGATCGTATTCCAGCCGCTCGACGGTCGCCGGCACATCGAACTTGGCGCGGCGGAAATCGATGCGCCGGTAAGCCTGCTTGTGGCCACCGCCGCGGAAACGCGAGGTGATGCGACCGTTATTGTTGCGTCCACCGGTCGAGTGCTGGCCTTCGGTCAGCGCCTTGACGGGCGCGCCCTTGTACAGCGTCGAACGGTCGACATTGACCAGCTGGCGCTGGCCCGGGGTGGTCGGATTGTAGGTTTTCAAAGCCATCGCAACGCTCCCCTTACAATCCCGTGGTCACGTCGATCTTGTGACCCTCTTCCAGGGTCACGACCGCGCGCTTCTCTTCGGACTGCTGTCCCAACCTGTTGCGAAACACTTTCCACTTGCCCGGACGGGTGAGCGTGTTGACGCGCTTGACCTTGACGTCGAACAGCTTCTCGACCGCTTCCTTGATCTGCGGCTTGGTGGCGTGCTTGGCCACTTTGAACATGACCTTGTTGTGCTCGGACGCCATCGTCGCCTTCTCGGTGATCACCGGCGAGAGAATAACGTCGTAATGGCGCGGATCGCTGGTGCTCATTTGAATCGCGCCTCCAGCGCATCGAGCGCGGCCTTGGTCAGCACCAAAGTCTTGCGCCGCAGGATGTCGTAAACGTTGATGCCCTGCACCGGCAGCACATCGATATTCGGGATGTTGCGGGCGGCGTTGCGGAAATTGGCCTCGATCTCGGCGCCGTCAATGATCAGCGCGCTTTCGAGCCCGAGCTTGTCGAAGTGCTTGGCCAGCGCCTTGGTCTTCGCGTCCTTGAGCGAGGCCTTGTCGAGCACGACAATGCCGCCGTCCTTGGCCTTTGATGACAGCGCATGCTTGAGCGCAAGCGCGCGAACTTTCTTCGGCAGATCGATCGCATGGCTGCGCACGAGCGGGCCGAACGCACGGCCGCCGCCGCGGAACTGCGGCACGCGCGCGGAGCCGTGGCGTGCGCCACCGGTGCCCTTCTGCGCATACATTTTCTTGCCGGTCCGCCAGATTTCGCTGCGATCCTTGGTCTTGTGCGTGCCGCGCTGCCGCTTGGCGAGCTGCCAGTTGATGCAGCGCTGAATGATGTCGGTGCGCGGCTCAAGCCCGAAGATCGCATCGGACAATTTGACCGAGCCAGCTTCCTTACCGTCGAGGGCGACGATTTTAAGGTCCATCACTCGCCCTCCTTCTTCTTGTTCTTGGCTGCAGGCGCGGGCTTTTCACCGGCCTTATCCGCGGCCTTTTCAGCCGCCTTGGCCGCCTGCTCCGCGGCCTTGGCCGCCTGTGCTGCAGCCTTTGCCGCCTGTTCGGCAGCCTTGGCTGCCTGCTCCGCGGCTTGGTCAGCCGCCGGTGCTTGCTCGGCGGCGGGCGCGGCTTGCTCGGCAGCTTTCGGCTGCTCGGTTTTCGCTTCGGCAGAGTCGCTCACGCGGAACTTGCCGGGCTTCGGAGCTTCCTTGGGCAGTTTTTTCTTCACCGCGTCGCGCACGGTGACCCAGCCGCTCTTCGAGCCGGGGACCGCACCCTCAACCAGGATGAGGCCGCGCGCGACATCGGTCTGCACGACCTTGAGATTGAGCGTGGTGACGCGTTCGACGCCGAGATGGCCCGGCATCTTCTTGTTCTTGAAAGTCTTGCCGGGGTCCTGACGGCCGCCGGTGCCGCCGATCGAGCGATGCGAGATCGACACGCCGTGCGAGGCGCGAAGACCGCCGAAATTCCAGCGCTTCATGCCGCCGGCAAAGCCCTTGCCGATGGTGACGCCGCAAACGTCAACGAACTGCCCGGGGATAAAATGATCGGCCGTGATCTCGGCGCCCACCGGGATCAGTGCATCCTCGGTCACGCGGAATTCCGCGAGCTTACGCTTGGGCTCGACCTTCTGCTTCCCGAAATAGCCGCGGTCGGCCTTGATCATGTTGTTGGCACGGCGCGGGCCCGAACCGAGCTGCAGCGCGACGTAGCCGTTCTTGTCTTTCGTGCGATGGGCAATGACCTGGCACTGCAGCAACTGCAGCACCGTCACCGGCACATGTTCACCGGACTCGGTGAACACCCGGGTCATTCCGACCTTCTGTGCGACGACACCCGTACGCATTTCTAATCCCACCCCGGCCTTACAGCTTGATCTCGACGTCGACGCCGGCGGCGAGGTCGAGCTTCATCAGCGCGTCCACCGTCTGCGGCGTCGGATCGACGATGTCCAAAAGGCGCTTATGCGTGCGCATCTCGAACTGTTCGCGGCTCTTCTTGTCCACGTGCGGCGAGCGGTTCACCGTGAACTTCTCGATGCGCGTCGGCAGCGGAATCGGTCCACGCACCTGCGCACCTGTGCGCTTGGCCGTGTTCACGATCTCGCGCGTCGACGCATCGAGGATGCGGTGATCGAACGCCTTGAGCCGGATCCGGATATTCTGGCCGTTCATTGTCGTTTCTCTCGTCCGTCGTGCCCGCCCGTGAGCCGGGCAACCACGGAATGGCTAACTTCACTAAAGACGCGGATGGCCGGGATTTGCCCGGCCATCACGCTTCAACTCATCACTCGATGATGCTCGCCACCACGCCGGCGCCAACCGTACGGCCGCCCTCGCGAATGGCGAAACGCAGTTTCTCTTCCATGGCGATCGGCACGATCAGGTGCACTTCCATCGCCACGTTGTCGCCCGGCATCACCATTTCCGTGCCCTGCGGCAGGTGCACCACACCGGTCACGTCGGTGGTGCGGAAATAGAACTGCGGACGATAGTTCGTGAAGAACGGGGTATGACGGCCGCCCTCTTCCTTGGTGAGGATGTAGGCTTCCGCCTTGAACTTGGTGTGCGGCTTGACCGAGCCGGGCTTGCACAGCACCTGACCGCGCTCGACTTCCTCGCGCTTGGTGCCGCGCAGCAGCGCGCCGATGTTGTCGCCCGCCTCGCCCTGATCGAGCAGCTTGCGGAACATTTCGACGCCGGTGACGACGGTCTTGATGGTCGGCTTGATACCGACGATCTCGACTTCCTCGCCGACCTTGATGATGCCGCGCTCGACGCGACCGGTGCAGACGGTGCCGCGGCCGGAGATCGAGAACACGTCTTCCACCGGCATCAGGAACGGCTGATCCTTCGGGCGCTCCGGCTGCGGGATGTACTCATCCACCGCCTTCATCAGCGCGAAGATCGCTTCCTTGCCGAGCTTCTCGTCGGTGCCTTCGAGCGCCTTGAGCGCCGAGCCCTTGATGATCGGAATCTTGTCACCAGGGAAGTTGTACTTGGACAGGAGCTCGCGAACCTCGAGCTCGACCAGCTCGAGCAGCTCCGGATCGTCGACCATGTCGACCTTGTTCATGAACACCACCAGCGCCGGAACGCCGACCTGACGGGCAAGCAGGATGTGCTCGCGGGTCTGCGGCATCGGGCCGTCGGCGGCCGACACGACCAGGATGGCGCCGTCCATCTGCGCGGCGCCCGTGATCATGTTCTTCACATAGTCGGCGTGGCCGGGGCAGTCGACGTGCGCGTAGTGGCGCTTGTCGGTCTCATATTCGACGTGCGCGGTCGAAATGGTGATGCCGCGCGCCTTTTCTTCGGGCGCCTTGTCGATCTGGTCATAGGCGGTGAACGTGGCGCCGCCCTTCTCGGCCAGAACCTTGGTGATCGCAGCTGTCAGCGTCGTCTTGCCGTGGTCGACGTGACCGATCGTCCCGATATTGCAATGGGGCTTGGTCCGCTGGAATTTTTCTTTGGCCATGGGGCTCTCCGTTCAGATCCTTCTGTTATCTACGTTCCCGGTCACGCGAATTTTTTCTGCACTTCTGCCGACACGTTCGCGGGTAGCTCTGCGTAATGATCGAATTGCATCGTGAATGTCGCGCGGCCCTGAGACATTGACCGCAGGTTGTTGACGTAGCCGAACATGTTCATCAGCGGCACCATCGCGTTGATCACGTTGGCATTGCCGCGCATGTCCTGCCCTTGAATCTGTCCGCGCCGCGAATTGAGGTCGCCGATGACGGAGCCGGTGTAGTCTTCCGGCGTCACCACTTCGACCTTCATGATCGGCTCGAGCAGAACCGGCTTCGCCATCTGCAGCGCTTCCTTCAAGCACTGACGCGCGCAGATTTCGAAGGCAAGCGCCGACGAGTCGACGTCGTGGTATTTGCCGTCGATCAGTGACACCTTGAGGTCGACCACCGGGAAGCCGGCGACCACACCCGAGCCGAGCACGGACTCAAGGCCCTTCTCGACACCCGGGATGAATTCCTTCGGCACCGCACCGCCGACGATCTCGTTCTCGAATTCGAACGGCGTGCCCGGCGGGGTGGGCTCGGCGATGATCTTGATCTGCGCGAACTGACCCGAACCGCCGGTCTGCTTCTTGTGCGTATAGCCGTGCTCGACCCGCTGCGAGATCTTCTCGCGGAAGGCCACCTGCGGCGCGCCGATATTGGCGTCGACCTTGTAGGTGCGCTTGAGAATATCGACCTTGATGTCGAGATGCAGTTCGCCCATCCCCTTGAGGATGGTCTGGCCGCTCTCCTGGTCGGTCGAAACGCGGAACGACGGATCCTCAGCGGCGAGCTTAGCAAGCGCAACACCGAGCTTTTCCTGATCGGCTTTCGACTTCGGCTCGATCGCGATCTCGATGACCGGATCCGGGAATTCCATTTTCTCCAGGATCACCGGCTTCTGCGCGTCGCACAGCGTGTCGCCGGTGCGCACTTCCTTGAGGCCGGCTAGGGCGACGATGTCACCCGCATAGGCTTCCTTGATGTCCTCGCGGTTGTTCGCATGCATCAGCAGCATGCGGCCGATCCGTTCCTTGCGTTCCTTGGTCGAGTTGATCACGCCGGTGCCGCTGGTGAGCGTGCCGGAATAAATGCGACAGAAGGTGATCGTGCCGACGAAGGGATCGTCCATGATCTTGAACGCGAGCAGCGCCATCGGCGCTTCGTCCTTCGGCTCGCGTACGACTTCTTCGCCGTTGTCGGGATTGACGCCCTTGATCGCCGGCACGTCGAGCGGGCTCGGCAGATAGTCGACAACGGCATCGAGCAGCGGCTGCACGCCCTTGTTCTTGAAGGCGGAGCCGCAGAGCACCGGGAAGAAGGCGCCGGTGATGACGGCTTTACGAATGAGTTTCTTGAGGGTCGCCTCGTCGGGCTCCTTGCCTTCGAGGTAGGCGGTCATCGCGGCATCGTCGAGTTCGACGGCGGCTTCGATCATCTCTTCGCGATATTTCTTGGCCTGATCGAGCATGTCGGCCGGAATATCGATGTCGTGATACTTGGCGCCGAGGGATTCGTCGTCCCACACCACGCCTTTCATGCGTACCAGGTCGACCAGCCCTTTGTAGGCCTGCTCGGAACCGATCGGCAGCTGGATCGCCACCGGTTTGGCGCCGAGCCGCGTCTTGATGTCATCGAGACATTTGAAGAAGTCGGCGCCGATCTTGTCCATCTTGTTGGCGAAGACGATGCGCGGAACCTTGTACTTGTCGCCCTGGCGCCAGACCGTCTCGGTCTGCGGCTCGACACCCTGGTTGGAGTCGAGAACGCATACGGCGCCGTCGAGCACGCGCAGCGAGCGCTCCACCTCGATGGTGAAGTCGACGTGGCCGGGCGTGTCGATGATGTTGAGCCGCTTGCCGTTCCAGAACGCGGTAGTCGCGGCCGACGTGATGGTGATGCCGCGCTCCTGCTCCTGCTCCATCCAATCCATCGTCGCGGCGCCTTCGTGCACCTCGCCGATCTTATGGCTCTTGCCGGTGTAATAGAGGATCCGCTCGGTCGTCGTCGTCTTGCCGGCATCGATGTGCGCCATGATGCCGAAGTTGCGGTAGTCCTCGATCGGGTGGTTGCGGGGCATAGGGGATCAGTCCTTGAATCTTTTTTCTGCTGTCACCAGCGGTAATGCGAGAAGGCCCGGTTGGCTTCCGCCATCTTGTGCGTGTCTTCGCGCTTCTTGACCGCGTTTCCCCTGTTATTGGATGCGTCGAGCAACTCAGCGGAGAGCCGCTCCGTCATCGTACGTTCGTTGCGTTCGCGCGCGGCCGCGATGATCCAGCGGATGCCGAGCGCCTGCCGGCGCGACGTGCGCACTTCAACCGGCACCTGATACGTGGCGCCGCCGACGCGGCGCGAGCGGACTTCGATCGACGGCATCACGTTGTCGAGCGCCTGCTGGAACACCGTCAGCGGGTTTTGCTTGGTCTTGCCCTCGATCGTCTCGAGCGCGCCGTACACGATGCCTTCCGCGACCGACTTCTTGCCGTCATACATGATCGCATTCATGAACTTGCTGACGACGACGTTGCCGAACTTCGGGTCCGGGATGATCTCGCGTTTTTCTGCGGCGTGACGACGGGACATGACTCGGATCCTTACTTCGGACGCTTGGCGCCGTATTTCGAACGGCGCTGTTTGCGGTTTTTCACGCCCTGGGTGTCGAGCACGCCGCGCAGGATGTGGTAACGCACGCCCGGCAGATCCTTCACGCGACCGCCGCGGATCATGACCACCGAGTGCTCCTGCAGGTTATGGCCCTCGCCCGGGATGTAGCCGATCACTTCGAAGCCGTTGGTCAACCGCACCTTCGCGACCTTGCGCAGCGCCGAGTTCGGCTTCTTCGGGGTCGTCGTGTAGACGCGCGTGCAGACGCCGCGCTTCTGCGGCGAAGCCTGCAAAGCCGGCACCTTGTTGCGCGCCTTGAGCGGATGGCGCGGCTTGGCAATCAACTGGTTGATCGTCGGCATCGTTGGCCTTCGCTACCTTCGTTTTCAGGAAAGCTGCGCAAACAAAATTGTCTGCACCGCCCCTCACCAATCTCCGCGGACATGAACCCTCGTCCGCATCGTTTCGGGCTTACTGCCCCGGCATGTCCGCGCGCGGATAAATCCGCGCGCAACGTTCGCGTGGCGTTCCCACGCGCAAAACGAAATCGCGCCATCCGCCAAAGTGCGGCAGGGCGCTCTTCCGGTCGGACGACCACGCTGCGGTTAGGCACCGCGGCCGTTCACTCCTGAGTCTGACAGGTGCTGTCAGTGGCAGCGTTTGAGCTTCATTCGTCGAGGCGATTGCGCCGACTGATCTTCGAGAAAATCAAGTATTCTCAAGAGACTAGCCGGGCGGCCGTTCCGAGCAAGCGAAGCTCACCGCCTGCCGAAAAGTGAGGGGTATGTATCGGCGAGCCCCCGCCAAGTCAAGCAAAAATGCCCCAAAACCGAGCATTCCGGGCCATCCGGGGCCCTATCCCTAACGGCGGACAGTCCTCGGTCTTTCGGCGGACTATTGCGCGGTCACGCCGGTCTGCTTGATCACGCGCAGATATTTCGCGCTTTCCCGCTTCACAAATTCCTTGAACTCGGCGACCGACATCGGCGTCACGACCGCCCCGGCCCCCTCCAGCCGCGCCTTCACCTCGGGCTCGGCCAGAACCGCGTTAATCTCTTTGTTCAGCTTGTCGATGATGGGCTGCGGCGTGCCGCGCGGCGCGAAAAAGCCGGCCCAGAGCGTGAAATCGTAGTCCTGGTTGCCGGTGATCTCGGCCACCGTGGGGATCTGCGGCGCCGCGGGCGAGCGTTTGGCGGACGAGAGAGCCAGCATCTTCAGGGTCCCGCCTTTGACGTGCGGCGCGGCCGCCGGCAAGCCGGGAAAATAGAAGTCGACGTGGTTGCCGATAAGGTCGTTGAGGGCCGGACCGGCCCCCTTGTAGGGCACGTGGGTCAGGTTTTCGTCGAAATTCAGCTTGAGCAACTCGCCCGCGAAGTGCCCCGGCGTGCCTATTCCGGCCGAGGCAAACGTCATCTTCGGTTTGGCTTTCAGCGCCTTCAGGAATTCCGGCAAGGTTGAATACGGGGCCTTCGCCGGCACCACCAGCGCGAGCGGCACCACGGCGGCGAGCGCGATCGGCACAAGGTCCTTGTCGGGATCGTAGGTCAGGCCTTTCAGCCAATGCTGGTTGACCGCAATCTCGCCGGTCTGGCCGACCAGCAGCGTGTAACCGTCCGGCGCGGCGGTCGTGACCGAATGCGCCCCGATCGAACCGCTGGCGCCGGCGCGATTTTCCACCACGACCGATTGGCCGAGCACCGCGCCAAGCCGGTCGGAAATGGACCGGGCAACAATGTCGCCGGTGCCGCCCGCCGCATAAGCCACGACCACCTGGATGGGACGGTTGGGATACGTCTGGCTCGATGCCGGACGAGAAGACGCGCCGATTGTTGCCGCGAGCATACAAAGAGACAGCATGCGCAACGGCACGGGCATGGGCCGCATCAAGAAATCCTCCCTGCTGGTCACCGCCGCGTTGGTTCGGGCGGCCTGTCGTTATTCGAATTCGTAAAGCCGCGCCGGATTGTCCGACAGAATGCGCTCCGCCAGTTCCGTTGACCCGACAGCCGCAATGAAATCATCCAGGACGGCGCTGTAGTTCAGCTTACGATAAGGCGCGTGCAGATCGCTACCCATCTGCACCGTATGCGGCGGCGTGTGCGGCCAGTCGCTGCCCCAGACACAGCGTCCCGGCGCAGTCGCCAGAATGGCGGCCAGCCAGTCCGCGTCCGGTTTGGTCGCGAGATCGTCGGTGCTGTTCCGGTACGGCGCCGACAGCTTGATCCACACGTGCGGCAGCGACAAAAGCTCCAGCAGCGCACTCCCCTGCTCGTCCACCGGCTTGTGGCCGCCATGAACGCCGTAGTGATCAATGACGACCGGCACGCGCGACCGCGCGAGCACGGGCACGTTCTCCGCGATCATTTTCAGGGGCGCGATCACCTCGATATGGCAATCGGCGCCGTGGGCCGGCTCTTCCACGGCCCTGAAGCGAAGATCCAGCGGCGTGTCATCGCCGATCCGGCTGTAGAGATTGAGACGCAAGCCGCGCACGCCCTGCACGACGAACCCGGCCAGTTCGTCCCGCGATATGGTCGGGTCGATGACCGCAACGCCGCGGCTCCGGCCGGCCAGAACGCCGAGGCCGTGCAAAAGCAGCCTGTTGTCGGTCCCGTAGAAACTCGGCTGCACGATGACAAACCGTGTCACCTCCCTCGGAGCAGCGGCTTTTTCGAGATCCTCGACGGTTGCGATCCCGGCCAGATAAGTGCGGTTGGGCACCTGCGGGTAGCGATCCGTCGGACCGACAATGTGGATGTGGCTGTCGCAGCGCATTGCGACCGCTACGTGGCCAGCCGCGCGACGACGGCCTCTCCCGTCTCGCGCGTGCCCAGTCTGCCGCCCACGTCGGACGTCGCGGCCTTTGCAGCGATCGCAACTTCAACCGCCTTCTCGATCGCAGCCGCAGCCGCTTCAAAAGCATTGTTTTTGTTGCGCCGGCCGTACCAGGCCAGCAGCATCGCGCCCGAGAGAATGAGCGATAGTGGATTGGCGACGTTCTTTCCGGCGATGTCGGGCGCTGAACCGTGCGCCGCCTGCGCCATCCCGTGCTGGGTGCCAGCATTCAGCGAAGCGGCAAGCCCGAGGCTGCCCGACAGCTCGGCCGTCAGATCGGAAAGAATGTCGCCGTACATGTTGGTCGTGACGATCACGTCGAAGCGCTGCGGATGACGCACGACATGCGCCATCATGGCGTCCACGATGACGTCGTCGACGGCAACGTCCGGAAAGTCCTGTGCGACCTTGCGGCATTCCTCGATGAACAACCCGTCGGTGACCTTGAGCACGTTGGTCTTGTGCACGATCGTCACGCGCTTGCGGCGGGTCCTCGCCAGCTCGAAGGCCGCGCGCGCGATGCGTTCGCTGCAGGCGCGCGTGATCCGCCGCAATGATATGGCGACGTCCTTGGTCACCATCACTTCGCCGTTCCCCTCCTCCATGTTGCGGTCCGCGTAAAACCCTTCGGTGTTCTCGCGCGCAACCACGAGGTCGAACTCGCCGCAGCGCAGCGGAAAGCCGGCATAAGTCCGCGCCGGCCGGATGTTGGCGAACAGGTCGAGCCCCTTGCGCAGCGTCATCGAGGGATTGACCTCGCCTTTCGCCGGATCCTTGAACTCGAAGGTGGAGGTCGGACCCAGAACGATTCCGTCGGCCTTGCGGGCTTTTGCAACAATGTCCGGGTGGATCGTGTGGCCGTGCGCGCGCAAGCCGGCGTGGCCAATCGCTTCTTCTTCGATGCGCAGGCCGAGGCCGAAACGCTCCGAAGCCGCGCGCAGCACGGCGAGCGTGGCCGCGGTTATTTCGGGACCGATGCCGTCGCCGGCGAGAACAACAAGATGCATGTGCTGATTTCCAGAGTGCGAGGCGTCTATTTTCTCTTATTCCGCCGCAAAGAAAAGGGCCGCCTTGCGGCGGCCCTTCGATTTCGTGCGATAGCGAAAGTTATTCGCTGCCGGCAGCGCCGGGGCCTCGGCCGCTTCGGCCTTGGCCGCAGCCTTCGCTGCATCCTTTTCGCGTTCCTCGAGAATGAGCGCGTCGCGTTTGACAGCGACTTCGCGCAGGCTGTTCATCATGGCGCCCGTGCCCGCCGGGATCAGGCGGCCCACGATGACGTTTTCCTTGAGTCCATCGAGCGTGTCCGACTTGCCGTTGACGGCCGCTTCGGTGAGCACGCGGGTGGTCTCCTGGAACGACGCCGCCGAAATGAACGAGCGAGTCTGCAGGCTGGCCTTGGTGATGCCGAGCAGAACCGGATGCCCGGAGGCGCCCTTCTTGCCTTCGGCTTCGACACGCGCGTTGATCTCATCCATCTCGGTCCTGTCGATCTGCTCGCCTTGCAGCAGCTCGGTCTCGCCGGCGTCGTCGATCTCGACCTTCTGCAGCATCTGGCGAACGATCACCTCGATGTGCTTGTCGTTGATGTTGACGCCCTGGAGTCGATAGACCTCCTGGATTTCGTTCGTCAGGTACGATGCCAGCTCCTCGACGCCCTTGATGGCGAGGATGTCGTGCGGGGCGGGGTTGCCCTCGACGATGTAATCGCCCTTCTCGATGACGTCGCCATCCTGAAGATGGATGTGCTTGCCCTTCGGGATCAGATACTCCTTGGGCTCATCGTTCTTGCCTGACGGCTCGATGGTGATGCGGCGCTTGTTCTTGTAGTCCTTGCCGAACCGCACGGTGCCGCCGATCTCGGCGATGATCGCCGCTTCCTTCGGACGCCGCGCTTCGAACAGCTCCGCCACCCGCGGCAGACCGCCGGTGATGTCGCGAGTCTTGGCGCTTTCGGTCGGGATACGCGCGATCACGTCGCCCGCCTTCACATGCCCGCCCGGATCGACCGAGATAATGGCATCGACGGCCAGCTGATAACGCGCCTCGCCGCCACGGGCGAGCTTGAGGATCTTGTTGCCCGACTTGATGACGATCGCCGGACGCAGGTCCTGCTGATTGCGCGAGGAACCGGTACGCCAGTCGATGACGACGCGCTTGGCGATGCCGGTCGACTCGTCGAGTTGCTCCGACATCGACAGACCGTCGACCAGATCCTCGAACTCGATGTTGCCTTCCACCTCGGTCAAAATCGGCCGGGTGTAGGGATCCCATTCGGCGATGCGCTGTCCGCGCTTGATCTTGTCGCCGTCTTCGACGCGCATGCGCGCGCCGTACGGGATGCGGTGATGCGCGCGTTCAGTGCCGTCGGGGTCAACGACCGCGACGACCATGTTGCGCACCATCGCGACGACTTCGTTGTCCGAGTTCTTGGCGACGTTCTTGCCCTTGAACTTGATCTTGCCGTCGAAGTTCGACTCGATGAACGACTGCTCGGAGATCTGCGCCGCGCCGCCGATGTGGAACGTGCGCATGGTGAGCTGGGTGCCCGGCTCGCCGATCGATTGCGCCGCAATCACGCCGACCGCTTCACCCATATTGACCGGGGTGCCGCGCGCGAGATCGCGACCGTAGCAGGCGCCACAGACGCCGTTGGCCGCCTCACAGGTGAGCACGGAGCGGATCTTGAGCTCCTGCACCCCGCTGTTGGTGACGACTTCGACTTCCGGCTCCGTCAACAGCGTGCCGCGCTTGATCAGCGTCTTGCTGGTGGTCGGATCCTTCACGTCTTCCGCGGTCGTGCGGCCGAGGATGCGCGTGGCCAGCGACGCCACCACGGTGCCCGCGTCGATGATCGCGCGGACCTTGATGCCGCCCTTGGTGCCGCAGTCCTCGGTCGTGATGATGCAGTCCTGCGCCACGTCGACCAGACGCCGCGTCAGATAGCCGGAGTTCGCCGTCTTCAAGGCGGTGTCGGCGAGACCCTTGCGGGCGCCGTGCGTCGAGTTGAAGTACTCGAGCACCGACAGGCCTTCCTTGAAGTTCGAGATGATCGGGCTCTCGATGATCTCGCCCGACGGCTTGGCCATCAGGCCGCGCATGCCGGCAAGCTGACGCATCTGCGCCGGCGAGCCGCGCGCGCCGGAATGCGCCATCATGTAGATCGAGTTGACCTGCATGTCGCGGCCCTTCTCGTCCTTCTTGGTGGACGAGATTTCCTTCATCATCGCCTCGGCGATGGCGTCGGTGGACTTCGACCAGGCGTCGACGACCTTGTTGTACTTCTCGCCCTGGGTGATCAGACCGTCGTTGTATTGCTGCTCGAACTCCTTCGCGAGCTCGCGCGTGGTCTCCACGATCTTCCACTTGGACTCCGGCACCACCATGTCGTCCTTGCCGAACGAGATGCCGGCCTTGAACGCATGGTAGAAGCCGAGCGCCATGATGCGGTCGCAGAAGATGACCGTCTCCTTCTGACCACAGTGGCGGTAGACCGTGTCGATCATCGACGAGATTTCGCGCTTGGTCATAAGCTTATTGACGATGTCGAACGGCGCCTTGGAGCTGCGCGGCAAGACATTGCCGAGCACAACGCGTCCAGGCGTGGTGTCGTACCACTTCCTGAACGGCTTGCCCTTCTCGTCGACGCCTTCCCAGCGATACTTGATCTTGGTGTGCAGGCTGATGACCTTCTCCTGCAAAGCGTGGTCGATGGCAGCCATGTCGCCGAAGGTCTTTCCTTCGCCGGGCATGCCCTCGCTCAGCAGCGAGAGATAGTAGAGACCGAGCACGATATCCTGCGACGGCACGATGATCGGCTGACCATTGGCCGGATGCAGGATGTTGTTGGTCGACATCATCAGCACGCGCGCTTCAAGCTGCGCTTCGAGCGACAGCGGCACGTGCACGGCCATCTGGTCGCCGTCGAAGTCGGCGTTGAACGCCGCGCAGACCAGCGGATGCAGCTGGATCGCTTTGCCCTCGATCAGCACGGGCTCGAAGGCCTGGATGCCGAGGCGGTGCAAGGTCGGCGCGCGGTTGAGCAGCACTGGATGCTCGCGGATCACCTCATCGAGGATATCCCAGACCTCCGGCTTTTCCTTCTCGACCAGCTTCTTCGCCTGCTTGACGGTGGTGGACAGCCCCTTGGCGTCGAGCCGCGAATAGATGAACGGCTTGAACAGCTCGAGCGCCATCTTTTTCGGCAAGCCGCACTGATGCAGCTTGAGCTCGGGACCGACGACGATCACCGAACGGCCGGAATAGTCGACGCGCTTGCCGAGCAGGTTCTGCCGGAAGCGGCCCTGCTTGCCCTTCAGCATGTCGGCGAGCGACTTCAGCGGGCGCTTGTTGGCGCCGGTGATGACGCGGCCGCGGCGGCCGTTGTCGAACAGCGCATCGACCGCTTCCTGAAGCATGCGCTTCTCGTTGCGGATGATGATGTCCGGCGCACGCAGCTCGATCAGCCGCTTCAGACGGTTGTTGCGGTTGATTACGCGGCGATAGAGGTCGTTGAGGTCGGACGTGGCGAAGCGCCCGCCATCGAGCGGCACCAGCGGCCGCAGGTCGGGCGGGATCACCGGAACGACCGTCAGGATCATCCACTCGGGCTTGTTGCCGGAGGCGATGAACGCTTCGATCAGCTTGAGGCGCTTGGCGATCTTCTTTTTCTTGACTTTCCAGCACATTGGGATCCTAAGCTTAGAATTCCACGTGGACAAGTTGTCGCG
>JADMIO011285624.1_pt1 | contig 38661 bp, 26 predicted proteins | sample 8958161 | NCBI WGS metagenome assembly JADMIO01 (sample SAMN16585339, study PRJNA669376) | soil metagenome | isolation source: Crop rotation soil | place: USA: Cullars Rotation, Alabama | collected 2011 | reverse complement strand
GCCGCGACTTCAAGTCACGTGAATTCCAAGCTTCGGATCCCACTGTGCTGGAAAGGACGTCAAGGAAGTGCGTGCCGTGGGCGGCCTGTGCCAGATGCGGCAGGATTGGGACCGCATCTCGCGCGGCCTGGCGGACGTGGCCATCGCGCGCGGCTGGTGGCCGTCCGACGGCAGCAAGCTGGATTTCGCCGAGGCCGTCAGCCGGCCGCATCCCGGCGACGCCGCCGCCCTGCGCCGCTGGGGCCGGTCCACGCTGGAGCTGGAGCAGCAAAACGGCCGCATCGAGCTGGCCTTCGTGCGCCGGCTTCTCAGCGAGCTGGCCCCGGACCCGTCCGGGCGCGACCTGGCCGACGCGCCCCGGCACGGGCTGTGCCTTTTGCCTTCCGAGCCGGGCGCCAGCGGCACGGCGGCGAGCCTGGTGGTGCGCCTGGGGCCGACGGCGGAGGACCTGCCCCTGGCCTGGTGCGCCTTCGGCCCGCCTTACCTGGGCGTTTATTTCCCGGTCAGCCTGGCGGGCGAGCTGCCCGCCGCTTTTTCGGACCCCGGCCCGCGCGGGGTTGGGCAGCGCCACCGCCGGCTGCAAAACCTGGCCCTGGAAGACCTCCGGCACGAGCACGCGACACGCTCTGCCCTGGCCAGCTTGCAAACGCAGCTGGACCGCTGTGCCCGCGACTTCGCCGCCGACGCAGCCAGCCTGCGAAAAGGGGGCGATGGAGCCGCCCTCGATCGGCTGGCCGGGTCGTTCATGCAGATGGCCCTGGAGCGGTTCGAGGAGACGCTGGAAGGCATTCACGGCCATGAGCGCCAGGCTCGGCCCGCGGCGGTGTCACTCTGACATGGTTGACCAGCCCGGAGCGCCAGGGACGGGCGTCTTTCGCCCGTTCCTGGCGCTCCGGGCTGGTAGGAAGCTTGATTGCCCCATGCTCTGGCGCCGCTCGCGCACCCATGTGCCGTTCGAGGTGGCCTGCATCTGCGGCCACCCGCTTCGCGGTGCGCGGCAGCGTCGCCATCAGGTGCTGCCCTGTCCGCTGTGCGGCCGGCGCATCTTCGTGCTGCCGGTCAGCCCATTCCTCAACGAGCTTCCACAGGAGCCAGAGGCGAAGCCGCCGTCCAGGCGCCGCCGCTTGACGTGGGCCATGCCGGTGCTTGCTGGGGCCTTGCTCTTGACCCTTCTCGGCCTGGCATTTCTTTTGTTGGTGCCGTACCTGGGCCGCGCGCCCAGCGCCCCCGAGGACAAGGACCCGGAGACGCTGCAGCGCCACATCAACGCCGGCCGCGACTACATGAACGAGGGGCGGTTTCACCAGGCCGCGCGCGAGCTGGACCAGGCCCTGGCCCTGCGCGAGCGCCGGCCGGGACTGGTGACGGCGACCGACGGACGGCGGCTTATGCAGATGTACCGGCAAAGCTCGCTGCTGGCCAACTTGCTGGGCCGGTCGCTTCAGGAAGTCCTTCAAGAAGCCGGACTGGTGCGCGACGATGAGGAATGGAAAGCCCGCTTCAAGCAGGACTACGCCGGCAAGGCCGTCGTGTTCGACGACCTTGTCAAGCGCGACGCGGCCGGCCGGCCCGCGCTCGCGTCCTACGTCGTTCGCGCGGGGGACCAGACCGTCCGCCTGGCCCTGGAGGACGTGTCCACGTTGAGCATGAAGGAAATGCCGTTGAACCCACCGCAGCGGCTGCTGTTCGGCGTGCGCCTGGCCGAGGTGGCTCGCGAGCCGGGCGGCGGTTGGGTGGTGCGCTTCCAGCCCGACAGCGGCGTGCTGCTGACCGACACGGCCGCCACCGCCGCCGTGTTCCCTGGTCCGCTCGACGACGAGCTGATCGGCTTGCTGCAACGCCAGACCGACCTGGTCACGCGATGAGGCATGTAGAACGGAATTTATTCCGTTCGACTGGTCGCAGGACGGAATAAATTCCGTTCTACGCTCCACTGCCTAGCCGGCGAGCTTGCTCGCCCCTTCGCGGCGGCGTGCCTGCTCGCCCACGCCTGCCGGCGCCGGCACCAGGTGCAGGACGGCCGGCAGGAACACCAGCGCCGTCACCATGCAGCAGCCGACGCCCAAGGTCAGGATCAGGCCCAACCCCGCCAGGCCGCGCTCCGTCGAGATCATCAGCGTCCCGAAGCCGATCATGGTCGTCATGGCCTTCACCAGCACGCCGCGGCCAATGGCGTGACTGATCGCGCTGCGGCCCTCGGCGCGCCGCAGCAGGTAGTCGTGCAACACGTGGACGCCGTTGTCGATGCCGACGCCGAGGATGAGCGGGAAGGCGATCATGTTCGCCGGGTTGAGCGGCAGCCCGCACAGGCCCATGATTCCCAGCAGCAGCACGACGCCCATCGCCAGCGGCGTCAGCGCGATGAGGACGTGGCGCGGCTTCCGAAAGTCGATGGCCAGCACGGCGACGATGACCAGCAGCGAGTAGATGCCCGCCCGTTGCAGGCCGTCCTTCATCGCCCGCAGGCCCTCAACGGTACCGAACGGCTTGCCCGTCGCCTCGGCATCGACCGTGCGGATTTGCTCGGTGAAGTGCGCCAATGGCTCGAAGTCCCACAGCGACTCCTTGGCAAACACGCGGAGCAGCCATTTGCCGCTCTTGCCGACGTAGCGCTCGCGCAACTCGGCAGGCAGGTCCGCAACCGCAATCGTCCCCGGCGTGGATACTTCGCGCAGCCGGTGTAAGTCCTCGGCCAGGTCGCCGGCGAGGCGTTGGTCGAAGTCCTGCAAGCGCCGGGCGGCGTCCGCGTCGGCCACTGCACCCATCTGGTCGCCCAACTTCCCCAAGGCGGCGCGCAGATCCGCCACCAGGTCGCCGCCTTTTTTGGTCACATTGAGGCGGGCGAGTAAGGCTGCCAGTTCTTCGCGCACCTCGGCCGGGTCCGGTTTCGGATGCGGTATGGCTGCGCCGCGCGGGGGCAGGAAGCGTAAACGGCGGCCGATGTCGGCGAGCATCTCGCGCTTGGCGTCCTGGTCGCGCGGCACCAGAGTCGCCACCTCGACGACCATACTCACTTCCGGCAATTTCTCATAGCGAGCCTTGAGTGCCAGGGCTTCCTCCGGCGTGGCGGCGGTGCTGAGCGCGTGCCAGCTGGCGCCGGCGGTGTGCTCGATCAGCGTTAATTCCCACTTTACGGAGTCGAGATTGGCCTCTTGCAGATGCAGCAAATTGTGATCGTAGTACACCCGCACGCCGCAGGCGCCGACGCCCACCGTCAGCATCAGCCCCGCCGCCAGGACCCAAGCGGGCCGCCGTGCCACGCCCGGCAGCCAGGAACGCTCGAAGGCCGGCGGCTGAATGCTGATTTCCCGCAGTCCCTCACGCTTGTCAAAGATCATCAGCAGGGCGGGCAACACGGTAAAGCAGGCGAACGCGCACAGCAGGACACCGCAGCCGGCGATCCAGCCCAGCTCAGCGACGGCCTGGAAGTCAGCCAGAGCGGCGGCGAAGAAGGCGAGGGCCAGGGTACACGCGGCGGTCAGGTTGCCAACGGCGACATGGGTCGTCGTGTGCAGCAGGGCGTCGCGCACCTCCATGCCCTGCCGACGGGCCTGCTCGTAGCGCATCACCCACAGCACGCCGTAATCGCCCATGCCGATGAGCATGACCGCGAACGTCGCCGACAGGATGTTCAGGTGGCCGACCGTCCACGTTAGCCAGCCCAGCGCCCAGGCCGTGCCGATCAGCAACGTGGCAATGGTCAGCAGCGGGTACGCGATCCCGCGGTAGACAAGCAGGAACAGCAGCCCAACCCCCGCGACGGCCAGCCACGAGGCCAGCTCGGTGTCGTGCCGGGCGGCGGCCATCTCGTCGTTCTCCAGTACGGGCAGCCCGGTCAGGCCAAGTTCCAACTCGGGGTAGCGCGGCCGCAGCGACGCCAGCAGCTCGCGCATGGTCGCGACCGGCTTGTCCGCCATCGTGAACGAGCCGGCCTCCTTCACGGGCCGGGCCAGCAGGAATGCCAGCGTGCCGTCGCCGCTGAAGAAATACTGCGGCTCGGCCATCAGGTCTTTTTGCTCGGGTGGCCGCGAGACGAGGCTGCCCCACGGGTTCTTGTAGCCGGCGGGGTTGTCCAGCGTGTCGGCTGCGGAGCGGCTGATCGACGCCAGCTGGAGGAAGAACTGCCGCTCGGAGCCGTCGATCTGCTGCCCAGGCTCCCAGCCGGCGACGCGACGGTTGGCCTCGTGCAGCAGGCTGAGCAGGCCCAGGCACTGCCAGCTGATCGGCACGTCCTTACTGCCGGCGCCGAACGCCGGCAACGGCACGCCGCCCAGGCGTTGCTGGATCGCCTGCAGCTCGGCGGCCGGCTCCAAGAGCGGCCCCATGTCGCGCAGGTTCCAGCGGATGGCCTGGATGTCCTCGGTCGGCAGGAACAGCAAGGCCCGGTTCCGCAACGGCCGCAAATCTACCTTGTAAAACAGGCGGTCAAAGAGATCCGGCTTTTCGTTTACCCCCGCGGCCAGCTCATCCAGGCATTGCTTCATGCGCTCGCGGTCGCGGCCCTTGACGACGGCGACCACGTCATCGTCATCGCCGAATTCCGCGAGGTAATTCCGCCAGCGTTGCTGCGATTCCTTGCGCGGGCTGATGAGGTCGCTTCGCTGCGTCTTGTACTGCAAGCGCGTGGCCGCGCCCCACACCGACACGCCAGACGCGATTAGCGCCAGTACAAGGACAAGGCGGGGGTGGCGGCAAACGGCGCCGACGAGGGAGGCCAGGAAGCGACGGACGGGAGGGGGCGGTTGTGCGGGAGACGGGTCCGAATTCATGTCCGCTTGCCTCAACGTGTTCCGTAGCCGCTCCCCGGATGTGGGGGCAAAGCGGGCCGGATTGTAGGCAAGTGGTCCGGTTCGTGCAAGGCGAGTGGTGCTGCGTAGTTGATAGTTGTCAGTTGTTAGTTGTTAGTGAAGAGTCATGCACACCGCTATCCGCTCATCACTAACAACTAACAACTAAAAACAATCAACTACTTCTTAGGAGCCACCGCGATGGAGGCTTCCTCCGTCTTGAGAAGCTTGGCAATCTCGGCGGAGAGGGTTTGGGCGTTCTTGCCGTCCTTGGCGCAGCCGGGCACGATCTTGACCACCTTGCCGCCCTTGTCAATGAGGATGTTCGTCGGCATCGCCTTGGTATCGAAGGTCTTCCACAGCTCGCCCTTGGGGTCAGACGCCCACGCGAACTTGATGCCCTTCTTCACGGCGTAGCTGTCGGTCGCTTCCGCCGTTTCCTTGAAGACGGCGATGGTCTGCAGGCCCTTGCCGTTGTAGGCGGCTTGCAGCTTCTGGAAGAACGGCAGCTCCTGGTCGCAGCCGCTGCACGCGCAGGTCAGGCGGACAAGCACTGGGCCGTCAGCCGTCAGCTTGGACAGGTCGTAGGTCTGCTTGCCGTCGGGCGACTTCAGGACGAGCTTGGGGGCCGTCTTGGCCTTCTCCTCCGCGCGGACGGCGCCGGGCAGGATCGCGAGGGCCAGGACCAGGCAGGACAGCTTGCGCATCGTGAGGACCTCCGGTAAAACAGGCGGGAAGGCGAAACAGGTTGGTTTCATTGCAGCGGCACGTTTTTCAGCGTGAATGCCGCCTCGAACGCCACCGGCTTGCTGTTCTTGTAAACGAGTTTGGCCGGCTCGACGCCCACGGCGAAGGTCAACATCATTTCGCGGTGCAGGCCAGTCGCATCCTGGCGGATTGTCGTGCGGGTGCCGACGGGGTGCAGGACATTGCCCTTGTCGTCCAGGGCGGTCACGCCGTTGGCAAAGCCGACGCCGCCGATCCAGGCCCCGCCGCCGACCTGGATTTGAATTTGTGCCTGGGCCTGAAACGCCCCGGGAACCGGCAAAGCCTGCCGCGGCAGCGGAGCGCCTGGGGGCAGCGGGACTGGCACGGCCGGAAGTGGCACGACGCCGAATCCGCCGTTGCCGCGGTCCTGCACGCCGGGCGGTAGTTCCATTTCAAAGCTGACCTGCAGACGGCCTAGATTGTCCTTGCTGACCTGATTGATCTTGATGGAGCCGCCTTCGACGCCCTTGAACGTCTTGCCGGCGGCCTTCGCCACGTTGTCCGCGACGATCAGATCTTTTGGCGCCTGAGCAATCGTGCCCGAGATCGTCCCGGTCAGCTGCTTCAATAGCTTCGACGGCTTCTCGCCTCCGCGGAGCGTGACACTCAGGTTTTGGTGCATGCCCTGGTTCACGACCGGCATGGGGAAGCGGGCGATGGCGGGCCGGACGAAGATCCCCTGGGCCGGGACGATTTGCCCCGCGCCGTCGTTGACGGCGGGCGTAAGCTGCTGGCCCTGGTCGTCCACGGCCTTGTCGATGTGGACCCGGAAGACGTCCTGTCCGTTCAGCCGCGGCTCCAGCGACGCCTGCAGGTTGACATGGAGGTCGTCCGCCGCGGCAACGGGAACGATATCCCGCGGCATCGCACGGACGCGCAGCGCGCCTACATACGCGGTCGGCAACTCTTTGGGCTTGCCATCGACGAGGGTGATCTGGCTGGGCTGACCGCCGAAACCGGGGGGCGGCTGCAGCCAGACGGGCGGCAGCGGCTTGACAGGGCGGATCGGGTTCGGCAGGGGTTGCGCGACCGGCGGCGCCGCGGCTTGAGCGGCGGGCGGCGGCGGGACAACTTTTTCTGTCTGCAGGGGTGCCGGCTGTGCTGCTTGTGGAGCCTGCGGCGGCGCGGGCGGAACGAGCCTGGGCTTTGCCGCCGGGGCGGGAAGTGGCGGAGGCGGCGGAGGGGGCGGGACGGCGGGGGCCTCGATCTGCACCGGCCGGCCCGGCGCGATCTGCACGGGCCGCGGCGGCAGCGGCAGAACGGCGGGCCCTGGGGCGTTAATGGGCCGCCCCGGGAAAATTGCCTGCTGGGCCGCGTTGCCCTCGACCAGGCCAGCGGCCACACACAGGCGGTCGAGCGCTTGCCAGAACGTCGTCTCGCCGGTGTCCAGCGTGACCTTGCGTTCCTTTAGCTTGCCGTCGGAATCGGCAAGCACCACGTCAAAGCCGCTTTCCTTTTTCAAGAGCGCCACGGCCTCGGGAACCGGCACGTCCTTGAGGACCAGGCGGACCTTTTGCGGGGCCAGGGCCTTTTCCGACTGGGCTTTCCGCTCGACCTTGCCGACAAGATCCTCGGCCCGGCGGCGCACCTCCGGGTCGTCACTGGTCGCCGCTTTTTTCAGCGCTTCCAGCGCGGCGGCACCAAGGGCGTCGAGGTCGCGCGTGGCTTTTTCGCGGGTCTCGAAATCGGCGCTGCCGAGTTGTTCGATCAGGCGAGCGATGCGGCTGGAGTCGGTGGCGTCGGGCAGCGGGGCGGCCTTCGCGGGCATGAAGCCGAGGGCCAGTCCCAGCAGCAGGACCGGCGTGAGAGTGCGCGAAGTCATGACGAGTTTCTCCCGGGAGCGAGTGCGAGCGCAACAGCCCGTCCACTATAGCGACCAGCCCGAAGGGCCAGCGAGGGAAAAATGAACTTTCCTCGCTGACACTTCGGGCTGGCAGGGCGATCTTGCCGACGGAATTATCAGAGCAGCTTCTCGACCACGCGGCCTTCGCGGAACAGCTGGATCGGCCGGCCGCTCGGCGTCTGCAGTTCCAGGTGCGGGTCGATGCCCAGGCAGTGGAACAGCGTGGCCGACAGGTCGTCCGGCGTCACCGGCTCGGTGGCGGGGGCCATGCCCTGGGCGTCGGTCGTGCCGTGGGCGTAGCCGCGCTTCAGGCCGCCGCCGGCCAGCACCGCGGCCATTGAACGAGCCCAGTGGTCGCGGCCCGCGTTCTTGTTGATCTTCGGCGTCCGGCCGAACTCGCCGGCGCAGTACACGATGGTACGGTCGAGCATGCCGCGGGCGGCCAGATCCTCGACCAGGGCCGACAAGGTCTGGTCGAGCGTCGGCAGCAAGCGCGTCTTCAGGGCGTCGAAGTTCTTGCCGTGCGTGTCCCAGCCGCCCAGGCTTACCGTGACGAACCGAACGCCGGCTTCAACGAGACGGCGGGCGGCCAGGGCGCCGGTGCCGAACCCGCTGTTGCCGTAGCGCTCGCGAACCTCTTTCGACTCGGCGCCGAGGTCGAACGCCTTCTGCGTCTTGTCGGAGCGGAGGATTTCCAGGGCCTGCTTGTGGAACGCGTCGAAGCCGTCCGCGGCGTCCGCGGCGCGGTCGGCCGCCTTGAACGTGCCTTCAAAGCCCTTGAGCAGCTTGTCGCGGTTTTCCAGCTCCTTCAGCGAGAAGCCGTTGGGCAGCTGCACGCCGCGGACGCGCAGGTTGCCGCCCCCACCGCCCTTGCCGCCCTTGCCGCCGCCGGCGCCTTCCACGATGAACGGGTTGAAGGCCGAGCCGAGGTAGCCGGACGAGTTGCCGACGCCGCCGCGGATCTCGCCGAAGCTGACGTAGCTGGGCACACCCTGCCGCGCGGCCAGCAAGCGGGCGCTCATCGAGCCGAGGGACGGGTATTGCAGCGCAGGCGTCGGCTTGTTGCCGGTGGTCATGAAGACCGTGGCCGGGCCGTGCGACGGGATGGTGTGGTAGAGCGAGCGGACGATGGTGAGCTTGTCCGCCGCCGCGGCGCTCTTGGGCAAGTGCTCACTGATCTGCACGCCAGGGGCCTTGGTGGGGACCTGCTTGAACTCGCCGCGGATGCTCTCGGGGGCGTTCGGCTTGAGGTCCCACATGTCGATGGTGGCCGGGCCGCCGCCCAGCCAGAGCATGATGACGGAGTCGGCCTTGCGGCTCAGGGACCCGCCCTGCTGGGCGGCCGCGCGGGCCTCCAGCCGGAGCAGGTCCGGCAGGCCCAGGCCGAGCAGCCCGGCGCCGGCGCCGAGCTTCAGGAAGTCGCGACGGTGGAACCCTTCGCAGTCGGTCCGCAATTCGGTGGTCATGAGGTTGTCCTTCCGTTTGAACCGCCCCCGGGTGTGGGGCCCGGGGAGCAACGCTGCGGTCATGTTCCGCCCGGTGAGGGGCAGCGTATTCCCCACCGGGCGGTGGCTTCTGCTCCGGCGAACCGGCTGCGTAAGCTGCCGGGTGGTGTGTTCACCCGGCAGCTTACGCAGCCGGTTCGCCGGCATCGGTCAATGGTTAAAAGCGAATTCGGTCGTGTTTACCAGCGCCCAGAGGACGTCGGCGAACGCGGCCTCGCGGTTGGTTTTTTCCTTGCGGTACTCGGCGACCCAGGCCTTTTCCTTCTCCGTGGGGAAGCGGGTCAGGGTCGCCAGGAACAATTCCTCCAGCGCCGCCTTGTCGTCTGGCTGAGCCTGAAGGAGCGCCCGCACCCGGCCCTTGCCGTCGTTCATCTTCTGCTGCAAAGCGGGGTCGGCGATCAGGTACAGCTTCTGCACCAGGCCCGCCTCCATCGTCCGCTCGCAGTCGCAAGCCGTGGAGCGCGGCGGCCGGCCGAAGATGCGGAAGGCGTAGGCCGCCTGCTGGTTTTGCAGCCGGCTGGCCCCGACCTGGATGGCTCGCGCGCCGGCCGGCAACTCAGGGCCGAAGGTCTCCTGCACGCCGAGCGCGGCGTTCAGCACATCGACCATGACCTCGGCCATCAGCGGCCGGACATAGCCGTGCGAGTAGTTGATCTTGTCCAGCCGGTTGGTGACGTTAGTGGTTGAGGCCAGCTGGTAGACGCGCGAGTTCAGGATGGTCCGCTCGATGCGGCGGATGTCATACTTGCCGTCCACGAAGTCCCGGGCCAGCGCGTCCAGCAGCTTCGGGTTGGAGGGCGGGTTGGCCAGCGAGAAATCGTCCACGGGCTGAACGATACCCGTGCCGAAATAATGGCCCCAGACGCGGTTGACGAAGCTCCGCGCGAAGAACGGGTTGTCCGGGCGACGCATCCACTCGAACAGGGCCACGCGCGGGTCCTTGGCGTCTTGCAGGGAGATTTCCGGGCCGCCCAGGGCACGCGGCGTCAACGGCGCGCCGGTTTCGGGGTGCGGCAAGGCGCGGGGAGCACCACCGCCGCCCTTGCGGCCGCCGGCGACCGGGTTGCCGACGAATATTTCGCGGATCTGCTGCTGCTGGTTGCGGTTCTTGCCCGCGGCGTTCTTGGTCCGCTCGGCGTTGACCGTCTTGAAGGCCTCAGCCGACTCCGGCGAGACGCCAAAGGCCACGCGCGAGAAGAGGTTGGCGTAGGCCCGGTAATCCACCTGGGTCCAGCGGTCGAACGGGTGCTTGTGGCACTCGGCGCACTCCAAACGCACGCCGAGGAAGGCCGCCGCCGTCTTCTGGCCCCATTGGTCCACGGGGACCGGCTGCTGCCGCCGCCAGAACAGATCGAGGCTGGGCCGGGCGGCGTAGCCTTCGTAATTGCCGCTCTTGAGGGCCTCTTCCTGGGCCTGGAACTGCTTGACGTACTCCTCGGGCGGCAGGCCATCGCGGCTGGTGGCCGTAAGGATGCCGCGGACGATTTCGTCATAGGGCACGTTCTCCGCCACGCGCTTGCGCAGCCACTCATGCCACATCTGGCTGAGGCGCGGCTTGGTTGGCTGTGGGTTCTCCAGCGCGTCCGTGTTGTTGCCGGTCACGTCGCACAGCTTGGTCGCCCACAGGGCCGCGTGCATCGGGTGGGCCAGCAGCTCGTCGATCTTCTTGGCCCGCTTGTTCGGGGACTTGTCGGCGAGAAAAGCCCGGACGTCCTGCGGCGACGGCAGCGTGCCGATGGTATCCAGCGTGACGCGGCGCAGGAACTCCTCGTCGGGGCACAGGTCCGACGGGACGATGTTCAGCCGGCGCAGCTTGGCGAAGACCTCGCGGTCGATGTAACCGCTCTCGGGGAGCTTCGGGAAGGTCAACCCCTTGGGCAGCACGCCGGGGATCATCGCCCGCACGGGGACGACGTTGCCGCGGTAGGAAACCACCACCGCCGCGTCGCCGCCGCGCAGGGCCTTGAGCTTGCCGGAGCCGACGACCTCGACGACCGCGTCGTCGTTGCTGCGGAAGTCGCAAAGGGAGGTGATGTCCTCGCTGTCGCCGGACGCGAATGTGGCGGTGACGCGCAGCTTGCCGACCTGGCCCGGGCGGGTGAAGGCATATTCTTCCGGCGTGACCTTGACGGCGGTGACGTCGCCGCTGCCCTTCTTCCATTCCGCTCCCTGGGCGACCCACTCGCGCAGCAGCTGGTACGCCCACGAGCCTTTGTCGAAGCGCTTGCCGCCGCCATGCTCGACGAGTCCCGCGGCCTTGACGAGCAGGAGGCTGCTGTCTGGATCAACGCGGTCGATGCGGCGGCCGATGACGTCGCGCGTGATGGCGCGGAAGTCTTTTTCGGGGTCGTAGCCGAAGAGGGACAGCCGGAAGCCGCCGCGGCCCTGGAAGGAGCCGTGGCAGGAGCCGGCGTTGCAGCCCATGCGTCCAAAGACGCCCATGACGTGGCGCTCGAAATCGACGCGCGTGACGGTGGCTCCGTCCGGCAGCTTCACATCCGCGGCGCGGACTGGAGGGCCGGCGAGGATCAGGCAACCGAGCAGCGTGACGGTTCCGAATCGCGCGATGCAGGCAGCGTGCATGACACGATCCTCAAGGTTTTCGATTCCTTCGGTCCACAGGGGCGAGAGAAACGGCAGGCAGGCGAACCGGCAGGAGGTTTGTCGGGGCCGGCGTGGCGTGGGGGGCCGCGCGGCATGGGCCAGACATTGAACTCCTTTCCCCCGCGAAAGTATCGCACCCGGAACCGGAAAGCAAGGAGAAATTGGCGAAATGCGCTTTTTGGGCGTGGCAGCCCAGGTGCCCGCGAACCGGCTGCGTAAGCTGCCGGGTGGGGATGGCGGACGTTCAGGCCGACCGAACAGCTACCCGGCAGTTCACACAGCCGGTTTCATTTCCTCCTACTCTTCTATCCAGGTATAATGGCAGGCTCTGGACCGCCAGTCCGATGTTGCCTTCCGCGGGAGGCGCCCGTGAGTGACCTTTCGTCCCCGCACCTCAGCCCTGAGCGGCTGGCCGCCTTGAACCGGGGCGCGCTCGGCGACGCCGAATCCGCCAACCTCCGCCGGCACCTGGACGCCTGCGCGGTCTGCCGGGAGGCACTGGCAGCCTTGCCGAGAGAAACGCTGGCCTCCCACGACCGGCCACCGTCCGCGGCCTCCCGAAGCGGCCCCGCCCACCGGCCCTCCGGCTTGCCCGCCGGTTCTGTCACGACGGACCACCTTCCACCGGAGTTCGGCCGCTACCGCATCCTCAAGAAGCTGGGCCAGGGCGGCATGGGGGCCGTCTACCTCGCTCACGACACGCAGCTGGACCGCAAGGTGGCGCTGAAGGTGCCGCAGTTCGACCGCGGCGCCTCACCGCAGCAGCTGGAGCGCTTCTTCCGCGAGGCGAAGGCTGCCGCCGCGTTCGATCATCCGAATCTCTGTCCCGTCTACGACGCCGGCACCATCAACGGCACCCACTACCTGACCATGCCCTTCATCGAGGGCAAGCCGCTCTCCGACTACGCCAGGCCGGACAAGCCGTTGGCGCAGCAGCAGGCGGCGAAAGTCGTGCGCAAGGTGGCGCTGGCCGTGGCGGAGGCGCACAAGCGTGGGGTCGTCCACCGTGACCTGAAGCCGGCCAACGTCATGATCAACCAGCGCGGCGAGCCGGTGGTCATGGACTTCGGCCTGGCACGCATGGACACCGGCGAGGCGGCGCGGCTGACGGGGGCCGGCGCCATCCTCGGCACGCCCAGCTACATGGCGCCCGAGCAGGTGCGCGGCGAGCAAGACAAGATCGGGCCCTTGTGTGACGTCTACGCCCTGGGCGTGATCCTGTTCGAGCTGCTGACGGGCCGCCGGCCGTTCGAGGGGCCGACGACCGCCGTGCTGGCCCGCATCCTCATCGAGCCGCCGCCGGCGATAGTGTCCATGCGGCCGGACGTCGATCCGAAGCTGGCGGCCGTCTGCGAACGGGCGATGGTCAAGGAGCCGGCGGAGCGGTTCGCCTCGATGGAGGCATTCGCGAAGGCGCTGACGGAGTATCTCGCCGTCCCGCCGTCCGCCGCGCCGCCCGTTCCTCGACCGGAGAAGTCGGTTCCGCCGCCGTTGCCCCCGCCGTCGGTCCATCGCCGCAGCGTGGCGCCGACCAGCCCGGGCAGCCAACTCAGCTTCCCGGTCGAGGCACCCACCGCGGCGAAGCGCGTGCGCGAGCGCAAGCGCCAGTGGCGAGTCGCGGCGTGGGCCGGCGCGGGGTTGATCGCGGTGATCGTTTTCATCGCGTCGTTCGCTTACCTGGCGGGTGGCGGACGCAAGTCCCCCGGTGACGGCGACAAGAAGGCCAATGGGTCGGCCCCTGCGGAAAAGAAATCGGCGGAGGCGCTCCCGGCGACATACAAGAACCGCCTCGGCATGGAGTTCGTCCACGTCCCCAAGGGCAAATCCTGGCTGGGCGGCGGCGACGGCAGGCCGGGGGACAGGGAAATCGAGATCAAGGAGGACTTCTACCTGGGCAAGTACGAGGTCACGCAGGGCGACTGGGCCAAGTTGATGCGCAGTCGGCCGAGCCACTTCGGGAGGGCGGGTGGCGGGGCGGAGGCGGTCAAGGACATCCCCGACGAGGAGCTGGAGCAGTTCCCGGTGGAGCTGGTGTCGTGGGACGAAGCGCAGCTGTTCCTGGCCGAGCTTAACAAGCGCGACCAGGTCGAGGGCTGGAAGTACCGGCTCCCTACACAAGTGGAATGGGAGTACGCCTGCCGCGGGGGGCCGATGACCGACCGGTTGGACAGTACATTCAGCTATTACTTCGAGAGGCCGACGAACCAGTTCCTGCCGGCGCAGGCGAACTTCGAGCATGCCGACAAGCGGCTGAACCGGACGCGCAAGGTCGGCAGCTACAAGCCGAATAGGCTGGGCCTTTTCGACATGCACGGCAACGTCTGGGAGTGGTGCGACGACCTGTTTGCCCCGAACGATAATAATCCACCTTGGGTCCGGGGCGGCGGCTGGAACAACATCTCCGGGCAAATGACGGCGACGGTCCGCGGCGCGATCCCTTCGTCGCACCGGCACAGCAACCAAGGCTTGCGCGTGGCCCGCGTTCCCGTCGGCAAAGAGGGCCAGCCCGCGGTCGGGCCAGCGGGCACGTCGATCACCAATTCGATTGGTATGAAGCTGAAGCTCATCCCGGCGGGCGAGTTCCTGATGGGCTCGCCGACCACGGACCCTGACGCCCAGCCCGAGGAAATACCTCAGCGGACGGTCCGGATCGGCAGGCCGTTTTATCTCGGCGTTCATGAAGTCACCGTGGCTCAGTTCCGCGCCTTCGTGACGGCCCGGAATGTCGTCACCCGGGCGGAGCGAACCGGCATGGCCCTGGCGATCGATCCCTCCGGCAATTCGTCGGTGTGGCGACTATGGCCGGGGGTGAACTGGAAAGAACCGGGGTTCAAACAGGAGGACGATCATCCCGTCGTGGCCATCACCTGGACCGAGGCCAACGATTTCTGCGACTGGCTCGGCGGCAAGGAGGGCCGCACCTATCGCCTGCCGACCGCGGCGGAATGGGAGTACGCTTGCCGGGCCGGAACGACCACACGTTTTGAAACGGGCGACCTCGTCGCCAGCTTGCGCGGCCATGCCAACATAGCCGACGCTTCCTTGACTCGCGCCTGGCCCCGGTATCCCAAGAGCCACCCATTCGGCCCCCACGTTTCCTGGGACGACGGCTACGCCTTCACGTCGCCCGTGGGGAAATTTCCCGCGAACGCCTGGGGCTTTCACGACATGCACGGCAACGTGCGGGAGTTCGTCGGCCCTGTCGTTGCCTTCCGGGGCGGATCGTTCGGCAACGGTAACGGGGTGCAACGCTGTGCCAGTGTCAGTCCCCGGGACTGGAGTCTGGACAGCTCGGATTTTGCCATTGGCTTCCGCGTTGCCTGCGAGGCGCCGGTAGTCCCCACCGCGGGCCTCTCGACCCCCTAAATGCGCCTCACGGTTCCTGCACGCGCTGGTACAGCTAGGCGCGGGCCAGCGCCCAGAGGCCGGAATAGCGCTCAGGATTTGGATGACTTCGGTCATGGTGTTTTGGGAGGCGTGAGCCGGAAACGAACCACTGCACCGGGCCGCCAGCCCTCGACGCGGCGCGCCTCCTCGGGGCGGTCCAGGCGCAGCAGCACGTCATTCACGCCGGAGCCGTACAGGCCGCGGTTCTTTCGCGACAGGACATGCACGCTCACCGGCTCGCCGGTGGGGCGGTAACCCGTCCCCGTCTCCCGCAGGCTGCCCGCCATTCCCGGCGCCACTTGGTTACCCTGCTGCCAGAAAGAAGAGAACACCATGAAATGCACCGTGTCGCCGTCCACGGATTGGACCTGCCCCGCGATGCCATCGGCCGCGATCTGCTCGGCCACGCGGATCTCTTCCTGCTTCTTGATGGCGTCCAGGCTACCGTCGTCGCTCATCAGCAGGACGACGCGCCGCTCGCCGCGCTGCACCCAGGTCAGGTAAAGCTTGCCGGCCGAGGCCAGCGGGTACTGCTCGACGCGCTTGCCGCCGTGCCAGGCCTGACACGTCGGGTCGATCTCGAACGCCGGCACGCGCTCGTGCAACGGCTTGTCACCGGCCATGTCCCGCGCCGTGAACGTCCGCCCGCCGGGATCGACCTTTTGCACTTGCCAGTAATGCCCGTGGCCTTTCATCTGGCAAAGCTCGTCCTGGAAATACACCAGATAGCCGCGCCGGTTATTCTCGTCGGGCGAAAAGAAGAGGTTCACGCGCTCGCCCGGCAGCAGCGCATCAGGTCGGGCGCCGTAGACGAGATAACGGTAGGTCGAGACCCAGGGCAGGACGCGCGCTTTCCAGACCTCGTTCGTATCTTCGCGGCCGACCTCCGCCTCCCAGGTGCCCGGGTTGAAGCTTCGCCAGATGTACCAGCCTCGCGACGGGGCAACATTCGCGGCGGTCCCGAAGAGACGCGGGTGGACGGCCTCCAGCGTCTCGGCGGCCCGGACCCGGCGGCGGCCCTCGGCGAGCTGGGCGGCGGTGAGCCGTTTGGCGACGCGGTCGCGCTTCTGGATCAGTTCGATCATCTTGGGCTGACCGAACAGGTGCTCCAGGTTGTCGTGGGCGGAGGCGAGGTGGTAGAGGACGTAGGCGTCGGCATCGCTTTTCGCCACGCCCCGGCCTTCCTCGGTCAGCTCGCCGAGGTTGTATTGCGCGCGGGCGTGGCCTTGCTCGGCGGCCAGGCGGAACCAGTGGGCCGCCTTCCGGGCGTCGCGCTCAACGCCGTGGCCGTGAGCATAGTCGAGGCCGAGGTTGTGCAGAGCGGTGGGGTCGCCCTGCAACGCGGCCCGGCGATACCAGCGGATCGACTCGGCCCAGTCCTGCTTGACGCCGAAGCCGTGCGCATAAAAGGAGCCGAGTTGCACCAGGGCCCCCGCGTGGTCCTGGGCGGCGGCCTTCTGAAACCAGCGCAGGGCCGCGGCCTCATCCTTGGGCACCCCCTGGCCGGCGGCGCAGCGGCGACCCAGCTCGTACTGGGCCTGGGCCTGGCCTTTCTCCGCGCGGGCCGTCAGTTCCTTTACGGCGTCCGCGTTTTCGCCGGCGGCACCTGTGACGACAAGAAGCAAGACAAATGCGGCAGCCGGTTGGCGGGGCATGAGGGAATCCTCTGCGTGGTCGAACGGGATAGCCTGGCTGGTATAGGGATTCTGGAGAACGCCGGAAGCTGCGATTGACACGCCGGCGGCGGATTGTCATTTCAACTCTTTCGTGGGCGTCCGGAACCCGTCGCGCCGCGTCCACCGGGAGGGCAGTCAATGCGCGGCCAACGTCTTGTCTACCGCCTGATCGGTTTCACCCTGCTGGCAACGGTCGTCGGCTGCGCGGGGTTCCACACCTACCGCACAGTTGCCGTCCAGGTGCGCGACGCGGAGACGAAAAAGCCCATCGCCGGCGCCAAGGTCCGCATCTGGTACCCGGTGGCCCGCGAGGCGTCCGCCCCGTATGAGGCTTCCGGCGTTACAGGGGCGGACGGCACCGTGGCGCTGCGAGCCGCGCCGTTTTATGAAAGTGAGATCCAGGTGGAGGGTTCGGCCGCGGACTACCTGCTCGACCAGACCAATCTTTCCGAGGCAGCCGTACAGCAGGCCGAGGCTAAACACTCCTTTGCGGGCGGCCCGCCGATCCCCGTCGTAATCGAAATGTATGCAGGGCCGCATCCCACCGTTGAGCTGACGTTCCCGGTCGGTTATCGCGGCCTCGTCAAGGCGCAGGTCCACGTCCGGGAGGACATGGCCAGTTCGCCGGGCCAGCGCTGCTTCAAGTACGAGGTGTCGCCTAATGGAGCGGTGACGGTGGAAGGCCCGCCCCTGCTCCGCCGCGTCAACAGCCCGAATTTCACGGGGCGCTTTGCCGACGGCACCTTGTTGCCTAAACAGCCGCGGGACATGGACGTCGCTTTGCGGATCGTGCGGAGCGACGGCGACGTTCACTATTTTGTCGTCGGAACGCAATTCGAGGCGGACGAGTACCGGCACTCTCAGCAACGAGAGGCGGCCGCCGAGCGGCATTCTTCCGGCGGCAAAGGCGGCGGCCGTTCGTCCCGGCATCGTGGGGCCAACTAACCCGGCCGCCTCGTAAGCGAAATCGTCCTTCCTCTCCGCGATCCTCCGCTATCATGGCGGCATTCCCGGCCCGCCGTTTCAGGAGGACTCCGCATGTCATCGGATCACGCCGAAGGTCCGACCCTTCCGCCGCAGCCCCCGGAGCCGACGCCGGAGGCCGGGACCCTGGCGACGAGTAACCAGCTGGTCGGACCGCCCACGGTCACGCTTCCCCGCGGCGAGCATTCCGCCCTGCTGCCCGTCATGTCCGGCTACGAGATCCTGGGGGAGCTGGGCCGCGGCGGCATGGGCGTCGTCTACCAGGCGCGCCAGGTGGGCCTCAACCGGCTGGTCGCCTTGAAAATGGTCCTTTCCGGCAGCCACGCCGGGGCGGAAGACCTGGCCCGCTTTCGCACCGAGGCCGAAGCGCTGGCCCGGCTCAAGCACCCCAACATCGTGCAGATCTACGAGGTTGGCGCCCACGACGGCCGGGCCTTTTTCTCGATGGAGTTTTGCGAGGGCGGCGCCCTCAACCGCCGCCTCAACGGCACGCCGCAGCCGCCGGCCGAGGCCGCCCGCCTGGCCGAGGCCCTCGCCCGCGCCGTCCAGGCGGCCCACGAGCATAACGTCATTCACCGCGACCTGAAGCCGGCCAACGTCCTCCTGGCGAGTGCGGACGCGGGGCGCGCCGCGGAAAAGCCGGACGCCGACGATGCGCCGCCCCCGCTCGCCGGCATCGTCCTGAAGATCACCGACTTCGGCCTGGCGAAGAAGCTTGACGAGGCGGGCCAGACGCACACGGGCGAGGTCATGGGCACGCCCAGCTACATGGCCCCGGAGCAAGCGGAGGGCCAAAGGGGCAAGATCGGTCCCGCCGCGGACATCTACGCGCTGGGCGCGATCCTCTACGAGATGCTTACGGGCCGGCCGCCGTTCAAGGGGCCGACGACCCTGGACACGATCATGCAGGTGGTCAACGTCGACCCCGTGCCGCCGCGGCTGTTCAACCAGCGCGTGGACCGCGACCTGGAAGCGATTTGCCTGAAGTGCCTGGAAAAAGACCCGAACCGCCGCTACGCCACCGCCCGCGACCTGGCGGAGGAATTGGCGCGCTACGGCCGCGGCGAGCCGATCAGCACGCGCAGCTACAACGTCCTGGATCGGCTCGGCCGGACGCTCGGCCAGAACCGTCTTGGCGCCGAGTTCCAGGCGTGGGCCGCGGTCAATTTCCAGTTTGCCGGCCTGACGCTGGCCACCTATCTCGCCGTCGAACTGCTGCTGTTCCTGCAAGCCCCCTGGTATTGGGTCTCGGCCTTGCACGTGCTGCAGCTCGCGGGCATGGGCCTGATCCTGTGGCGGAAGCTGCCGCCCACGCGCACGTCCGCCGGCGTCGAGGAAAGGCAGATCGTGTCGATCTGGGTGGGCTGGGTCATCGCCCTGTACTGCTTCGCGACGGTTGGCAAGGTGCTATACGGAATGGCGGGCGCCTACGCCTTGGAGATGTATCCGCTATTCGCGACGGCAAGCGGCATGGGCTGCTTCGCCATGGCGGGCCGTTACTGGGGGCGCTATTACGCTTACGGTCTGGCGTTCTTCGGCTTGACCTTCGTGATGCTGCTCCACATCCGTTTGGCGGCGCTGGAATTCGGCCTGTTGTGGACCTTCATCATGCTCGACACGGGCCGGCACCTGAACCGGCTGGCGCGGCCGACGGAGGGAGCCGGCCGCCTGCCGGCTTGAATTTTGCCGGCGGCGAACCGGGCAAACCTTGGCGGTCAACGAGCAGGGCAACGGCCCCAGGCATGCGTGTAGGTATTTTCCCTACAAGTTACATCGAAGATTCCTGACTGGTATCGCTTCCCGCGTAACTTTACACTCTACCTTCTATGAATTGGCTACCTAGCCCCCCCAGGTTCTTCAACAGGCAAAATTTCCACTCTTTACCGGGAAGGCAAGATTCGTGAAAACATCCTCCCGCCCACAACGGGTGGTCGGCCCAATCCCTGGACAGCTGGGGCAGTGAGCCATATGCAAGAACGTAGCCTCATCCAGGCCCCAACACATCCGGCCATGACTCGGCGGCCGGCGGAGACAGGAGGGGCAGCTGCCAGCGTCCGAAGAGCGAGGCTGGTTCGGAAGAAGGGAACGTGAACCGGGGAACACTTCCTATTGATGCCCGGTTTCCTTGTCTCCTCGGGGGGCAAGGGTTGGACTCGTGAGGCGGCAGAATACGCGCTCTGGTTTAGCAGGAGGCAAAGCAGCGATCAGGAAGATCCTCCTCGCAACGGGCCGGTGTTAAAGCCGGCGCAGTCCGCTCCTCCCTCGCGTCTGCGGGGCAGAGGGGCGACACGATAAGCCGACGACGGAGGAAGCGACGATGGAACAGCATCAAGAAGAGACCGGGAACGAGGTGAGCACGGAGCAGGGCCAAGCTTTCCTCCAGATCGTGCGGACCGTCTGGCAGCGCCGCGGGCTGATGATCCTCGCCGTGGGCGTCAGCCTGTCCCTCGGCTTTCTGTACTACTTCACGGCGGCCCCAACCTACCGGTCGTCGGCCCAGGTCCTGGTGGTGAAAAAGCGCCTGGAAGAAGGCGCGGGCATCAACACCCGCGGCACGGGCATCGAAGATTACGTGGCCACCCACGTGGTCCTTGTGACCAGCCCCCTCATCATCGAACGGGCCATCAAGAAGCACGCCCTCGGGGCCTTGCCGATGTTTGACGGCTGGGACAAGGCCTTCGCCGCGGGCGGGGACAGCTTGCCCGAGCAGATTAAGAAACGAGCGGTGGTCACCCGCAGCAAGGCGGCCCAGGGAATCCTGGAAGTCTCCTTCCGGGGCGGCAACAAGGAGGACTGCCTGACCGTCACCGAGGCCATTCTGGACTGTTACAAGGAATTCCTTGACGAAACGTACCGGAACATGAGCGACGACACGCTGGCCCTGGTCATCAAGGCCCGCGACGTCCTGGAGAAGGACCTGGAGAAGAAGGAGGCGGAGTACCGGGAATTCCGGGCCAACAGCCCTCTGTTGAGCGCCCGCAAGGACACGCCGGACATCCGCCGCGAGGGGTTGGGGACCATTCAGCTGAAGAAGTCGGCCCTGCTCATGCGCCGCGCCGAGATCCAGGCGCAGCTCGAAGCCGTCGAGACGGCGCGCACGCTCGGCAAGAGCAACGACATCCTGCTGGCCATGCTCGCGGAGTTTTCTTACCGGGCCGAGGGGGACGACACGCAACGAAAGACGGGCAATTCCCCCATCGAGCAGCTCATCCCCCTGGTGGCCGAGGAGCAGAAGATGCGTGCCGGCTTCGGCCCGAACCACCCCCAGGTGGTGGGGCTGCGGCGCAAGGTGGACGCGGCCCGCGACGCGCTGTCGCGACCCAACGCGGCGTTCGTCAAGTCCACGGACATCGCGGACGACACGCCTGCACGCGACCCGATCCAGGCCCACATCGATTATCTCCTTCAGAAGCTGGACTACGTCGAGAAGGCGGAGACGCGGCTGTCCGCGGTCTTCGACCAGGAGCACGCCGAGGCGCGCAAGCTGACGCGCTACGAAATTCAGGACGAGATGTTCAAGGCGGAGATCCAACGCGGCCAACTCCTTTACGAAACGATCATCAAGCGCCTTCAGGACCTCAGCCTGTACAAGGACGTCGGCGGCTACGACGCCCGCGTGATCGCGCCGCCGGGCATCGGCCGCAAGGTCGCCCCCAGCGGCATGCTGGTCCTGCCCGTCGCGCTGGCACTGGGGCTGTGCGTGGGGGCGGGCCTGGTCTACCTCGCGGAGATCACCGACCGCAGCTTCCGCAGCCCCGAAGAGGTCGGCCGGCGCCTGGCCCTGCCGGTGGTCGGCTACATCCCGGTCCTCGGCGCGGACGGCAAGGCGGCGACGACCATCGAGGGCTCTGCCGTCGATTCCAGCTTGTGCGCCCTGCACCGGCCGCGCTCGGCCGACGCCGAGGCGTACCGCGGGGTGCGCACCGCCCTGTACTTCGGCACCAAGGGCAAGAAGAACCAGGTCATTCACGTCACCAGCCCCAACCCGGGGGACGGCAAGAGCACGACGGCGGCCAACCTCGCGGTCTGCATCGCCCAGTCCGACAAGCGGGTGCTGCTGGTGGACGCCGACCTCCGCAAGCCGCGCGTGCATGAGCTGTTCGGCCTCTCCGCCGACCGCGGCCTGGCCTCGCTCATCGCCGAGGAGGCGGAACCGGCCGACGTCATTCAGCCGAGCGGCATCCCGAACCTCTCCGTCCTGCCGTGCGGCCCGCTGCCGGCCAACCCGGCCGAGCTGCTCACCTCGCCGCGCTTCCGCGAGGTGCTGGACACGCTCCGTGACGAGTACGAATTCGTCATCGTGGACAGCCCGCCGGTGCTGGCCGTTACCGACGCCAGCATCATCGCCTCCAACGTGGACGGCGTGATCCTGACCGTCCGCATGACCAGCAGCGCCCGGCCGCCCGCGGAACGGGCCCGCGAGATCCTGTCCACCATGAACGCCACGCTGGTCGGGGTGGTGGTCAACGGCATCGATCACCGCACGCGGGGCGGCTACGCCTATGGCTACACCTACGGCACTTACGGGGACGACGGTTCCGACGAAGACGGGGCCGGCCGCGAGACCGTTTTGCGGCCCGCCGGCCCTGCCGACGAGGAGTCGGGCGAGGAGGTCTGACGCGGCGCGTGGGGCCGGCGTGGGCCGGACGAGCGGAACTTCCGAGCCCGAGACGCTCTCATGATCCCCCTTGTCGATATGCACTGCCACCTCCTGGCGGGACTGGACGACGGGCCCCGCACCGAGGAGGACGCCCTGGCCATGTGCCGCATCGCCTACGACACGGGGACGCGCATCGCGGCGGCGGGGGCGCACCAGAACGAGCGCTGGAAGGCCGTCACCCCCGACCGCATCCGGCAGGCGGCCGGCCGGCTGGCCCGGATGTTGAGCGAGGCGGGCATCGCCCTGACCGTGTTCCCCTGCGCCGAGGTCATGGCGCACCCGGAGGTGGACGCCTCCTGGCGCAAGGGCGAGCTGCTCAGCGTGGCGGACCGCGGCCAGTACCTGCTGCTGGAAATGCCCAACGACCGCTACGTCGATTTGACCGACACGATCACGAAGTTGCAGCAAGCCGGGGTCCGGCCGATCCTGGCGCACCCGGAACGCTACGAGGAGCTGCTGCACGAGCCGGGGCGGATCGAAAAGCTAATCAAGCTCGGCTGCCTCGTGCAGGTGTCCTCGGGCAGCATCACCGCTCCCAAGAGCGGCCGGGACGAGAAGGCGCTCAAGAGCTGGTTCAAGCGCGGCGTCGTCCACCTGCTCGGCTCGGACGGCCACTCGCCGCGACGGCGGCCGCCGAAGATGGGGGAGGCGTACCAGCGGCTGGTCCGCTGGCTGGGGGCCACGGGGGCGGACCGGGTTTGCAGCACCAACGGCCTGGCCGTGTTTCAAGGGCTGCCGCTGCGTGTCCCCGAGCCGCAGCCGTACCGGTGGCTCTGGTTTTTGCCTTTCGGTTAGCACGCCTTGGGGGCTGCCGGCGCGGGCTGCGGTAAGGACTCGCAGCGGGCAGTTCTCCCGCGGATCAGGGGCACGGACGCCGCGTTCTTGGGTCACTCGTCGAGGCGGCTGGCTATGATGACCGTGCCTCTCATTCTCGGGTCGCTGGCGCTGAGCCTCGGCCTGTCCTTGCTGCTGACCCCCCTGGTCCGGGCCCTGGCCATGCGGATCCGCCTGGTGGATCAGCCGGACGGCCGGCGCAAGATCCACGCCCGAACGATCGCCCTGGGGGGAGGCATCGCCGTTTTTCTGGCGGGCAGCGGGGCGGCCGCGTTGACCTACCTCGCGGGGTGGTGTCCGGCGGAGGCGTTCGCGGGAAGGGGCCATGAGTTCGTCGGTCTGCTGCTGGCCAGCGTCTTCATTTGCGCCCTGGGCGTGGCGGACGATTACGGCTGCCTGCGCGGGCGGCACAAGCTGCTCGGCCAGATCGCCGCGGTCCTCATCGTCATCCTCTCCGGCATGGTGATCCGGACGATTTCCCTGTTCGACTGGCACATCGAGCTGGGCCTGCTGGCGATCCCGTTCACGGCGTTCTGGCTGCTGGGGGCGATCAACTCGCTGAACCTGATCGACGGCATGGACGGGCTGCTGAGCAGCGTCGGGTCCATCATCGGCATCACGCTAACCGTGATGGCGGTCCTGAACGGCCAGCCGGCCGTGGCCTGGGCCGGGGCCATCCTGGTCGGGGCCCTGCTGGGGTTTTTGCGCTACAACTTCCCCCCGGCCACGATCTTCCTCGGCGACGCCGGCAGCATGCTGGTGGGCCTCGTCCTGGGGGCGCTGGCCATCCAGGGTTCCCTCAAGGGGCCGGCGACGGTCGCCCTGGCCGCGCCGATGGCCATCTTCATCATCCCGATCTTTGACACCAGCGCCGCCATCCTGCGGCGCAAGCTCACCGGCCGCAGCCTCTACACCACGGACCGCGGGCACATGCACCACTGCCTGCTGCACCGCGGCTTCTCCAACGGGCGGGCCCTGCTGTACATCGCGTTCTTCTGCGTGCTGGCCGGGGTTGGCGCGCTGGGCAGCCAGCTGTGCCAGAACGAGCTGCTGGCCGCGGCGACGATCATCACCGTGGTCGCCATCCTGCTCGTGACCAAGCTGTTCGGCCACGTCGAGCTGGTGCTGCTCGAGAAGCGCCTGAGCAAGTTGCTGCCCGCACTGCTGTCGCGGAAGGAGCCCTCCAAGGCCAAGGAGATCGAAGTCCGCCTCCAGGGCTCTGCCGACTGGAACGAGCTTTGGGCCATGCTCCGCGTCTGGGCCGAGCATATGAAGCTGAAGAGCCTCCTACTGGACGTCAACGCCCCGGCCCTTCAGGAGATTTACCACGCCCGTTGGGACTGTGACCACGACGACCCCGAAGTCACCAAGGCGTGGCGTGCGGAGCTGCCGTTGACCTCGAACGGCCAGACCATCGGCCGGCTGGTCATGAGCGGCCACCCGGAGGGGGAGGAGGTGTCCCGCATCATGGCCACGGTGGGCAAGCTGCTGGAGGACGTGGAACACGCCGTCGGGCTGCTGGTCAACCACGGCCGCTACTCCTCGGCCGACGGCACCGCTTTTCCGGCCGTCCCCTGCGCCAACGACCTCGCCGACCGGCTGACGGCCCCCAGCTAGACTTTGTGCGACAAGAGTAGGTCCGGCCAGCCGAGCCGGACCTTGAGCCTCGGTGCCGCGCGACTCGCAACGCACGCCCCGAATCGTATCCGACGGGTTGGGACGGCTTCGGGTGCCGCTCGGCTCGCGGCACCTACCTGCCAGACTTCTCGCCCCCACGATCCATGCACAAGATTGCCGTCATATTTGGGACCCGCCCCGAAGCGATCAAGATGGCCCCCCTGGTCCTGGCCTTCCAGCGCCACCCGGCGGTCACGTGCAGGGTCTGTGTGACCGGCCAGCACCGGGAGATGCTAGACCAGGTGCTGCAAGTCTTCGGCATCGTTCCGGACGTCGATCTGAACCTGATGCGGCCCAACCAGGGTCTGGGGGGGCTGACCGCGCGGGCAGTTGAAGCCATCGACCGTTACCTGGCGGACGAAAAGCCGGACCTGGTGTTTGTCCAGGGCGACACGACGACGACCTTTTGCGCCGCCCTGGCGGCGTTTTACCACCACGTTCCGGTGGCCCACGTCGAGGCGGGCTTGCGAACGGGCAACCTGCAGGCCCCCTGGCCGGAAGAGGCCAACCGGGTCCTGACCAGCCGGTTGACGGCCCTGCACTTCGCCCCCACGGAAACAAGTCGGACCAACCTTTTGCGGGAAGGGGTGGCGGCGGACCGCGTGTTCGTGACGGGCAACACGGTCATCGACGCGCTTTTCCTCGCCCTGGAAAAGGTGAGGGCCTGCCCCCCGGAGGTCCCCGGCCTGCCCTTGCACGCGCTCAACGGCAAGAGCGACGCCCCGCCGGTCGTGTTAATCACGGGCCACCGGCGCGAGAACTTCGGGCCGGGGTTTGAGGCCATTTGCCGGGCCATCGCCGAGTTGATGCGCTGCTTCCCCACGACCCAGTTCGTGTATCCCGTTCACCTGAACCCCAACGTCCGCGAGCCGGTCCGGCGCATTCTGGGCGCGGGCAACGCCCCCAACATCCACTTGATCGAGCCGCTTGCCTACCTCCCCTTCGTTGCCATGATGGACCGCGCCACGGTCATCCTGACCGATTCGGGCGGCGTGCAGGAAGAAGCGCCCAGCCTGGGAAAGCCGGTCCTTGTCATGCGCGAAACCACTGAACGGCCGGAGGCGGTGGAAGCCGGAACGGTGAAGCTGGTCGGCACGAATTATGACGCCATTGTTGAGCAAACCAGTAAACTCCTGGCCGACCCCGTCGCCCGAGCGGCCATGACCCGAATCCACAACCCTTACGGGGACGGCCAGGCCGTGAAGCGCATTGTTGAAATCACCCTCCGGCACCTCGCCGGGCCGCAAAATCGTTAGCGTCCCCACCGCTTTTTCCGAAAGTGCGGCAAATACCTTTGACGAGCCGTGGGGCTGCCTGTATACTCAACCCATATTACCCATAACCCTAATTGCCGTATAATATTAGAGCATTGGATGCACCTTATGCCAATCCGTCCAGCCGAGGTGGCTTTATTCCCCCCCAACTTACTCGACGACGAACAACCCCCTGCGGTGGGCGGGTGTGTTTGGTGGTTGTTGCACACCCGCCCCCGGCAGGAAAAATGCCTCGCTGAGCAACTGCACCGGAAGGGCATTTCCTTTTATTTGCCCCTCATGACCAAACGGCTGCTGGTTCGCGGCCGCGCGTTGGTTTCGCAGGTCCCCCTCTTTCCGGGCTACCTGTTCCTTTGGGGCGGCGATGAGGAGCGGGTCGCGGCGCTGGCAACGTCCCGGGTCGTGCGCTCGATCGCGGTGGCGGACCAACGGCGGCTGCAACACGACCTGCGCCAAGTCAACGGGCTAATCCGCTCCGGGGCGCCCATCACTCCGGAAGAGCGCTTGCAACCGGGGGCGGTGGTGGAAATCCGCAGCGGCGTGCTGGCGGGGTTAAAAGGGAAAATCGTGCGCGTGGCTTCGGGCCACAAGTTCGTTGTCGAAGTCGATTTCATTCACCGCGGCGCTTCCGTGCTGATGGACGGCTTTGTGCTGGAGCCGGAGAAGCCAGCGTTCGTTTGAGGCTTGGTCGGCGGCTCGCGGTAACGTGCGGCCAGCGGACCAGGCTGAAGCCGGGCGCCGGCAAGAAAACCAGGGAAAGGACGGAGCCGTGACCAGGAAGGTTCTCACCTTGAAAATCGGTCGCGCAACCGACGGGGACGGAGTCTGCGCGGAGGTTCGCCCCGCCGCAAGCCGCCGTTAGGCCCGGCGGGCTTCAGGGGTGCCGATAACTTCGCCGGGCTGGCCGCCCGCGCGCCCTCCGTTTTGGAAAAGAAATGGCATCCCCTTCTCCCCAGGACCTGGCGCCGTCCCCCTCCGGTGAGGCGGGCCCTGAGGGGGTGGCAGCTGCGGAGCAGGTTCCAGGCGCAACGCCAAAAGGGCGTTCGTGGCAGCGCGAGGCCGGGGTCGTGTTCGGCTTCACGGTGGGCAACGCCGTGCTCGGGCTGGCCGCCAACCGCTTTTTCACCCAGGTCGTCTCCGCGCAAGCCCTGGGTGAATATTTTTTGTACATGAACTTGGTCCTGTGGCTGACGTTACCCTCTCTCAGCGTATTTCCCTATTTTTGGAAGCACTGGCCGGTGGCACGGGCGCGCCGCGCCGTCCGCGCGTTTCTGGCGGCCATCATGGGGGTGATGGGGCTGCAAGTGATCCTGGCGGTGGCCGGCAGCGGGCTGATCTTCGCCCTGGGCCTCGGCGGGGCGGCCGCGGCGACCTTTATCGGGGTGACCGCCCTGGGGACGGCGGTGAACGTGGTGCCGGAGGGGGTCCAAAGCCTGGAGCGCCGGCGCGTGGTCGCCGGCCTGCTGAGCCTCCTGGCGACTCCCGGGCGGCTAGCCGTCCTGGCCGCGGGCGCCCTGCTGTTTCCGGTGAGCGGGCTGTCCCTGATTGGGGCGCAGGCGGGCTTCATGGTCCTGTCAGCGGCACTCTGCGTCGGGGCCTTCCTGGCGGTCCTCCGCGAGCTTCCGCCCGAAGGTTCGGCGGAACAGCCCGGCGCGGCGTTCACCCCCGGTTATGTTTTCCGCTACAGCGCCCCGTTCTTCGTCGCGGGCCTGTTCCAGCAGGCAGCCATGAGCGCGGAGCGGTGGGGGCTGGCGGCGCTCGAAGACCCCGGCGCCACCGCCCGCTTCGTGCTGGCCGTGGGCCTGTCCACGACGGCGGTGGGCACGGCGGTGACGGCGCTGAACACGTACTTCCACCCGCTGATTTCGCAGGCCGCCGCCCGTGGCACGGACTGTTTGAGCGAGGCGGTGCCATTGATCTGGAGGTATCTGGGCCTGTCCGCCCTCGTGCTGGCGGCGCTGGTGGTCTGCGTGTGGGCGTTCGCCCGGCCGGCCACGGCGCTGCTGTTCGGCCCGGCCTTTCAAGATGTCGCCCTCCTGTTGCCCGTCACCACTTTCGGCTATGCCCTGTTCGCCCTGGCCCAGTGTTTCGCCTTTGTCCCGATGGTGGCGGGCCGGCCGGTCGGGCTGAACGCCGTGGTAATCGTCTCCAAGGGGGCCTACGTCGCGGCCATTTTGCTGTGGCCCCGGCACGGCGACGTGGCCTGGACCTTTTCAGCCCTTTTCGCGGCGGGCAACGCCCTGTACCTGGCGCTGACCGTCGCGCTGGCGCGGCATCACACACGCGCGTCAAGACTGGCCTCTGGGAGTCCGTGAGGTGCCAGACTGGTCTTTCAACACCCGGTTGCGGCGCACGTGGGTTGCCGAGCAGGCCGCCCGCATCCCCGCCGGCGCGCGCGTCCTCGACGTCGGCGCCGGGGTCGGCCAGTACCGGCCTCTTTTCGCACACTGCGAGTACAAGGCCCAGGATTTTGCCCAGGAGCCTGGCACGATCGACAAGTACACACGCCTGGATTACGTCTCGGACATCACGGCGATCCCCGTGGAAGACGGCTCCTTCGACGTCGTCCTTTGCACCGAGGTGCTGGAGCACGTTCCCGAGCCGATCAAGGCCGTTCAGGAGATGGCCCGCATCCTTCGCCCGGGCGGGCGCCTGCTGCTCTCGGCCCCGCTGGGGTCGTTGCTTCACCAGGAGCCGTACCACTATTACGGCGGCTACACGCCGCACTGGTACCGCAAGTACCTGCCGCAGTTCGGGCTGCGGATCGAGGCGCTGGAAAGGAACCGCGGGTTTTTCAGCCTGTTCGGCCAGGAAGCCCAGCGTTTTGCGTCCCTGATCGACCCCCGCCGCACGACCCGCCACCCGCTGGCCTGGCCGCTGCTGACCCTCTTGTGGCTGGTGACGCTGCCGCTGTGCCGCCTCGTGTTCCCGGCCCTGGGCCCCGCGCTCGACCGACTGCGGCTGGAGGAGATGGCCACCGTCGGCTACCACATCCTTGCAACCAAGGTGCCACCCTCCCCCCGGCCGCCGACCGAACGGTGCGCCGCCGAGATGGCGGCGACCCCGCAAGCCTTGTCCGACCCCCGATAAAGCGACAGGGTGCTGTGGGAACGCCACGGCAAAAAAGGATGGCACCATGAAAGGGAGCATATACAAGCTTGGAAAGAGTTTCCTGGCACCCTTTCCAAACGCAAAGCAGCTTCTCAAGCGCCTGCACCGCGGCGCCAGGACCCGGTACTTAAAAACGCGGCACCCGAACGGCGCGTTCCTGACTTGCAACGGCGCGAAAGTCTTTTGTGATTTTTCCAGCGAAAACTATTGCTGGTACGACGGGGATTCCGAATACCTGGCTTACGAGTTGGAGGTCTTTACTTCTCTTTTCCGCGAAAAGGCCCCCGGTGTCATTCTGGACGTCGGGGCGCATTGGGGTTTCTATGCCGCATTCTTGGAAACCACGCCGCACGCCAGGTCCATTGCGAAATTGATTTCGGTTGAGGCAGACCCTGCCAATTGCCGGATGTTGGAGAGAACATTGGCGCAAATTCGCCATTTCCCTGTCGTGCAAGTGAACGGGGCAATCTCCGACAAGGACGGGCAGACGACCTTGTACTCGGGCGGCGGTTCGTGCAGGCAAACCTATCAGTCGGAATCGGCGGTTTCCGTCGGGACCGTGCCGGCGATTTCATTGGACAGGTTGGCCGAAACCCACATTGCCAATGGCGAGTCGCTGACTCATGTTAAGCTGGATATTGACGGGCACGAACCGGCGTTTTTCCGGGGCGGAAAAGAAACGCTTAAGAAGTTCAGGCCCCTCGTGATGATGGAGTTCTGGGCCAAGGGTTTGAAGGCATCGGGCGTTGATCTTGATGCGTACTGGGACATGCTGCAAGAGGATTACCATGTGAAGGAGGCGTGCTTTACCAGTCACCGGCTGAACCCCCTCGAACGCAAGGATTTGCCTTACTTGATTGACAAAACGATGGCGGGGATCACGGACCTGGTGCTCTTCCCTAAAACCAGATAGGTAGTCGCTCCGTCGCGGAGGGTCGGCTCTCTCGGCCCGGCCCGCTGCCGACGTGGGAAGCGAACCTCGTTCCCCGACGCAGACTCAGTGAAATTTGCGAGAATTGAACGGGGGTGGCGGTGTGGGCTTTGTTCCGATGTGGGAATAGGAAGGGCGCGAGTTTCCATGAAACGAGCTTTGATCACCGGCATCACGGGCCAGGACGGTTCCTACCTCGCCGAGCTGCTTTTGGAGAAGGGCTACGAAGTCTACGGCGTCGTACGCCGGTCGTCTTCGTTCAGCACGGATCGTATCGACCACATCTACCAGGACCCGCACGGGGCCGACGTCCGCCTGCGGCTGGTTTACGGTGACCTCAATGACGCCAGCTCCCTGAACAAGATCCTGCGCGACGTGCGGCCGAACGAGATCTACAACCTCGGGGCCCAGTCGCACGTGCGCGTCTCCTTCGACGTGCCCGAGTATACCGGCGAGGTCACGGGGCTGGGGGCGCTGCGCTTGCTCGAAGCCGTCCGCGACACGGGCCTGCAGCCGCGGTTTTACCAGGCGTCCAGCTCGGAGCTGTACGGCAAGGTGTTCGAAACGCCGCAAACCGAACGGACGCCGTTCTACCCGCGCTCGCCGTACGCCTGCGCCAAGGCCTACGCCTACTACGTGACGGTCAACTACCGGGAGAGCTACGGCCTGTTCGCGTGTAACGGCATCCTGTTCAACCACGAGTCCGAGCGCCGCGGCGAAACCTTCGTCACGCGCAAGATCACGCGGGCGGCGACGCGCATCAAGCTCGGCTTGCAGGAGAAGTTGTACCTGGGCAACCTCGAAGCCAGGCGCGACTGGGGCTACGCCAAGGATTACGTGGAAGCCATGTGGCTGATGCTGCAGCAGGACGAGCCGGAGGACTATGTGATCGCGACCGGCGAGCAGCACTCCGTGCGCGAGTTCGTCGAGGAGACCTTCGGACTGCTCCAGCTGGACTGGCGCGAGCACGTCGAGATCGACCCCCGCTATTGCCGGCCGGCGGAGGTCGATTCGCTCCTGGGCGACGCCTCCAAGGCTCGGCGGCAGCTGGGCTGGCGGCCCAGGACTTCCTTCAAGGAGCTGGTGCGCCTGATGGTGGACGCCGATTTTGTGCGGGCGCGGCGCGAGCGCATGCTGGCCGACGCGGCGAGCCGACGCGGCGACCCGCGGGTGGAGGACCAGCGATGAACGGCGGCTTTTGGGAGCGCCGGCGGGTGTGCGTGACGGGCGGCGCCGGTTTCCTCGGCTCGTACGTCGTGGCCCGCTTGCGGGACGCGGGGTGCATCGCCCCGTTCGTGCCGCGCTCAGCCGACTACGACCTGCGCGACCCGGCCGGGGTCCGGCGCCTGTACGACGCGGCCCGGCCCGACGTGGTCATCCACCTGGCGGCGGTCGTCGGCGGCATCGGCGCCAACCGCGAGAACCCCGGCCGCTTCTTCTACGACAACCTCGTCATGGGCGTGCAACTGCTGGAAGAGGGCCGGCGGCGCGGGCTGGAAAAGTTCGTGGCCCTGGGGACCATTTGCTCCTACCCCAAGCACACGCCCGTTCCCTTCCGCGAAGAGGCGATCTGGGACGGCTACCCGGAGGAAACCAACGCCCCCTACGGCCTGGCCAAGAAGATGATGCTGGTGCAGTCGCAAGCCTACCGGCAGCAGTACGGCTTCAACTCGATCTTCCTGCTGCCGGTCAACCTGTATGGGCCGCGCGACCACTTTGGGCTGCGCTCGTCGCACGTCATTCCCGCCCTGATCCGCAAGTGCGTGGAAGCCGTGGACCAAGATCAGCCGCGCGTCGAGGTGTGGGGCACCGGGTCGGCGACGCGGGAGTTCCTCCACGCCGACGACTGCGCCCGGGGCATCCTCCTGGCGGCGGAGCGGTACAATTCCTCCGAGCCGGTCAACCTCGGCGCCGGCTTCGAGATCACCATCCGCGACCTGGCGCACCGCATCGCCGCGGCGACGGGGTTCGCCGGCAAATTCGACTGGGACGCGACGAAGCCGGACGGTCAGCCGCGGCGCTGCCTGGACACGACGCGGGCCCGGGAGCAGTTCGGCTTCGTCGCCGAGGTCCCGTTTGACCGGGGCCTCCGCGAAACCGTCGATTGGTACCGCGCCAACCGGCATTCGTTGCGGGAGGCCGATTGAGCACAGCGGCGAACATTCCGGGCGACCTCTACGGCCTCATCCTCGCCAACGTCCCGATCGCCTGTGTGGACGTGGTCATCATCGAGGCGGGCGCGGTCCTGCTGGTGCGCCGCCAGGACCCGCCGGCCGCCGGCGACTGGTGGGTGCCGGGCGGGCGGGTCCTCAAGGGGGAGAGGATGCGGGACACGGCACGGCGGAAGGCCCGGGAAGAGGTCGGCCTCGACTGCCACGTCGGGCCGATCATTCACACGGGGGAAACCCTCTTCCCCGACGGGCCGTACGGCCGCCCCGTCCATAGCATCAACAGCTGCTTCCTGCTCTGGCCCGTCGCGCGGTTGGCGGCGGACGGCGTGCGCCTGGACGGGCACCACTCGGAGTATCGCTGGGTCCGGACGATCCCCGACGGGCTGCATCCCTACGTGGTACAGTGCCTGCGCGGGGCCGGGCTGGAAGAGGATACCGCCCTCCCGGTCCGGGTCGATGGGCGGGCACCGGACGGGTGAGTCCGCGGGCGGTGGTATCCAGCATGAGGGCCAGTGCGACCATGGCGGTGCCCCCCCCTCCTCCCGCCCCGGCGCCGCGACCGTCCTGGGGCGCCCGCCTGAAGCAGCGCCTGCTTGAGAACCGGGGCCTGGCGCCTCTGTGGGGGGCATGGAAGCGCGGGCAGCTGCACCGGCGCTACACCCAACGGCGCGAGATGTATGCCCGCCAGGCCGCCGCCCGCGGGCTGGTCTACCGCGAGCCTGACGTCGTGGCTGCGGTGCGCGAGCGCCTGCGAGCCCGGGGTTACACCCCCACGGTGCGGGCGGCGGGCGACGTCCACACGTTCGCCGTCATCCCCGACATCGGCTGGCACCGGAACCTCCTTCCCGACCTGGAGGCGTTGGGCCCGGTCACCTGGTTCGATTACGTGGCGCGGGGCTTCCGGGTCGAGGAATTCAGCAAGGCCGACCGGCACGGTCTGGCGCGGCGGCAGGAAATGAACGACCAGGTCCTGCCCGCCCTGCGTGACGCTCACGCCCGCCGGCCGGTTGACTGGGTCTTCGTCTACGCCAGCGGAGTGGAGATCTCGGCCGACACCGTCCGGCGCGTCGCCGACGAGACGGGGCTGCCCACCGTCAACATGTGCCTGGACGACAAGCAGAGCTGGACCGGCACGTGGATGGGCGACCACCCGGCGGGCCAGGTGGGCCTCGCCCCGGTGTTTGACCTCACCTGGACCTCGGCGCGGGTCGCCTGCGAGTGGTATCTGGTGGAGGGAGGGCGGCCGCTGTACATGCCCGAGGGGTTCGACGCCCAAACCTTCCACCCGGTGCCGGCCGAGCCGGACATCCCGGTGAGCTTCGTGGGGACGGCGTACGGCTTCCGGCCCGCGGAGGTCCGCTACCTGCGGCGACACGGCGTGCCGATCCACTGCGTCGGCTCGGGCTGGGGCACGCGGGCCTCCGGGATGAAAGAAGTGGTCGAGCTGTTCAACCGCAGCCGCATTAACCTGGGCATGGGGGGGATCGGCTACTCGCCGGACCTGACCAACGTCAAGGGCCGGGACTTCGAGGTCCCCGCGACCGGCGGCGGCGTGTATTTGACGTCCTTCAACCCGGACCTCGCCCAGCACTTTGTCGTCGGCCAGGAGATCCTTTGCTACCGCAACCAAGATGAGATGCTGGAGCTGATCCGCTGCTATCTCCAACGTCCGGACGAGGCAAGGCAGGTTGCGGCGCGCGGGAGGGAACGATGTCTGAAAGAACACCGCTGGTATCACCGGTATCAGCGCCTGTGCAGCCTGCTGGGAATCATCGCCTGAGCGCCGCGGCGCCCCCCGGCGACCTGTTTTCGGAGCTGCGCTGGCGGGATCCGTTGAGCGGCCAGCCCCTAGACCCCGTCGTCACGATGCGGTCCCCCGCTGGGGCAGTCCTGTTCGGAGCGCTGCGCGTCCGCGGCACGTCGTTCGCTTACCCCGTCGTCGATGGCGTCGCCCGCCTGACGCCGGAGCTGGCACACCGTTACGCCGACTGGCTGCGGCCTCTCGGCCTGGAGCCTCCCGCACTCCCGTCGGGGGACGGCCTGTTCCAGCCGGAAGAAACCGTCGACAGCTTTGGCTTTCAATGGGCCTGGAACAGCGCCATGCGGTCCGACGCGGATTTGCGCTGGCGCGTGGCGGACCGCTTCGGCGTGGCCCCAAACTCCTTCGCCGGCCGCCTGGTCCTGGACGCCGGCGCAGGCGCAGGCGATCAAACGCGCTGGCTGTGCGACCAGGGTGCCGCCGTGGTGTCGATCGACCTGTCCTCGGCGATCGAGGTGGTCGCCAAGAAGATGCGCACCCGTGCCGGCTGGGTGGGCATCCAGGGAGACATCACCGCGCTACCGTTTCAAAACGACCTGTTCGACGTGGTGTATTGCGAAGGCGTCATTCAGCACACGCGCGATTCAGCCCTGACCGTGGTCGAGCTGTGCCGGGCCCTCCGCGGGGGCGGCCTGATCCTTGCGACCCATTACGGCATTCCGGCTACCTGGCGGGGGCGGGCCCGGCTCCGTCTAACGGACGGGCTGCGCTCGTGTTTGTGCGTTTGGGACCGCTACAAGCTTCTCTGGTTGACCGGCACTCTCGCGGTCCTGGCCTACGTGCCGTTGCTCGGTCATCTCTTGCGGTGGACCGTCGTGCCGTACTACCGACTGATGTCCGACTTCAAGACGACCTGGACCAACACCTTTGACGCTTACGGCACTCACGCCTTCCAAAGACGCATAACCCCGGAGGAGTTCAAGAATTACTTTGAGCGAACCGGCGCCATGACGGTGGCCCGACAGGAAGAGACCCTGGTTGTGGCCAGGAAAGCTGTCTGACTTCTATCCCTCGGGCGGTGTTGTTTCCATTTATCTGGTTCTCGATATTTCGTTAGAAGTTGTCGTTGGAAAGACCGGGCACGTTACAAGGCTTATCATGAATGATCCCGTTGCCTTTGGCCTTCTCATGCTCCTGGCGGCCGGGCTGATCTGCGTTATTTGTAGGCTGGCCGTCGTGGGAGATCTGTTCACCATTACGAGCGTTTACACGGCATTAATGGTCTTTGAGATGGCCATTTACCCGCTCGTTCGCCTGTTGACCGGGGGTGTCAACAAGCTGGGCCCTTATCTTGAGCTAGGCTTGTATGACATCAACAGCCAGTTTCTTACCGCATTTGCCGCGATTGTCATTCACGCGTTTTTTCTCTACGCGGGCTATTTTGCCCTGAAAAGAAGGCCTTCCCTCCGGGCTTCGCGCCTATTTCCCGCGAACCCCTCTGTGCCGGGGATGTTGATCTGGGGCACCTTGCTGTTCCTGTTCACGTGCTACGCGGTCTGGAGCATCTTGACGACGTTCGGGTCTTTCGAGCAGTTCTCGGAGGTCTATCACCGGGACCGATTCCGGTCCCTGGTGAGGAACAGCGAGTCCGTGGCGGCGGAGGCCCAGGCGGTCGTGCGGTGGATGAACTGGGCGATGTTTTCGCTCTGGGTATTTGTCCTCGTCATGTTTTACAACGCCCTGGTCGCCCGGAACTTGTTTTTTTGGGTCCTCTTCGGGTTTTCGGTGGTGCAACTTCTGGGCCTCATGTTCCTCAGCGGCTACCGGCAGGTCGTGATGGTCCTGGCCTTGCAGCTCGTCGGCTTCATCTACGCCGTCAAGGGTGTGCGGTGGTTCCGGATATGGCTGGTGCCGTTCTTGATCGGCATCTTGTGCTTACTGACCGCGGTCACGCTGGCGCAAGAATGGCTGGTGACGCAGAGCTGGGGCAATGAAGCCGAATTCGATGTCGAAGAGGCGTTTATCACCTCCCTGTCGCCCAACCGGGGGTTCGACGCCGTGGCCGGCCTTACCAGCTTTTTCCCCGACAGGTACCCGTTCCTGCTCGGGGAGTCCATTTGGGACGCGATCCTCACGCCGGTCCCGCGGACCTTTTACCCGGCCAAGAAGGAGGTGTACGGGACCGACTGGTTCAACCAGATCATGGGCCTGCCGGAGTCAACCACCACCTCCATCACCATCCTGGCCGAGTACTACAGCAATTATTCCTTTGGCGGCATTGCCGTCTTCTCCCTGCTTCAAGGCTTGCTGATGAAGCTCATGGACAATTTCAGGTCCAGGAATACGTTCTGCTTTTTCGTTTACTACCTGGGCTTTTTCATGAGCAGCAACGCTGTGTTCGGCATGGGGTTGATTTCCGTTGCCTGGATGAGCGTGAACACGGCAGCGCTGGCGATTCAAGTCGCCTTGGTTTATTACCTGATCGGGCGGAAGAGACCCCGGCCCGAAAGGTCCGCGGAAACAGCCGCGAGCCCGCAGCGCCAGCAAGGGCGAGCCGCGGGGAATGCGGGGCTGGGCTGCTCCCACTGACTGGCCCCGCGGGCTCGCAGGTGCCGAAGCCCCTTACTCTGAATGGCATTCGCCTGACGCCCTATTACATTCCTAACCTTCCGGGAGGCTGAACGCTCCGGCGCCCGGTATTCCGGCTGACTCAACTCCCGACAACGGCGGACGTAAGGCGCGCGGCCTGGGGATGGCTTGCGTCGAACAGCCCGCGGAGGCAGCCTCGGGCCAAGTCCGGGTTAGTTCAACAGACTGGAGGTTGCCGATGGTCGCCAGCGCCGCACTCCTTTTGGCCCCTTTTCCGGATAGCGCACAGCCCGCTGGCCGTGATCGCGCGATGATCGTTCTCAACTTCGGTGCAGCCGGGGTGCAGGTACTGAACCAGGCGACTCAGGGGGTATGCGATGAACCATGGGAGGCTATATTCTCATGATGGACATCAAAGAGCTTTACCAACAGCGCCACGGTCCGGGTCTGCGAGGCCGACTTATCCGTTTTGGGGTGTGGTGGCATCAACACGTCAGGCCCCCACACCCCTACCCCGGCCGGAACCAGCAGTACGCCATATTTCAGAAATATCTCAACGGCCGGGGTGATGTTCTGCTTTTAGGCTCAAACCTGCCGGCGGAGCGCCTTAAGAATTTCGGCACCAATAACAAGGTCGTGCAAATCGACCTGAAGAAGCTCGAACACGTCGATTATGTGGTGAACGCCGAAGAAATGAGTGCCGTTCTGCCGCAGTTCGATTACGTGGTCAGTACGTCAATGCTTGAACACACCCCGCACCCGTGGAAGGTTGTCGAAGAGGTCTACAAGACACTCAGGCCGGGCGGGATCTTCTATCTCGCTGTCCCTTGGATGTTCCCCTTACACGGCGAACCTTACGACTACTGGCGCTTTTCTCTGCCGTGCCTGAAAACGCTTATTGCGGAAAACGGTTTCGCGGAGCTTGAAGCTGGGTCGGAAGGCTCGCCCCATGGTGGCCTGTATAGCTTCCTCAAATGTTATTTCCCCGAGGTGCTGTCGTTTGGCAGCGCTTATGCATATTACGCACTGGAGTATCTATTCTCGTGGATCTTGTATCCTGTTGGCCTCACCGAACGACTTTTTAGGCTTCGGACACGTCAACACTGCTACACAGACTCGCTCCTGTATGTCATTGGCAAGAAGCAAGATCAACCATCAAGCTCTGCTTCACCCTTACCGGAGTGAGCAGCTGCCAAGCTTGAGGTGGACCCCATTGTCCAAGAAGGGAAAAGGGGGCACGGACCCAGTTTTTTCGTAACTTCCCGGCGTCAGGCCGTGCCCCCTCGTCGTCGGCGGCCGCGCCGCCGACGCAAGGGTAGGGGCCTTGCGTTTTCCACGGTGCCTGTCCCAGAACGAGCGCACCGGAGCTAGGTAGGGTGACATGCGCGTCGCGATTTGCTGGCCCGAAATGAACGGCTACATGGCCGCTTGCTGGCGCGAGCTGGCCAAGCGGGAGGACGTGGAGCTGCTCATCGTCGCCGGGAGGCCCGGCACGCTGCTGGCCAGCAACGCCTACGACGCGGGCGTCTTTGCCGACTTGCCCTGCCAGCTTTACGAGGCCGCGGCCTTGCAAGAGAAGCAGGGCGTGGCCGGGGCGGTCGTCGCCATTCGGCCCGACGTGGTCGTGCTGCCCGGCTGGTCGGTCCCGGCCTTCGTGGCGCTGGCCTTCCACCCGGGCCTCGGGCACGCGCGATTCGTCATGGGCCTGGACACTCCGCGGGAGGACACGTGGCGGCAAACGCTGGCGCGGCTCAAGGTGGGCCGATACGTCGATCGCATGGACTGCGTGATTGTGCCGGGGGAGCGCAGCTGGCAGTTCGCCCGGCACCACCTTAAGATACCGGAGGCCCGGCTGCGGCGCGGCCTGTACGGCGTCGATTACGCGGCATTCGCTTCGACTTATGAGCGGCGGCTGTCCCGGCCGGCGGGTTGGCCGCGCGGGTTCCTGTTCGTCGGCCGTTACGCCCCCCTGAAGGGCCTGGACCTGTTGCTGGAAGCGTACCGCCAGTACCGCGAGCGGGTGGCCGAGCCGTGGCCGCTCACCTGCTCTTTCCAGCACATTGGGATCCTAAGCTTAGAATTCCACGTGGACAAGTTGTCG
>JADMIO011095993.1_pt1 | contig 38665 bp, 26 predicted proteins | sample 8958161 | NCBI WGS metagenome assembly JADMIO01 (sample SAMN16585339, study PRJNA669376) | soil metagenome | isolation source: Crop rotation soil | place: USA: Cullars Rotation, Alabama | collected 2011 | reverse complement strand
AGCGGCAGTCGCAAGCCGGTCTTTCTTTCTGCGTTCCGCACTCCACGTTCCGCGTTGCAAAAAAAACCGGCACCCACTCTCGCAGGTGCCGGTCATCGAAAGTGCGGACAATCCGCGTGCAGCCTACTTCTTCTTCGGCTCCTCAGCAGGTTTCTTCGCGTCGCCTTCCTTCTTCTTTCCCTCGCCTTCGGCCTTTGGGCCGAACTTCGTGATCTTCACGACTTCGTAGGCGTTCTCACCCGTCTTCTTGCGAAGACCGCCGATCCAGTCGCCCTTCTTGATGTCCTCAAACTTGGCGTCCTTGTCACCGTTCTTGATTTCGGTCTTCGCGGTCACGGTGTTGACCGCCTTCGTGCCGTCCTTGTTGTTCTGCGTGATCGTCTTCGCGCTCGCGTCGATTTCATCGGCACGGAGATTCATCGGGATGGTGTCGCGCTTTGGCTTCGCGGCGTCGCCCTCGGCCTTAGGTTTTGCCGCGTCGCCTTCCTTCGGTTTTGCAGTGTCGCCTTCCTTTGGTTTTGCAGCGTCGGCGGCAGCTTCGGCGGGCTTCTTTTTTGCCTGGGCAAATGCGGGCGTGCTGGCAAGCGCGAGCGCGCCGGCGAGCGTGAGTGTGTACAGGAGCTTCTTCATGTTGGTTTTTTTCTGGGTTTGTTGTTTTGGGGGTCGTCGGGTTCCGCACGGGGCGGAACCGTCGCTCCCGTGAGGCGCCATTAGCTCGCAAAATGACGGTTCCGTCAAGAAGCGAACTCGCGTACCCCTCGAAGCCCGCCGCCATGTGCTCCCGTGGATCTTGATTGTGGGCACGAAGGCACTGCCCCAATCTGCCGCGGATGAAATCGCTCCCCGGATTCGCCGCATTGACCGGCCTGCTCGTCCTCCTCCTACGTCCCCTCCCCTCGTACGCCGGGGAAAGCACTACGCTAAAACAACCCTTCGCGAATCTCGCCTACAAGACCGGCGACAGTCTCAGCGAATATGAAACCGAACGCTGCAAGCTGGATCTCTACATTCCGCCCGGCGGAAAAAATTTCGCGACGCTCGTGTGGTTCCACGGCGGCGGGCTGAAAGGCGGCAGCAAGGACGGCTCCGGTGCCCTCGCCCGCGCGCTCGCCGCGGACGGACTCGCCGTGGCCGCCGTCAATTACCGGCTCAGCCCGAAGGCGACTTATCCGGCTTACGTCGAAGATTCTGCGGCAGCAGTCGCGTGGGTGCGCGCGCACATCGCGGAGCACGGCGGCGATCCGGCGAAGGTGTTCATCAGCGGCCACTCCGCAGGCGGTTACCTCACACTCATGCTCGCGATGGACGCGCGCTGGCTGAAGCCGCACGGCCTCACACCGGATTCTTTCTCAGGCTACATTCCGCTGAGCGGACAGACGATGACGCACTACACCGTGCGCGAGGAGCGCGGCATGGATAAGATCACCATCATCGCCGACGAAGCCGCGCCCGTTCACTATTGCCGCAAGGACACGCCGCCGATGCTCGTCCTCGCCGCCGACCACGACATGGCCGCACGCGCCGAGGAAAATGAATACCTCGTCGCCGTCCTCAAGGGCGCGGGCAACAAGCGCGTGACCTATCAAAAATTCGCCGACCGCGACCACGGCAGCATCGCAGGAAAAATCCCGCAGCCCGGCGATCCCGTGCGCAAGGCGATCCTCGATTTCATCGCCGCGACTCCTCCGGCGGCTGCGCGCTGAACACCTTCCCCACTCAGGCAAACCGCGCTCCTTCCGCTATTCCTCTCTCCCCATGAAAAAGACTCCCATCGTCCTCCTCGCGTTTCTTTTCACCGTGCTCTGCATCGCCGCGCGCCCGACGCTCGCTGCGGACGCGACGCGCCCAAACATCCTCTTCATCATCTTCGACGACTGGAATGGCAGCACGCACGCGGGCGCGTACGGTTGCACGTGGATCAAGACGCCGAACTTCGACCGTGTCGCGCACGAGGGTGTGCTTTTCAAAAATGCGTTCACGTCGAACCCGAAATGCAGCCCGTGCCGCGCGAGCATCCTCACGGGACGCTACACGTGGCAGCTCAAGGAGGCTGTCTCGCATGGCGGCTATTTTCCCGCGGGCTTCGAGACGTACCCCGATCTGCTGGAGAAAAGCGGCTACACGGTCGGGCTCACGGGCAAGGGCTGGGGGCCGGGCGATTTCAAGACGCTCGCCGGTCGCACGCGCAATCCGGCGGGGCCGTCGTTCGACAAGCTCACGCAGGAGGTCGTCGCATCCGGCATCGGGAAGAACGACTACCCCGGCAACTTCGGCGAGTTCCTCACGCAGCGCGACAAGACGAAGCCGTTCTGCTTCTGGATGGGCTTCCACGAGCCACACCGGCCCTATGAGTGGAATTCCGGCGCGCGGCTCGGCAAGAAAATTGAGGACGTGAAGGTGCCGAAATTTTTGCCCGACACGGAGATCGTCCGCCGCGATTTACTCGATTATTCGGTCGAGGTCGAGTGGGGCGACGCGCAAATTGGCCGCGCGTTGAAGGCACTCGAAGACGCGGGCGTGCTCGATGACACGCTCGTCGTCGTGACTTCGGATCACGGGATGCCGTTCCCGTTTGTGAAAGGACAGATCCACGAGGACGCGTTCCATCTCCCGCTTGCGATGCGCTGGGGCAAAGGCATCAAGCCGGGCCGAGTAGTGGAGGATTTCGTGAACGTGCGCGACCTCGCGCCGACCTACATGGAACTGGCCGGGCTCAAGCCGCACGAACAGATGACCGGCAAAAGTCTCGCCGGCATTTTGCGCTCGGAAAAATCCGGCTGGATCGAGAACCGCGATGTGACGCTCGCCGGCAAGGAACGCCACGACATCGGACGCCCCGGCGACCTCGGCTACCCCGTGCGCTGCCTACGCACGAAGGACTTTCTCTACGTCCACAACTTCCATCCCGAACGCTGGCCTGTCGGCAATCCAGAGACGGATTTCGGCAACTGCGATCCCGGCCCCTCAAAGGAAGTCGTGAAGGCGCTCGGCGGGCATTTTTACGAGCTGTGTTTCGGCAAGCGCCTCCCCGACGAACTCTACGACATCAAGCGTGACCCCGAGTGCGTGAACAACCTCGCGAACGACCTCGCCTTCGCGCCCACGCTCGACGAGATGCGCTACACGATGATGCGCCTGCTCAAGGAGGAAGGGGATCCGCGCGCGCTCGGCAAAGGCGACGACTTCGAGTCGCTGAAATACGTCGGTGGTCGTGCAAAGGGTTACGAGACCTGGCTCAAGGAACAGGAGGCTGGCGTGCTCACGGAATTGAAAAAGAAACTTGATGAGGCCACTGCGAATCCGGGCAAGCGGAAGAAAAAAGGGGCGGCGGACAACTGATGTCCGAGTAGCCACCGCAAACGCTGTTCCGCTCCCAAACATGAAATTTCACGCCGTTCTCTTCGCGGTGCTGTTCGCCTTCCATGCCTCCGCGACTGCGGCGGAAAATGCGGGCAAGCCGAACATCCTCATCTTCTTTGTGGACGACATGGGCTGGGCGCAGCCGGGGTGCTATGGCGGCAAGATGGCGCCGACGCCGAACATCGATGCGCTCGCCGCGGGCGGAGTGCGGTTCACGGATGGCTACTCGTCCGGCTGCATCTGTTCGCCGGGGCGCGTGGGCTTGCTCACCGGGCGCTATCAGTCGCGCACGGGACACGATGCGAATCCGCAGCGGGCCGGACGCGAATTGCTGCTCAGCGAGACGACAATGGCGCAGCGGCTGAAGTCCGCAGGCTACACGACGGGCATCGTGGGAAAGTGGCACCTCGGCGATACTTCGCCGGCGTTCATGCCGCTCGCGCGCGGATTTGATTTCGCCGTCGGCAGTGTCGGGAATCTCGGCGAGGGCAAGGGGCCGGCATTTTACCGCGGCACGCAGATGCTCGAAGACCTCGCAGGCGCACCAATCACGTCGCCCGTGTATGCGCGCGAGGCGATCGGCTTCATCGAGCAGAACAGGGACAGGCCGTGGTTCCTGGACCTGTCGTTCAACGCGGTGCATGCGCCACACGTCGCGTCGCCGAAGTGGCTGGAGAAATTCAAGGCGCTGCCGAGGCACGACCAGCAATACGCCGCGCTCGTCGCCGAGGCCGACGAGGCCATCGGCGACGTGATGGCAAAGCTGCGCGAGCTGAAGCAGGAGGAGAACACGCTCATCTTCCTGATCAGCGACAACGGCGGCGCGTATCAGAACGCCGAGATGGGCGGCCTTCGCGGGCACAAATGGTACGTGTGGGAAGGCGGCGTACGCGTGTCGTGGATCGCCGCATGGAAAGGCCGCGTGCCCGCAGGGCGCGTGTCGCACGAGCCGGTCATCCAGCTCGATGTGCTGCCGACGGCGCTTGCGGCAGCGGGTGCGGAGGTGAAAGGCGAATGGCAGCTCGACGGCGTGAACCTTCTCCCGCTGCTCGAAGGCAAGGCGGACAAGCTCGCGCCACGCGAACTCTACTTCCGCTTCGGCGTGCAGCACGCCGTGCGTGCCGGTGACTGGAAGCTCGTGAAGGCTTCGCTGAGAATGGAACCGATGCTCGTGAACCTCGCGCAGGATCCCGGCGAGCAGAAGGATCTCTCCGCGCAGAACCCGGAGAAGAAAAAGGAACTCCAGGCGCTATTCGACAAATGGAACGCCACGATGCAGCCGCCGCGCTGGGAGGACCAGCGATGGAACGGCGAAGAGAACCGCAAGGAATTGAAGAAGGAACGGAAGAAGGGAAAGACTGCCGAGTGATTTTACCAACCATGAAACCATCCAAACACCCCTCCACGGCGTCCGGCTTTCTGCGCGGCGCGCCACGCATCGCACGGCTGCTCGTGCTAGTCCTGAGTTGCGCACTTTCATCCCTGCCCGTCGCCGCCGAGAGCAGGCCGAATATCCTCGTCATCGTCGGCGACGACATGGGCTACGCGGACGTGGGCTTCCACGGCGTGAAGGACATCCCGACGCCGAATCTCGACGCGCTCGCCGCGGCGGGCGTGCGTTTCACGAATGGCTACGTGAGCGGGCCGTATTGCTCGCCGACGCGCGCGGGCCTGCTCACGGGCCGCTATCAGACGCGCTTCGGGCACGAGTTCAATTCCGGTGGCGTGGGCGGCGGACTGCCGCTCACCGAAACGACACTCGCGGATCATCTCAAGGGCGCGGGCTATGCGACCGGCATCGTGGGCAAGTGGCACCTCGGCTCGCAGCAGGCAATGCATCCGCAGAAGCGCGGCTTCGACGAGTTCTTCGGCTTCCTCGGCGGTTCGCACAGCTACTTCGACGCAGGCGGCATTCTGCGTGGCACGGAGCCGGTGAAGGAACTCGACTACACGACGGACGCGTTCGGCCGCGAGGCGTGCGACTTCGTCGAGAAACACAAGGGCCAGCCGTGGTTTCTCTATCTCGCGTTCAACGCCGTCCACACGCCGATGCACGCGACCGACGACCGGCTCGCGAAATTTCCGAAGATTGAGGACAAGAAGCGCCGCACCTACGACGCGATGATGCTCGCGCTCGACGACGCCGTGGGAAAAGTGCGCGCGAAGCTCGCAGAAACCGGACAGGCGGAAAACACGCTCGTCACTTTCATCAGCGACAACGGCGGGCCGACGATGGTGGGCACGACGATGAACGGATCCATCAATGCCCCGCTCCGCGGCAGCAAGCGCACCACACTCGAGGGCGGCGTGCGCGTGCCGTTCGTCGTCGCGTGGCCGGGGCACATCAAGCCCGGTGTCTTCAATCAGCCCGCGATCCAGCTCGACCTGCACGCCACTGCGCTCGCCGCCGCGGGTGTGGATGCGAAACCCGAGTGGAAACTCGAAGGCGTGAACCTGCTGCCTTTCCTCTCCGGCGAAAAATCCGGTGTCCCGCACGAGGCGCTCTACTGGCGCTTCGGCGAGCAGATGGCCATCCGCTTCGGTGACTGGAAACTCGTCCGCTACGACAGCAACGCCGACACGAACACGGGCAAGCACGAGCCCGTCACCGCGGTGAATCTCTACAACCTCGCGAGCGACATCCACGAGGACAAGGATCTCGCCACCACGATGCCGGACAAGGTGAAGGAGCTTCAGCAAAAGTGGAATGAATGGAACAAGCTGAACGCCGCGGCTGGCGGAAAGGATGGCGGTGGCGACAGCGACGGACCCGAGCCCGGTGCGCCTGGGAAAGGCAAGCGCAAGAAGGCAAAAGGGGCTGCAGAGCCCGCACCGGCACCAGCGGCGCCGCAGAACTAAGCGCTCAAAGCCTTCGCGACTTCGGGCTCCCATTGCCCTGCACACTTCTCTTCTGTCGCGAGCGGGACGGTGAAACGGGCTTGTGATCCGCGCGGCTCATTGTCCGAATCGCCGCCCGAGGTGGTGTGACCATCGGCACCTGCCTCGCTGCTTCCCATGAAAATCCCCGCCCTCCTCCTCGTTGCCCTCGCGCTTGCCGGACACGCCGCTGAAAGGCCGAACATCGTCGTCATTCTCAGCGACGACTACGGCTACGGCAGCGCGGGCTGCTACGGTGCGAATCCCGCGCTCGTCCACACGCCGAACATTGACCGCCTCGCGACGGAAGGCCGCCGCTTCACGGATGCGAACACCACGTCGTCGGTCTGTTCGCCCACACGCTACTCGCTGATCACGGGGCGCTACTGCTGGCGCACTTCGCTGAAGCACGAGGTGCTGAGCACGTTCGCGCCGCTGCACATCGAAACGACGCGGCTGAACATGGCGTCGCTGCTGAAGAAGCACGGCTACGCGACAGCGGCAGTCGGCAAATGGCACCTCGGCTACGGCACCGCGACCGACTCGCCGAAGTGGCGGCCCGACTACTCGGCGGAGCTTTCGCCGGGGCCGCTTGATATCGGCTTCGATTACCATTTCGGCGTGCCGAGCAATCACGGCGATCTCACGGGCGTCTTCGTCGAGAACCGCTTCGTTTACGGGCTGCGCTCGGGAAAAATTCCCGCGAACATGAAAGTCGCGGGACCAGTGCCGGACTCGGATGACTTCAAGGCGACCTATGGTGCGGAGGACACCGAGAGCGGCAGAGGCGAAGGCCGCATCCTCGATCTCGACGCACCTCGCCGGAAAAATGAGCGCGTGATGAAGGTGCTCACCGACAAGGCGACCGCGTGGCTTCAGCAGCAGCCGAAGGACAAGCCGTTCTTCCTCTATTTCACTCCCGTCGCGGTACACAACCCCGTGACGCCCGACAAGGATCTCGCGGGCCAGAGCAAGGCCGGTCTCTACGGCGACTGGATTCACGAACTGGATCGCAGCGTGGGCCGCGTGCTCGACACGCTGGACAAGATGGGCGTCGCGCGGAACACGCTCGTGATTTTTTCGAGCGACAATGGCGGAGTGTTCAAGCCGGACACCGACCGGCTGCTGCAGACCGCGGCCTTCAAGGCCGGCCTGCGCGTGAACGGCGACCTGCGCGGCGGCAAGCACGACGTCTGGGAGGGTGGCTTCAAGGTGCCGTTCCTCGTGCGCTGGCCCGGCCACGCTCCGGCAGCCTCGGTGTGCAGGGAAATGATCAGCCTCGCAGACATCCTCGCCACGACGGCGGAGATCGTCGGCGAGAAGCTGCCCGCTGCGGCGCAGTCCGCGGAGGACAGCCGTAATTTTCTCCCAGCGATCCTCGGCGATCCGGCAAAGCCGATCCGCGACGACATGATCGTCCACAGTGCGCCCGGTGTGTTCGCGATCCGCAAGGGGCCGTGGAAATGGATCGAGGGCGTGCCGGTGGATGAAATCAAACCCGGCGCGCGCAAGGCGCAGGCGGATCAATTCCGCCCGCAACTCTACAACACGCACGATGATCCCGCCGAAACGAAGGAGGTGAGCGCACGGCATCCCGAAGTCGTCGCCGAGCTGCGCACGCTGCTGAACCGCTACCGCGACGGAGGCTACAGCCGTGAGCTTCCGCCCGCCGACGTGAAGCCCGCATTGACCAAAGTCGTGTCGCTCGCGCCGCTCACAGGCACCGTCGCGATGAGTGAGCCGCTCGCAACATTGCCCGCGAAGCCGTGGACTGCCCCGCGTGGCGATTGGCAGGCGAAGGACGGCGGACTTTGGGGCGCGCAAAAGGCGAAGGACGAACAGCCCGCCACGCTGCGGACGCCGCTTGCATTCACGGACGGCACGATTGAATTCGAGCTCAACCTCAGCGGTGCGAATCGCACTTCGCTGCGTATCGAATGGGGCGACAAGAAAGGCAGCTTCCGCTTCGTGATTTCCCGCACGTCACTGGAAATCGCGAAGAACCCCTCGCAGGGCGAGGGCAGCGACGCCGTCGAGCCGCTCGCACGCAAGACGATGAAGCTCGAGGCGAAGCGGTGGTATCCCGTAAGGCTCACGTTCAAGGGCGGCGAAGTCACCGCGCAGGTGAACGATACCGTCGCTCAAGCCGCACACGCCGTCCTCGGCGAAAGGAAGACCGGGATGAATTTTCTCGTCTTCGGCGACAGCGCCGGCTTCCGCAATGTGAAGGTTGCGCAGTAACGCCGCCGCCCGTCGTGATGCGGTTTCCGCTGTTCGAGAGAGTAGCTGTTGCCGCAATATCGCGCCTTTCCCAAACTCCAAAACCATGCGCACCTCCACGTTCACGCGACTGCTCGCCAGTCTTGGCCTCATCGCAACAATTTACATTGCCGCACATGGGCAGAATGCCGCCAAACCGAAGGATAAGCCGAAGCGTCCCGCTGCCGTTGGCCCGGCCATCGGCGAGAACAAGGCGACACCCGTCTCGCGCATCAAGGTGGCGAAGGACTTCAAGGTCGAACTGCTCTACTCGGTGCCGGGCGAGACGCAGGGCTCGTGGGTGAACCTCTGCGCGGACGACAAGGGCCGCATCCTCGCGAGTGATCAATATGGCGGGCTCTACCGCTTCACGCCGCCCGCGCCGGAGCAGCCGCTCGATCCGAAGAACATCGAGGCGCTCGCGACGGATATCCGCGCGGTGAACGGCATGGTGTTCGCGTTCGGCGCGCTCTACGTCGGCGTGAACGACTACGAGAACAAGATCCCGAGCGGCCTTTACCGCATCTCGTCGAGCAAGGACGACGACCAGCTCGACAAGGTGGAGCTGCTGCGCGCGATGGACGCGAAGGGCGATCACGGCGTCCACGCCGTCGTGCCCACGCCGGACGGCAAGGCGCTCTACCTCATCTGCGGCAACGGCACGAAGGCCACCGAGACCGTGCCGGCTTCGCAGGTGCCCGCCGTGTGGGGCGAGGATCATCTGCTCCCGCGCATGCCCGATGGCCGCGGCTTCATGCGCGACGTGATGGGGCCCGGTGGAAAAATCTACCGCGTGTCGCCCGATGGAAAAAACTTCGAGCTGTTCGCCACCGGCTTCCGCAACATCTTCGACGCGGCGGTGAATCGCGACGGCGAGCTGTTCACCTACGACGCGGACATGGAGTATGACTTCAACACGTCGTGGTATCGCCCCACGCGCATCTGCCACGCCGTGAGCGGCGCGGAATACGGATGGCGCAACGGCGCGGGCAAGCGGCCCGAGTTCTACCCCGACAACCTGCCGCCCGTGATCAACATCGGTCCCGGCTCGCCCACCGGCGTCACGTTCGGCTACGGGGCAAAATTCCCCGCGAAGTATCAGAACGCGCTGTTCTCGCTCGATTGGAGCTGGGGCAAGCTCTACGCGATCCACATCACGCCCGACGGCGCGAGTTACAAGGCGACGAAGGAGGAGTTCGTCAGCGGCTCGCCGCTGCCGCTCACGGACGCGATCATCCATCCGAAGGACGGCGCGATGTATTTCACCATCGGTGGCCGCCGCGTGCAGTCGGGGCTGTATCGGGTGACTTACACGGGGAGTGAGAGCACGGAGCCCGCGCGTTCTGGCACCGGCAAGCCAGCGAAACTTTCCGGCATTGAGGTTGCCGGGAAGACTGGCACGGCTCAGAGATTCGACTCACGTGGGGCTCGCAAACAACTGGAAGAATTCCACGGCAAACAGGATCCGAAAGCCATCGAAGCCGCCTGGCCGCATCTCGGTGACAAGGATCGCTTCGTCCGCTGGGCAGCGCGCACGGCCATCGAGCATCAGCCGTTTGTTTCATGGGCTGACAAGGCGCTCGGCGAAACCGATCCCGCGAAGCAGGTCGAAGCACTCATGGCCCTCGCGCGCTGCGCAGGCGTGTGCCCGCAGCATCGTCCTGACACTATTTTTACGGAATCCGCGACGGGCCGGGCTGTGTTCGGAGCTGCTCTCAAGGGCGATAATGTTGCGATGGGCCGCAAATTGGTCGCAGCGCTGCTCAAGCTGGACCTGACGAAGTTATCCGCCGAGCAACGCCTCACCGCCCTGCGCACCATCGAGATCGTGCTGAATCGCTTCATGCGCTCGGTCGAGGGAATGCCTCGCTTCAGCAATCCACCGGATGGCGACATCACCGCGCTGCAACAAAAGCTCGATCCGTTGTTCCCCGCCGCCACCTTCGAGGAAAACTGGCTGCTCTGCGAGACGCTCGCATTTCTGCAAAGCCCCACGCTCGCCGCGAAAGGCATGAAGCTCATCGCCGACGCCGCCACGCAGGAGGAGCAGATCGAATACGCCCGCAGCCTCCGCGCACTGAAAACCGGCTGGACGAAGGAACTCCGCACCGCGCAGCTCGAGTGGTTTTTGAAAGCAGCGAACTTCCGCGGCGGCGCGAGCTTTGAGAAGTTCATCGAGTTCATCCGCACCGACGCGCTCGCCACTTTCACCGACGCCGAGAAGACGGACCTCGCCGCGCTCATCGCGAAAGCGCCCGAGCACAAATCCACCATCGAGGCGCTCGGCGCGATGTTCGCCGGACGCACGCCGAAGAACTGGACGCTCGAGGAACTCAGCGAGGCCGCAAAGACCGGCATGAAAGGCCGCAGCTTCGACAATGGCCGCAAGATGTTCGGCGCCGCCGCGTGCTTCACCTGCCACCGCTTCGTGAACGAGGGCGGCATGACCGGCCCCGACCTCACGCAGGCCGGCGGTCGCTACAGCGCGACCGACCTCCTCGACAACATCATCAACCCGAGCAAGGTCATCAACGAGCAGTTCGTCCCGAGCGTCGTCACGCTGGAGAACGGCACACAGGTCATGGGTACCATCGTGAACCTCAATGGCGACAACGTGATGATTAACACCGACCCATCCGTACCGAACCAGCAGACTGCCGTGGATCGCAAGAAGGTGAAGAGCATCGAGCCGAGCAAAGTCTCGCCGATGCCGCCGATGCTCCTCGCGATGCTGACGAAGGACGAAATCCTCGACCTCGTCGCTTACGTGCTGAGCGGCGGCGACCGGGGGAATGCGATGTTCAAGCCGTGAAGCAGTTCCCGCCGGAGTGCCACCGCACCAACCACAGCGAGGCGCACGATCTCACCTCCAAAATACCCGCCGTTACCAAACACCTTACCGACACTGCGCTGACGTGGCGGAATTCCCCCCCTAAAACTCGCCCAGCGTCTCCGCTTCCCTGCATTGGAAAACCTCCCCACATGCGCCACCTCATCCTCCTCTTCGCTCTCACCCTCATCTCCCGCGCCGACACGCCCGCCATCTCGAAATGGAACGGCTTTGAGAAGCTCGACTTCACCGTCGCCGGCCACGCCGCACTCCTCGTGAAGCCCGCGAACGCCGCGCCCGGAAAGCCGTGGATCTGGCGCACGGAATTCTTCGGCCACGAACCGCAGGGCGACATCTCGCTGCTCAATGCCGGCTGGCACCTCGCGTATTTCAAGGTGAGCGACATGTACGGTGACCCGAAGTCCGTCGCGCTCATGGAAGCATTCCACACCCACGCCGTCCGCGAATCCGGACTCTCCCCGCGCGCCGTGCTGGAAGGCTTCAGCCGGGGCGGGCTCTACGCCGTGAATTTCGCCGCCGCGCATCCCGCAAAAACCGCCGCACTTTACCTCGACGCCCCCGTGCTCGACATCCGCTCGTGGCCCGGTGGCAAGGGCAAGGGCAAGGGCAGCGCGACGTGCTGGAAGCAGGCACTCGAAATCTACGGCCTCACCGAGGACACCGCGAAGGACTTCAAGGCCAACCCGCTCGACAAGGCCGAGGCCCTCGCGAAAGCCCGCATCCCCATCGTCGCGGTCGTCGGCGATGCGGACACCACCGTGCCATACGATGAAAACACGAAGCCCTTCGCGGAAAAATATCGAGCGGCGGGCGGCACCATCGAGGTCATCGTGAAGCCCGGCGTGGACCACCACCCTCATTCGCTGAAGGACCCAAAGCCCTTCGTGGACTTCCTGCTGAAGCACGTGAAGTAATCAGCCCCTACAGGTGCGCCGGCAGATTGCCCGCGTCGTCGAAAGGCAGTGCGCGCAGATCGCTCAACACCTTGAGATCGGACCGCTGACGTGCCGCGTCGAGGTATGCCTCGGAGCACTCGACCTCCTCGACATGGAGCGTGTTACGAATCCACTGCAACTTGGCGTGCGCCGGTTCCACCAGGCCGATGGTGCCGAGCGCAGCGTGGATCACCTCGCGGTCGGTATCGAAGTGGGGCGGGATCATGGCGACGGCGGGATAGCCGGAGGTGATGACGTTGATCCAGGTGGACTTCGTGTCCATCGCCTTGACCACGCGGGTCAGGCAGAATTCCGAATAGCCGATGCCCGTCGCATTCCCGTGCGTCTGCTCGGTCAGGCCGCGGATGATGATCCGTTTGACCTTCGGAAATTCCTCCGGCCCGGCCTCGTGAACATACATTTTCCGTCCCACGACATTCGTGTCCATCCCGCAGCCACTGATCTCCTTTCCGATCTCGTCCACGAGCAAGATGTCTGCGTGATCGAATGGCAGGCGCGGGAGCCAGCGGCGCGCAAGAGCGAGCAACTGCTTCTCCGCATCCTCGAGTTCCTGCGGCAGCACGCCGCGGATGAGCGCGGTTTCATCGTAGGCATTCTCCACGATGCCGAGACCGCCGAGCACGCGCCCCTTTTCGATCACGCGCTGGGCGACGCTCCGGGCGATCTGGTCGAGCGAGTAGTCCGTGAACGCGCGGTGATAGACTTTCGCGCCCTCATGTTTACCGAGGCCGATGAGCATCATTTTCATCATCCCGCTCTGGAAGTCGCCTTCGAGACGCGTATGCGGTTTGACCCGGTTCACGACGAACACGTGATCGGCCTCGGACGCATCGCGCGCGAAATGCACGGGAATGCCCTCCGTCGTCGTGCCGAGGATGATCGTCTCCATGCTGGAGCGAATCGGACAGCCGCAGAAATCCTCCGTGATGCCGTAGTCCGAAAGAATACGCCGCTGACCTTCCGAGGTGCCGCCGCCGTGACTGCCCATCGCCGCGACGATGAATGGACGGGCGCCGATCATTTTGAAATGATCCACCGCCGCCTTGATGATGAAGCGGATCTCCGCAATGCCGCGGCTGCCAGCAGTGATGGCGACGGTCTGTCCGGGTTGGATGCGATCCTGAAGATTGAGCCGCGCGAGTTCCCGAGTCGTCTCGGCTGCAACGTCCACGACGCGCGTCCGTTCAAACGTCTGGCGAACCCGGAATGTGCGGGGGAAGATCACTGGTCGGTGATGGTTCCCAAACCGGCAGCCATTGCAAGCAATCGACGACCGCACAGCCAATCGTTCTGCCATCGGTGAGCACGCGAAGGACTTTTTCAGATTCCGCTACGGGCCTCTTCATCCTCCCCCAGCGCCTCGGCGTTAAAATCCGCCTTTCTTGGACACCCTCTCAGATTCCGCGCAGCGACGAACCTTGCTTCGATTCGCCAAACTGGAATGGATGGAACGATGACTGTCCCCCCACAGCTGAATGCAGCTCACCCGCGGATCTCACGCACTTTGATGGGCCTCCTGATCCTGATGGTCGTGTCGGTGGCCATCAACTACATCGACCGCACGAGCCTCTCCACGGCTGCGCCATTGATCGAGCGCAAGACCGATCTGGCGATTCCGCCCGCGCGCATGGGGGTGCTGCTCTCCGCGTTTTTCTGGACGTATTCCTTTTTGCAACTCCTCGCCGGCTGGCTGGTGGATCGCCACGGCGTGCGGTGGGTGATGGCGATCGGGTTTTTCATCTGGTCGGCTGCCACTGCCGCAACGGGGCTGGCGTATGGCTTCGGAAGCTTGCTCTGCCTGCGCCTGCTGCTCGGGGCCGGCGAATCGGTCGCTTATCCGTGCTATTCAAAAATCATCGCCGGCAATTTTGCGGAACATCAGCGGGGGCTGGCGAACTCGCTGATCGATGCCGGGACTAAATTCGGCCCGGCCCTGGGGATTCTGGCGGGCGGGATCCTCATGGAGCGCTTTGGCTGGCGTCCGGTCTTCATCGTCCTCGGGATCGGCAGTCTGCTGTGGCTGCCGGCGTGGTTCCGTTGGATGCCGCGCGGACACGCCGCGGCGCAGACGACCCAAAGCGGCGGACCGGGGTTTGCGGAGATTTGTGCGCAGCCGCAGGCGTGGGCGACCATCGCCGGGCATTTCAGCGGGAACTATCTTTGGTATTTTCTGATCACCTGGCTGCCATCGTATCTCGTCAAGGAGCGCGGCTTTTCCATGACGGAGATGGCCTACATCGGCGCGCTGGCATTTTGCGTGACGGGGATCACCACCATCATCACGGGCGCGCTGGCGGACCGTGCCATCGCTGCAGGCGCGACGGCCACCAAGGTGCGCAAGACTTGCGTGATCCTGGGGCTGGGATTGGCGACCTCGATGGTGACGGTGGTGCTCGTGCATGGACGGACCGCCTCGATGGCGTGTCTGATGTTTGCCTGCATCGCCTACGGGATTTTTGCCTCCAGTCACTGGGCGATTCCGCAGACGATCGCGGGACCGGTGGCGGCGGGGAAATGGACTGGGCTGCAAAACTGCCTCGCCAACACGGCGGGAGTGGTGGCCCCGGCCATCACGGGATTCGTGGTGGAAAGAACCGGCCAGTTCTTTTGGGCCTTTGCCGTGTGCTCGGTCGTGGTGCTGGCCGGTGCCGCGAGCTACGCGTTTCTCCTGGGACGCGTGGAACCGGTGAAGTGGGTCAACCAGGAAGGCAGAAGCGAATCGAAGCGACCCGACTGAGAAGGCCGCGTTTCATTGTTATGCCTTCCGCGAGAAGGCGGGCAGTTTTGTTTCCATCGCGCTTCGTCCGGATCAGACCGCGCGCTCCGCATTCCACGTGTAAACCACCGTCCCCATTACATCGCGGTGCTCGAAGAGGATATGGCTTTTCGCGCCCTCGCGCCGGAGCGTGACGGAGAGGAAGCCGCCCTGCACGCGGTGGAACTTGTGAAACTTCGGATCCTCGCCGGGCGTGCCGCCCGCGTGTTCGTCGCTCGCCGCGCCCACGCTGAACTCATGCAGGCCGGTCGCGGGATGCACCGAATGGTATTGCCAGTGGCGGTCGCCGCAGATGACGAAGAAATTGCCGGGCACATTCGCCTTGAGCCAGCCGCGGATTTCATCGCCCTCGTGCGAGAAGCCGGCGTTGGAGTGATTGTCGTTCTTGCCCGTGGCACGGTCGGGGCCGACAAGCGGCGTGGGCGAGACGAGCACCTTCCACGTCGCGTCGCTCTCCTTCACCGTACGCTTGAACCACGCCTTCTGCTCCGCGCCCCAGATCGTCTTGGCCGGCCCGTCGGCCATCTTGTTCGGCGAACGGAAGTCGCGCCCCTCGGTAAGCCACACCTGCAAGTCGCGACCCCATCGGACGGTGCGATAACTCGGGCCGTCGTCATTCATCGGCGCCTGCTGACGGAAAATCTTCTGCCCCTCGGCAAAGGTCAGTTCGCCCATCTTCGCACCCGGCCACGAGTCGTTATTCAGCGTGTCGTGGTCGTCCTTCAGCCAATAGGTCGAGTGGTTGCGGTTAAACTCCACGAGCCGCGGCAGGCTGAACATCCGCTCCCAATGATACCGCGCCAGCCGCTCCGTGACCGCGCGCGGTTCGTCGTTGTCGTAATAGACAAGGTCGCCCGTGAGACACGTGAACTGCGGCTGGAGCGCGAGCATCGAGGGGTAAATGGGGTGGCCATCGGGATGACCGCGATCGGGGTAGCCCTGGCAGGTCATCACGCAGAAGCGCAGGTTGCCCGGTGCATCCGCCGCCGGTGCCGTCTCGAACTTGCCGCGAAACGCCGTCCCCTTCGGCTTGCCATCCGTCACCGGAATCTCGCTCACGTAATGATACACCGTCGCCGGCTTCAGCCCCGCGAGCTTGAACTCGCAGATGAAATCATTCTCCGCCGACGCCATCGCGACATCGGTCACCTTCGCATCGCTCAGATCCTCACGTGTGCCGTAGCGCAACTGCACGCGGCCCGGCGCACCGGGGCACGCGCCTTCGAGCTGCTCGGCGGGCACGGTGAGCTTGGCGGGTTGCGGCGGCGGCTCCGGCTGCGGCTGGATGGCGTCCTTCTTTTTGGCCTTCACGCGGGGAGGAACGACGATGCCGGTGTTGTTGCGCGTCGCGTGCTGCGTGAGCCGCGTCCAGACGATGGCCGTGGTATCCGTGACTTCGCCCGCCCGTGTGCCCATCGCCTGAAACGGCCCTGCGGGTTCCGCAGCCTGGATGGCGTGGCTCGCGATGACCGTGCCGGCAAGGGCGGACGAGGAGCGCGCGACAAACGCACGGCGGGTGATGGATTGGCGGGGAGGTTTCATGGGGAATCTTTCGGGTGAGAGGAGTTCGGGGAGCGCAGCCAGTGGCTGCAAAGGCAAAACAGCGCAGGCTCCCATTTGCGGGACCTTGCGCAGGTTTTATTTTTTCATCATCTGCAGCGTGGTCTCCGCGAACGCCTTCCCCATCAGCGCGAAAGTCTTCGCGCAGCCGAGGTAGTGGTAGGCGGCATTCGACGCGCCGCGTTTCCACATGGCGGCTTCCTCGGGCGAAATCAGCTTCGCCTCGAACTGCTTCACAAAGTCGCGCTGCTGCTGCTCGGTCATCGAACCGTCGGCGTTCGCGTGCTTCTTGTTCTTGCTCTTCAGCTCATACCCCATCTGCCGCACCTGATCGTGCTTCTCCGCGATGGCACTCAGCTTCTCGTCCCAAAATGGAGCCGTCTGCACCGCGACCACATTGCCTTTGAACTCCGGCAGCGCCGCCGGGGCCGCCATCGCCTCGCGGAATGCCGCGATGTCCCCGTTCGGCTTCGCCCCGCCGATGCCCATCACGCCGATCACGAACGGCATTTTCGGCGCGCCGAGATCCTTCCGCACGTCGCGGATGAAATGCGCGAGCACCTCGCTGTAAGCCGCGAACCGCCCCGGCTTGCCGCGGTCGGGATAAGTGTGGCCGTCCACCATGTCATTCCAGCCTTGCAGCCAGACGAAGCCCGCCAGCTCGAAGCCATCCTTCGCGTCATATGCCGGGCACACGCGCTTCGGGTCGGCGAGCACGCGCTTCACGTGCTCGATCATGAACCGGTAAAAGACGCCCGTGTCCTGGATCTTTTCCGCCTTCCACTTCTCGAAATCCTTCGGGATGCCGTGGCCTTCCTGCTTCGGATAGTTCTCCTTCTGCCACGCGCTCAGCGGGTATGGGCCCGCGCTCGGCGGGCGGAAATTCGTGTGCAGACTCCTCCCGCCCCACGCCGTCTTGATGATGAGCACCGGCCCGTCCAGCGCCTTGTCCATCGCCAGCCCGAACGTGAACTCCGGCCCGATCTTGCCATTCGACTTGGTCGCATCGTCGCGCGCGCCGAATCCGGCCGTGAGTTTGCCGGTGCCCTCGCCATTCGCACTGCCGTCGAATTTGCCGGTGAAATACGAAATCCACACGTGGTCGCACACCCGCCCCTGGCCGTCCGCCCCGCGCATCTGCGCCAGCAGCGGCGCCGTCGCCGGGTCCTCGCCGATGTAGTCAAACGTCTCCACCTTCGCGTGCCCCTCCATGTTGGATTGCCCGGCGAGGATGAAGACCTTCAGCGGCTTCCCCGCCTGCGCGGCGAGAGTGCTGATGACGAGGGCGGTGAGGAGGGTGAGGATGCGTTTCATTTTTTGGCGGAGGGTTTTGATGGAGTGCGACCGGGCAGCGGGCCCCAGATTTCAGCGAGGAGGTCGAAGAGCTCCGGCTCGGCCTGCTTCAGTTCGCCGGTGACAAACGGATAGAAATCATTCGAGCCGAAGTAAGCCTCGGTCATCTCCGCGAAGAACTCCTTCTGGTTCGTCAGCCCGTAGTGCTCGCGCATGGGGCCGTAGCTGGTGAGGACGGATTTGTATTTCCCGCTCTCGCAAAATTTCTTCCACACGGCCGTCACGCGCGCGTCCTCGAAGCCGATCGTCTGATCGTGAAACCCGTGCGCCAGTTCGTGCAGCACGACCCACGGCATGCGGTGGTTTTCAAACGGCGACAGAAAATTCTCCGCCGCGGGAATGTGAACGCACTTCACGAGCTGCTCGCTGAATCCGCGTCCCTTCAGCCAGCCGGCATCCGGGTGATACTGCATCGCGTGCAGATCGCCGTAGTCCAGGTCCAGCTCGATGGTGATGGCGCGCAATTTCTCCAGCGCCTTCTCCGGCACCACGATGGTGATGGCCACCAGCCGCGCCGTGAGCAATTTCAGCGCACGCGTGCCGGTCGCCGCCGCGTCGCCGTGCAGCAGGCGATCATCCACGCGAACCTTCCAGCCTTCGATGTCGCGCGTGGTGTGCGCCGTGGGGAGCGCAGGCGTCGTGGAGGATTTGTCGTCGGCACGGAGCGCAGCCGGGAGCAGGATGAGCAGCACCGTGAGGAGGGCGGAACATGGGGGGAACATGGCGGCGCGCAGTCAATCCACCGGACGCCCTCACCGCAAGCATCCGCCGACGAAGCGTTCGTTTCCGCGCCGTCGTGGCATTAATTGACGGCTCCCTCACGGCAAATGTCTTGCGTCCCTCCGGCACGCCACGCCGCAGACAATGCGCTCGCTGATTCTCAGAAACCATCCGATAACACCCGCGATCACCCCATGAGCGAGCATCAGCAGACGCAAGAAGAATTCGTTCGGAAACGCATCCGTGATGCCAAGAAGAAGAAGCTGATATTCCTCCCGCTGTCCCACCTTGGCTTGACCGAGTTGCCGCCGGAGATCGGCCAGCTCACGGCGCTCACGGCGCTTGAACTCCAGGGCAACCAGCTCACGACGGTACCGTCAGAGATCGGCCAGCTCACGGCGCTCAAGCTGCTAATCCTCTCCAACAACCAGCTCACGACGCTGCCGGAAGCGATGCTCCGGTTGGACAAGCTCATATTTCTCTTCCTTCACAACAACAAGGCACTCGGTCTGCCACCGGAAATCCTAGGGCCGACTTGGGACGACGTTCGCAATAAAGGGGCTCGATCAGCGCGACCACGCGACATCCTGGAATACTACTTCGCCACCCGCAAGGCGGCGCGGCCGTTGAACGAGATCAAGCTGCTGCTCGTGGGGCGGGGCGGCGCGGGGAAGACTTCGATCGTGCGGCGATTGCTGGAGAACAAGTGGGTGAAAGGTTCGCGCGAGACGCAGGGGATCGCGATCAAACCGTGGCGGGTGGAGGCGGAGGGGCGCAAGGCCGTGGTGCATTCATGGGACTTCGGAGGGCAGGTGGACATGCATGCCACGCATCAGCTCTTCTTCAGCGAGCGCAGCGTCTATGTGCTCGTGCTCACGGGGCGCGAAAACTCCGAGCAGGCCGACGCGGATTACTGGCTGAGGCTGATCCGGGCATTTGGGAGTGAGCGTCCGACATATTTCCTTGGCGCCTATGTTCCCGATCTCGTTTTTACGGCTCCGGTGGTCGTAGCCCTCAATAAATGCAAATCCCATCCCTGCCGTCTCGACCGTGAGAAGCTGCGCGAAAAGTATCCTTTCATCCGCGCCTTCGTGGAGACCGATTGCGCCAAGGGGACGGGCATCCGCGAACTAAAGGCGCAGGTGCTGCAAGCCGTGGGCGAGTTGCTGAGTGCGCAGCAAAACTTCCCGGCGGCATGGTTCGGAATCAAGAGCGCCATCGAGAACGACGTGCGCGATTACCTGACGTATAATCAGTTTTGCGCCCTGTGCGCGCAGCATGGCGAGGCCGACCCGGCGCAGCAGCGGCTGCTGGCGCGCTCGCTGCATCAGCTCGGCGTGGCGCTGAACTATGCCGATGACGAGCGCCTTTGCTCGACCACGGTGCTCGATCCGCGCTGGGTCACGCAGGGCATCTACACCCTGCTGCGCAAGGCACAGGGCAAGCGCCAACCGGAGGTGATGCACCTGGCCGACGTGGACCGCGTGCTGCCGCGGGTGGAGCCGGAGATGCGCCGCTTCCTAGTGGAGCTGATGCGGCGCTACGAGCTGGTCTTTCCCCTGGGCGACGACGGCCGGCGCTGGCTCGTGCCGCAGCGGCTCCCGGAGAGCCAGCCGCGGCTGGAGGACCGGTGGTTCGGACGCGAGGTGACGCGGGTGCGCTTCCGCTATCTGGCGCTGCCCGAGGGGCTGCTCCCGCGCTTCATCACCCGCACGTATCCGCTCAGCGAAGACCAGCCCCGCTGGGTGAACGGCACCGTGCTCGCCGACGAAGGCGCGGAGGTGCTCGTGCGCGCGGACCGCGACGAACGCGAGGTGAGCGTGGCCGGCCTCGGCCCCGAACCCGCGCGCGGTGCGCTCATGGCGCTGGCCTGCGGGGAGCTGCAGCGCATCCATGCGGGCATCCCGGGGCTGGACCCGGTGGAGGAGATCGAGCCGGTGAAGGCGCCGGGCGCCTACTTCCCGGTGGCCACCCTGCGGGCGGATGAAAAGGCGCGCCCGACCACGTCGGTGCCGACGCGCGCGGGCAGCGTGGAAGTCTCCAACACGGAGGAGCTGAACCGCATCTCCACCCCGGCCGCCCGCGACGAGCAGCGCGTGAAGCCGCGCCTGTTCATCAGCTACTCGCGCCACGACGCCAGGCAGCATGACGAACTGCTCGTGCGCCTGAAGAAGCTGCAAAGCCTGGGCCTGGTGGATTCGTGGAGCGACCGCTGCCTCGACCCCGGCGAGCTGTGGGACGAACGCATCAAACGCGAACTGGAGGAGGCGCACATCGTGTTGTTCCTCGTGAGCGCGCGCTTCGAGGCGACGGATTACATCCAGAACGTGGAGATCGTGGCCGCCTGCCGCCGCGCCAGCGCCGGTGAGTGCGACGTGGTGCCGGTAATCCTGGAGAAGTGCGACTGGGAGAACAGCCCGCTGAAGGATTTCACGGCGCTACCCGCGAAGGCCAAACCGGTGCGGGATTGGAAGCCGCAGTCCGACGCATGGTTTCAGGTGCAGCAAAAGCTGAGGGCACTCGTGGAGAAAGTGGGCGCGAAGCTCGCCAAGCCCTGACCTCCCGGCCTCATCGGCGTGGCCTCACAACCCACGGAGCGGTGCGAGTCGTGGCGGGCCGCTCGCCGGAAGGCGGCTTCGTGTTGGATGACCGTCGTGTTTGACTTGCGGGGACTCCCGGAAACTCACTAATCGAGGAAAAACGGAGCCTGGAAAGTGGCTTGGGCATCCTGCCCATGAGTGGGTTCCCAGCATGGGCGGGACGCCCAAGCCACTTTTCAATGCCACTCCCAGGGTTTCCGGAAGTCCCCTTGCGTCGTGGGAGAAAAGCGAATCGCCTGGGGTGCCAGGATGCGTGGCTATCTATAGGCCGAGACAGGCTTCGGGACGACGCCGAGCTCCTTGTAGTTAAAGCCGCTTTCGAGCGGCTTATAGGTGCCGACGATGTCCACGCTGCGGTTGGGAGTGATGGAGGATTCCATGGACATCCCCCAATACGCGGCGTTGATGATCAGCCGACGCAGGCCGGGGTTTTCCAGATCATTGCCGCTGCCCATGGTGGATTGAAATACGCGGGCACTCTTGCCTTCACTGGTCTGCCAGTTCTTGAACCACGCGACCGGCAGCGACTCCAGTTTTGGATTCGGCGGATCGTTGTGCTTCCGGCCCATGAGGGGTTGTCCCCAGACGAGTGCGGTGCAGCCCGCTGGCAGACTCGTTCCCTCCTTGTAGGTCCGGTAAACGTCCGAGTTCCCCCAGATGTCGCTCACACCGATGAGAATGGGGTGATCCGCGTGCTCCGGGACGATCGTGCCGCGAGTGGAGTCGGCGTGCCAGCGGCCATGATGCCCCATGAATGTTCCGCCGAGCACGTCGTTACCCCAATTCACCTGCTTGCCGTTGATCTTGTAGGGCAGCGCAGCGTGAAAGCCGTGGTTCGCCGTTCGCAAGGCGATAATCGGTTTTCCGGAGTCGATATACTTCACGATCAACTCGCGCTCCGACATCGGGAGCGTCAGCAACCGCGCGAAAAAGATGACAAGGTCCGCTGAGGCGAGATGTTCGAGACCGGGGATGTGATGCTGCTTGAACTCACTCTCCTTACCTTTCTCGGGGTAAACCGGCATCGTCGGATCGACCTCGCCCTTGTCGTTGACCGCGAACAGCACCGTGCAGTCGAAGCCGTGATGCGTGCTGAGAATCTTCGCCATCATGGGCATGCTTTGCTCGCTGCGATATTCCTGATCGGCGGCGATCAGCACGATACGCCTGCCTTTCCCCGGCCCTTCACCACCGGCGTAGGTCAGCCATTGCGGGGTGTCACCGGACTGAGCGACGAGAGAACCGCAGGACCAGATGAGCGCGAAGGAACAGAACAAGCACCGGAGTAGTTTTTGCATGCTGGGGTTCGGAATAGCGGCCTAGTTTTTCGGTATCTCGTTCACCGTATAGTAGGCCTTGTTGTGGAGGAGGTGCCGGCCGTCCCCGGAGGTAATCTTCGCGAGATCGAAATCGTGGATGTGGTCCTCGGTGATTTTGTCGAGATGCATATAGACGGAGAGTCCGTCGGCGGATGGAACGGCCTCGGTGACGCGGGGCGTGGTCTGGTCCACCTCGGGGCTGCCGTAGCCGGCGTGGTAAATGTGGGTGTAGGTGCTGATATTGTAAGCATCGGTCCGGGCGGCGACCTGTTTGTCCACGGGCTTGGTGAAGGTGACGAGGAAGCCGTCTTTGCGAATGTTGATCTCCTTGATCTCGAAGGGCACGACGCCATTCCAGTCGATGCGCTGGATGGCAAACGGCTCGGTCCCGCGCACGGGCCACTGGCGGTTCGTCGTGAATCCTCCGGCGATAAGCTGGCCCTTTGGCGAAAACTCCACATTCATGATCCCGGTGGCGAGTCCCTCGCGGAATGGATAACACGCGCCCTGCCATACGCCGTTCACCTGCTCGGTCGTCGCGCGCATGATGATGCTGAGCGAGTAGTCGCCGAGGAAAAGCTGGCCGTCGAACGGGCCGAATTTTCCGCCGGTCTTGTTGAGCCGGAATCCGGAGATCGAGCGGCCCATTTTGATGTAGGGGAACTTCACCGCTGGCGGCACCAGCTCCTTCACGCGTTTTTTTTCCACGCCCATGCGCGATTCGCTGTTCGGCGTGACCTCCGGGGCTTTCATGCCGGGGACGAAGGGATACCAATTATAACTCGCGGGATGTCCGAGAAACGCGCCGGGCTTGAGATGCTTCAGCGAACAGCATCCGTTCCATGGTCCCTGGCTCTCGATGACAAACATCGCGCCTTCCGCATTTGCGCCCACGCCGGCCGGGCTGCGCAGTCCGCTGCACACGGGAATCATCTTTCCGTCCGGCGTCACTTTCACCGCCCAACCACGGAAGAGATTATGCGATTCATACGAACCGCTCAGGCCCAGCGCGACCCAGATGTTACCTTCCGGATCGTGCTTGGAGCCAAAGGCAAATTCGTGACCCTCGGCATAGCCCCAATTGCTCGTCAGCGTGTCGTAGCGGTCGGCGACTTCATCCCCGTCGGTATCCGAGATGCGGGTGACTTCCCCCCAGGTCGTGGCCGTCATCGCGCCGTCTTTCCACGAAAGCGCAAAGGTCTCATCCTGCCCGCTCGCAAACAGGTGATACTCGGGTGCTGGCGGCGAATCGGACGCGCCCTTGATGAAATAAATGTCGCCCCGTCGCGTGCCCGCCGCCAGCCGCCCGTCCGGCAGGATTTCGAAACTGCCGGGCCGCATGGGGACTCCGGGCGGAATCGGGATGTTGACGATGGGATAGTATTTCGCCTCCTCCACAGCTGTGCCCCACATTTCCCCGAGGTCTTCGTCCGCGTAGAGATGCGGCATGAAGGCCAGGGCGGTGACGATAAGGATGACCTTTTGCATAAGTGGGACAGAATGAGTGTGGTCGCGGCTATTGGGCGGATATGGCCAGAAGCGCACTGCGAGCCGGACCCGGAATGGACACCAAGTTCATGCGAGGCGGTGGCCGGTTATTTTGCAGGACGCGCCTTGAATTCCGCGACGCTCACCAGCGTGGGCGTGGCGGTGCTGGATTCGATGGCGGCGATGCATTTCTCCACTTTCTCCAGTTGCTCGCCCTTCGCCTTCCTGTCTGCGGCGGCGAGTTGCGTGCGGATTTCCTTTAACTGCGGCAGGACGGCTTTGGCGTGGGCGCCGTAGCGCTGGAGGTATTCGATGCAGGGTTCGACCCGTTTGCCCGCGCCCCATCGCGCGGGTTCCAAAACAGACACGCAAAGGGTCATGCCTTCGCGGATGTGCAGGCGCGAGAGCAGGTCGAGGCCGGCGAGTCGGATGCCGTCGCCAAACATTTCGTTACTCGGCGCGAGGTGCTCGATGGCCTTGGTGATGGCAGGCAGCAGTTGCGCGAGGTCGCTGTCGGTCATGCGGTCGAAGACTTTTCTCACCGAGGCGCGGACGACGCTGTCGTCATTTTGCAGCAGCGACTGCACGGCGGGGTAGAGCAGTTTGCGGTCAACGCCGTCGAGTGATTCAGCGAGGATGCTCTTCGGCTCGCGGCGTCCGGGGTAGGGCGAGAAAAGCGCGACGGCGGCAGCGCGCTGAGCCATGCGGCGCGGGTCAGCGGGATTTGGGCGCAGAGTCATGGCGAGCAGGTCGCTTACGCTGGCTTTGCGCGCTGCCGCGCCGAGATTGGGCAGGGCTTCGGCGGCGAGACTTTGCAGCCACGGGTCGGAGTCGTTGAGCAGGGCGCGCAGTTGCGGTGCGGCGGCATCGGCACGTGCACCGAGAGCGCCGAGCGCTTCGCAGGCTCCGTAGCGGGCGTCGCGGTTATTGCTGGCGAGAAGCTTGAGCAGCGTGGGAACGAAATCACCCTGCTTTTTCCCCAGCGCTGCGGCGGAACGCAGGCGCACCGAGGGCGACCAGTTCGACAGCCCCGCGAGCAATTGCTCGGTCGTGCGACGGTCGTAGGCGTTCTCCGTATTCTTATATGGGTAGTCCCGCCCGGCAGCGATGACTGCCTCGACTTGCGCGGCATTGAGCGCGGGCACGGAGAAAGTTTTTTTGCCAGTGAGTCGCAGACTTTTCAGCGGTAGCGCATACGCGAGCAGATAGCCGCCCGAGCAATCCCAGCCCGTGTATTTGCCATGCTCCTCTTCACCGATCGGCGAGCCTTGGTAGAGGAAGCTCCCGTCCCAGCCGCGCGCGAGGTCGTAATACCACGCCTGCTCCTTCAAATATGCACCCGTGGCCAGCGGACCGCAGCGCGCCACACCGGGCAGCGCCCAGAGCACGTTGAAATAATTGCCCGTGTGTCCGCGCTCGCGCTCGCTGTAGGCGGCGGTGGACATCTTTGCAAAAAACTCCGCTGCCTCGCGGTCGCCCAGCAGGTCGTAGAGCACCGCTGCGCTGGAGCACTTGCCATTGTCCTCGTGCGCGGGGAAAGGCAGGTGATCTCCGTAGGGCACCGCGCCTTTGTTCACATACCAGCGCACGAAGCCCGCCGCCTTGGCGATGGCATTGTCGAGCGCAGCGTCCTTCACGCCCGCATCACGCGCGAGCGCCATGCCAATGCAAAGGCTGAGCCCCGGCTGGTTCATGCAGCCATAGCCATTCAAGTTCCCGTTGGGCATGGCAAACGCGTGGCCCCAAGTGCCAACCGCGCTCTGGCCGCGGACCCCCTCGAGCGCGAGCCGCTTCAGGCCTTGCATCACCGACTGGTCGCCGGTCGCGCTGACATATTCGCCGAGAAAAGTGAGGACGTAGCCGTAATGCCAAGTCGCGAAACCTTCCGCCGAAAAATCCGCCGCCCAGCGCGCCTCGTTCTGGAGCACCGGGAGATACTCCTTGTTTCCGCTGGCGAGCAGCGCGAGCGCATTGAGCGAGCGGGTGATTGGATTCACCGTGCGCGCGTAATTCGGCCCGCTCATCCGTTGCGCGAGTGACTTGCAGCCCACCTCGAAAATGTGCTTCGACTTCGCGCAGTCATACGGCGCGGTGGCGCTGTAAGTGCCGAGCACCGGCAGCTTCAATTCCACGGCTTCCGATTTCCCCGCGCGCCAGCGTAGCAGCCGCAGCTTGCCACCGCCCTTCTCCGACTCCGCCGCCGCGATGGCGCTGGCAAACTGGATGCGCGCATCGCCGGAAAAGTTCTTCCCGTCCACGCCGAGAATGACATCGCCGGTGCTCAACACGGTGGCCGCTGGAGAATCCTTCGCCACCGCCGTCACGAGAATCTGACGCGCATCGCCCGAGTGGCCGTTCTGGGTGAAAATCCAACCGCGCGCCCCGGTCGGCCCGAGCGTCCAGTCGTGCGGCGCGTCCTTGGCGACGGTGTCGCCTTTCGTGAAGTCGGGCATCGCCGTCGCGTCGCGCTTGCCTGCGGCAAAAGCAGAGCCTTGCGCGGCGAGGATGGCGGCGAGTGCAAGAGTGAGGAGTGAGGTTTTCATCGGTGGTGGTTCAGCGTTTTTGTTCTTTCATCATCGAGAGCGTGGCCTCGGCGAACGCCTTACCCATGAGCGCGAAGGTCTTCGCGCAGCCGAGGTAGTGGTAGCCTTGGTTCGACGCGCCGCGTTTCCACATCTCGGCTTCGGCGGGCGAAATGATCTCGGCTTCGTATTTCTTCAGATATTCCTTCTGCTGCGCGTCGGTCATGGTGCCGTCCTTGTTCGGGCCGTTCTTGCCTTTGTTCTTCAGCGTCGCGGCCATCGCTTTGACCTTCCCGTGCTTTTCATCAATGGCCGCGAGTTCCTCGGCCCAGAATGGCGCGGTGGGCACGGCGGCGACGGTGCCCTTGAACTCCGGCAGCAGCGACGGCGCGGCCATCGCCTTGCGGAAAGCGACGGTGCCCTCATTTGCCTTCACACCGCCGACGCCGAGCACGCCGATGACGAACGGCATTTTCGGCGCGCCCAAATCCTTCCGCACATCGCGGATGAAATCGGCCAGCCACACGCCGTATTTCGTGTAGTCCCTCGTCTTGCCGTCCGCCCCCGTGGGGTAGGTGCCGCCGTCCACGAGGTCGTTGAAGCCCTGGAGCCAGACGAATCCGGCAATCTCGTAGCCCGCCGCCGGGTCGTAGGCGGGGCAGACGCGCTTCGGGTCGGCGAGCACGCGTTTCACATGCTCGACCATGTAACGGTAAAAGCGTCCTGTTTCCTTTGCCTTCTCCGCTTTCTCCGCGGCGATGTCCTTGCCCCGGCTCTGCATCTGCGCGAGCTGCGCCTCGCTGAACACGTATGGTCCCGCGCTCGGCGGACGGAATTCCGTGCTCAGGCTCCTGCCGCCCCACGCGGTCTTGATGATGAGCACCGGTTCCTTCAGCGCGGCGTCCATCGTGAGTCCGAAGGTGAACTCCGGGCCGATCTTTCCGCCATCCTCCGTTGGATTAGCGCCTCTGGCACCGAAGCCAGCGGTGAGCTTGCCGAGTCCCTCGCCATTGGCGCTGCCGTCGAACTTGCCGGTGAGGTAGGAAATCCAGACGTGGTCGCAGACGCGCGGTTTTCCATCCGCGCCGCGCATCATTTTCATAAGCGGCGCCGTCGCTGGGTCGTCGCCGATGTAGTCGAACGTCTCCACCTTCGCGTGTCCCTCCATGTTCGACTGCCCGGCGAGGACGAAGACTTTCAGCGGCTTCTTCTCCGCCGCGACGGCATGAGCGCAGAGGAGGGCGGTGAGGGCGACAAGTGTGTGGATGAGTTTCATGGTGATGGATGTGGGAAAAGGAGTCGGTTCATGGAGGTTGTCGGGAGCGGGATTCATCGCGCGGCGGGGACGCCCCAGAGTCTGGCAAGCAGGACGAACATTTCCGGGTCGTGCTGTTTGAGTTCGTCGCGGGTGAAGGGGAAGAAGTCGTTGCGCGAGAAAAACGCCTCGGTGGTCTCGGCGAAATACTCCATCGGGTTGGTCATGGCGTAGGCGCGCTCGAAGGTGTTCGGCCTGCCGTTGCCGTGCCATCGCTCGACGCGCTCGTATTTTCCGGCGGCCTTCGCGCGCTCGTAGGCGGCCTTGATTTCCGTGTTGTCGAAACCGCCCTTCAGCACGCGATGATGGTAGGCGTGCGCGAGTTCGTGCAGGGCAAAGTTGGGCATCCGTTTCATCTCCGCCTCGAAATCGTGGACGCCGGAAAACTCGACGCCGCGCGCCATGACGGGGTCGCGTCCGTTTTCGCGCAGCCAGCCGGCGTCCGGGTGAAACTCCGCGCCGCTCTGGCCGGGCTTGTAGGCGGAGGAGAAATAGAGCGGTACCTTCCGCAACTCGGCGACCGCGGGTGCGGGCACGTCGCGCACGATGGCATCGAGCATCTGTTTGAGCAGCACGAGGGCGTGGTCGGTGTCGGCGGGTTCGGATTCGAGCAGCTTGTTTTGAATATGAACCTGCCAACCGGAAACATCGCGCACCTCGCGCGGAGGGCGCGGGATGGCCGCGCCGACTTTGGAAGACATGGGCAACGCGGGACGGCTCCGACCGCTGGCTTTGGATTCTTCGAGCAGTGCCTTGAGTTCCTGCACGATGTCGGGCCGCTCGGCGTGGAGGTTCTTCGTTTCGCCGGGATCGGTGGCGATGTCGTAGAGTTGTCCGGGCGTGCCGGGCGCGGTATCGGGCAGGGCGAAGGGCGCCATCTCACCCTTGTCGTAGTTGTTTCCGCCGGAGCTGGGATGAGCGATGTATTTCCAGTTGCCGCGCCGGATGGAGAGTGTGCGCACGCCGCTAAAAGCCTGGCTGATCAAATAAGGACGAATGGGCGAGGCGGCTTTGCCTTCGAGCGCAGGGAGCAGATTGAAGCTGTCCTCAGCGGCGTTCTCGGGCAGCTTCGCGCCGGTGATGGCGGCGACGGTGGCCATCACGTCGGTGAGGCAGGCGAGTTGATCGCAGGTGGTGCTCGCTTTGATCCGTGAAGGCCAGCGCACAATGAACGGCACGCGATGCCCGCCCTCCCACGCGTCGCGTTTCACACCGCGCCAGGGTTTCGCGCCGTCGTGGCCGTAGTCGGCGCGCATGTGGACGACGGCGGTGGTTTCGGGGCCGTTGTCGCTGCTGAGGATGACGAGCGTGTTGTCCGCGAGGCCGTGCCGGTCGAGTTCCTTCATCAACTCGCCGACGATGTGATCGAACTCGGCGATGAAGTCGCCATGCGGTCCGGCCTGCGTTTCGCCGCGGAAGTCTTTTCCGGCGAAGGACGGCAGGTGAACGGCCTGCGTGGCGTGGTAGAGGAAAAACGGCTTCTGCGGCGAGGTGCGCGCGTGCTCGGCGATGAACTCGCGGCTCTTTTGCAGAAACAGCATGTCCACTTCCTGCATCGGGTAATCCGGCGCGATGAGACCCTGGCGGCAATCGTCCGCATACGGGTGCTTCGGCAGCATGTCGCGTTGCAGCGGGCCGGTGGGCGGAGCCGGAATGCGATCTCCATCCATGAAGGCGTAGAGCCAGTCGGTGGTCGGACAGCAGGCGGTGCCGAAGAAGCGGTCGAAGCCATGATCGAGCGGGCCGCCCTCGATGCGCCGCGAAAAATCAATCCGGCGCACAGCCTCGAGGCCGCTCTCGTGAATCGGTTTGCCCTCCGCATCGCGAAACGTGAGCCCGACGTGCCATTTGCCGATGGCGGCGGTGGAGTAGCCTTGCTGCTTCAGCATCGCAGCCAGCGTGAGGCGACCTGCGGCGATCAACGACGGCCCGCCTGCGCCGGTGAAGACGGTGCCGCCTCTCGGCACGCGAAACGCCATCTGCCCCGTGAGCAAACTGTAGCGCGTCGGCGTGCAGACGGTGCAGGGGCTGTGCGCGTCGGTAAAGAGCATCCCTTCGCGCGCGAGCCGGTCGAGGTGCGGCGTCGCGACTTTCGACTGGTCGTTGTAGCAGCGCACGTCGCCATAGCCGAGGTCGTCAGCGAGGATAATGAGGATGTTTGGCTTTTTCCCGCCGCTGTCTCCGCTGCGCTCCGGCTCCGCCGCGCTGGCGGAGGAGAGTGTGAAGAGTGCCAGAAGTGCGACGATGAATTTCACGGCGACGGAGTCTGTTTCTCAGTGCGGAAAGCGGCGCCCGTCATCACGGATTGGCGATGACGAACGCGGGCCGGGAGAGCACGCCTTTGGAGAGAGCGCCGTAGTGGTCGGAACGCCAAAAGTTCTTGAGGTCCGCAGCGGTGATGAGTTGCAGGCCGGGCGTGGCGACGGCGGGGTTGCAAAGGATGTAGAGGTTCTCCTCCGCGATGTAGCCGCACACGCTCAGCGTGTGGCCCGCGCTGCCGCCGGGGTATTGCGGGCCGATGTATTTGAAGTCCACGACCACAGGCCGCCCCACATCGAGTTCGCTTTTCAAAAATGCGGTTGCCTTGTCAAAGCCCGCGTCGTCCGGCGTCCAGGTGACGAGCTTCCAACGCTGGCCGATTTTTGCCGAGGCATCGAGCAGGTGGCCCCAGTCGGTGCCGGTGCCGAGCGGCGACGGGCACAGCTTTTTGAAGTCCCACCCGCAGAGCTTTGCGCCTTGAAAACGCGCGAAGGTGGCGCACGCCGTCGAGCCGCAGTTGTTGTAGCCTTGGTGGATGTGCGGCATCTGCACGAAGGCAAACTTGCCCGGCTCGCCTTTGCGCTGCCGGTATTCGATGAGCTTCAAAAGATCGGCTCCCTGCTGCGCGGACGCGCTCGCGGAAGGCTGTGCGGGATGCCCGGTTACTCCGGTCGGCTGGAGCTTCGAGGCGCGTGTCCAGTTCGCTTTCGCCGCGTCAAGTTCACCGGCCTGGAACTGCATCTCGCCCAGCACCACCAGGCCCGACGGGTCGTTCAACTCCGCCGCGCGCTCCGCCAACCGCCGCGCCTGCGCCGCATCGGGCGCGACGCCTTCGCCGGAATAATACGCCATCGCCGCGCACGAAGCCGCGCGCCCGTGCCCGCGCTCCGCCGCCTTTTTCCACCAGTCGAGCGTCTTCGGGATGTCCTGCTCCGTGCCCTGCGCGCCAAAGTAGCATTGCCCGAGATTGAACGCCGCCTGAGCGGATTGCTCCGCCGCTGCTTTGAAATAGGCGATGGCCATGGCGGGATTGCGCTTCACCACCGCACCACGGAGATACGCGAAGCCGACGAAATCTATCGCCTCTGCATTGCCACTATCCGCTGCCCGATGCGCCCACTTCATGGCCTCGGCATCATCCTTGGCCACCCCCTTTCCATCTCGATAGCGAACCGCGAGATCGACCTGTGCTTTGACATCACCGCCAGCCGCCTGGGTGCGAAGTGTATCGATCATTGCCTGGTCGTCTGCCGACCAAGCGGCGGTGCTTATCACTAATGCGGCGAGCAAAGTAAAAGTGTGTCTATGCATGACGAGTCAGGAAAGGGCGATGGTTCGGCTACTAATTCTACTTCTTCAGCAACTCCACCATGGCTTTGCCCATGGCTTCGCCGACGTCCATATAGACTTCGGCCTTGCCGCCGTAGTGGGCGTTTCCGCTGCCGCCCTGGGCCATCGGATTTGTGTAGATGGTCGCGACGTTGCCTTTGAACTCGGGATACTTGCCGGTGCCGCCATGCACGGCGAGCTGGGCGTTTAGAATCTCGCCGCCGGGTCCTCCGCCGCCTTTTGCGGATTCTCCCATCGTCGCCAGCACAAACTTCGCATTGGGGGCGTTGAATTCCTTGCGCACCTGCTTGATGAAATGCACGAGGTTCTTCTCGTAGCGCGCGGCGTGACCGGGGTTGCCGGCGTCCTTCTCGCCCTGCCAATAAAAGAAGCCCGCGATTTCGTACTTCGTCGCACCGGGGTAGTGTTTGTCGAGTTCGGAGAGGACGGTCTTGGCGTAGCTAATGTCGTCGTCCCACTGCTTGCCTGCATACCACTCGATCGGTTTGCCCGCCTTGTCCACCCAGGGCGCGGGTTCGGTTTTGAGGCCCTTGGCCGGGTCCATTTCCCATGAATCGGGTTTGTCCTTGTAGCCGGCATAGACCATCTTCTTTTCCACGCCAGCTTTGTCCTTGATGACAAACTCATAGCGCTCGCTGACGGGCGGGAGGAGGTCCCAGCCGAGGCTGCGGTTGCCGATGCAGCTCTTCAAAATGAGCACTGGTGCCTCGACGGCAATGCCGAGGGGTTGCGCGATGCCAAACTCCGGCCCGATCGTCTTGCAGGTTTTGACCGTCATCCACTCATTGTTGAATCGCTGCATGCCGCCGCCGCGACCCGACATCACGCGGGCGTAGCGCACATCCTTGCGCTCGGCCCAGTTACCGGACGCATCCACCAGATAAGGATACTTTTTCTTTTCCTTCACCGCAAACTCCAGCGAGCCGTCCGGTCCGCCGACTTTGCCTAGGCCGACCATATTCGACTGTCCCATGAGGATGAAAACCTGAACGGGCTTGGTCATGTCGGCAGGCTTGCTGCCGGGTTGGTCGGCCGCTGAGATGGCGAGGGACGAGAGGGCGAGTGCAGTGAACGCGATGGCTGACCCACCTATCAGCAACTTGTTGTCCATGATTTTATAAGTGTGCTATGCAGTTGAAATCCCTCCTATTGGGGCTGGTTACCATTGGTATTCGAGAGTGAGAGTGGAGCGCCCTTTGGGCAGGGTTAGGGGAATCAATACCTCGCCGGGTTCGCCTTCGCGCACGATGCCTTTGTGGTCACTGGTGATGCGCAGTTCGAGCTTATCGATTCCGAAACTGTGGTCGGATCGCGCGGTGATTTTCTTGCCGGCTGCTGCGCGGAAATGGAAGGGCGTCTGCTCCGCGGAGGTGTCGAAACGGAACGTGCGCTTGAAGTAGGCCTTGCCGTTCTTGTCGCGCACATCCTCGAAGCAGTCCTCCACCGCGATGTCGCCATAGCGGTAAAGGAAAGTGGGCCGCCGCTTCGCATCCAAGTGATAGCCACGAAACTCGTAACCGTGATCCTGCGGGAAAGGATAGTTGGTCTTTCCCTTGTAGGGCCAGTGGTCGTCGAGTGATTTCAGGCGATGGAAAGGAATGCCCGGCGGAAAGGAAACCGGATCCGTCCCCCGAGGTTGAAAGGAACCCGAGTCCACGTTCGCGAAGTCGCCTTTCCAGAGCTCGCGCAGCGCCATTTCCCCGGAATCGAAAGCGAGGCTGATGCGCTCCGGATAACCCACGCCGATCCCGCGATACCCGGCAGGCCCACGACCCCGGCAGATCTCCGTCACATCACTCACGCGAAGCTCGTTCGACTGCCGTCCCAAGCCGACCGGTTTCTTTGCCCGGATGCCGTCCTCCAAATACGTCCACAGGGCTTCGATCTGTTGCGCGGTGTCGCCGCCGAGGATTGTCGGGCGGGTGGACTTACCGTCCGGCCAGTAGCTCGGCATGATCACCGTGGGGTGGAAACGCGATGGCTGCCGCATGTAGAGGCTGAACCAGTTCTTCTTGAGCCGCTCCGGCACGCGCGCGATGTCGAGCGCACTCACTTCACCGGATTTCTGGCCGTTGAATTCATGGCAGGCGACGCAGCTCAGTCCGGTGGTGCCGACCAGCTCGTAACCGGCATTCTTCGACTCCTGAATGTTGGCCACTTTGGGAAGGGTCACCGCTTCCAGTTCATCGACCTTGCCAAACAGTTCCACGAGGTGCCCGACATTCGCTTCGCCAAATTGCGGCATCGCGGCATCCAGATAATCGCGCTGACGTTTCCCGTGCAGCAGCACTTCAGCGATCCATTCGGGCTTCAGCTTGGCGCCGACATGGGAAAGCGGCGGAGGCAGGCGGCCTTGGTCCCCCAGCGCGGGTTGTGTTCCGGTGAAGAGCGCATTGCGCTCCGGTGCGATGCCGCCCAGCCCGGTGCGTTCGTGACAGGCGATGCAGTTGAATGTGACGAGCGTCTTGTGGATTTGCTGCCTGTCATCGAGCTGCGGCTTTTCCGCACGGGGCAACGCCTTGGCGATCCATCCGCGCTGCTCCGCATTTAGATCGAAGCGCGGCCAAGCGCCTGCGGCATCGCCAAGGCATCCACGGCTCGCATCGAGTTTTGCAAATGCGGTGCTGGCTTTGGAAGGAACCTTGAGGTCGTCATGGCAATTTGCGCAGCCGAGTTTGCCGAAATGCTCCCTTCCACGCGCGGCAAGTTCCGCATCCACCTTGAGCGGTTCAAAGACGGGAATCTTTTCGTTGGAGACCGACAGCATTGACGACGGGATCGGCCCGCGTGGGAACTGCGGACCTTGCATCTCGCAGGAGAACTTCGGTTCGCGCCCCGTGTGAAAATACGTGAGCTGAATCTTGCGCCAGCCCGCGTCGAGTTCCGCCGCGCCTTCCAGTTGCTTTGGCCCGCGCCGGTCGCTCGGCTCCTGCCGGATGATTTGCTTCCCGTCCACCAGCAGCGAACCGCCGTTCATTTTCAGGAAAAACGTGTAACGCCCCTTGTTGGCGATGTTCATCCAGCCGTCGTACTGGATTGCCGTGTGTTGCTGGGGCTTGCCCAGGCTCTCCAAATCAAAATCCTTCACGTGCCCGCCCCGTTCCGCGGTCACCTTGTCGCTCTCCAAGCCCTCCCACACCTGCCCGCGATACAGCGTGTAGGAAAGCGAACCCGGCACCCGCGTATCCTGAAGCAGATAATGGGCGATGCGCTCGATATCCTGCCCAGACAACCGCAGGTCGGGCATGCGTCCCGAGGGCCGGCTGGCGTGCGGCTGCCGCAGAAAATCCACCAGACTCTTGAAGCTGTATTTCTTCTCCAACGCACCCAGCGGGACCGAAGTCTTGGCGAGCAACTCTGCGCCTTTCTCATCCCGAGGCGAATGACACGCCGCGCATCCCCGGGAATGGAACAGTTGTTTCCCGTGCTGCGCTGCGACCGCATCGGGAGGCTGCAAAGCAAAGTCGCTCCTCTTCAACGATGACAAAAAGTGTGTAAGGGCCGCGGCCACCTGTCGCTTTTCCTCCGCGCCCAATTGCGTCAGAACGTCCGGCATCGTGGTCCCGGGTTTGGTCCCATGAGGGTCGCGGATGAACGTCTCAAGATAACCCGGATTCTCGCGGGAACCGACCTCGGAGAGACGTGGCGCTTTCTTGGATCGGCCCGCCAGTGACGCCTCGCTCAAGTGGCAGGCCGCACAATTCAACTCCTCAATCAGAACCAGCCCCTTCAACTCCGGATCGAGCTGGCTGGATGCCAGTCCGGGAACGATCACCTCCGCGAAAGCAACCGGCACGGTGCCGATGGCAATGGCGGCGACGAGGAGGATGACGGCAGCGGGAATTCTCACGGCGGATTCTATTCGACGGTGAGCACCGGCTCGCCGAGCACATCCATCTTCGGGGCGATGCCGAGGCCAGGCGCGGTGCTCGCAGCCAGGCGGCCGTTCACGCGTTGCGGCGCGCCATCGGCGGTGCTCACGGTGACGTAGCTGTTGAAGTCCGTCGTGGTGAACAGGAACTCCGTGGGCGTGCTCTGCGCGAGGTGCGCAATGGCGGCGGTCACGATGTCGCTGCCCCACGAATCCTCCAGGGTCATCCCGATGCCCATGCTCACGCAAAGGTCGCGCGCCTGCCGGATTTTCGTCAGCCCGCCGAGCTTGCTGATTTTCAGATTCACCACGTCCATCGCGAGGTCGGCCTTCGCGCGGAGCAGGATGCCGAGGTCGTCGATGTTTTCATCGAGCACGAACGGATGCGGAATCTGCCGGCGCACCGCGAGGCATTCCTCATACGTGAGGCACGGCTGCTCGATGTACACATCAACGTCGCGCACCGCCTTGGCCACGCGCACGGCCTCGTGCTGCACCCAGCCGGTGTTCGCGTCGGCCACGAGGCGATCGCCGGGCTGCAGCCTGGCGGCGACGGCGAAGATGCGCGCGATGTCCGTGTCCGGATCGCCGCCGACCTTGAGCTGAAAGCGGCGGTAGCCTTCGGCGCGATAGCCCGCGACCTTGGCGGCCATCTCGTCCGGCGATTCCTGCGAGATGGCGCGGTAGAGGGTCACGTCGTCGCCGTAACGGCCGCCGAGCAATTCGCACACGGGCATCCCGCACGACTGGCCGAGGATGTCCCAGCATGCGATGTCGAGGCCGCTTTTCACGTAGGGATGGCCCTTGAGCGCGGCGTCCATCCGGCGGTTCAGCTTCGTGAGTTCGCGCGGGTCCTCGCCGAGGAGGTGCGGGCCGAGTTCACGCAGCCCGGCGCGCACGCCGTCGGCATATGCGGGCAGATAGAATGGCCCGAGCGGACATACCTCGCCGTGGCCGGTGAGGCCTGCGTCCGTCTCCACGCGGACGATCGTGCTGTCGAACACGGTGACGGATTTTCCGCCCGACCATTTGTAAGTCGTCTCGTGCAGCGGAAGCTCGACGCGATAGGCTAGGATGCGGGTGATTTTCATGCGGAGGACACAGAGCTTGGACGGGCAGAATCTGGCAGAAACGCTATCCCCGCCGCCGCACCCCGTCTTGGCATGGAAACGCACGCCAGCATGAAACTCAGCACAACCACCTTTCCCATTGTGAGAGCGACTGCCGGTACCGGCAGTGCCATGCAGAGGTGCGGTTGGTTCACGGAGCGCTCAACACCGGCGGCAACTCTGAGGTCATTTGCAGTGTCAAAAGTTGATGACTGACCCCGATTGCGCCCTATTCCCCAGCCAAATGACCGTTCGTCGCGCAAAACCATCCGCCGCACCGACCGTGCCCAGCACCGTTCGCGAGAAGCTCCGCGCGCTTGCTGATGCGAAGCGTGCGGCGGGAGCGGCGCGTTTTTTCAAGACGGGCGGGGGCGAATACGGTGAAGGCGACAAGTTTCTCGGTGTCACGGTGCCGCAGGTGCGTTCGCTGGTCCGAGAGGGTGACGATTTGAGCGAGGCGGGCCTGCTTTCGTTGCTGCACTCAGAGTGGCACGAAGAGCGGTTGCTCGCGCTCTTGATTTTGGTGCGCCGTTTCCAAAGGGCGAAAGGCGACGAGCGGGAGCGGAAGCGTGTCGTGGATCTCTACCTGGACAATTCCCAGTGGGTGAACAATTGGGATCTCGTGGATTCCAGCGCACCCTACATCCTCGGTGAATGGTTGCTGCCGCGCGACCGCGCGATACTGCAGCAACTGGCGTCATCGGAAAGCCTGTGGGAACAGCGCATCGCGGTGCTGGCGACGTTTGCCTTCATCCGCGCGGGCGAATTTGCGGACACGCTGCGGCTATGCAAATCGCTTCTCGGTCATAACCACGACCTCATGCACAAGGCGTGCGGGTGGATGCTCCGCGAGGTAGGAAAAAGAGACCCCGCCCCGCTGCGAACGTTCCTCGATCAACACGCCGCGAGGATGCCGCGCACGATGCTACGCTACGCCATCGAGAAGCTCTCCGAGCAGGAACAGCGGCGCTACCTTTCCGTAAAACGCGAACGCCACTGAAACGAGACCCCCGGCAACATCAGCCATTGCAGCGACGGATTCGCCATCGCCAATGCTGGCAGGAACTTGCTTCCGTTCCCGTTTGATCTTGGAGTCCACCTGACTGAAATCCCGCCGAAAGCCGCCGGTGTTCAGCATCCCGCTGCATGCACGGAGCGCGCACGGACAGCACGATCCAGATGGCGAGTGAAATCATACAGCAGAATGCTCTGTGAGCTTGACGATGGGCCGGTTGACTCAATTTCACCGGAAGCCTACCCATTCCCACAACCCCGTCTTGGCAGCGAAACGCACGCTCGCATGAAAACCAGCACAACCTCCGCTCTTCGCGCAGCCGCATCCCGTGCGTCCGCCGGGGTGGACATGGCGTTGCTGGAACAGCTCTTCGACCACACGCCGGACATCGCCTTCTTCATCAAGGACGCCGCTGGCCGCTACATCACGGTGAACCACTCGCTCCTCGAACGTCACGGCCTACGGGACAAATCGCAGATGCTCGGACGCCGCCCGTGCGACGTGTGCCCGGGCGATTTCGGACGCATCCCTTCCGAGCAGGATGCCTATGTGCTGCGCACCGGCCGCCCCATCATCGAGCGGCTCGAACTCCAGTGGTATTCGCCGCACAAGCCCGTCTGGTGCCTCACCACCAAGCTGCCGATACGTGACATCGCCGGCAGCGTGACCGGCATCATCGGCATCTCGAAGGACGTGCGCTCACCCGTCGCGCCGCAGGACATTCCCGCCGGCGTCGCAGCGGCACTCGCGCGGCTGGAGACCGGCTACTCGGAGCCGCTCACGCCCGCAATGCTGGCACAAATCGCAGAACTCCCGGCGGCGAGATTCGCCCGCGTCGTCCGACGCATCTTCGGCATCACACCCATGCAGCTCATTGCCAAGACGCGCATCGCCGCCGCGTCGCGCTTCCTGCGCGAGACCGATCGCCCGGTCGCCTGGATTGCCCTGGCATGCGGCTTCTACGACCACAGCGCCTTCACCCGCGCATTCCGCTCCGCCATGAGCGCGACGCCCTCGGAATTCCGCGCGAGCAGCCTGGGCTGATGCAACTTCTTTCCAGCACATTGGGATCCTAAGCTTAGAATTCCACGTGGACAAGTTGTCG
>JADMIO011434982.1_pt1 | contig 38669 bp, 39 predicted proteins | sample 8958161 | NCBI WGS metagenome assembly JADMIO01 (sample SAMN16585339, study PRJNA669376) | soil metagenome | isolation source: Crop rotation soil | place: USA: Cullars Rotation, Alabama | collected 2011 | reverse complement strand
GCCGCGACTTCAAGTCACGTGAATTCCAAGCTTCGGATCCCACTGTGCTGGAAAGGGCAGCATGAACGCCAGGGCCGGCACTTCCAGCATGGCGCCCACCAGCACCTGGGTGGGCCGCACCAGGTTCAGCAGCCGGGCCCGTTCCAACTCGCGGTCGATCAGGGCGCGGCCGCGATTGAATTCGTCCACATCCGAGACCATCGGCAGCAAGATGCGCAAGGTGCGTCCGGCGCTGGCATTCAACAGCGCGCGCACCTGGTAACGCAGCAGCGCCGGACGGTCCAAGGCGATGCGGATGGCGCGCCAGCCCAAAGCGGGATTCTCTTCCCGCTCCCAGCGCGCATAGGGCAAAACCTTGTCGCCGCCCAGATCCAAGGTACGAAACACCACCGGCTTGTCGCCGGCAGCGTCGAGGATTTTCTTGTAGAAGGCCGACTGGTCGGCAAGCCGCGGCATGGTCTCGCCGATCATGAATTGCAATTCGGTGCGGAACAGGCCGATGCCGTCGGCGCCGGATTGCGCCAGTTGCGGCATGTCGAATTCCAGTCCGGCATTCATCATCAGCCGGATGGCGACGCCGTCGCGGGTGACGGCGGGCAGATCGCGCACCGCGGCAAAGCGGGCCTGGGCCTGGGCGCGCAGTTCGCGCTTGTTCTCGAAGGCCTTGATGATCTCGCTGGCGGGCCGCAAATGGACCTCGCCCGTCTCTCCATCCACCGCGATGGTGTCGCCACCGCGGGCATTGTCGGCGATTCCTTCCAGCGAAGCGACCAGCGGCAGGCCCATGGAGCGGGCCACGATGGCGACATGGCTGGTGGTGGCCGCCTCTTCCAGCACCAGGCCCACCAGTTTTTCGCGGCCATAGTCCAACAGCTCGGCCGGGCCCATGCCGCGCGCGATCAGCACCGCATTTTGCGGCAAGTGGCGCTGGGCCACATCTTCTCCCGTGAGATGGCGCAGCAACCGCCGCGCCAGGTCGTCGAAATCATGCGCCCGTTCGCGCAGGATGGGATCGCCCAGGCGTTGCACCCGCAACCGTGTCTCGTCCTGCACGCGCTCCACCGCGGCTTCGGCGGTAAGACCGGTCCGCACCGCATCGCGCATGCGCTGTCGCCAGCCCTGATCATAGGCGAACAGCCGATAGGCTTCGATCACCTCGCGCCCCTCGCCTGTCAGGTCGAGCTCGCTGGAGGACAGCATCTCGTCGACGGACTCACGCAAGGAGCCGATGGCCTCCTCAAGTCGCTTGAGCTCAGCCACCGGATTGTCGGCGATCATCCGCTCGACGCGCACGCGCGGTTCGTGCAGCACCACCCGTCCAACCGCCACGCCTTCGGACAAAGGATCACCGGCGAACCGGCGGGGCCGGTCGATGCGCAATTCCGGCTCGTCCAACTCCGCGACATTGAAGAAACCGCCCTGGGCCACGACCTCGGCCAGTACCATGGCGACGGTCTGCAGCGCTTCGACCTCTTCCTCGGCATAGATGCGCTCGGCCTTGTTCTGCACTGTCAGCACGCCGAAAACCTGGCCGCCGCGCACAATCGGCACGCCCAGAAAGGACTTGTAGGGATCTTCGCCGGTTTCCGGCCGGTAGGAGAAATGCGGATCGGCGGGCGCATCCGACAGGTTCACCGCCTCGGCCGTTTCGCTGATCAGGCCGACCAGGCCTTCGCCTTCTTTCAGGCGCGTATTGTGGACCGCCGCGCGGTTGAGGCCCTCGGTGGCGAACAGCTCCAAAACCTTGCCGGCCCGGCGCAGATAGATGGAGCAGACTTCCGCCACCATGTTGGAGGCGATGACGGCGACCAGCTTGTCCAGCCGCATCTGGGCGGATGTCTGTTCCGCCATGATCTCGCGCAGGCGGCGCAACAATAGACGTGGACCACCGCCGGCGGACATTAGAACGACTCTCCTCCCCACTTGTCATGGCCCGCCGGAGTGCGGGCCATCCAGTCGGGCACAAAGCAAGATAGCGAAGAAAGGAACGCAGCCAAAACGGCAAAATTGGCCCAAACGCCGTCTGGATCGCCCGCATTTGCGGGCCATGACACTGGCGCTATATCAGGCCGCATCCAACTCATAGGCGGAATGCAGCGCCCGGACGGCCAGCTCCACATATTCCTCGCCGATCAGCACACTGACCTTGATCTCGGAGGTGGAGATCACCTGAATGTTGATGCCCTTTTCCGACAGGGTGCGGAACATCAGCTGCGCCACGCCGGGATGGGCGCGCATGCCGATGCCGATGATCGAGACCTTGGCGACATCCGAGGTGTGGGTTACGTCGCGATAGCCGATATCCTTGGCATGGGTTTCGATCGCCGCCAGCGCCCGCTTCAACTCGCCCCTGGTGCAGGTGAAGGTCAGGTCGGTGGTCTTGCCGTCTTCCGAGACGTTCTGGACGATCATGTCGACATTGACGCCGGCATCGGCCAGCGGCCCGAAAATGGCGGACGCCACGCCCGGCTTGTCAGGCACCTTGTGCAAGGTGATCTTGGCTTCGTCGCGGCTATAGGCGATGCCGGTGACCGGTTTCTTTTCCACGATGTCTTCCTCGTCGCAAAGCAGGGTCCCGCCCACATCGGGCGTGAATGTCGAAAGCACCCGGGTCGGCACCTGGTGCAGCATGGCGATTTCCACTGAGCGCGTCTGCAGCACCTTGGCGCCCAGGGACGCCATTTCCAGCATCTCTTCATAGGCGATCTTGTCCAGCCGCCGCGCCTTGGGAACGATGCGGGGATCGGTGGTGTAGACCCCATCCACGTCGGTATAGATGTCGCAACGCGACGCGCCGATGCCGGCCGCAACCGCCACAGCGGAGGTATCCGAGCCTCCACGGCCCAGGGTGGAGATGCGCGTTCCCGGCGCCACGCCCTGAAAGCCTGCCACCACGGCCACCTCGCCGCCCTCGATGGACTTTTTCATGTCCAGCGCCGGCACGCCTTCGATGCGCGCCGCGCCATGAACGGCGGACGTGTTGATCGGCACCTGCCAGCCCAGCCATGAGCGCGCCTTCACGCCCATGGCGTTCAAGGCGATGGCCAGCAAGCCGCAGGTGACTTGCTCTCCGGCCGCCACCACCACGTCATATTCGCGCTGATCCGGGACATGGGCGATGCTCTCGGCCTTCGCGGCATCGTTGGTCCAGGCCACCAGCTTGTTGGTCTCGCCGGCCATGGCGGAGACCACCACCGCCACCTTGTTGCCGCGCTCGACTTCCCGCTTCACCAGGCTGGCGACATGGCGGATGCGCTCGATATCGGCCACCGAGGTGCCGCCGAATTTCATCGCAATGGTCGCCATCTGAATCCCAACCCCTGGCGGGTTTGCCCTAATTTTTGCGCACGGCTATGTAGACGGGGACTGGTTCCCGCTCAACCCTCGAAACGACATGACAGAATCCGCCTCCATCGACCCCGCTGAAGTGGCCAAGTTCTCGGCCCTGGCGGCGGAATGGTGGGATCCGGCCGGCAAATTCGCCCCCCTGCACAAATTCAACCCCGTCAGGCTGGGCTTTATCCGGGGGGAAGCCGCGGCCCATTTCGGCAGGGATCCCCGCTCCCTGAGGCCCTTTGAGGGCCTGTCCCTGCTGGATATCGGCTGCGGCGGGGGCCTGCTATCCGAGCCCATGGCCCGGCTGGGCTTTGCCGTGACTGGGGCCGATGCCTCAGACCGGAACATCGGCACCGCCAGCGCCCATGCCGCCCAGTCGGGACTGACGATCGACTATCGCGCCACCAGCGCCGAGGCCCTGGCGGCGGGTGGCCAAAGCTTCGATGTGGTCCTGAACATGGAGGTGATCGAGCATGTCGCGGACGTGTCCGCCTATCTCGCCGCCTGCGCTGCGCTGGTGAAGCCGGGCGGCCTGACTTTTGTCGCCACCCTGAACAAGACCCTCAAAAGCCTGGCCCTGGCCAAGATCGGTGCGGAATATGTGCTGAACTGGCTGCCGCGCGGCACCCATGATTGGAACCGCTTCATCCCGCCCGCCGAGCTTAAGAATTCACTGGAAGAAACCGGTCTAACCATCTTGAAAATCCAGGGCGTTTCCTTTGATCCGCTCAATTGGAATTGGAAACTCAGTTCGGATGTTGATGTGAATTACATGGTGGTGGCGAAACGGTAATCTCGCCTGCTCGCTTTGGCTCGCGGCGTTCGCTCCCTCTCGCACGTCCACTGGACATGCTCGCGCGCAAGGGCGCGCCGGTCGCTCAAGGGATGACACGCCGCTTTGGCGGCGTGTCAGTTCGCGCCTTCGACGTCCGGCGGCAGCGCGGCGACGTCCACGCCTTCCTCGATCAATTCCTGGGCTTCCTTGTGGGTCGCCTCGCCATAGATGTGACGGTCCGGCGTTTCGCCATAGTGAATCTTGCGCGCTTCCTCCGCAAAATTCGTACCCACATATTCGGCATGTTCCTGGATGTATTTGCGCAAGCCGGTCGCGAACTGGCGCATCTGCCTGGCGTCGCCCGGCTTGGAACGCACGGATTTCTTGGTGCCGCTCACCGTGGGCGCCATCACAGCTTTTTCGATGCGAACGGAATTGCAGGACGGACAACTCAACTGGCCACGCTCAGACTGCTCGTCAAAAGCAGAACTGCTCCGAAACCAACCGTCGAATTCGTGCCCCCTATGGCAACGAAGCGTATAAGCGATCACCACCGCGCTCCTGCCAGCCCGCCCCCAGGCTGGATATGAACCCGTCGACAATGGTACGGCGAACCTCGATTCGCAAGGTCTCGGCGCCATCGCGGTTAACGACAGCTTCTATGGCCCGCTGAAGACTCGATCGTGCTGCAAGTTGGGAACTTTCTCTCGCGCCTGCCGCGAAAGATCGGGATCGATATCGGCGAGTATCACGCAAGGATCGGTGCCGGCTTCCGCCAACACTTCGCCCCAGGGCGACACGATCAAACTGTGTCCATAGGTCTTGCGTCCATTGGCATGCGTGCCGCCTTGTGCCGGCGCAACGACAAAGGCACCGTTTTCGATGGCGCGGGCGCGCAGCAGGACATGCCAGTGCGCCGTTCCCGTCGGCACGGTGAATGCGGATGGCACGGTGAAAAGGAAGGCGCCGTTCTGTGCCAGCTTGCGATAGAGGTGGGGAAAACGCACGTCGTAACAGACGGTGAGGCCGATCTTGCCCAAGTCGGTATCGGCCACAATTGCCTCGTCGCCGCCCGCCACGGTGTTGGACTCGCGATAAGCTTCGCCCGCCGCAACCTCGACATCGAAGAGATGGATTTTGCTGTAGCGGGCCGCGATGCTGCCATCGGGGGCAAACAGGAAAGAGCGGTTCGCGGTCTTGGGGTCGTTGACCTTGATCGCCAGCGAGCCGATCAACAGCCAGATATTCAGTTCCTTGGCGAGGCTTGCGAAGACCGGCAGTGCGGGATCGCGCGCTTCTTCGAAGGAATTGGCCAGCTTGGCGCCGCCGTCACGCGCCATCAATGTGGTATTTTCCGGCGTTGCGACAAAGGATGCGCCCCGGGCGGCTGCTTCGCGCACCAGCTTGACGGTCTCGCGGATATTCTCCGCCACATCATCGCTGGAACGCAGTTGAACGCAGGCCGCCCGAAACACCATGTCCTATGCCGTCAAAACCTACTTGATACGGTCCTGAATCTTGGCCAGACCGGCGCGAACACAGACTTCGTCCTTGTCGCCGCCGGGGGCACCCGACACGGCAAAGAAGCCGATGGTCTGACCGTTGGCCATGATCGGAACCGCGCCCTGGCGGGCGGTTTCGATCAGCGGATTGGCCTTGATCTCGGCTGCCAGCGCGGTATCGGTCTTGGCTTTCTCGGCCACTTCACCGCTGGTCATTTTGTATTTCAGCACGGCCTGGATCTTGGTCATGGCAATGCGCTGCGTCACGGCGGCGGCGCCATCATTGGAAATCACCACAATGGGAACAGCAGCGCTGTCGGCGATCATGGCGGTGGTCTTGTAGGTATTGCCCAGGCAGACGCGATTGGCTTCGACCGCGCCTTCAATGGCCAGCGCTGTGGAAATGCCGGGCGCGCGGGGCGGACGATTGCTCAGTTCAGCGGCGGTCGGCGCCGGTGCGATGGTGGGCGCCGGATTGGCGGGTTGCGCCTGGACGACCGGCATGGCGAGCAGCAAGGCGGCGGAGGCGAGCAAAAGCTTCTTCATTGTGTTCCCTTCCCTGTGTGGCGGTTAATTGGCCGCAATCATCGGGGGGGCCAGGAACTTTGTCCAGCCGGGAAACCGTCAAAGCTAGGCCAAAAGCGGGTCCAGTTTGCCTTCCCGCTCCAGCGCATAAAGTTCGTCGCAGCCGCCGACATGGGTGTCGCCGATAAAGATTTGCGGCACCGACCGGGCGCCGCCGGTCTTGGCTTCCATCTCATGGCGCGCTCCCAGGTCCATCAGCACGTCAACTTCCTCGACCTCCACCCCTTTCCGTTTCAGCAGGGACTTGGCCCGCACGCAGTAGGGACAGATCGGGGTGGTGTACATACGGACGGGTTTCATGACAGCCAAAGACTCAAGCAACCTGCCCTATATAAGCACGTCCCGGGCTTTCACAACGCGAGCCAAAACAAGCACATGCACCTGTGCGGCGCCGGCCCGCTTCAAGGCGCGGGCGCAGGCCTGCACCGTGGCGCCGGTGGTCAGGACGTCGTCCAACAGCAACACCCGCTTGCCTTTGACCTTGCCGCGATCGGGAACCTGGAAGGCCCGGAGTACATTGCGGCGCCTGGCCTTGGCGCTCGCCATCGCGCCTTGGCTGGGCGTGGCACGGCCACGGATCAGGAGGAACGGTTCGTAGGGGCGCTTCCACTCATCCGCCAGCCGGCGCGCCAGTTCCGCGGCCTGATTGTAGCGCCGCTGCCAGAGACGAAAGGTATGCAACGGCACCGGCACGATCAGGTCGCAATCCTCCAACAGGCTGCGGCCGGTGCGGCTCAGCCAGCGCGAAAAACCGGGCACCAGGTCCAGCCGGTCGGCATGTTTCAACGCCAGGATGGCGCCTCGGCTGTTCTGGTCGTAAGCCAGGATGGCGCGCGCCTTGTCGAAAGATGGAGGCTGGGCAAGACAGCCGGCGCAAAGCGTGTCGCCTTCCAAAGCCACGGCAAATGGCAGCCCGCAACAGGCGCAACCTGGCCCATCCAGGAAGGTGAGCCCGCTCCAGCAGGTGGCGCAAAAGCCCGTGTCTTGCACAGGCCCGCGGCACCCGACGCATAGCGGCGGAAACAAAAAGTCCAGCACCGCTCTGGCGACATTTTTTTCCATATTCACTAGTCTAGAGCGGATGAGCCAACCTCTCTTCGATTATCGCGCGCAACAACATGCACGCATTCGTGCCATGGCGCTCGATGGCGATCGCTTCCTGGAAAGGTCCGCCGCCGAAGGCCTGGCGGACCGTTTGGCGGCCGTCACCCGCAAATTCGAAAAGGCCCTGTGGATCGGCGACGACGTGGCGGCCGAAATCCGGCCCTTTGCACAGACCTGGCATTGTGCCGACTTCAATGCCGAGGAGATGCTGGCAGCGAAGGAAGGCCCATTCGATCTCGCGGTCAGCCTGTTCTCGCTGCAATGGATCAACGACCTGCCCGGGGCGCTGATCCAGATCCGGTCCTGCCTGAAACCTGACGGTTTGTTCCTGGCGGCGCTCCTAGGCGGCAGCACCCTGCTGGAGCTGAGACAGGCCTTTGCCCAGGGCGAAATCGCCACCCGTGGCGGCGTCAGCCCAAGGGTCGCGCCTTTCGCCGATGTGCGCGATTTGGGATCGCTGCTGCAGCGTGGCGGCTTCGCGTTGCCGGTCAGCGACCTGGAGCGCCTGAATGTCCGCTACAGCGATTTATATGCCCTGGCGCGCGACCTGCGGGCCCATGGCCTCACCAATGTCCTGCGCGAGCGCAGCCGGCGCTTCCTGCGCCGCGACACGCTGGCGGCGCTGCTGGCGCATTATGCCAGTCATCACGCCGAAGGAGGGAAATTACAGGCCCGGTTCGAGACGTTGTACATGACCGGCTGGGCGCCGCATGAGAGCCAGCAGAAGCCGCTCAAGCCGGGCAGCGCCAAGGGCCGGCTGGCCGAGGCGCTGGGCACCAGCGAGCATCGCCTTAAGGAAGACTAGGGCGTGGTCGCCGCCATGGAAGAGGCGATCCTGCCGTAAAGCGTGGTCGACAGTGTGGTGCCGACACTGGTGATGGCGGTGATGATCACCAGCGCGATCAGGGCGGCGATCAGGCCATATTCGATAGCGGTGGCGCCGCTGGTATCGCGAGCGAAGTTTTTCATAAGAGATCTCGCAGCAAGGGAATGAGCGGCAAATCGGCCGCGGGCATGGGATAGCTTTTCATGTCGTTGGGCCTGACCCATTTCAGGGCCGCATGATGCCTGGGTTCCGCTGTACCTTCCCACCGGCGGCAAACATAAAGCGGCATCAAAAGGTGAAACGCGCCATAGGTATGCGAAGCAAAGGTGAACGGCGCGAGACAAGCTTCCTTCACCGCGATGCCGAGCTCCTCGCGCAGCTCGCGGATCAGCGCATCCTCGGGACGTTCGTCCGCCTCGATCTTGCCGCCTGGAAATTCCCATAACCCCGCCATGCTCCTACCTTCGGGACGTTGTGCTATGAGTACACGTCCATCAGAATCCACCAGTGCCGCCGCTACGACAAGCACTAAGGGTTGCATCGGGCTCATTTTGTCGTCACGGACCTAAAGTGGAGTTAAACTCACTCCTTAGCATGGAGTAAAATTGTCGTGAATTGACCCGTTCCGGGACAGTTTGGAAAACCGGAGAGCCATATGACGACGTTTGGTACTGCAAAATGGCAAGGCGGGCTTAAGGACGGCAAGGGAGCGATCTCCACCAAAAGCGGCGCTTTGGCCGACTATCCCTACGGATTCTCCAGCCGCTTCGAGGGCAAGCCCGGCACCAATCCTGAAGAGCTGATCGGCGGCGCCCATGCCGGCTGCTTCACCATGGCGCTGTCGCTGATCCTGGAACAGGCCGGCTTCAAGGCCGAGGAAATGAACACCAAGGCCGAGATCACCTTGGCCAAACAGGGCGACGGCTTTGCCATCACCAAGTCGCATTTGACTCTGAGGGCAAAAATTCCCGGCATCGATGATGCGAAATTCAAGGAGCTGGCGGGAATGGCGGAGAAAGGTTGTCCGGTATCGAAAGTACTGAACTGCGAGATCAATTTGGATGCGGCGCTAATCTAGGGTCTGGAATATTTTTTGATTCAATCATGGCCCGCAGTCGCGGGCCATGACAGTTGTTAGGTGTAGCGCCATTACGAGCGGTAACTGCCGTTTATATCGATATATCCATGGGTGAGGTCGCAGGTCCAAACCCGCGCCTTGCCCTGGCCCAGTCCGATATCCACCGTGATCTGCACCTCGCGCCCCATCACCGCCTTTGTGGCAGTGGCCTCATCGTATTTGGCGGCGCGCATGCCCTTCTCGGCCACCAAATGTCCGCCAAAGGAAATCGCCAGCCTGTCGCGGTCGGCGGCCTCGCCGCTCTTGCCCACCGCCATCACCACCCGGCCCCAATTGGCGTCATTGCCGGCAATGGCGGTTTTGACCAGCGGCGAATTGGCGATGGACAGCGCGATGCGTTTCGCCGCCTTGTCGCTTTCGGCGCCGGCGACATCGATGCGGATCAGTTTTTGCGCCCCCTCCCCGTCCCTGACCACTTGCAGGGCCAGGTCCAGCAGCAGGCCATCCAGGGCGCGGCGGAAGCCGGCGAGCCTCTTGTCCGACGCCTTGGCGATCGCGGCATGCTTGCCGCCCTTGCCGGTGGCGAACAGCAGCAGCGTGTCGCTGGTGGAAGTATCGGAATCCACCGTGATGGAATTGAAGCTGGGGCCCGTGCCGGCGACCAGGCATTCCTGCAGCACCGATGCCGGCAGGTTGGCGTCGGTGAAAACAAAGCTCAACATGGTCGCCATGTCGGGCGCGATCATGCCTGAGCCCTTGGCGATGCCGTTGATGGTGACCTTGACCCCGTCGATCATGGCGGTGGCGGTGGCCGCCTTGGGGAAGGTGTCGGTGGTCATGATGGCATCGGCGGCGGGGCGCCAGTTGCCGGGTGCGCCCTCGGCCGCCAACTTGGCCAGCACTTTGGTGATTCTGTCGGCCGGGAGCGGTTCCCCGATGACGCCCGTGGAGGCCAGGAAGACCTCCTGGGCGCGGCATCCCGTCACGGCGGCGGCGGCGCCCGCAATTTCCCGCACTCCGTCCTGTCCGGCCTTGCCGGTGAAGGCATTGGCGTTGCCGCTATTCACGACCAGGACCCGGGCTTCGCCGCTCCTGAGCTTGTCCCGGCACCACAGGACCGGCGCCGATGATGTTTTGGAGGTGGTCAGGACCCCGGCGACCTGGGTCCCGGGCGCCAGCAGGGCCATCAGCACGTCGGTACGGTCCTTGTAGCGGACGCCGGCAGCGGCGGTCGCCAGCCGGACCCCGGCCAGGGGCGGCAGCTTGGGGAAACTCTTGGGAGCCAGGGGAGAGACGGCATGAGCCTTCTTCGGACTGGATTTGGTTGTTTTGGCCATGGTTTCCCCGGATTTGGCCCCGGATAGTCTTAAAAATCCCCGGTTTGACAAGAGACTAGCGCGTTCTTATGTCTCCCGCGCGGCCGCCATGCGGAATTGGTGGCTCTTCACCCCTCCAAACGGGCCGGATGTAGAGGATTTTATGCTGGGTTCGCTCGCCAAGTCGCTTTTCGGCTCGGCCAATGACCGCAAGGTCAAACCGCTTTGGGGCGCCGTCGCCAAGATCAATGCCCTGGAGCCCCGCTTCCAGGCCATGTCGGATGCCGAACTGGCGGCGATGACGCCGGCCTTCCGCGAGCGGTTGGAAAAGGGCGAGAGTTTGGACGACCTGCTGCCGGAAGCCTTTGCGGTCGTGCGCGAGGCGGCCAAGCGCACCCTGGGCCAGCGCCATTTCGATGTGCAGTTGGTGGGCGGCATGGTGCTGCACAAGGGCAATATTTCGGAAATGAAAACCGGCGAAGGCAAAACGCTGGTCGCCACCCTGCCCGTCTATCTCAATGCCCTGGCCGGCGACGGCGTGCATGTCGTCACGGTGAACGACTATCTGGCCAAACGCGACAGCGAATGGATGGGCCAGATCTACCGCTTCCTGGGGATGAGCGTGGGTGTCATCGTCCATGGCCTGGACGATGCCGAGCGCAAGGCGGCCTATGGCGCCGACATCACCTACGGCACGAACAACGAATACGGCTTCGATTACCTGCGCGACAATATGAAATACTCGCTGGATACCATGGTCCAGCGCGGCCACACCTTTGCCATTGTGGACGAAGTCGACTCCATCCTGATCGACGAGGCGCGCACGCCACTGATCATTTCCGGCCCCACCGAGGACCAAAGCGAAACGTATCGCGCGGTGGATGCGGTGATGAGTTCGCTGGTCAAGGAGGATTACGACCTGGACGAAAAAACCCGCCAGGCCTCGCTAACCGAACTTGGTAACGAACATATGGCCCAGCTGCTCAAGGCGGCGGGCCTCTTGCCCCATGGCGATCTCTACGACACGGAAAACATCACCATCGTCCATCATGTGAACCAGGCGCTGAAAGCGCACCTGCTGTTCCAGCGGGACAAGGATTACATCGTCAAGAACGGCCAGGTGGTGATCATCGACGAATTCACCGGCCGCATGATGGAAGGCCGCCGCTATTCCGAAGGCCTGCACCAGGCGCTGGAAGCCAAGGAGAATGTCCAGGTCCAGCCGGAAAACGTCACCCTGGCCTCGATCACTTTCCAGAACTACTTCCGCCTGTACGGCAAGCTGGCCGGGATGACCGGCACCGCGATGACCGAAGCCGCGGAATTCATGGACATCTACAAGCTGGATGTCCTGGAAATCCCCACCAATGTCCCGGTGGCGCGCAAGGACCAGGATGACGAGGTCTATCGCACCGCCGACGAAAAGAACGAAGCCATCATCAAGCTGATCATGGAGTGCCGCGGCAAGGGCCAACCGGTGCTGGTCGGCACCACCTCGATCGAGAAGTCGGAGCAGCTTTCCGACATCCTCAAAAGACGCGGCATCCAGCACAATGTGCTGAACGCCCGCTATCACGAGCAGGAAGCCTATATCGTGGCCCAAGCCGGTGTGCCCGGCGCGGTGACCATCGCCACCAACATGGCGGGCCGCGGCACCGACATCCAGCTGGGCGGCAATGCCGACATGCGCGTCCGCTCGGAACTGGCCACCATCGCCGACGAAGCCGAGCGCGTCACCAAGACCGACCAGATCCGCGCCGAAGTCGCCACCAACAAGCAGACGGCGCTCAATGCCGGCGGCCTCTACATGATCGGCACCGAGCGGCATGAAAGCCGCCGCATCGACAACCAGCTGCGCGGCCGCTCGGGCCGCCAGGGCGATCCCGGCGCCTCCAAATTCTTCCTGTCGCTGCAGGACGATCTGATGCGCATCTTCGGCTCGGAACGCATGGATTCGATCCTCACCAAGCTGGGGCTTGAGCCGGGCGAGGCCATCACCCATCCCTGGGTGAACAAGGCCCTGGAAAAGGCGCAGCAAAAGGTCGAGGCGCGCAATTTCGAGATCCGCAAGAACATCCTGAAATATGACGACGTGCTGAACGACCAGCGCCGGGTGATCTTCGAGCAGCGCCGCGAAATCATGTCCTCGGACGATGTCTCCGACCAGATCGCCGATTTCCGCGAGGAAGTGGTGGAGTCGCTGGTCTCCCGCCACATTCCGGAAAAGGCCTATGCCGAGCAGTGGGACGCCACCGGGCTGCATAATGAAGTGCAGAACATCTTCGGCATCGATCTTCCGATCATCGACTGGACCAAGGAAGAAGGCATCGCCGACGAAGAGGTGCGCGAGCGCATCCTCAAGGCGGTGGAAGCCCGCGCCGCCGCCCGCACCGCCGAATATGGCGTGGACGTCATGCGCTATGTGGAAAAGGCGATCCTGCTGCAGACCCTGGACCATCATTGGCGCGAGCACATCGTCGACCTGGACCATCTGCGCCAGTATGTCGGCCTGCGGGGCTATGGCCAGCGCGACCCGCTGAACGAATATAAGGGCGACGCCTTCGAACTGTTCCAAACCCTGTTGAGCAAGCTGAGGACCGAAGTGGTGCGCCAGCTGATGCAGGTCCAGATCCAGACAGGGCCGCAGCCGCCTTTGGAACAGACCCCGCTTCCCGAAATGCAGGCCTCCCACATCAATCCGCTCACCGGCGAGAATGAGGTGGAGCAGACCGGCCTGTGGCAGGACGTGCCGGCGGTCGACCCCAACAATCCCAAGACCTGGGACCGGGTCCAGCGCAATGCGCCATGTCCGTGCGGGTCCGGCCGCAAGTACAAGCACTGCCACGGGGCACTGGTCTAGCCGTCGAGCCTGCCTTCTTGCGCCGGACGCGGTTTTCGCGCGTTACTGCGAAGAGAGGGTGAGTCCGTGCTTACAGAACATCAATCCGGCGGCAAATTGGTGTGGGTCGACTTGTTCAACCCCACCAATGAGGAAATCGGCAAGGCCTGCACCGTCTATCAGCTCGACATCCCCCCACGCGAGCAGTTGGAGGAAATCGAATTCTCCAGCCGGCTGCAATATGAGGACGAGGTCTTCACCATCTCGGTGCCAGTGACGCCGCATGATAAAGACAGCGACGTCGACCTCACCACCCCGCTGGGCTTCGTCCTGACCAAAAATCTCCTGGTGACGGTGCGTTTCGCCCAGCTTCACACCTTCGAGGCCATCACCCAGCGGGTGAACCGGCGTTCGCGCAGCGCACCCGACATTTTCATGGTCATTGTCGAAGCCCTGGTCGATTACAATGCCGACCGGCTGGAGGAGCTGCGCACCGAAGCGCTCGGCATCTCCCAGCGCATCTTTCACAACAAGATGCAGGACTGGCAGCGCAACAAGGTGGCGCGGGTCAACCGCATGCTGCGCGAGACCTTGGTGGAATTGGGCGACATGGGCGAAAGGCTGTCCCATATCCGCGACACGCTGCTGGTGCTGCAACGGGCCATCCCCTTCATCACCGAACACGGCGATGGCTGGCTCGAAAGCCTGGTCAAGACCCGGTTGAAGACCGCCACCGCCGATGTCCAGTCGCTCAACGAATATGTGGTGCATCTCACCGACAAGCTGCAATTCCTGCTGGATGCGGATCTTGGCTTCATCTCCACCGAGCAGAATGACCTGTTCAAGGTGCTCACCATCGCTTCGGTGGTGGGCATTCCGCCGGTGCTGGTCGCCGGCATCTACGGGATGAATTTCCACAACATGCCGGAATTGAGCTGGCCCGACGGGTATCCGTTCGGACTGGCCCTGATCGTGATCAGCGGCGTGCTGCCTCTTCTGTGGTTTAAATGGAAAGGCTGGTGGGAGTGATCCTGCTGGCAGTTGCGCAGTCGTCCTGGCGCGTGCCCGCTAAAGTCGCTGTCGCGCGCGGGCACTTGCCGTCCGCTTCGCGAACCCTGCCGCGCGGGCGCGCTACGCTGGCGCTAGCGCCCGCTTGGCGTCCATGCTTCGCATGGACGGTTTAAATGGAAAGGCTGGTGGGAGTGATCGGTCGCGTGTAGGAGCAGCCCCAACCCACACTCGGTCCAAGTGGCTGATGCGCTGGCATTTTCTAGGGCGAATTTATCAATTGCGTGACGCCAGTTCCCTACAAATTCGCGCCTTTCATTCCCCTTCGCATGTTGCGGAATTCCGGCCTTGGGTTAATCTTCCCGCGGCTGCGGGCCTATTCCGCTGCAGGGCTTATTCCATCCGGACCGGATGTTGATTTCCAGCCGCGATGGTTCAAATCAAGGGGGATTATCATGGGTTTGGGCAAGTACCTTGCCACGGCGGCGGCACTCTCTTTGGCCTGCGCGCCTCTAACATTCACACCGGCATCCGCGGCTTCGGTCGACGAGAAGAGCGCCCGCAAACAGGCCGAGATTCCAACCTGCGCCCGCAAGCTGGGCGCCATGGCGATTCATGCGCCCCAGAATAACTGGTGGACGCCGCTGGGGCTGGAGTCACCTGAAGCTCTGCTCAAGGTCTTTGTCATGAAATCCGGCTGCTTCACTTTGGTGGATCGCGGCGCCGGCTTCGCCATGGCCCAGCAGGAACGCGCACTGGCCGCCGGCGGCACGCTGCAGGGCGGCGCCAATATCGGCGCGGGCCAAGTCCGCGCCGCCGACTATATCCTGGTACCGGACATCGTCTCCCGCAACGGCAATGCCAGCGGAACCAATGTCGGCGGCATCCTGGGTGGCTTCCTGCCCGGCGGTTTTGGCGCGCTGGCCTCCCATATCAGCATCAATTCCAAGACGGCCGATGTGGTGCTCACCGTCACCAATGTCCGCACCAGCGAACAGCAGGCGACTGAGGAAGGTCACGGCTCCCAGACCGATGTGGGCTTTGGCTTTGGCGGCGGCTGGGGTGGATGGGGCGGTTTCGGCGGGATGGGAATCTCGAACTACCAGAACTCCGCTATCGGTCAGGTCGTGGTCCTGGCCTATATCGACGCCTATACCAAGCTGGTCGGCGAGTTGGGCGGCCTGTCTCCCGACGCGAAGGCCGACGCGCCCGCCCAGGCGGTCACCTTGGCGCGTCCGGGCATGCTGCGCGCCACCCCCACCGAAAAGGGCAAAGTGCTTAAGCCGCTGGATGCCGGCGTGATCCTGTATCCCACCGGCAATAAGGACGGCGTGTGGATCGAAGTGGCCGACGAGGTCGGCAACAAAGGCTGGGTGTCCCAGCTCTCCATCGCCAATTACCGGCAGTAAACTCCGGCAACGAATGGGCTGGCGGCCGGATGGGGCCGCCAGCCCTCATCTTTAGTGATGCGCGGTTCCTGTCGCGGCGGCAGGGACGGGCGTCACATTGGACACGGTCGCTGCCGGCTTGGGCGCAGCCTTGGTGTCGGTCTTGCTCAATTCCGGCTTCAGCATGCCGTTGATATAGGCGCCGGACTCCACCTTGATATCCTGATGCCAGACATCGCCGGTAATGCGAGCGGTGCCCATAACGATAACCTTCTTGGCTTCGATCTTGCCTTCGACGGTGCCGGCCAGCTCGACTTCGTCGCCATAGACAGTGCCCTTGACCTTGGCGTTCTGGCCGATCTTCACGCCCACACCGCGCACATCGCCTTCAATCTGGCCGTCGATCTGGATGTCCTCGGTGCTCTCAAGCTCGCCTGTAATCTTGAGGGCCTTGCTGATGACCGATGCCATGGGTGCTCCTGTCTTGGTTGGGGTTATGGTTGGTTTGGCAATAGGCGCCGCCGAGGCTTGCTCGACCGGCTTGGTGGCGACGGTTTCGACCTTCGGCGCCGCCGGCTTTGGCTGCATCGTCTGGGACTGCGGAGTCTGGGTCTGCTGGTCGCCGGATTTGTCGCGGTTGAATATCATGAACGTATCTCCGGAAGTTGATCCAAGGTCTCAAAGTAACTGACGGGCCGCCACGGCATGCGGCCATTCAAGCGGGCCCCCTGTGCGACGGCGATCTGGGTGTGAAACAGCCGTCCCTCGACATCGGCGCTGGCCTCGATCGCCACATTGGGCGCGAAAACCCGGCCATTCAACCGACCGGCAATGACCACCTCGCGCGCCACGATATCGCCCTCGAAATCGCCACCGGCGGCGATCACCACCTTCACGGCGGCGATCCGGCCCCGCACCCGGCCGGCGATCACAAGCTCGCCATCGATCTCGAGGACACCCTCGACCCTCACACCAGGGCCAAGAATGGAGCGTGGTTCCTCGGCGGCCTGCATAGGCCTGCTGCCGGGGTGCTGAATCTCAGTTCGACGAGTCAATGAAAGCATGAACAGCCCTGTCCAAGCCCCGACCCAACCCCTTCGCGATCATGACAGAAAGAAGAGGTTGAGCAAGTATTTATTGCCTGCGGCGCAACGCCCGCATGGAACCCTGAATTTTTACTTTTATAAATTACGCCCAATGGCGAGAAATTTCGCGCGCCGCTGACGCAGCAATTCTTCTCCGGAAACGCCTTCCATTTCCTTCAGCCCCTGCGAGATTTGCTCGGCCACTGCATCGATTGCCTGCGCGGGCGCGCGATGCGCGCCACCCACCGGCTCGGGCACGATGGAATCGATCACGCGCAGCTGATGCAGGTCTTGAGCGGTTATGCGCAAGGCCTGTGCCGCTTCCTGTGCCTTGTCGGCGCTGCGCCACAGAATGGAGGCGCAGCCCTCGGGCGAGATCACCGAATAGATCGCATGCTCCAGCATATAGACGCGCGAGGCCGCGGCGATGGCGATGGCACCGCCCGACATGCCTTCGCCGATGATGGTGGCGATAAAGGGCGCGCGCACCGACAATCCTGCCTGGATCGAACGGGCGATCGCTTCCGCCTGTCCACGCTCTTCCGCCGACACGCCGGGATAGGCGCCAGACGTGTCGCAGAAAGACAGGACCGGCAGGCCGAACTGGTCGGCCAGCCCAAAGATGCGCACCGCCTTGCGATAACCTTCGGGCATCGCCATCCCGAAATTGTGCTTCAGCCGGCTTTGGGTGTCGTTGCCCTTTTCCTGGCCGATGAAAGCAACCGGCCGGCCGCGGAAACGCGCCAGGCCCGCAACCACCGCCTGGTCCTCGCCGAAACTGCGGTCGCCGGCCAAAGGAGTGAAGTCCTCAAACAGACGTTTGGCATAATCCAAAAAGTGCGGCCGCTCGGGATGGCGCGCCACCTGCACCTTCTGCCAGGAGCTCAGCCGGGCATAGGTATCGGCGACCAGGGTGCCTGCGCGGGTCTGAAGCTTGGAGACCTCCGCATCGATATCCATGCTGGGGTCTTCCTCGGCGAGCTTCCGCAGCTCGACGATTTTTCCCTCCAGTTCGGCGATGGGGCGCTCAAATTCCAGGTAATGCATGACTCACAGCCTTGACAGGCGGAGAAAATGGCATAGCCGGTCCGGAAAAGGAACGCCAAAAGAACGTATCAAATACAGTGGCTTAGCGGGAATTCTTGGAAATTTTAGCTTTCGCCAGGGGGTGGGCGGAGCGCATCATGCGGCTCAAATGGTCCCGTGCCACATGGGTATAGATCTGGGTGGTGGCGATATCGGCATGGCCCAAAAGCGTCTGGACGCTGCGCAAATCCGCCCCGCCTTCCACCAGATGGGTGGCGAAAGCATGTCGCAACACATGCGGTGAAACCCGCGCCGGATCGATCCCCGCCTTCAGCGCCACCGATTTCAGCAGCTGGTGCAGCCGCCGGCGGGTGAGAAAGCCTTCGGCGCTGCGCGAGGCGAAGAGATAGCGGTTGTTCTTGTCGTGCGCAGGGACAAATGCGTCCCGCACCTGGAGATAGGCGTCGAGCGCGGTTCGTGCCGCCGGGCTTAGCGGCGTCAGTCGTTCCTTGTTGCCCTTGCCGGTGACGCGAATGAAGGCTTCCTTGGCGCGCACCGCCGCCAGGCTGATGCCGGCCAGTTCGGAGACGCGCAAGCCGCCGCCATAGAGCATTTCCAGCACCAGGGTCAGCCGCAGGCCTTCCGGCGAATTGTCTTGCGCGGCGACGCGCAGCATCGCTTCCAGATCACTGCCCGACAGGACCTTGGGCAAGGGCCTGCGGGCGCGTGGCGCTTCAATGGTCTGGGTGGGATCGTCGGTGCGGACGCCCTCGCCGTACAAAAAGCCGTAGAACTGGCGCAGCGCCGACAATTTGCGCGCCTGGGTGGAAGCGGCCATCCCCGCACCGGACAGGCCGGCGAGAAAGGCGCGTATCTGTTCCCGGCTGGCCTTGGCCGGGTCGCCCGTTTTGAGGCCTTCGGCAAAGCCCAGCAGGTCGCGGCGATAGGCCGCCAGAGTATGAACGCCGGCGCCGCGCTCGGCGCCCATCATGTCCAGGAAGGCCTCGATCAGATGCGCGGATCCCGCCGCCTTCCGGCCGAGCTTTGTTTTCTGCCGCCCTTCGGGCGTGGAACGAGTCATGGACAATGGATGTAGCATGGCTGTATCCCGGATGGCATGGCACTGACGAAGACCGTGGCGCTGGTCGGCATGATGGGGGCGGGAAAGACCTCCATCGGCAAGCGGCTGGCTGCGCGGCTGGACGTGCCCTTCTCCGATGCCGATCACGAGATCGAAGCGGCCGCCGATATGAGCGTGGCGGAGATTTTCACCAAATATGGCGAGCCGGAATTCCGCCGGCTGGAGCGCAGCGTCATCAGCCGCCTTCTGCACGACAAGCCGCATGTGCTGGCCACCGGCGGCGGCGCCTATATGAGCGACGCCACCCGCCTCACCATGAAGGAAGCCGCTTTTACCGTCTGGCTGAAGGCGCCGATCGACATCCTGCTGGGCCGGGTGCGCAAGCGCCAGGAACATGACCAGTCGCGGCCGCTGCTGAGCGGCGGCGACATGCGCGCGACCTTGGAGAAACTGTCCACCGAGCGCGAGCCGGTCTATGCCCTGGCGGACATGATGCTGGAATCCGGCGACGAGCCGCATGCGGTGCTTGTCGACAAGATCGTTGCCGCGCTGGCCGCCCATGGGATATGCGAGAGCCCATGAGCGAAAAGATCACAGTCGGGCTGGATGAACGGGCCTATGACATCCATGTCGGCAGCGGATTGGTTCGGCGGGCCGGCGAATTGTTGGCGCCCTTTGTCAAAGGCATCGTTCCCGTCGTCACCGACAGCCATGTCGCCGACATTCACCTGTCACCGCTCCTGGCCGGCCTGCGGCAGGCGGGCCTGGACGCGCGCGCCATCGTGATGCCGCCCGGCGAAGTCAGCAAAAGCTTCGCCGGACTCGAAAGATTGAGCGGCGCCCTCCTGGATATGGAAATCGACCGCAAAGGCCTGGTGGTTGCGCTGGGCGGCGGGGTGATCGGCGATTTGACCGGCTTTGCCGCCGGCGTGCTCAAGCGCGGCGTGGCCTTCGCGCAAATTCCCACCACCTTGCTGGCCCAGGTCGATTCCTCGGTGGGCGGCAAGACCGCGATCAATGCGGCGCAAGGCAAGAATTTGATCGGCCTGTTCCACCAGCCGCGCATCGTCATCGCCGATACTGCCTTGCTCAAGACCCTGCCCCGGCGCGAATTGCTGGCGGGTTATGCGGAAGTGGTGAAATACGGCGCCCTGGGCGATGCGGAATTCTTCAACTGGCTGGAAGCCAACAGTGCCAAGGCGCTGGACGGTGACGAGCCCGCCATGGTCAAGGCGGTGGCGCATTCCTGCCGGATGAAGGCGGGCATCGTGGCGCGCGACGAGCGCGAGACCGGCGAGCGCGCCTTGCTCAATCTCGGCCACACCTTCGGCCACGCTTTGGAAGCCGCCACCGGCTATTGCGACCGGCTGGTGCATGGCGAAGGCGTAGCCATCGGCATGGCGCTGGCATTCCAACTGTCGGTGAAACTGGGCCTGTGTCCGGGTCAGGATGCGGAACGATTCGTCCGCCACCTCAAGGCGGCGGGACTGCCCAGCGCCATTGCCGACATACCGGGGCCCCGGCCTGGCGCGGGAGAACTGATCCGCCATATGGCCCACGACAAGAAGGTCACGGACGGCAAACTCACTTTCATCCTGCTGCATGGCCTGGGAAAAGCCTTTGTCACCCGCGACGTGCCGCTGGAGGCGGTAAAATCGGTTCTGACCGACTGAAAACCGGCTATGATCGGCGTCCTGCTTAGGATTTCGTTCCGCTCATGCTCGCTTACACCATCGCCGCCATCGTGTTTCTGCTGGCGATCTCGGCTTTCTTCTCGGCGGCGGAAACCGCGCTCACCGCCGTGTCCCGCGGCCGCATGCATCAGCTGGAAAAGGATGGCTCCAAGGCCGCCGCCAATGTCAACCGGCTGGTGGCCAATCGCGAGCGCATGATCGGCGCCGTGTTGCTGGGCAACACCTTCATCAACATCCTGACTTCGTCACTGGCCACCGCGACCCTGGAAACCAAATACGGGCCGCGCGCCGTGGCCGTGACCACCGCGATCATGACGGTGGTGATCCTGGTCTTTGTCGAAACCCTGCCCAAAACCCTGGCGGTGGCGCGCACCGACCGTGTGGCGCTGTTTGTCGCCGCGCCCTTGCGCTGGCTGGTGGCGCTGCTGTCTCCCGTGATCGTCACGGTGCAATGGCTGGTGTGGCGGGTCTTGTCCATGTTCGGCGTGGGCAGCGAGGAAGAGCCGGGCACCGAAGAGGCGCATGAGGAGATTCGCGGCTCGGTGGAACTGCATCACCGCGAAGGCAATGTCGAGCGCGAGCATCGCAACATGATCGGCGGCGTGCTCGACCTGGTAGAGTTGCGGGTCGGCGATGTGATGATCCACCGCACCAATATGGACAGTTTCGACGCCGACCTTCCCAAGGACGAATTGCTGCGCGCCATCATCGCCTCGCACCACAGCCGGGTGCCACTGTGGCGGGGACAGCCCGAAAACATCATCGGCATTGTTTCCACCAAGCATCTTGCGCTGGCGCTGGTGGAGCAGCAGGGCAGGCTGGACGCTATCGACATTGCGGCCTTGGCGTCGCCGCCCTGGTATGTACCCGACACCACCACCTTGGAAGAGCAGCTGGAATCTTTTCGCACGCACAAAAGCCATTTCGCCCTGGTGGTGGATGAATATGGTGCCTTGCAGGGATTGGTGACCCTGGAAGACATTTTGGAGGAAATCCTCGGCGATATTCCCGACGAGCATCAGGCCCATGTCCGCCCCGATGTGCGGCGCCGGCCGGACGGCTCCTATCTGGTGGACGGCACCGTGCCGGTGCGGGACCTCAATCGCGAGCTGGACTGGAACCTGCCCGAGGATGACGCCACCACGGTGGCCGGCCTGGTGATCGCCCAATCCGGCACGATTCCGGATGCCGGCCAGCGTTTCGCCTTTTTCGGCTATATTTTCGAGATCATGCGCCGCCAGCGCAACCAGATCACGGCGCTGCGCATCGTGCCTCCGGTCAAGGTGAGCGAATTGCAGGGCGGCTGAGGTCGTTCAGGCTTCCCGCGGCGCCGACAAAGTCAACGATAAGGCATGCACGGGACCTGCGAGCTCGTCCTTCAAGGCTGCATGGACCCGGCGCTGGCGCTCCACGCGCGACAGGCCATCGAAATCCGCGGAGACCATGCGGATATGAAAATGGGTTTCGCCCCTGGTGCCATCGGCGCGGACTGCGCCGGCATGGCCGGCATGGCGGGCGCTTTGATCTTCGATCTCCAGCGCGATGGGCGCGAAAGCCGATGTCAGTTTTTCCCGCATGCTGGCGGCGACGCTCATAAGGGGGAACATCTCCCGGCAGGAGGGAAAGTCAAGCAATACGTTTCCTTGTCTTTTACGCTTTCGATCCCATAATTCCACCATGGCTCCATCGCGCCCCTCCCGCTTCAAAAGCGACATCCGGATCAAGCCGGAAAAGGCGCGCAAGCCCGAGCCCGAAACCCGCATGTGCGAGGCGCCCGGCTGCATCGGTCCCGGCAATTGCCGGGTCTCCAAGTCGCCCAGGAACCTGACGGAATATCTCTGGTACTGCCCGGCCCATGCCCGCCGCCATAACGAAGCCTGGGACTATTTCAAGGACATGGACGATTCCGACATCCAGCGCTTCCGTGAGGAAGCCATGTTCGGTCATCGCCCCACCTGGCCTATGGGCAAACGCGGCGCCAAGGCCCGGCTGGGCCAGAACCCGCTGGGGGACGTGAATGACAGCCATGCGATGTTTGCAGAGGATGGCGATACCGCCACCGTTCGGCGTCCAGAGCGTCATTTGACACGTTTGCAGATCAACGCCATGGACACGCTGCAGCTGGCGCACAACGCCACCTTGATCGAGATCAAGGCGCGGTATAAGGAACTTGTGAAGCGTTTTCATCCCGACGCCAATGGCGGCGACCGGGGCGCGGAAGAACGGCTCAAGCAGGTCATCAAGGCCTATGGCGTGTTGCGCGCCTCCGGGCTCCTCACCTGAACTTGCGTCTCGAGCGCCCCCTCGCGCTCGTCAAGGCGTTCGCGGCGGTTCCCGGATCCAAAGCCCATGAGCACTCACACCGAAACTCTCGAAACAAGCGCCGCGCCCGACACGGTGGTCGATGCCGCCGGCCTGTTCGGCATCAAGACCAAGATGAAGGTGCCGGCCTTCAAGGCGGCCAATGAGCATGTTCCGGAAATCGACACCGCCTATCGCTTCGATCGCGACACGACACTGGCCATCCTGGCCGGCTTTGCCTTCAACCGGCGGGTGATGATCCAGGGCTATCACGGCACCGGCAAGTCCACCCATATCGAGCAAGTGGCGGCGCGATTGAACTGGCCCTGCATCCGCATCAATCTCGACAGCCATATCAGCCGCATCGACCTGATCGGCAAGGATGCGATCGTGCTCAAGCAGGGGCTGCAGGTCACCGAATTCCGCGAAGGCCTGCTGCCCTGGGCGCTGCAGCGGCCCGTGGCGCTGGTGTTCGACGAATATGATGCGGGCCGTCCCGATGTGATGTTCGTGATCCAGCGCGTGCTGGAAGTGTCCGGGCGCCTGACTTTGCTGGATCAGAACAAGGTGATCCATCCCCATCCGGCCTTCCGGCTGTTTTCCACCACCAACACCATCGGCTTGGGCGACACCACCGGCCTCTATCATGGCACGCAGCAGATCAACCAGGGCCAGATGGACCGCTGGTCGATCGTCACCACACTTAACTATTTGGCGCATGACGCGGAAGAGGAGATCGTGCTGGCCAAGGCGCCGGGTTACAGCACCCCGGAAGGCAAGAAGACGATTTCCGCGATGGTGCGGTTGGCCGACATGACCCGCAACGCCTTTGTAGCGGGCGACCTCTCCACCGTGATGAGCCCGCGCACCGTGATCACCTGGGCGCAGAATGCCGAGATTTTCGGCGATATCGGCTTTGCCTTCCGCCTCACCTTCCTCAACAAGTGTGATGAGTTGGAACGCGCCAGCGTGGCGGAATTCTATCAGCGCTGCTTTGGCGAGGAGTTGCCGGAAAGTGCGGCGAAGGTGCTGGTTGCGTGAGCGCGTGTCTTCCTTCCAACCCTCCCCTTGAGGGAGGGTCGAAATTTGCGAAGCAAATTTCGGGGAGGGGTCCGGGCGATTGGGAGCAATCCCCTCCCCGAAAAATTCACGCGCTGCGCGCTTTGAATTTTTCGACCCTCCCTCAAGGGGAGGGTTGAGGGTTAGAGAATGGCCAAACCCGAATCCCCCGCCGAACCCTTCAAGCGTGCCGTTTCCATCGCGGTGCGTTCGCTGGCGGCCGAGCCGGAGCTGGAAGTCAATTTTTCCAGCGAACCGCCGTCCTTGAAGGGGCTGAAGGCCCGCCTGCCCTCGCCGCACCGCAATCTGCCTGCCCAGGATGTCGCGCTGGTGCGCGGTGTCGGTGACGCCTATGCCCTGCGCAAGGCCTATCACGACGAGAAGATCAACAATCAGAACCGCCCGGCCTCGCCGGACGGCGCCGCGGCTTTCGAGGCGGCGGAACAGGCGCGGGTGGAAGCGATCGGCGCCATCGCCATGAAAGGCGTGGCAGCCAATCTCGCCGCCGGGCTGGAACAGCGTCTGCTCAATCGCGGCCTGGCCAAGGCGCGCACCCGCGACGAAGCCCCGCTTGCCGACGTGCTGGGGCTTATGGTGCGCGAGGCGCTGACCGGCGAAAAACCGCCGGCCTCCCTGGCCGGAGCGGTCGATCTCTGGCGCCCCATCATCGAAGCCAAGGCCGGCGCGGATTTGCAGAAGCTCACCGGCGCACTGCGCGACCAGAAGGCCTTTGCCCGCCTCACCCGCACCATGCTGAACCACCTGGCGCTGGGCGACCAGACCGACAGCGACCAGTCCTCGGATGAGAATGCCGAAGGCGAAAATCCCGAAGGCCAGGACAAGGATGGCGAGGACGAAGACGCGCAACAGGATGGCGAAAGCGCCACCACCGAAACCGCCGCGGAGACCGAAGACGGCGAGCCGATGGAGGGCGAAGTCTCGTCGGAACAGTCCGAAGAGCTCAGCGACGCCACCGAGCCCGAGGAAGGCTCCAAGCCGCATCGCCATGAGGCTTTCGCCCATCAGGACGAGTGGGGCTACAAGGTCTATACCGCCGAATTCGACGAGGAGATCGCCGCCGCCGATCTCTGCGAGCCGGAAGAACTGGTGCGGCTGCGCGGCTTTTTGGATCAGCAGCTTTCGTCTTTGCAGGGCGTGGTGTCGCGACTGGCCAACAAGCTGCAACGCCTGTTGATGGCGCAGCAGAACCGGCATTGGGAATACGACCTGGAAGAAGGCATGCTCGATGCCTCGCGGCTCACCCGCATCATCATCGACCCTATGTATCCCCTGTCCTTCAAGCGCGAAAAGGACACCACCTTCCGCGATACTTGCGTCACCCTGCTGCTGGACAATTCCGGCTCCATGCGCGGCCGGCCCATCATGGTGGCGGCGATGTGCGCCGACATATTGGGCCGCACCTTGGAGCGCGTGGGCGTAAAGACGGAAATTCTCGGATTCACGACGCGGGCCTGGAAAGGCGGGCAGTCGCGCGAGAAATGGATCGCCGCCGGCAAGCCGCCCCAGCCGGGCCGGCTGAACGATTTGCGCCACATCGTCTACAAGGCCGCGGACGAGCCCTGGCGCCGGGCCAAGCGCAATCTCGGCCTGATGATGCGCGAAGGCCTGCTCAAGGAAAATATCGACGGCGAGGCGCTGACCTGGGCGCACAACCGCCTGATCGCCCGCCCCGAGCAGCGCAAGATCCTGATGGTGATTTCCGACGGCGCGCCGGTCGACGATTCAACCCTGTCGGTGAATGCTGGCAATTATTTGGAACAGCATCTGCGCCGGGTGATCGAAGAGATCGAAACCCGCTCCACCGTCGAGCTCACCGCCATCGGCATCGGCCATGACGTGACGCGTTATTACCGCAAGGCGGTGACGATCGTGGATGCGGAGCAACTTGGCGGCGCCATGACCGAGCAGTTGATCGACTTGTTCGCGGAAAAGGCGCCGCAGCGCCATCGCGGACGCCGGGCGGCGTAGCCGGAATTGGGATTAAGCCGCTTTCTCAGCCGCCTTCTTTGCGATCGCGCGCTTCAGGCGCAGCGCCTTGGGCGACAGCAGGCTGTCCTTGGTCTTCAGGATGAAGGGATCCAGCCCGCCATTGCGGTCCACCGAACGCAGCGCGTTCATGGAAATGCGCAGCTTGTAGCTGTTGCCCAGCAGCTCGCTGGCCAGAGCGATGACCTGCAGGTTCGGACGATAGATCCGCTTGGTCTTGTTGTTGGCATGGCTGACATTGTGGCCAACCTGGGTGCCTTTTCCGGTCAATTCGCAGCGGCGCGACATGGGCGGGTTCTCACGATTCGAAAGATTTTCAGGCGGGGTCTACCCGCAAAAGAGCGGGGTTCATAGGCAAATCAGGACCTTAGGTCAAGGGAAAGCTGCACAAAGCTTGATTTGGCTTGGTCGTAAAAGAGCCAATATAAACAGGGAGTTTAGGGTCAGACCTCTCGGGAATCCCATGAAAGCCTTTGCCCCCACCCTCGCCTACGCCCTCTTTGCCGTGTCCGGCCCCGCTTTGGCAGCCGGCGGCGCGGGCGGCGAATCCCAGGCCCAGCCCGCCTCCCGGCTGGAAGTGGCCATGACGCTGTTCGCCGGCGGTATCACCATGGGGCACATGGACCTGGACGCCAGCGTAAGGGGTGGCCAATACCATGCCGTCTCGACCTTGCAGACAATGGGCGTGGTCAACGCCTTCTGGCAGTCCGAAATCCAGGCGACCTCGACCGGGAAATTGGGCGCGAAAAACTTCGTTCCAGGCCTGTATGACAGCTTTTACACCGGCAAATCCGGCCGCAAACAGGAAGTGTCCTTGACGTATGACGGGGCGTCACCGCCCCGGCTTTATGCCGATCCCGCCTATTCCACCACCGGCTTTGAAGTGAAGCCGGAGGACACCAAAAACACCCTGGATCCCTTAAGCGCCATCACCCTGATCTTCAGCGGCTTGGGCGCGGAAGCGGGAAATCCCTGTGCCATCACTGCTCCGGTGTTTGACGGCCGCCGCCGTTACGACATCGAGGTGAACAAGGTCCGGGATGTCGATGTCCGGCTGGATAGCGGCCTCTACCAGGGCAAAGGCATCCAGTGCGATGTGCGCTATCGCCAGATCGCCGGTTTCCGGCCCCGGGTCCTCAAGGACAATGAGAAGTTTCCTGTCATCCATGCCTGGTTCGTGACCGTCCCCAGCAGCGTGGCGGGCCGCGACTATGCGGTGCCGGTGCGGATCTGGGCCGAGACCAAATATGGGGTGCTGGCGATCCTGGCCAATTCGGTGAAGGTGGATGGCCAAATTCCCAAGGGATTCAAACCCTAAGCCTCCAAACCGCATCCTGTGAGTTCCCGCCCTAACATTCGTCAGGGTACGGAATAGAGTCTCCGTAGCCGGACAAAGCCCGATCTTTCGAATCGGCCACAAGATATGGTGGTTCTCCACCCGCCACTGACATCTAAATGTATGAGAACAAACGCAGATATTGAATTGGTTGGTGATTCGGACTGTTAATGTTCGATTTTTGTACCCTTTTCTGGTGCAACATCCACAGCTCGTATGGCCATGCTCCCAGACCTAGGGAAAAGGTGAGACAATTCAAACCGGTCCCAGGCCCTTTCCCCTTGCGTCTGGCGGCGTCGCAAACAATCTGATGGTCATGCATTTCACCCCGACTGCTCCCAAGGTCACCGCCGTACTGGGGCCGACCAACACCGGAAAAACCTTCTTCGCCATCGAGCGCATGCTGGCCCACAAGTCCGGCATGATCGGCCTGCCGCTGCGGCTCCTGGCCCGGGAAGTGTTCGACCGGATCGTGAAGCAGCGCGGCCCGAATGAAGTGGCGCTGATCACGGGCGAGGAAAAGATCGTCCCGAAAAACCCGCGCTTCTATGTTTGCACCGTCGAAGCCATGCCCCTGGATATTCCGGTGGCCTGCCTGGTGGTCGACGAGATCCAGCTTTGCGCCGATCCCGAGCGCGGCCATGTCTTCACCGACCGGCTGCTCAATGCCCGCGGCCAGGAAGAGACCATGTTCCTGGGCAGCGACACGATGCGCGGCATCATCCAGCGCTTCATTCCCAAGGCTTGGTTCATCACCCGTCCGCGTTTTTCGGACTTGGCCTATACCGGCGCCAAGAAGCTGACGCGCCTGCCGCGGCGCTCGGCGGTGGTGGGCTTTTCCGCCGACGAAGTCTATGGCATCGCCGAAGTGATCCGCCGCCAGCGCGGCGGCGCGGCGGTGGTACTGGGCGCGCTCAGTCCGCGCACCCGCAACGCGCAGGTCGAGCTTTACCAGTCCGGCGACGTCGATTTCCTGGTGGCGACGGACGCCATCGGCATGGGTTTGAACATGGACGTCGATCATGTCGCCTTCGCGGCACGCGAAAAATTCGACGGCGCGCGGATGCGGCATTTGCGGCCTGACGAGATCGGCCAGATCGCGGGCCGCGCCGGGCGGCACATGAATGACGGCACCTTTGGCGTCACCGGCGATTGCGAACCGTTCGAGGACGAGCTGGTCCAGCGGATCGAAACCCATCGCTATGAGCCGGTGCGGGTGCTGCAATGGCGCAATGCGTCGCTGGACTTTCGCAGCCTGTCGGCGCTGAACGACAGTCTCGATGCGCCGCCGCCGGAGCGCGGCCTGACCAGGGCCCGGCCCGCCAGCGACGCGACGGCGCTGCGTTTCCTGTCGGCGGATGACGAGGTCAAGGCATTTGCCACCTCGCGCGAGGCGGTGGGGAAATTATGGGACGTTTGCCAGCTGCCCGATTTTCGCAAACTCTCCACCGACGAGCATGTCAAGCTGGTGCGCGCCATCTATCTGTTCCTGATGGGCGAAGGCGGCGTCATTCCCGATGACTGGCTGGCGCGCCATATCGCCCGCGCCGACGTCAGCGAAGGCGATGTCGCCACTTTGTCGGGGCGGTTGGCGCAAATCCGCACCTATACCTATGCCGCCCATCGTGCGGGATGGACGAAAGACGCGGCGCATTGGCAAGGCGTCACCCGCGCCGTGGAAGACCGGCTGTCGGATGCCTTACACGAGCGGCTTACCCAGCGCTTCATAGACCGGCGCACATCGGTGCTGATGAAGCATTTGCGCGACGACGAATTCGCCTCATTGATCCTGGACGAAGCAGGTGGTGTTTCCATCGGCGGCGAAGCCATCGGAAAGCTGGAAGGCTTTCGCTTTGTGCCAGATCCGCGCGCGGTTGGCATCCATGGCCGTACCTTGCGGGCGGCGGCGCTCAAAGGCCTGGAAAGCGAGATCGCCGCGCGCAGCCAGGCGTTGGCTTGCGCGGAGGATGCCGCCATTACCCTCAGCGAGCATGGCAAATTGTGGTGGGAGGGCGCGATTGTCGCAAAGCTGGCCGCCGGCGCCACGCCTTTGACGCCCACCATCCAGATGATCGCCGACGCGCATGTGAAAACCGACGGCTTGCAGGAGCGCTTGCAGAATTGGGTGACGGCCCGCATCGCAGCCAAGCTTCAGCCTTTGCTCGCGCTGCGCGACGCGGCCGATGCCAGGACCGGCAGCGACAATGCCCTCACCGGACAGGCCCGAGGCATCGCCCATCAATTGGCGGAAAATTTCGCCAGCCTGGAACGTGACACGCTTTCCCTGCCGGACAATATTGGCGCGCTGGTTCGCGCGCTGCGGCCGTTCGGAGTGTGGTTCGGCCGGCGCACCGTCTATCTGCCCAAACTGCTTCGCCCGGATGCCGCCGCCTTGCTGACGCTATTGTGGGGTGTCTGGACAAAAAAAGATGCGCCGCCTGCCCCACCGGCGCCGGGCCTCACCTCTTTCGCGGTCGATAAGGGCGTGGACGAAGCCTCGCTGCAGGCCGGCGGCTTTGCCATATTGGACCACCGGGCCATCCGCTTCGACATGCTCGAGCGCGTGGAAAATGAGTTGGAGCAGGCGCTTTCCGCAGGCACCGATGCGCAGACACTGCTGACCAGGCTGCTGTCGCTGCTGGGATCCGGCAAAGACGAAGCCCGCGCCGTTCTGGCGTCGCTGGGCTGGCGTGAGGTGGAGGTCATGGGCGCCCAGCCGGTCTGGCGCCGCGCAAGCGAAAAGCGGCGGCGCGCCGAACGCGTCAAGACGCAAAAACAAGCGACGCCTCCCGACCCGCATTCGCCCTTTGCCGGGCTTGCCGCGTTACGTCTGCGATGAGCCGCCCATGAATCGTTTGGACAAGTGGCTGTTTCATGCCCGCTTCTACCGCACGCGGCCCCTGGCCCAGGCCGCCACGGTGGCGGGCCGCGTCCGCCTGAACGGCATCAGGGTGGAAAAGCCCGGGCATGCCTTGAAGCCGGGCGATGTTCTGACCTTGGGCAAAGGCGGCCAGGTCATGGCCGTGCGGGTGCTGGCCCTGGCCGAACGCCGTGGTCCGGCCAGCGAAGCCCGGACCCTGTATGAGGTAGTCGAGGATTCCGCCTCTAACCGTCTTTAATTGCGAACCGTTCGCAGTTACTGCGGCCTCAACACCCTTGCCTACCGGGCCGACGCGCCGTAAGCACAGGCCCGTTTTCGACCGCCTTGTTTGGCCTTTGGAGCCTCGCCTTATGACCTATGTCGTCACCGAAGCCTGCATCAAGTGCAAGTTCATGGACTGCGTCGAGGTTTGCCCGGTCGACTGCTTCTATGAAGGCGAAAATATGCTGGTCATCAATCCGGACGAGTGCATCGACTGCGGCGTCTGCGAACCGGAATGCCCACCGGAAGCGATCAAGGCCGATACCGAGTCGGGACTGGAAAAATGGCTGTCGGTGAATGCCGAATATGCCAAGTCCTGGCCCAATATCAGCCAGAAGGGAACTCCGCCGGCCGACGCCAAGGAAATGCAGGGTGTGCCGGACAAATTCGAGAAGTTCTTCGACCCGGCTCCCGGCTCCGGCAGCTGACCGGGCCCGCGCGCGCCGACTGTAATCTGCCCACGGAACAATTGTCACAAAGGGTTGAATTGGCTGCCCTTTCGGCCAAGGATTAAATTAACGACGCCAAATCAATGGGATGGCGTGGTTTTTCCTTCCATTTTCACCAAATGTGTGATAGCGTCTTGGTCGTTCAGAGACACAGGACAAAAGCTGCCAGCCGGCGCCCCACCGGTGGATGACCCCATATTTTGTCCCTACAGGAAAAGAAAATGACCGCCGTCAAGACTCCCCCCGCGAAAACTGCTGCCCTCCCCGCCAAGAAGATTCCGGCCAACTCCAACAAGAAGCACGAATTCAAGACCAACGACCACGTCGTCTATCCCACCCATGGCGTCGGCAAGGTTGCCGGCATCGAGGAAAAGGAAGTGGCCGGCGTCCGGCTGGAGCTTTTCATCATCGAGTTCGAAAAGGACAAGATGACCCTCCGGGTTCCGATCAACAAGGCCAAGACCGTGGGCATGCGCAAGCTCAGCTCGCCCGAAGTGGTGGCCGGCGCCCTCAACACCCTCAAGGGACGTGCCCGCATCAAGCGCACCATGTGGTCGCGCCGCGCCCAGGAGTACGAAGCCAAGATCGACTCGGGCGACCTGGTCTCGATCGCCGAAGTGGTGCGCGACCTGCATCGCGCCGGCGGCCAGCCGGAACAGTCCTATTCCGAACGCCAGCTTTACGAAAAGGCGCTGGCCCGCATGGCGCGTGAAGTCGCGGCCGTCGAAAAAACCGACGAACCGACCGCCGTCAAGCGCGTGGAAGGCATGCTGACCAAGAAGGCGGCCTGATTTCTAAAAACTTGCGATCCTCTATCGCGAAGGAAGAGCCCGGTGGAAACACCGGGCTTTTCTTTTCGTGTCAGTCCAACAGTTCGATCTGCGCCGGGTTCGACAGAACCATCTCCGGCCGGCCGCGATAGTCCTGGACGATGCCACGGACACGGACCGGGCGGCCCCGCAAGTCTTCGAAGTCGAAATCCCGGAAGGCGCGGCGGTCAGTGGCGCCGATCACCACGGAAAAAAGCCGCTTGTCGCCAAAATCAATGAAGGTCCGTCCGTCGGCCCGTCCGATATTGCTCACCGAGCCTTCCACGAGCTGGAAAGTGCCGGCGGTATCCTTGAGAGTCTGAGGCGTGCGGACCCGGTAGGTCGCCAGCGCCCAAATCCCGGCATGGCGCGCCCGCGCCCGGGCCTCTGCTTCATAGAGATCTGGCGCGCACTCGCTGCGATCGGGTGAGATCTGCACCCGCGCCAGCCCCTGCTCCAAAAGGGCCATTTGCAGCCAGACCTGGCCGAAGCCCTGGACCCGCAATCGGCCATACCGATCTATTACCGGCGCCGTGGCGGTAAAATTCACCGTCCCGGTCATGGCCGCGTCGCGCAGAACTTTCAACGCCAGATCGTATACAGTTTTTTCGCCGGCGGGTGGCAAGCGCACGCCTTCCAGTATCGCGGCGCGCCCATCGGACAGGATCAGAGTGCCGACCCGGTCCACACGCGTCACCCGCGCATGCGCGATTGCGACAGCCCCCGCGCAATCGGGAATGAAACGTTCCTGCCCCGCCGCATAAGCGTCCAGCGGACAACACATTGCCGCCAAAATCGCTGCATAACTGATGGTGCGCATTTGAACGAAGGTTCCAAAACCATTTTCGGCGGTCAAGCGTTGGGGTTTTAACATGCCGCACATAATTGGGTTAATTTTCAAGCCGATGGCTGTCGCGCTCCCGTCGGCGCTTCCGGCCATTGCCGCCGTTCCCGGCGACGTCAAAAGCGCCCTCCCCGCCTTGACCGTGATGGTGGTCAATGGCGGCGTGAATGTGCTGATCGCCATCCTGATCCTGATCGCGGGATGGCTGGTGGCGCGCTGGATGGGCCGCTGGGTGCACGACCTCACCGGCCACAGCCACTATATCGACGAAACCCTGAAGCCCCTCATCACCAATGTCGTGCGCTACACCATCCTGGCGATCACGGTGGTGGCGGTGCTGAGCCAGTTCGGGGTGCAGACCACGTCGCTGATCGCGGTGTTGGGCGCCGCGGGCCTGGCTATCGGCCTGGCGATCCAGGGTACGTTGTCCAATGTGGCTTCCGGCGTGATGCTGCTGTTCCTGAGGCCGTTCCGGGTGTTCGACAAGGTCAAGGTGTCCGATACCATCGGCACGGTGCGCGAGATCGGGCTCTTCCGCACTGAGATCATCACCAATGACGGGATCTATGTCTCCATTCCCAACTCGACGGTTTTTTCCGGGACAATCATCAATGTCTCCCATGAGTCCAACCGGCGAACACATTTCACTGTGGAAGTGGATCGCGGCGAGAATCTCGATGCCTTGGAAAAAGTGATCCGCGAGGCCCTGGATCGCCTGCCGCTGGTGTTGAAGACGCCGCCGGTCTGGGTGGAGGTGGAAACTCTGGGACCTCTTTCCACCACCGTGACGGTGCATGCCTGGGTGCAAAATCGAAACTACCTGGCCGCGCTGTCCGAGGTGAAAAAGGCGGTGCGTCACGCCCTCAATGAGGCCGGCATCGCCGCGCCCGTTCCGGTAGCCGCGCCGGCCGTCGAGCCCTGGCACCCGCCAACGGAGCAGGATGGCGACGAGCATGCCAACAAGCCCAACTAATTGTTGAATAAATAGCGGCTCTCGACATCGGGGCGGCAACCGGTAAATTGCCTCCCCCATGATCGATCTTGCCACCAGAACCGCGATTGCCGACAGCAAGGGCATAGCAGAAGCCGCCCGCATCCTCCGGGAAGGCGGGCTTGTCGCCTTTCCCACCGAGACCGTTTACGGCCTGGGCGCCGACGCCACCAATGGCCAGGCGGTGGCCGCGATCTTCGCTGCCAAGGGGCGGCCGCTGTTCAATCCGCTGATCGTCCATGTCGCCGACTTGGAAGAAGCCCGCCGGCATGTGGAACTTTCGCCCCGTGCCCAGGCCCTTGCGGAAAAATTCTGGCCCGGCGCCCTGACCCTGGTTCTGCCCCGCCGCAAGAATTCTCCTTTGTCGCTCCTCGTCAGCGCCGGCTTGGACACGGTCGCCTTGCGCGCGCCATCCCATCCCGCCGCCATCGCGCTGCTCAAGGAAACGGGCCGCCCCGTGGCGGGGCCTTCCGCCAACCGCTCCGGCCAGGTCACCGCCACCATGGCGTCGCATGTCGCTGAAAGCCTGGGTGGCAAGCTGGATTTCATTTTGGATGCGGGCGTCGCCACCCTGGGCATTGAATCCACCGTGGTGGGCTTTGACGGTGACCGGCCGCTTCTGTTGCGGCCCGGCGCCATTCCGCGTGAAGAGATCGAAGACCTGATCGGGCCATTGGGCCCACCCGGGAGCCTGATCCAGGCGCCCGGCCAGCTGGCCAGCCATTATGCGCCGCGCGCCGCCCTGCGCATGAATGCAAGCCAGGCGGAACCCGGCGAGATGCTGCTGGGCTTTGGCGATGCGCCGGGCGCGAAACTGAATCTTTCCCCCGGCGGCGATTTGCGCGAAGCAGCCGCCAATCTCTTCGCCATGCTTCGCGAGTTGGACAAGACGGCCACCAGGATCGCGGTCTCGCCCATTCCCGACAGCGGCATTGGCGAAGCCATCAATGACCGGTTGAGACGCGCGGCCGCGCCCAGATGACCATCGCCCAGCCGGTATTGGCCCGGTTGATGGACGCCGTCGGGGCGCGCGGCTTCACGACCGAGCCGGCGGAGCTGGCACCGCATCTGGAAGAATGGCGCAGCAAATATCGCGGCCAATCGCCATTGCTGCTGAAGCCGGATACCACGGCACAAGTCTCCGACATCCTGCGCATCTGCCATGAAACCGATACGCCACTGGTCACTCAGGGCGGCAATACCGGCTTGGTGGGCGGCCAGATTCCGCTGCATGGCGAGGTGCTGCTCTCCACCCAAAGGCTGAACCGCATTCGTGCGCTGGATGAAAGCGGCATGACCTTGACCGCGGAGGCCGGCGTGACCCTGGCGCAGGTTCAGCAGGCGGCCGGTGACGCGCGCCTGCTGTTTCCTTTGAGCCTGGCGTCGGAAGGCAGCTGCACCATCGGCGGCAATATCGCCACCAATGCCGGCGGCACCCATGTGCTGCGCTATGGCATGACCAGGGCGCTGGTGCTGGGCCTGGAAGTGGTGCTGGCGGACGGCACGGTGCTTCCCATGCTGCGGGCCCTGCACAAGGACAATAGCGGCTACGATCTCAAACAGGCCTTTATCGGCAGCGAAGGCAGTTTGGGCGTGGTCACGGCGGCCACCTTGCGGTTGTTTCCCAAGCCCGATGTCGCGGTGACGGCATTGGCGACGGTCCCCTCGCCCGCCGCGGCGGTGAAATTGCTGGGTGCCATGCAGGGCATGACCTCCGGCATGCTGTCGGCCTTTGAGTTGATGCCGCGCGTCGCATTGGAATTCGTCACAAGCCATGTCGAGGGCACGCGCGATCCCTTTGCGGAGCCGGCCCCCTGGTATGTGCTGATGGAAGCCACCGGCGGCAGCCATGCCAATCTGGCAGCCAGTTTCGAGGACGGGCTGGCTGACGCCATCTCACTTGGGCATGTCACCGATGCGGTGGTGGCCGCCAGTGCGGCCCAGGCGGCTGCTTTGTGGAAATTGCGTGAAAGCATATCCGAAGCCCAGAAGCGCGAAGGCGCTTCCATCAAGCACGACATCTCGGTGCCGGTGGCCGCCATTCCGGATTTCCTGGCCAAGGCGGTGCCGGCGGTGCTGGCGGTGGTGCCTGGAGCGCGGCCGGTGAGCTTCGGCCATCTCGGCGACGGCAACCTGCACTTCAATTTCAATTCGCCCAAGACGGGCGACGATCCCGCCTTCCTTGCCCAATGGGAGGAAGTTCAGCAGACGGTGCATGACCTGGTGAAGGAATTCGGCGGCTCCATCAGCGCCGAACATGGCATCGGATTCATGAAGGTGGGACAGCTGCCGCGCTACAAGTCCCATAAAGAGCTGGACGCGATGCGCGCACTGAAGCGGGCATTCGATCCCAAGAACATCCTCAATCCGGGAAAGACCGTGCCGCCGGTGTTGCGACTGTGACCGGTCCGGTCACTCCACCGGGGTGAACCGCAGATAGCCGACAATGCCGGCTGATCGTCCGTCGCCAGGATGATGGACGCCATCCATCACCGCAACCGTCTCGAAATCAAACGGACTCAACCCCTCAAGGCAAGCCACATTCACCCCATATTCGTTGGGATTGGAGCGGCGCTGGTGATGGGTATAGATGCCGCAATGGGAACAAAAATAGTGCCGCGCGGTCATGGTGTTGAACTGATAGACCGAGAGCTGGTCGGCCCCTTCCAGGATATCGAGACCGGAAATGTCCGCCGATACGGCGACCGCGCCGCGCATCCGGCAAAGCGAACAGTCGCAGCGGCGCGCCGAGCGAAGCCCGTCCTTGAGGCGGACCCTGAATTGCACTTTTCCGCAATGGCATTTGCCGTCGGCCGAAGGGAGATCGAGGTTCATGGCGGTCCTCTCAGGACCGCACCACGCGGCCGTTCTCGATCACGATGACATGCGGGTTATTGGAAGAGGCCAACGCCCAGACCAGGGCCAGGATCCAGCCGATCACCGTCCAGCCCAGGAAGAAGTTCAGCATCGCCACGCCCAAGGCGGAGTGCGTCTGCCGCACAATGGCGATCAGGGTGGGTAGCCAGTACATCACGAACAGGAACAGGATGAACGTCATCACGGCGGTCAACTCCCAGGCCAGGCGCCTAATATAGGGGCAAATTTGTCCGCTACCAGATCCCCAGAATGTCATGGCCGGGCCTGACCCGGCCATCCCTGGATCCGACTCGCTGAACCATGGATGGCCGGCTCGGAGGCCGGCCATGACATAGGGAGAAAAATTCATGCCGCCTGTGGCAGCTTGGCCGCCTGGGCCGGCAAGGCGCCCGAGGTACGGTTGGACCGCGCCGAAATCCGGGCCGTGACCATGGTGGCGAGATACGGCAGACTCTGCACCCCCAGCATTACCATCCACAGCGAAACCGCCGGGTCCTGAAAGCCGCGGTCGAACCCCATCGAGACCATCGCCATCAACAGCAGCGCCAGCAGCGCCGCTTCCTGCCACACCACCCGCAGCACCTGGCCGAAATCGGCCGGGTCGGCGCATTTGGGCGTGCGCAGGAATGGCTTGCCGGAAGTGAGCAAGCCCGTCCAAACCGCCTTGCCCACCGTATGGGTGAGCGACAGGCCAGCCACCGACGCCGCCAGCGCACCCCTGAAGCCGGAGCCAACCTTGGGAGGATAAAGCAGCAAGGTCTTGATCATCTTGGTGGCGAACAGGGCCATGGCCGCCGCAGACAGAGCCGGCATGGGCACGTCGATATAGCTGGGCAGCACCCACATAAGCCCGGTCCAGACGATCGCCATCAGGGTGACCAGCATGCCCAATCCATCGGAGATCCAGGGCAACCAGCCGGAGAGAAACTGGTAACGCTGCGGCCAGGACAGGGCCGAGCCGCCGACAAAAATCGCGCGGGCATGGCGCTTGAGCATCTGCATGGCGCCATAGACCCAGCGATAGCGCTGGGTCATGAATGCTTCGAGCGTGTCGGGCATCAGGCCCGAGCCCATGCTTTGCGACACATAGGCCGCTTCATAGCCGGCCTCGAACAGCTTCAGGCCCAACTCGGTATCCTCGGTGATGCACCATTCGCTCCAGCCATCCACCTCTTCCAGCGCATCCTTGCGGACGATGGTCATGGTGCCGTGCTGGATGATGGCATTGTGCTCGTTGCGCTCCACCATGCCGATATGGAAGAAGCCGCGATATTCCTCATAGGCCATGGCCTTGAAGCGGCTCTGGCCGGCGTCGCGATAATCCTGCGGCCCCTGCACCAAAGCGACGCCGGGCGAGGCGAAATAGGGAATGACGCGCCTTAGCCAGAAAGGTTGCACCTGATAGTCGCTGTCGATCACCGCGATATAGCGGGCCCCGGCGTCGGTCAGCGCCAGGGCGCGGTTCAGCGCGCCGCCCTTGAAACCCTTGACGCCGTCGAAGTGGAAGAAGCGGAACTTGAGTCCCAACAGGTGGCAATGCGCCTCGACCGGCCTCCAGCTATCCGGGTCCGGCGTGTTGTTGTCCAGCACGATGACTTCGTAATTCTCATAATCCAGCCGCGACAGCGCACTCAGCGTGTCGATCACCATCTGCGGCGGCTCGTTGTAAGTCGGGACATGGATGGAGACGCGCGGCGCGATGTCCGGAACGCCGACCTTGACCACTCGCCTTTCCACCCGCCACAGGCTGGCCGCCATTTCGATGCCTTCGGTGAGGATCACCGCGCAAGCCAGCAGCACCAGCGGCGACATGGCGATCAAGGCGACAATGTCGGTGGGATCGACATATTCAAGTGCCGTGGCGTCGATCAGCGCCAAGAGGCCGGTCGACACCAGCACGATCATGCCCCCCATCACCAGATAGCCGGTCTGGCGCACCCGCGGCATGCGCCCCAGCACCAAAAGGCCCAGCAGCAGGCTCAGCACAGCCGCCATCAAGGCATAGCCGCGCCATTCGGGGAAAGCGCGGATCAGGCCGGTGAAGGCGAATTTCGGATTTCCGCTGGCGTCGAACAGGCCCCAATAGCGACCCGCCACGCCCTCATTGGCGTCCTTCCAGGGCTGGTCGAAGGCCTCGAACAGGTAATAGTCCCAGCCCTTTTCCATGGCGAACTGGACAAAGGCGCGCAGGAAATAACCTTCATTGGCGGG
>JADMIO011525443.1_pt1 | contig 38670 bp, 33 predicted proteins | sample 8958161 | NCBI WGS metagenome assembly JADMIO01 (sample SAMN16585339, study PRJNA669376) | soil metagenome | isolation source: Crop rotation soil | place: USA: Cullars Rotation, Alabama | collected 2011 | reverse complement strand
GCCGCGACTTCAAGTCACGTGAATTCCAAGCTTCGGATCCCACTGTGCTGGAAAGTAAAAGTATTGTAATGCTGAAGCGCAAGAATAGTCGTCGGAACAAGAATGGCTACCTGCTTGTTGTCGGTGACTGCTTTGAAAGCGGCGCGCACTGCTATTTCTGTTTTCCCGAAACCGACATCACCACATATCAGCCGGTCCATCGGGAAATCACGTTCCATATCCTTTTTTACATCGCGCGTTGCTTTAATCTGGTCAGGTGTATCTTCATAAATAAAACTCGCTTCAAGTTCATTTTGCAAATACGTGTCAGCGGTAAATGCAAATCCTTTCTGCGCTCTTCTTTTTGCATACAGGTGAATCAGATCTTTTGCGATGTCTTTTACACGCTTCTTGGTTTTCTGTTTTAGATTGCTCCAGGCGCTTGAACCCAGCTTGTGCAGCGAAGGAGTTGTTCCTTCCTTGCCGGTATATTTTGCAATACGATGCAATGCGTGAATGCTCACATATAAAATGTCATTGTCCTTGTAGATGAGGCGTACGGCCTCCTGTGGCTTGCCATTCACATCAATGGTTTCAAGGCCGGCAAATTTCCCGACACCGTGATCAATATGTGTTACAAAATCGCCCGGCTTTAGCGAGGATAATTCCTTCAGCGTGATGGCTTCCGATTTGCTGTAATTTTTTTTCAGGCGGAAGCGGTGATAGCGGTCAAAAACCTGGTGATCCGTGTAGCATGCAAGCTTCAGGTCGTGATCAATAAATCCTTCATGCAGGGAAAGCAGAAGGGAGGTGAATTCAACCTTGCTTGGCAAACCGTTTTTTCGTTCAAGGTCTTCGAAGATGGCATACAGCCGTTCAATTTGCCTGGACGTATCGGCAAATAATATATTTTTTATTCCTTCCTTTTTATTGCGCTGGAGATTTTCAACCAGCAATGAAAAATTCTTATTGAAGCTGGGTTGCGGAGAAAAGTTGAAATCATATTCTTTGGATGCGGAAAAGTAAAACCGGTTTCCGAATTCTGTCACAGAGAATTTTTCAAGTTGTTTTTGTATTTCTCCCTTTGATTCAAAAATTTCATCCAGCTTTTCCGGATTCGCACGTTCTTTCGCTTTTGCAAAATTGATATCGATGAAGCTAAAAGCGGAGGAAACATCTTTCATCCAGATAACAGTTTCTTGCGGAATAAATTCAAAGAAGGAAGTATGACTGTCGTTCAGCAGCCTGGCCTGAACATTCGGTATGATCGTGACATGATTCATCGGCTGAATTGAAAGTTGGGTAGATGGATCAAACGTGCGAATGCTTTCCACTTCATCGCCAAAAAACTCTATCCGGTAGGGGAGGTCATTTGAAAAAGAATAAATGTCAACTATGCCACCGCGTACTGAGAACTCGCCGGCTTCTGCTACAAAATCGGTGCTTTCAAATTCATGATGCAATAAAAATTCGTTAATAAAATCAATCGAGATTTTTTCCTTTACGCGCAGATCAATGGAATTTTTTTCCAGGTTTTTTTTTGTCACTACTTTTTCTGCGATCGCTTCAGGATAAGTCACAATCAGTGTGCGGCTCCGTTTATTGACGCGGCTTAAAACTTCGGCGCGTAATAAAACGTTTGCATTGTCCAACTCATCCCATTGAAAAGTTTTTTTATAGGAAGCGGGAAAAAACATGGTCTCTTCGTCACCCTTGAAATTTTCAAGATCGTTCAGAAAGTAGGCAGCTTCTTCCTTGTCATTGAGAATAAAAAGCTGTGAAAACCCGGATGATGCAGAGACGGAAGCAGCAATTAAGGAAGCGGCCGAGCCCACCAATCCCTTCAGATGGAGCTTTTGGGAATTATTTAGTCCTATCTGTGAAGCAAGTGAAATAATTTTTGGCTGTGATCGATACAGCCCCAACAATTCTTCCTTCGTCACACCTGAAAAATGTAAGGCAAATGTCGGCAGAATGTTTGGGATCGGGAAATTTAGCCTACGACTTTAGTCGTGGGCTAAATTTATTGAAGACAATCCAAAAATGGTTTCAACCATTTCCTCTATCAGACAAAACCATTGAAATGGTTTTCGTGTGGAGGCAATTTGTGTTAATGCCCACGATTGAAATCGTGGGTTACTTCCAGGTGGTATGCTTTAAGGAATTTATAGTACTCGTCGGAAAAGGAGATTTTCTTATGATATTCCTTCTGATTAAAAATATATTCTTTAACCTTTTCTACTGCAGATTCACTGATAGAAAAAGCAGCATATCCCGTTTGCCAGGCAAATTTATTTTCAATCAAATTGGATTGGTTAATTGTATGAGAGGAGTTTCCTTTCACTTGTTTAATAATTTCTGACACCGATTTGTTAGGATTCAGTTGGAAAAGCAAATGAATATGATCAGGCATTCCATTGATTGCAAGTGGCTGACATTCCAGTTCTTTTAACAGATATGTGAGATGCTTGTGCAGGAATGCTTCAAGCTTTTGAGAAATAATTAATTCCCGTTGATGTGTTGAGAATACAACATGCATCCATATTTTTGTAAATGTGTGGCTCATGGAAGAAAAATTTTCGTAAAAATATCATTATCGAAAACCATTGAAATGGTTAATTCGTCCTATATTAATCATGACCCACGATTGAAATCATGACCCACGATTGAAATCGTGGGCTAATAAGTGATGGGCTACATAGCAGCCACCGGAGAATACTTCATCATAAATTCTTCAGCCTCGTTGACCATATCTGCGGATCCAATAAATAATGGTGTTCGCTGGTGCAATGAAACGGGCTGGATGTCGAGTATCCTTCTGAAGCCATCCGATGCTTTTCCTCCGGCCTGTTCAATGATAAAAGCAAGCGGGTTACACTCGTAAAGCAGCCTCAGTTTTCCTTTCGGTGATTTTAAGGTAGAGGGATAAACAAAAATTCCTCCCTTTAAAAGATTGCGATGAAAATCTGCAACAAGGGAACCGATATACCTGGATGAGTATGGGCGATTTGTTTTCGGATCTTCCACCTGGCAATGCTTAATATACTGCTTCACACCATCCGGAAAATGTACATAATTCCCTTCATTGATTGAATAAATGATTCCGCTCTTTGGACATTTCATATTCGGATGTGAGAGACAAAATTCACCGATGCTCGGATCAAGAGTAAATCCGTTTACACCTTTCCCGGTTGTATATACCAGCATCGTAGAGGAACCATAAATTACATAGCCGGCGGCAACCTGTTCGGTTCCCCGCTGGAGATAATCTTTTTCTTCTACGGCCCCGCCAAACGAAGCTCTCCTGTAAATTGAAAAAATGGTTCCGATTGAAACGTTTACATCAATGTTTGAGGAACCGTCAAGAGGATCTACACACACAACATATTTGGCATTTTTCGAAACTTCGCTTTCAATGTGCACCAATCCGTCATTTTCTTCGGATGCAACGGCGCATGTTTCTCCTCCCGAACTCAATGCAGAAATGAATTGTTCGTTCGCGTACACATCCAATTTCTTTTGTCCTTCTCCCTGTATGTTCATGGTTCCGTTGTCACCAAGGATATCGACAAGTCCTGCTTTATTCACTTCACGGTTTACGATCTTGGATGCAATGCCGATATCTCTTAACAATCTCGACAATTCTCCTTTTGCATATGGAAAGTCCGCCTGCTTCTCAATGATAAACTGCCCGAGTGTAACTACCTTATTCATGGTGGTTGTTTTTTCTGATTGACAAATATACAGGATTCATCCAATCGCCGATCCGATGAAAATCACGCTCTATATTCCACCGAACATTGTTAATTTTAGAGAATACACGTAGGTTTGCCGCCTCATTTCATTATTTATGACTCCAAAAACTTCTTATCCGAAAGACCAGATCAAAATTCTGTTATTGGAAGGCGTTCATAAACGCGCCCTTGATATGTTTGCTGATGCCGGTTATTCGGGTGTCGAGCATTCTGCCAATACAATAGGTGAGGAAGAGCTGGTACAAAAAATAAAAGGCGTTCATATCCTTGGCATTCGTTCAAAAACGAAGGTGACAGCAGAAGTTTTTAAAAATGCAGACAAGCTCCTGGCAGTAGGAGCCTTTGGGATTGGCACAAACCAGATCGACATGAAGACGGCTATGCAAACAGGAATAGCTGTTTTTAATTCGCCTTTTTCCAATACCCGTTCAGTAGCTGAGCTGGTGATTGCAGAAGCTATATTGTTGTTACGCAAAGTGACGGATAAAAATAAAGCGATGCATGCAGGCCAATGGATGAAAAGCAGCAGCGGTAGCTATGAAGCCAGGGAAAAAACAATTGGAATTATCGGGTACGGCCACATTGGTGCCCAGGTAAGTGTAATGGCTGAAAGCTTAGGGATGAATGTGCTTTTTTATGATGTTGAACAGAAGCTGCCTCTTGGCAATGCAAAACAGGCAAAGTCGCTTGAAGAGTTATTGAAAAATTCAGATGTGATCACACTGCATGCGCCCGGCCATCCATCCACGAAACACATGATCAATGAATCTTCCTTGAAGCACATGAAAAAAGGTTCCATCCTTATCAATTGCGGAAGGGGAGACCTCATTGATGAAACCGCAGTAAAAAAATCTTTGGAAGACAAGCACCTCGGAGGGCTGGGATTGGATGTGTATGCCACCGAACCCAAAACAAACAAGGAATCCTTTAACACTGTTTTTCAAAACATGGAAAATGTTTTTCTCACTCCTCATATTGGCGGGTCGACTATGGAAGCACAGGAAAATATTGGTGTTGACGGAGCAGCAAAACTGATCAGCTATCTTGACACAGGCTCGACAGTCGGGTCGCTTACCGTTCCTGCTTTGAATCTTCCGGTCCAGGAAGATGCGCACCGGCTGCTTCATATCCATGAAAATGTTCCGGGAGTATTGGGTGAGATCAACGGGCTGATGTCGAAGATGAATGTCAACATCCTGGGTCAGTACCTGAAGACAAACAATCAAATCGGTTATGTAGTGCTTGATATTGATAAGGAAACCTCTTCAAACGTATTGGAGGAGCTGAGAAAAGTAAAGCATACTATACGAGTCAGGAACCTTTATTAATTGAAAATTGAATATTGAAAATTAGTGTCAATATTCAATTTGCATATTCAATTGCAGAAATGAACATAACAATAAGAAAAGGGTTGAAGGCTGATTTACCAGACGTGCTTCGTCTCGTGCATGAGCTTGCAGATTTTGAAAAGGCGCCGGATGCAGTAACGAATACGGTGAAAGAAATGGAAAACGATGGCTTTGGTGAAAAACCGGTCTTCGGTTTTTACATTGCAGAGCTTGACGAAAAAGCAGTAGGCGTTGCATTGTATTTTATCAAGTACTCAACGTGGAAAGGAAAAGGATTGTACCTGGATGATTTGTTTGTATCTGAAAAGTACAGGGGAAAAGGAATCGGGAAAAAATTATTTGACGCGTTTATGAAAGAGGCTAAGCTGATGAATGCAAAACAAGTTCACTGGCAGGTGCTTGACTGGAATACGCCTGCGATAGACTTTTATAAAAAACTTGGATCGACCATTGAAGCGGAATGGTGGGATTGCAAAATGACGGAAGAGCAAATACAGGAATATAAGTAGACAGTAGACAAAATTTTAGTTGACAAGATTGTCTACTCTATACTTATCTACTCTCTATACTTGTCTACTGTCTACTAACTAATAAACACATGAAGGTTTTCAAATTCGGTGGTGCATCAGTCAAAGATGCGGCTTCAGTAAAAAATGTTGCTGCCGTTTTATCGCTTTATAAAAATGAACCGCTGGTCGTTGTCATTTCGGCCATGGGAAAAACCACCAATGCGCTGGAGAATGTGGTGAATGCTTATGTTGAAAAAAGTGACCGGCTGAAGGAATATGTAAACCAGGTCAAAGAATATCATCTCGGCGTTATTCAGGACCTCGGGTTCAAAGCCGGTCATCCTGTTTTCGAAGCACTCGAAAACTCATTGGTGGAGATTGACTGGATCCTCGAGGAAGAACCAAGCCGTGGCTATGCGTTTGCATACGATCAAATCGTTTCCCAGGGAGAGCTGATCTCAACAAAAATAATCAGTACCTATCTCAATGAACTGGCCGGAATCAAAAATGAATGGCTTGATATCCGTGACTGTATTATCACCGACAATACATACAGGGAAGGAAAAGTAAACTGGGATTTGTCAGAAAAGCTCATCAACAGGAAAATTCCGGAGTTGCTCAGGAAAAACCTGCCTGCCGGACAGGAAGGAAATTTAGTTGTCACACAGGGATTTATTGGCGCTACATCGGAGAATTTTACGACCACATTGGGACGTGAAGGGTCAGACTATACAGCCGCCATTCTTTCGTATTGCCTGGATGCAAATGAAATGATTGTGTGGAAAGACGTTCCCGGCGTACTGAGCGCTGATCCGAAATTTTACGATGATGCCGTGAAACTGGAAGAGATAAGTTACCTGGATGCGATTGAGCTAACCTATTATGGCGCAACGGTGATTCATCCGAAAACCATTAAGCCTTTAGAGAATAAAAATATTCCATTGCATGTTCGCTCTTTTATTTCTCCAAAAGATAAAGGCACGAGCATAGCCAACCACAAAGAAACCAAGCCTCTTGTTCCTTCTTTTATTTTCAAAGTGAACCAGATTTTGATTTCTATTTCCGCAAAAGATTTTTCCTTTATCGCCGAGGAGAGTCTTAGCAGGATATTCGGATTTTTTGCATCTCATAAAGTCAAGATAAATCTAATGCAGAATTCAGCGATCAGCTTTTCAGTATGCGTGGACAATGACCCGTTTAAAATCCCGGCACTGCTTAATGATCTGCAGCACGAATTCAAGGTTCTTTACAATGACGGACTCAAGCTGATTACCATCCGGCATTATTATCCTTCAACGATTGAATCACTCATAAAAGGGAAGAAAATCCTGCTTGAACAGCGCAGCCGGCATACTATTCAGGTAGTTTTGAAAGAAGAATAGGCTTTTCGCCGCTTTTTTCTTCTAACAAAATATTCTCCGGGCTATTTTCAGGTTTCACAAGAAAAACTATCTTTGCCGCCCTAATAATTAAACAATTAACTATTTATATAAGTATTAAAAATGACGAAAGCAGAATTAGTTACAGAAATTTCTAATAAGACCGGGATCGAAAAAAATATCGTGCTTCAGACCGTAGAAGCATCAATGAAAGTGATAAAAAATGCCATGACAGAAGGGGAGAATGTATATCTCCGCGGCTTTGGAAGCTTTATTGTAAAAAGAAGAGCTCAGAAGCTTGGACGGATCATTTCAAAAAATACAACCATCATCATTCCAGCTCATAACATTCCGGCATTTAAACCTGCAAAAACGTTTGCAAATAAGGTGAAAAATGCAAAAGCTAAGAAAGAAGTTGTTGCTTAATGCCTCGTGCAAGAAAAATCCAGCTGCTGATTCTTACAGGAGCCGTTGCTCTTACCATCGTTCTTTATTTCGCGCCTCAAAAAATTAATAAGGAAAAGGCGGATGCTGAAAAAGCAGATGTTTTCTCTTTTGAATCGTTGTTAATTTCTGCCAAAGGAAGTCTTAAGCGACAGGAGATTGAACCTCTTACGAAGCTTGAAAATGACCTGGCCAAAAATAAGGGCGACAGTGTATTGCTTGATTCGTTAGGAAAGCAATGGGATAAGATGGGACAGCCGGTTATTTCAGCACATTATTTTGAAATGATCGCCGAAGAAAAACCCGGTGAAAAATCCTGGCTCAATGCGGCATACAGGTTTTTTGATGCTTCAAGGATGGTGACGGATTCAACACTCAGATCAAAGTTGGTTGCTAAGACCATTTCCGCTTACAATCATGTGCTTGAGTTCAACCCTGAAAACCTGGATGCGAAAACAGATCTTGGGGCCTGTTATGCTGAAGGAACAAATGAGCCGATGAAGGGAATCATGCTTTTGCGTGAAGTGGTCACAAAAAATCCTGAGCATGAAAATGCGCAGTTTAACCTTGGAATACTCTCCGTAAGATCAGGACAATATGAAAAGGCGATCGAACGGTTTCAAAAAGTGCTTGCCATTAACCCTGACCGGAAAGAAATGTACTTCATGATCGGGAAATCATATGCAATGGAGGGTAAAAAAGAGAAGGCGCTTGAAAATCTTGAAAAACTGAAAAAAGAAACAACCGATTTGCAACTCATTGAGCAAACGAACAGTTTAATAAATCAAATTAGTAGTAATAATTAAAACACTTTGACCTATGCCGAGCGGTAAAAAAAGAAAAAGACATAAGATGGCTACGCACAAGCGTAAAAAACGTCTTAGAAAGAACAGACATAAGAAAAAATAATTTTTAATTAAGACTGTAGCCGGTGCCGGTTTGTATAGTTACAACCGGAAAATTTAATCAGGATCATATCAATTACCTGAAAAACTGTAGTCTTTTTAATCATGCTTGTCCCGCCGAAGGCGGATTGAATTTTCTCTCATTTGGATAAACGACGAGTCGTTTATCACACTTAAGCATGATGGTTTGTTCGTGTTTTATAGCCTCAATTACCGCGGGCTAACGAAGTGTTCGTAAAAAATTTTTTATTGAATAACGAACTTGTAATTAATTCAAGTGCTTCTGAAGTAACCATTGCGTTACTGGAAGACAAAAATCTCGTTGAGTTAAACAGGGAAAAAAGAGATCAGCAATTTTCTGTCGGAGACATTTATCTCGGTCGTGTTAAAAAGCTGATTCCCGGTCTCAATGCAGCTTTTGTGGATGTAGGTCATGAGAAAGATGCTTTCCTGCATTATCTTGACCTGGGTCCTCAGGTGCAATCTCTGGCTAAATTAATCCGGCTTACCACAACAGGCAAAAAGCCCGATGCGATGCTGACCAATTTTCAGCAGGAACCTGATATTAATAAAGGCGGAAAAATTACCGGTGTGTTAAACGCCAATCAATGGGTGCTTGTGCAGGTTGCCAAAGAACCTATTTCATCCAAAGGTCCACGCATTACTTCTGAAATTTCCCTTGCCGGAAGATATGTTGTGATGGTTCCGTTTTCGGACACCGTATCCATTTCTCAGAAAATTAAAAGTGCCGAAGAACGCCAGCGTCTCAAGCGTTTGGCGATGAGCATCAAACCGAAAGGATTTGGATTAATTGTCAGGACCGTTGCTGACGGAAAAAAAGTGGCGGAGCTCGATAAGGATATCCAGGAGCTGGTTGCTAAATGGAAAAGCTGTTTTGAACAGCTGACAACAGCAAAGCCGCCGCAACGGATTTTGGGAGAGCTGAACCGTACATCCACCATCCTGCGTGACCTGTTAAATCCTAATTTTAATAACATACACGTAAACGATCCTGCTCTTTACGAAGAAATTAAAAGTTATATCAGCGGCATTGCACCGGAGCAAACGGAGATCGTAAAGCTTTACAAAGGCAAGGTTCCTATTTTCGAGAATTTCGGAATCGAAAAACAGATCAAAGCCAGTTTTGGAAAGACCGTTACCATGTCATCGGGTGCTTACCTGATCGTTGAACATACCGAAGCGTTGCACGTCATTGACGTAAACAGCGGAGGAAGAACAAAGACCGGTGATGCCACACAGGAAGCGAACGCGCTGCAGGTAAACCTGGATGCGGCTGCAGAAATAGCACGGCAACTGAGGTTGCGTGATATGGGTGGAATCATCGTCATCGATTTTATCGACATGCATTCGGTTCAGAACCGGAAGCAGCTTTTTGATACTGTAAAAACCGAGATGAAAAAAGACCGGGCGAAGCATACGATTTTGCCGCCCAGCAAATTCGGACTTGTTCAGATTACCCGGCAGCGTGTAAGACCCGAAACAAACATTACGACCGTTGAAAAGTGTCCGGCTTGTGAAGGTACAGGAGAAATCAAAGCAAGCATTTTGCTGGTCGACGAAATTGAAAACAACCTGCGCTATTTTGTAAAGGAGCAAAATGAAAAAACACTTTCAGTAATTGTACATCCATACCTGGAAGCATTCCTTAATAAAGGGGGCATTTTCAAAAAGTCTCTGGCCGAAGGCTGGAGAAAAAGATACAAGGCGAAGATCAGCGTAAAGGCTAATTCGAATTACCATATGATGGAATATCACTTTTTTAACAAAGGTGAAGAAGAAATAAAAATCTGAGTTTTCCCCGGGTTAATCTTCAAATAATTTGTAACCTGTTCCTTCCAGCAATTGTTTCTGGACTTTTTTGATGATGGCATCGGCGCGTTTGCCATGATCATTAATTTTGGAGAGATTCTCTGTCAGGGTGATAATGATCTCCTTTTTTTCCGCTTCTGTTTTTGCATGGGCTAATTCCTTACAGAGCTCTGTTGCCAGGTCCGAAAAATTATTTACAAAGTTCAGCGGGTTCTGAATTTCATGAGCAAGATTGGAGGCAAGCTTTCCGAGTGCAGCAAGCTTTTCGTGCCGGATGAGCTGCTCCTGGGCAGCGCGCAACTCGGCAAGCGTAACGTTGAGCTTTTCATTGGTTTTCTGCTTAAAGCGGTAAAGCCGGAACAGGATGAAGGCGATGATGAGTGAAAGCGTAGCAATTACGAGGAATGCGATGAACAAGGTCTTCCGGAGTTTTGCTTCCTTTTCCAGCTGTTGAATTTCTTTCTGTTGTTCTTCCATCAGGAATGCCGATTCCATCTGGGCAACGGTTCTTGTATCTTCTTCGTTATACAAAGAATCATGAAGGGCCAGGTATTTCTTCTGAAAATTGTAGGCTTCTGCAATGTGATTACGTTTATCTTCAATTTCACTGAAGAGCTTGTAAGCATCCAGCCGCAGGTTCGTCACTGAATGTTTTTCTGCCAAGGCGAATCCTGTTTGCACTAAGTCAAACGCTTCATCGTACCTGTTTTTTTCCACCAGCGCAGATGCTTTCATCAGGTAAAATTTAGCCCGGGCATTCTCTTTTTTACTTTTTAAAAGATAACCCAGTGATGCTTCTAGGTATACTAAAGCGCTGTCAGGTAAATTCATGTTGATGAACAGCTGTCCTAATCCCGTGTTGCATTCGGCGACACCGCGTTCATCGTTTAAGCTTGATTTAATTTTCCTGGCCGTAAGAAAGGAGCTCTTCGCCAGGAAAAATTTTTTTAATTCTGAATTGCACAAACCCGCCAGGTAAAGGGATGTGCCAAGCTTGCTCTGGTCGCCGGTCTTCCGGTATAATTCGGTACTTCTGAAAAAATGCTTCTCTGCCGTGGAATAAATTTTCTGGCCATAGTAAGCGAGTCCAATCTGAAGTGAGGTATAAGCCTGATTTTCCAGGTCGTTGGAAACTGCGAAAATTTTTTCGGCCTTATACAAACACCTGAGCGCATGAATGTTTTCGTGCCGGCGCACGAGAAACCTTCCGTAATGAAGAAGCGCTTTTGCGTACCCTGCTTCATAGCCGGAATGTTCGGCAAATACAGTGATTTTGTGCAGCCTGGCAGATAATGTATCCACCTCGTAAATTGATATCCAGGCTGAGTCAACAAGGTTATTCAAAGCATCGATGCATGCACGATCAACATTTCCGGATTGCATGCATGCATCAATTCTCTGGATTACCGCCAATGAAGATGAATCCTGAACCTGGGCTTCCGACGAGGGACCCAAAAGAAGGAAACATAAGCTTACAAGGAAAAACCGTTTCCCAGCCATCGAGTCGATTACTGTTTAAGATTTAATCGCGCGTTGTGATGCTGTAACAATCGAATGGGCACCATGGATCGCATTGATAGAAGTCAGCGGAGGCATGTATGATGATCTCTCCCTGACCGGGAGCTGATCCCTCGACCATTTTGCCTCCGGCAATTCCAATCGAATATTCATGCGCTTTGGTTGGATCATCGTTATCGGAACACATAAACAACGCTAATGCGTTCACACTTGTATCGCTGAAAATTCTCAGCAATGCATCCCTGCAAAGAATACCATAATTTTCATTGCTTGTATTGTCAAGCTTGTTAAAATTCTCCCAGCTGGTCATAATGTTTGTACGACCTGTGGTTACAATGCCTGAACACGGAGTGGAGGTTCCGTCATTCAGACCTCTGTCGTGCATACAATCATAGAGAAGATATGCTAAAATAATATCACCGGCCAGGGCCAGTATTAAAAGAAATAAAAGTAATGTGTTGTTTTTCATAATGTGTGGTTTTTAAAATAGAAAACAATATAAGTTCACTTCATTTATATATGTATTGCCTTGCAACCCAAATTGTAGAAAAAAAATGTAACTACCAAATTCAGAATGAAGGAGTTGTCTTTTAACGCACGATACTTTGAAAAATCAATAAATAAGGTCAAAAGGAATAAAAATTGACTTTTGAAGTTTTTTAATCTGAACCTTTGGATCAACAACTTTGATGCTTAGTTTCGCCCCTGATATCAAAAAAGAAAAACAATGAAAATCCTAAAAAGAATCCTAATCGGCATTTTAATACTTGTTTTACTGGTTGTAATCGTGGGTTTTATGTTCCCGGCAAAAATTCACCTGGAGCGGTCAATCGTTATGAATGTTCCACAGGAGGCCGTCTTTAATAAGATTAATTCATTGAAAAATTTTAATTCATGGTCGCCATTTTATGAGCTCGATACCACGGCAGCATATTCATTCGAAGGACCGGGTGAAGGTGTGGGCAGTAAATTTTCATGGGCCAGCGAAAAAAGAGATGTTGGAAGCGGAAACATGACCATCACAGAAAGCAAACCAAATGAATCCGTGAAAACTGCGATTGTATTCCAGGACCAGGGAAAGGGGTTTTCCACGTTATCACTTGTTCCGGCTGACGGTGGAACAAAAATGACCTGGGCTTTTGATATGGATGCCGGTATGAATCCATTTACCAGGCTGATGGGCGGGTTGATGATGGATAAAATGCTTGGGCCTATGTATGATAAAGGGTTAAATAAACTGAAAAATAATCTGGAAAGTAATCCAGCTCCTGCCGCAAACGATATGAAGATAGAAGTTCTTCCGGTAAAGGAAATGAATTATATGGCCATCCGTGATACCGCTTCGATGTCTACAATTAGTCAGAAGCTGGCAGCTAATTACAAACTGATCGGCGGTGTGATGAAAAAACAAAAGTTAAATATGGCCGGAGCACCCATGTCAATCTATTATACCGAATCCCATACGAACTGGGATATGGAAGCTGCGATTCCTGTTGACAAACCGGGTAAAGCAGATGGAAATGTAAAGCCTGGAACTATAAAAGCAGGCAATGCGGCAGTAGCTCATTATTTCGGTGATTACAAGAAATTGCCATCGGCCTATGATGTACTGAAAAAGTGGATGGAAGAAAACCATAAAGTAAAGACCGGTGCTCCATGGGAAATATACATGACTGATCCGGGCGTGGAAAAAGATACTGCAAAGTGGCAAACCGATATTTATTTCCCGGTTGAATAATACGGGTTGTCAATAACGTTACCGAAAACGAAAATTGATCATTCAGTTTTCGTTTTTTTGTTTGATCTCATGGAAGAAAAAAGAAAAAAACTTTTTTTAGATGTGAAACAGGCTCTCTTGAGAGCTAGGAAATATTGTGCATACCAGGAACGCAGCCAGCAGGAAGTTCGCGACAAATTATATTCTTTCGGATTGCATTCAAAAGATGTTGAGAATATTATTGCAGAGTTAATTACATCAGGTTTTCTGAAAGAAGAACGGTTTGCAACAGCTTTTGCCGGGGGAAAATTCAGAACGAAAGGATGGGGAAGGATAAAAATAAAACAAGCGTTGTTGCAGAAAAAAGTTTCCGAAAACCTGGTCCGGCAGGCATTGAAGGAAATAGATGATCGTGATTACAAAAAGCAGCTAAAAAAAATAATTGAAGAAAAAGCCAAGAAAATAACGGAGAAGAATCCACTGAAGAAAAATAATAAGATAGCACACTATGCAATCGGCCGTGGATTTGAGGCCGAGCTGGTGTGGGAAATGCTGATTCAAAAGGAGGAGTTCAATGAATAGCGCCGAGTTGTTCACCCAGCTTAAAACTCAACAGAGGCATATTACATACCTGGCATAGATCGCATTTCGAATAACTGATCCAATGATCGCGCTCATTGTAAGGATACTTATTGATTTCATTGCGCATGTTGAATTTCTGTTTTAAGTACAATTTTGAAAGCAACGGATTTGTAAGAAAAAATTTTGCTGTTCTCACCGGCTGTTTCATCATTGTTTGAAAAGCCCTCGGGTAGCGTGAAAGCAAACGCACGCAAACAAGGTCTAAATTTTTTTCAAGCGAACTCTCTTCAAAAACTTCAACATCTATTCCGTATCCAATGGTAAGAACATCGCCTCCCCATTCCTGGTCAAGCGAATGATTCAGCAGTTTTGTGTCGGTGGTGAGGATAAGTTTCCTTCCGGGCATTGGTTCCCCTGAGCGGTGCACATCAAAACCTGTCCCGTTGAAATCAATATGATAATAGTTGTTGGATGGAAGATCTCTCATAATTATTGAGAAGCAAACATCTTCGAGAACAATCTTGTCATACAGGTGTTTATTCCCGTTCATGCGAAAGGCTATCTTTTCTTTCAGCAGATTAGCTTCCACTTCGCCAACCATTTGAACCTGGTTCGCTTTGATAGTCTCTCCCGGATATATTTCATCCACTAAATGATACAGCGAATTATTTTTTACCTGGGCGTGGTAGGGTGATTTCTTATGATAGATATCATTTTCAATATAATCCCCGGGCTCCGGAATAATGAACTGAACGGAAGTATTTTTTTCGAAGTAAGTTTGATAGTAATTTTTGAGTTCAGATCTCGGGAACTTCACTTCATTGATCCATCTTTTTTCTTTTTTCAACAATGCAAAACCGGGTGAAAAAGGGATGGCAAAAACCGGCTGGAGGTCACGGACGATCTTGCAAAAATGATTGGCAAAATACTGCTCGCGGAGCTTTCCGACTTCTTCATCATTTTTTGTTTTATAATGAACACAATTCGGAAAATAACCGGCACCGCTCCATCCGCTAAAAAGATAATCAATCTTTTTCCAGCGTTTCTTTATTTCTACCAGGAAGAGGTCAACTACTTTCTGGTGATGCGAATTCAAAGCATCATTCAGATTTACGATGACGCGATCATTCGACTCAATAACAACAACACTTTCCAGTGCAAAACCGATGTACGTAATTTTTGTTGAAGGGGAGATCTGGTAGGACTTAAAGCTCACCGCTTCGGTGATATAACCGAACCCATTTTCCAGGAAAAAATCCGTGATGCCCGCTCTCCACTGGTAGGGAAAAAATACGCGGGCTTTCTTTGGAAACAGGTTCAGGGTGTCCTTGTGAAGATGATCTTCATGACCGTGTGTGATGAGAATATTTTTTATTCCATCCACCATGGATGTATTGACCGGCTTAGGGAAAACATACCATTGATCAAAGTAAGCGGGGCCGTTAAACCAGGGATCAAAAATTAAATTGGTTTCGCCGGTATCTATAAAAAGCGAAGAGTGGCACACGTACTCAATTTTCATAGAGTTTAGTTTTTGTGTGAAAAAAAATTAAGATCAACTGCCGGTACATGAACGTGTTGTTTGGGAAGAAATTTTATCAATTCTTTTATCCTGCTCTTCACGGCAAATAATTACCTTCGCACCAATTATGACAATTGAACAGATAAAAGAGATTAAAGAGCGTACCGAAGCTCTGAGGAGGCATCTTTGACATCGATGGCAAATTAAAAGCGATCGAAGAAGAAGAAAAGATTTCACATGCTCCGGATTTTTGGAATGATCCTAAGGAAGCTGAAAAGCTGATGAAAGGAATCAAACAAAAGAAAAACTGGACGGATGCATTTCATCAGCTCAACCGTTCACTCGATGATTTAACGGTGCTTTTTGAATTTTTCAAAAGCGGTGATGCCAGCGAGAAAGAAGCGGATGCTCAATACGGGCAAACTCTCAAATTACTTGAAGATCTTGAATTCAAACGCATGCTCGGTGCCGAGGAGGACCAGCTGAATGCCGTTCTGAATATCAACTCCGGCGCCGGAGGTACGGAAAGCCAGGATTGGGCAGAGATGCTTATGCGCATGTATATCATGTGGGGAGAAAAAAACGGCTATAAGGTCATTGAAGTCGACAAGCAATACGGAGATGGTGCCGGTATTAAATCGGCTACGCTGGAATTTGAAGGCGACTTTGCATACGGTTACCTGAAAGCGGAAAGTGGTGTACACCGGCTCGTCCGCATCTCACCATTTGATTCGAATGCCAAACGGCATACGTCATTCGCTTCCATCTTTGCCTACCCGATTATTGATGATACCATCAACATCGAAATGAAAGATGCTGATATAGATATGCAGACATCCCGTTCAGGCGGAGCCGGAGGTCAGAATGTAAACAAGGTGGAAACAAAGGTCCAGCTCACGCACAAACCGACCGGAATTGTTGTTGTCTGCCAGGTGGAACGTTCACAGAGTGCAAACCGCGAACGGGCTATGAAAATGCTGAGGTCCCAGTTGTATGAGCTCGAATTGCGAAAAAGAAATGAAGCCAAAGCTGCAACGGAAGCAACAAAAAGAAAAATTGAATGGGGCTCACAGATACGGAGCTATGTTTTTCATCCATATAAAATGGTAAAAGATCTCCGCACCGATTATGAAACATCAAATGTAACAGCGGTGATGGATGGAGATCTGAATGAGTTTATGAAAGCGTATTTGATGGAGTTTGCTCCTGGCAAGTGATTAGGTAATTGGGTAATTAAGGTTATTAAGTGAGTAGCTTTATAAGTGAATCCCGAACTAATAATTAATAAAATAATATACCATTCATTCATTTGGTTACTAATTTACGGGCAACAACTATTTGACTTAATTACCAATTACCTTAATCACCCATGTTAAAAGTCTACTTCAAACCAAATTGTGCCACCTGCCAGACAGCCCTTGGTTTGCTCAGGAAAAATGCAAAAGAAGATTACGAGCTGATAGAATATCTTGTCGAAACTCCGTCGGTGGAAGAACTCAGGGAAATATTAAAAATGCTGGGCATGAAAGCAGAGCAATTGGTTCGGAAAAAAGAACCGCTGTACAAAGAAAAATACGAGGGAAAAGAAATATCAGAATCGGAATGGTTGAAAATTCTGACTGCGCATCCGATTCTCATTGACAGGCCGATTGTAGTGAAAGACGGAAAGGCAATTATCGGCAGACCACCTGAAAGAATTCTTGAAATTATTTAATTCATTTTCGGAAGATGAGATCATTCAAAAAAATTCTTTGGCTGCTTTTGATCATACTTATTGTTATCCAGTTTTTTCACCCGGAGAAAAATCTATCATCTTCTCCTTCACCAAATCACCTGTCAAAAGCATTTAATGTACCGGTTGACGTGCAGGTCGTGCTGAATAATGCATGCAGAGATTGTCACAGTAACAACACAGATTATCCATGGTATGTAAACCTTCAGCCTGTTGACTGGTGGATGAATGGCCATGTTAAGGATGGAAAGACCGAGCTGAATTTTGACGAGTTTGCTTCATACAGTCTCCGGCGGCAGTTTCATAAATTTGAAGAAATTTCAGAGCAGGTGAAAGAAGGTGAAATGCCATTGGGATCATATACATTGATTCATCGAAACGCAATTCTTTCAGAAGACCAAAAGCAACTGCTGATTCAATGGTCCGGGAAAATGCAAAATGAAATGAAAGAAAAATATCCGCCGGATAGCCTTCAAAGGAAGCAACGGCCGGCTTAAGTTATTAAACTATAAATTACATAGTATGGATTTCAGGAAAGAAAAAGACACGATGGGGATTGTTGAAGTTCCCGCTCATGTGTACTGGGGTGCGCAAACGCAACGCTCCATAGAGAATTTTAAAATTGCGCAGGAGTCGAGCCGGATGCCGATAGAAATTATCCGTGCATTTGCCATTTTGAAAAAAGCGGCCGCCCTCACCAACCTGGACGCAGGAATTTTATCGAAAGAAACTTCCGGGTACATCGGGAAAGTGTGCGACGAAATCCTGGAAGGTAAGCTGGATGATCAGTTTCCACTCGTGGTTTGGCAAACCGGTAGCGGAACGCAAAGCAATATGAATGTGAACGAGGTGATCGCTTATCGTGCACACGTCATCTCCGGGGGAAAACTGACCGATGAGAAAAAAATAATTCATCCAAATGATGACGTGAATAAATCACAGTCTTCCAATGATACTTTTCCTACTGCGATGCACATTGCCGCTTATAAAATTTTAGTCGATGTGACGATTCCCGGAATCAAAAAGCTGAGAGATACACTTGCCTTAAAGAGCAAGGAATTCATGCACATCGTAAAAATTGGCCGGACTCACATGATGGACGCAACACCGCTCACACTCGGACAGGAGATTTCTGGTTATGTTTCACAACTTGATCACGGCATTCGTGCCATAGAACACTCACTTCCTCACCTGGCGGAGCTTGCTCTGGGTGGAACAGCTGTTGGAACAGGAATAAATACACCTCCGAAATATGATGTGAATGTTGCAAAAAAAATTGCAGAGCTTACAAAGCTGCCTTTTGTTACTGCGGAAAATAAATTTGAAGCGCTTGCTTCTCATGACGGCATTGTTGAAGCCCATGGTGCATTAAAAACGGTGGCGTGCTCGCTGATGAAAATTGCAAACGACATCCGCCTCCTGTCTTCCGGTCCGCGCAGCGGCATTGGTGAACTTTTTATACCGGACAATGAGCCCGGCTCATCCATCATGCCGGGAAAAGTAAACCCGACCCAATGCGAAGCGATGACGATGGTTGCAGCCCAGGTTCTCGGGAATGATGTGACCATCAACATTGGAGGTGCGACCGGACATTTCGAATTAAATGTTTTCAAGCCTGTAATGATTACCAATTTCCTGCACAGCGCGCGGCTGATCGGTGATGTATGTGTATCGTTCAATGATAAATGTGCCGTTGGCATTAAACCGATTGAAGAAAATATCAGGGAGCATCTTCACAATTCGCTGATGCTGGTTACAGCACTGAATAATAAAATCGGGTATTACAAAGCAGCAGAGATTGCGCAGACGGCTCACAAACAAGGCAAAACATTAAAGCAAACGGCTATTGAACTAGGGTATCTCACAGCGGAACAATTCGATGAATGGGTGAAGCCTGAGGATATGGTGGGATTGAAATAAAATCATAAATTTTGGACTCAAATTTCCAGGAATATTTCATTCATAATTTATAATTCATAACTCATAATTCTATCAAACAAACTTCTCTCCCTTTTTAATCTTCACGTCGTTTACGAGGTTGCGAACCTGCTGCTCATCATCTTTCGGGCAGATGAGAAGTACATTGTCTGATTCGACGATGATGTAATTATCCAGGCCGAGAATCACGGCAAGTTTTCCTTTCGGAATGTTGATGATGCAGTTGCTGGTTTTGTCAAGCATGACATGATTGCCTACCACTGCATTTTCTTTTTCATCGTGATCGAGATTTTCATAAAGTGATTTCCATGTTCCCAAATCACTCCACCCGAATTCCGCACTCATCACGTACACATTTTTTGCCTTTTCCATGATTCCGTAATCGATGGAAATATTTGTGCAATGTGTATACGCTTTTCTCACATGATCAGCTTCGTCAGGTGTGTTGTAAAAATCTTTTCCTTCTTTGAACAGTGCGTACATCTCGGGAAGGAATTCTTCAAACGCTTTCATAATGGATTTCAGGTTCCACACGAAGATGCCGGCATTCCATAAGAACTCTCCGCTCTTGAGAAAAAATTTTGCCATTTCAAGATTCGGTTTCTCCGTGAAGGTCTTCACCTTGCTGATCTTGAATTTTTCTTCCGTCTCCTCATTTTTAAACTGGATGTAACCATAGCCTGTATCCGGCCTGCTTGGATGAATGCCAAGAGTTACCAGCGCATCATTTTTGGCGGTGAAGTCAAGCGCTTTCAGGATCGCTTCCTGGAATCCCATTTCATCTTTAATGACATGGTCGGAAGGTGCGACAACGATGTTCGCATTTGGATTTTTTGCAGCAATTTTGAAAGTGGAGTAGGCTACGCATGGAGCCGTATTGCGGCGCAGTGGTTCAGCAAGCACCTGCTCTTTGGCAATTTCAGGAATTAATTTGTACACATGATCCAGGTACAATTCATTCGTTACGATGTAAATATTTTCTACCGGGCATATTTTCAGAAAGCGTTCAAATGTCTGCCGGATAAGAGTTTTGCCTGAGCCAAGTATATCGATAAACTGCTTCGGGTAATTGTTCCGGCTCATAGGCCAGAAGCGGCTGCCTATGCCTCCAGCCATGATCACACAGTAATTGTTCTTCATGCACGATGAATTTAAAAACGTCAGTAAAAAGGAGTAAAGGTTTAGTCGATGGTTTTAGGATTTGACGTATTAAATAATTTTATAGATGAAAACTCTTAGTTCAAAGTTCTTAGTTCAAAGTCTTAGCCTGCACTTTGAACTAAGAACTTTGAACTCTAATTTTTTTCAGCTTAATCCACTTAAAACTTTTCTCAACGAAGAAAATACTTCGTCAATCTCGGCTGAATTACACGTGCCTACAGAAAGACGGTACCAGCTGGAACTTTCAGATGCGCCAAAAGCGGAGAAAGGAACCAATGCAAGCTTGGCTTCGTCCAGAATATATTGTGTAACATCCTTCTGGGTTTTTAAGATTTTTCCGTCCCGGGTTTTCATGCCTGCCAGGTTGAGTTGAACGGTGAGGTAGATGGCTGCCTGCGGAGCAATGGCGTCGACCTTAAATCCTTCTTTTTTCAATTGAGTGAATCCTTCATAAAACCGGACCAGGCGCGTGTCAATTCTCTTTTTAAAATCATTGACAAAGGTTCCCATTTCATGCTTCATCTGCAGGTATTTTGCTGTCGCTACCTGCTCTGCTTTTGGAGACCAGGCTCCTATGTGCGACAAAATGGATTTCATCTTATCCATGATTTTCCTTGGTCCAAAAGCCCATCCCACGCGAATACCGGTTGCGGCAAGCGATTTGGAAACACCATCGATGAAAATTGTATACTCCTTCATTTCCGGTCTCAAAGAAACAGGATTGTAGTGTTGACTGTCACCGAAGGTAAGCACCCAGTAAATCTGGTCATACATCAGGTACAGCGGTCTGCCATTGGGTCCCCTTCTTTTATTTTCTTCCAATACCAGGTCACAGATTGCTTCCAGCTGATCTTTTTTGAAAATCGTTCCGGTAGGATTCAGGGGCGAGCACAATGAAAGCAACGTAGCTTCTTTCAGATGAGGTTTAATTTCATCTGCTGTCGGCATAAAATTATTTTCAGGTTTTGTCTCAACGAAAACCGGCTTTGACTGTGTGAGATGACAATAATGGTTGTTATTCCAGGAAGGGACCGGGAAGACCACGGTATCACCGGCATTCAGAAGGGTTACGTACGTTCCATAGATAAGCGGGCGGGCGCCTCCTGCAATGAGGATTTCATCGGGAGTGTAATTTAAATGCAGCCGTTCATTCAACAGGGACGAAACCGCTTTGCGCAGTTCCACCATTCCGTTAGCCGCCGGGTAATTGGTCTGGTGATTCTCATATGCTTCAACAATTGCGTTCGTCAGGTCAGCCGGAATCGGAAAAATTCCGGGATCAAAGTCCCCGATCGTATAATTGAAAATGCGCTCGCCATTTTTTATTTTTTCATTGATTTCAGCGGCTAGTTTAATGATTTCCGAACCAATCAGGTTTTCGGCCATCAGGGAAACCATTAAATCGGGTTTGTTGGATACTACAGGTTCAAACATGGATAAAACCTCTTTAAATTGTTGACCCAACAAACTTACATGATTCATTTTTGAAACACAAACGTTGGTTAAAAAGAAAGTCTGAAAGTGAGAAAATGAGAATCTGAGACGCTGGCCGCGTTATGATTTCGTTATTGATTTAGTTCGTAGTCGTAAGTTCGGAGACGTCTCCGAACTCCGAACTAATAACTCTGGACTAATTAAACGGCTTCATGCAGAATTACTTCCGCGAGAGGATTCACATAGTATTCACGCATGCTTTTAATTTCCATACAATGAAAGCGTGTGCGGATCTGTTCTCCTTTTTTGAAAATCAATTTTGACCGGGAAGAACGAAGACGGAAGAACGCATCTTTCGGAAGGTCTTCAAGGTGACAGACGTCTGTCATTTCTTTCTGATCATATTTCCGCAAGGCCCTCAGCAAATTATGGTCTGAACAACTGGAAGCAGCGGGGTTTTGAACATAGGAAGACAAAGCCTTCACCAGGTCATCCGGAAAAATATTTTGCTGAAGGAAGTAATTAAGCAGCCTGCTGAATTCATATTTCCATTCTCTTCCGTGGGGAGAAATTCTTTTCCTGTTATGAATCTCAGCCAGTAAATGAGCCACTTCATGAACAAATGTGATGAGAAAAGAATAAGGATTCAGGTCGTGGTTGACCGTAATCTGATGGCCATTGATCTCACGTAACGGCCGGTAATCACCGAACTTGGAAGCACGGCTGCGCGTAATGCGTACATGAATGTTGTAATGGACGATCCACCGGCAGCAAATGTCCACGGCAGGCGCAGGAATATAACGCGATAAAACAGTTGCAATACTTTCTTTCGACACGTCTCTTATTTTTCAATTCAAAGAAATGAAAAATAAAAGGCAGGAGGGAAACCGGAAAGAATTTTTTTTAACATTCGTGGTTGAAATATATCAATGAAATACGAATTGATACGAAACTACGAATTACGAAGCCATCGACTAAAAATCTTAATTGCGTAATACTATACCCTGATTCCGATCACAAGCACATCATCTACCTGCTCATTAGAACCTTTCCAGGTTTTAAAATAATCGTGGAGGTAGGATCCTTGTTCTTTCATGGATAAATGTTGGATAGAAAGCAGCATGTCTTTAAATTTTTTGCTCATCAGTTTCTTGCCGTTTTCTCCTCCGAACTGATCGGCAAATCCATCGGTAAAAAGATACAACGTATCACTTTCAAAAAGCTGAATTTCAATTTGCCTGAATTTTTCACTCGTATTAAGTTGCATTCCGCCTATCGGAAATTTATCAGGTTCGTACACCAGCAGCTCGTTATTCCTGATCAGCCATAACGGCCGGTTTGCTCCTGCAAACTGTACACGGTGGTTTTGCAGATCAAAAGAACAGATGGAAATATCCATCCCGTCATGCGATTCGGTTTCTTTTTGCTTTAGGGAATTAACAATGCCTTCGCTCAAAGCATCGAGAACCGGGGCAGGATCAGTAATGTTTCTTTCGTTGATGATCTGGTTGAGCAACGAGCTCCCGATCATGCTCATGAACGCCCCCGTAACACCATGACCGGTGCAGTCGGCTGCGGCAATCAGCACCTTGTTGTTTTTTTGCGCAAAGCCGTAAAAGTCCCCGCTCACAATATCTTTCGGGAGGTAAAGAATGAAAGAATCTTCAAGCGCTTTATAGATTAATTTAATGTCAGGCAAGATCGCAGCCTGGATTCGCTTTGCATAGTTCAGGTTGTCCGTGATTTCTTTGTTCTTGACTTCAATAATATTTTTTTGTGCAATCACTTCCGTTGTACGTTCATCTACTTTCTTCTCAAGCTCGATATTCTGATTTTCTAAAATCTGTTTTTTTTCTTTTTCCTGCCGGATGGTTTGTTCTGACAACCCGGTGATTTCTTTTAGCTGCAGCTTGAGTTTTTTGCTCATTCGCGCAAAGTCACGTGCGAGGTAAAGAGTCATCGAAAGAGGCAGGCCAAGGATAAAACTGCTCAACACAACCACACCTGTGTTATTTTTAATCCGGATGCCGCCGACCACAAATTCTCCCGGGAGATAAGCAGATATGATTCCTGCAATAGGTGCGAGCAAAACCACCAATGCAAAAATCCAGGCTCCGTCCTTTTTTTTAACAATGGCGCGAAGGATGACGCGGAGAATTTCGATGGTTGAAACAATGAATAAAAGAAGCATCATGCCGGCAGCACCCTTCAGGTGGTCGCTGACAAACAGGAATAATGAAATTGCAAAGACAGCCACAATCACCCAGAATATTTTCAGGCGCCTGTCATAAAAAATCCTGTGTAACATCGAAACCAGGGGCACCACGATGAGACAGATGAAATACATCGCCATTTTCGTCAGCCATGTCACAGATTCAAAGTCAGTAGATGTGAGTATATAATAAATGTAAAAGGTTATGAGTGAAAAAATGCAGCAGTAAATACTGTAGGATAGGTTGCTCTTCTTTTCTCTTAAAAATATATACATGATAAAATGCAGCACGGCCAGTGTAATAAAAACACTTCCGAAAAAAATAAAAGGAAAATATAATTTCGGATCAGCTGCCTTGACGATCGCTTCATTGAGCGGGCTCACTTCAATCTCGAAAATACCTCCCATGCTAAAGCCCCTGCTTTTCGCTTTATCGCGGTGGAAATCGGAATAACGTAAAGCGAGCACGTGATCTTTTTTTGGAGAAAAGCTAAATGCATAGGGAAGAGGGTTAATCGAAAATTCTGCCACTTCACTTTCTTTGTCTTTCCCGACTGTTCCGAATTTTTTCAGAAGTTTTCCATCCAGGTAAACATCAGCGGCGGCGCCAACCAGCCTGATATAAAAAGCCAGGGGAACATTCATCAGGGACGAGTCGATTTCAAAATGCATCCTGTACCATGAGACCTTGCCATTCGCCGAATTTTGTCTTTGCAGGGAATCCTCCGGGAGTTCTTTCCACGCCCTGTCATCATACTCTTCTGCGGCAAAGGAAGAATCATCTTCCGCTTTTACTTTCCATGGATTTGTAAACTTCAGGAGATTGTCGTCATCGTCCTTAACGGATATTGAATCGGAGCGATCCAGCGAATCGCCCCGGACAATAGCGTTTGTCTTCACGCGAATGCCACCAATGGTATCTCTTTTAAAAGAAATATTTTGTGCCGGGGAATCGGCATAAGAGATAAAGATGAGAATAAGAAAAAAGTAAAATTGAAACCGTGTTTGCATATTTATCTATGCAGGCAATTTATAATTTATAATTCAAAATTTATAATTCCTTTTATGGCTTCAGCAGCTGGTAAGCAACAAGACTTGCCAGCCATGCCAGCCCGCTCATATAAAAAATCTGGAACAGCGCCAGCTTCAGTTTTTTTGTTTCGCGGTAAACAACGGCAACGGTGCTCATGCACTGCATGGCAAAAGCATAAAACAACATGAGCGAAAAAGCGACAGCAAAGGTGTACCGGGGTTTTCCTGTATCCGGGTTGATCTCCGCCATCATTTTATCTTTTATTTTCATTTTGGATGCTTCGGCATCACCGACACTGTAAATCGTACTCATGGTTCCGACAAACACTTCGCGGGCGGCAAAAGACGTGATGAGCGCAATACCAATTTTCCAATCGAAACCAAGAGGTTTGATTGCAGGCTCAATCACCTTTCCCATGATCCCTGCATACGAGGACTCCAGCTTTTCCGCTTTTATTTTTTTATCAATGTCCTGCGCACTATAAACGGAAGTGTATTCAGATCCCGCATATTTGTCTTCAATTTTCCGGAAGCGATGACCGGGCGCAAAGGATGCAAGCATCCAGAGAATAATGGAGATGGCAATGATCACTTTTCCTGCATCAAACAAAAATATTTTTACTTTTTCGATGATGTGAAGCCCGATGGTATTCCAGCGCGGGACACGGTACAACGGAAGCTCCATAATAAAATAACTTCTTTCCTTCGCTTTAATAATTGTCTTCAACACAAAAGCCGCACTGATGGCAGCAAGGAATCCAATCAGGTACATCGACATCAGTACAAGCCCCTGTGCATTGATTCCATAGATGTAACGGTTCGGTACTACCAATGCGATCAGCAACGTGTAAACAGGAAGCCTGGCAGAACAGCTCATTAATGGTGTCACAAGAATTGTGATCAGCCTTTCTTTCCTGTTTTGAATTGTGCGCGCCGACATGATAGCAGGAACGGCGCAGGCCACTCCGCTGATTAAAGGAATCACGGATTTGCCGTTCAGGCCGAATTTCCGCATGAGCTTATCCATAATAAAGCTTACACGCGCCATGTATCCTGTGTCTTCAAGAATGGCGATGAAGAAAAACAACAAAGCAATCTGCGGAACAAAAATGACGATGCCGTTTAACCCGGCAAGGATTCCGTTTACGACCAGGTCATTCAGGATGCCGGCAGGCAATGCATGGCTTACTTTTTCACTCATCCATTGAAACGCAGAATCCACAGCATTCATCGGGTACGCTGACCAGGCAAAGATGGCCTGGAAGACAAGAAACAATACAAAGAGAAAAATAATATATCCCCAGAACCGGTGAGTAAGAACATTATCGATTTTATAACTGTAGGATTTTTTTGCAATACCCGGTTCCGTCACGCACTCTTTCATCAATGCTGAAATTACTTTGTAGCGTTCCAGCGTTTCTTTGGATTGCATTTGCTTTGTGTTCACGCCTGCTTCCTCATCGATGCGTTTTATCATTACTTTCTTTTCATCCGGCAGATCAAAAGCTGAAATCAGGTCGAGGTTATTCGCAACAAGAAATGCATTGTAGTCACTGTTTACACTTACGATTTCGCGGATCTTCTTCACCACTTCCGGTTCGTAGGTTCTGAAATTTGAAAAGTCGCGGTGCTGCCTGGCCATGGGATGAACAATCGCTTTTTTCAGGTCAGCCATTCCTTCTCCTTTTCTTGCATTCATCGGAATCACGGTAATGCCAAGTCTTTCAGAAAGGAGGTTGAAATTGATTTCCATTCCTTTTATTCTCACGATGTCCATCATGTTGATGGCCAGGATGACAGGAATTTTCAGATCTACCAATTGCGAACACAGAAAAAGATTACGCTTCAGGTTGGTTCCGTCAGCCACGACAATCGTCAGGTCAGGATGTAATTCATTGGAAGGATCACAAAGAATATGAAATGGAATCTGTTCATCGATGGATTTAGGGTACAAGGAATAAATACCAGGCAGATCAATGAACTCAACGGCTATTGCAGAGCCATTGGAAGCTGGGAGCGATGCAAACCCCAGTCGCTTGTCGACAGTGACACCCGGGAAGTTGGCGACCTTCTGGTTCAAGCCGGTTAATGCATTGAAAACAGTCGACTTCCCGCTGTTCGGATTTCCAACTAAAGCTATTCTTAATTTTTTGCTCACCGATTACGACGATTCTTTATTAATGATTACACCGATCTCACGAATGAATCATTCAACTAATTAACTTCACTTTTACAGTAGATGCTTCCGATTTTCGCATACTTAATTGGTAGCCAGCTACCCAAATAGCCATCGGGTCTCCGAGCGGAGCAATCCGCATCACCTTGATTTTTTCCCCGGGAATGCATCCCATTTCCATCAGCTTCAGTGAAAGGTCATAATCAGTGAATGAATCGATCACCGCTTCCTGCCCGCGTTTCAGTTCCGACAACAAATAAGACTCAACCATTGGATGTATGAAATGGGATTCAAAAGTATCTTAATTTTTAAAATAGCAGGATGATGAAAATCAGGAATGAACTTCTTTCGGTCTTGCGTCTGCTTTGCTGAATTTTGGGCAATCGCACTTTTTCTTAAACAGGAAACATCCCTGGAAAAGCAGCGAAGAGCTGAGTATGAAAACAATAAAGATTTTTCTTTTTATCATTGCTATCAACGAACGGACAAAGTTAGTTTTTATTTAACAAGACTTATTCGTAATTCGTTGGAGATGCCCGCTATTTAATTTGTATTTTTATCGCAATTTATGAGTTACTTTTTCAATATCGGCCGTTACTGGCTCTTCATGAAGCAATTGGTAGCGAAGCCGGAAAAATTTTCCATCTATTGGAAGCAGTTTGTGCGGGAGCTTGATTCATTTGGATACGGATCCATGGGAATTGTTGCACTCACCTCTGTTTTTATGGGAGCTGTAATTACCATCCAGACTGTTTACAACCTGGTGAGCCCGTTGGTTCCGATGACGGCAGTTGGTATTGTTGCCCGCGATTCCATCATCCTCGAATTTTCCCCGACGATGATTTCACTCGTGCTTGCAGGAAAAATAGGCTCCAGCATTGCGTCAGAAATCGGGACGATGCGTGTCACCGAACAGATCGACGCGCTCGAAATCATGGGGATCAATTCTTCTTCTTATCTCGTGCTTCCTAAAATCATCGCAGCCATTGCCATTTTTCCTTTTGTAGTCATCATCAGCATGTTTTTAGGAATTGCCGGTGGATGGCTGGCAGGCGTCGGAGCCGGTGTGATCAGCTCTGAAGTTTACATTCGCGGGTTGCAGGATTCTTTTGTTCCCTACAATGTAACCTTTGCGCTGATCAAAACAGTGACGTTCGCTTATATCATTACCACTGTTTCTTCTTATTATGGATATTACACTGAAGGAGGCGCTCTTGAAGTCGGCCGGTCGAGCACCAAGGCTGTTGTATACAGCAGCATTTTCATCCTCGTTTTTGATTACATGCTAACTCAACTTTTACTGACGTGATCGAAGCAAGAAACATTTCCAAGAGCTTTAACGGCAGAACCATCCTGAACAACGTTTCTTTCAAGTTCGAGAAAGGAAAGAATAATCTTGTTATCGGCGGAAGTGGTTCAGGGAAAACGGTGCTGATGAAATGCATGGTTGGGCTGCTGGAAGTAGACAGCGGGGAAATCATTTATGACGGTAAAAATTTTTCAGCGCTGGATTTCAAGGAACGGAAGCCATTTCGCCAGGACATCGGCATGCTGTTCCAGGGAGGAGCATTGTTTGATTCGCTGAACGTGGAGCAGAACATCATGTTCCCGCTCAACATGTTTACCAACATGAGTCTTGAGGAGAAAAAGGAACGCGTCAATTTTTGTCTGAAGCGGGTGAATCTTGAAAATGTAAACCGCCTTACACCGTCTGAAATCAGCGGCGGAATGAAAAAACGGGTAGCCATTGCGCGCGCGATCGCACCGAACCCGAAATATCTTTTTTGTGATGAACCCAATTCAGGCCTCGATCCGAGAACTTCCATTGTCATTGATAACCTCATTAAGGAAATTACGGAAGAGTACAACATCACCACCATCGTGAACACACACGACATGAATTCCGTGATCGAGATCGGTGATAAAATTGTTTTTTTATTCCAGGGAAAGAAAGAATGGGAGGGAACCGCTGAAGATATCCTGAAAACAGATCACCAGGAATTAAACGATTTTATTTTTGCTTCCAAGCTGGCGAAGGCGTTGAAAAAGCAAAGCAAGATCTCCTGAGCCTTCAGGATGTTTTTAATTTTTTCTTCTCAGACTTTTTTGCTGAAAACAACTGTCGCAGAATTTCAGTCGCAAGCTGTTGAGCCTGCAAACGAAGCTCAGGCACAGCCGTGCTTTCCCACAGGATTCCTTTCAGGTTGGTGCCGAGGGTAAAGAGGAGAGGGGAAATACTGTTATCTTTCTGGATAATGGTTCCGTCAGGCAATGCATTCATGCCGAGCTTCAATTCATCGGGAGCGATGAAACCCTGCTTCAAAAGATTTTTTATGAATTCATCGTTCACCATTGTAATGTCTGTTTCGGGACCTGTGCAGTTGATCACGCGGTTCGCCTTTACAATCCGATCCTTCTTCGTCTTTTTATCCCAGTAAATAATTTCAATATCGTTACCGGTTTCGGCCATTGAAATCAGGCGCCCGGCAAGAATCTCCAGCACATTTTTTTCCCGGAGCTTGCCGATGGAATCAAAAACTTCTTTAGCGGCGCGATGCCGTGTTACATTCCAGAAATGTTTGATGTGCGTCATAAACTGGATCTTTTCAGGCGTGCTGAGCGCCATCCAGATTTCCTGGGTTTTCGGGCGTATGGCATCGACCAAAGCCTCCGTAGGGTTTCCCTGCGCCTCAGCCAGCATGATGTGTTTGAAATATACTTCGTATAACTGCTGGAGGCGGTACGGAGCGTTCAGGTCATTCAGCAGTTCCAGGTATGGCTTTCTTCTTTTGTGAAACAAAGGGAGCAGGCCGCTTCTTGACAGCGCAATTATTTTTCCCCTGAAACCATTTCGCGCAATGCTGAGCGCTGTATCCAGCATGGTGAGACCGGTTCCGATGATGAATACAGTTTCATCGGGTTTTAAATTTTCTGTCGCCTTCTGGCTCCAGGGATTTCCGTAATAGTTCTGGCTGGTATAAAAACGTTCATCTTTGATAGGCAGCTGTGAAGGCAAAGAATTTCCGGTTGCCAGGATCACCTTGTCGACTGCGACAGGCTTATTTCCATGCAGAACGATTTTGAATTTATTAACGGTACGAACGATTTCTTTCGCTTCATCATTCAGAATGGTGCATTGAATAAAAGATGGTTTTTGTTTCAACGCTTCTTCATAAATATGCTGAAGATAATCTCCGTAGACCTGCCGTGGTACGTAGGCAAGATGAAGCTCCTCGCTTACCAGGTGCCTGAGCGATTTATTATTTTTAATCCAGTTAATAAAATGATCAGGGTCTTCCGGAAAAGCACTCATCTTACCGGCTGCAACATTCAGCAGGTGTTTTTCATCATCGGTACTGTATGCGATTCCTCTCGCCAGCGGATAGGTTTTATTGATGAGGATGATATGTAAAGGCTTTTTTGCCTGCCTGAGAAGCTGAACCAAAGAAAGGGTTCCGCAGAACCCGCCCCCGATAATTCCTATGACTGGCGAAGCTTTCACACGTTTTCAAATAATTACAAAGAACCCCGTACACCGGGGTTTAATACCAAAGATAGAATATTAAACAGAAGAAGTAAATACTTTTTGACAGATACCTATATCGAATTGCGAATCAATTCGATTTACGAATGCCCGAATATTTGCGTATTCGTAATATTCATACTTATTTGTAGTTCGATACAGGTTAATAATTAATCATCTACTTTCGCAATCCCGAATGAGCAGGAGGCTTACATTAGACGAAATCAAAGCACCGATTGCCGGTGTAATGGAAGAATTTGAAAAAAAATTCAGGATTTCCATGAAGAGCTCCGTGCCCCTGCTGGACCGGATTACACACTACATCGTAAAACGAAAAGGCAAGCAAATGCGGCCCATGTTTGTGTTCCTTTCGGCCGGAATGTGTGGTGGGATTTCAGAAGCAAGTCACCGTGCTGCCGCCCTCATCGAGTTGCTTCATACAGCAACACTGGTGCACGATGATGTCGTTGATGATTCGAATGAAAGACGCGGTTTTTTTTCGCTGAATGCTCTTTGGAAAAATAAAATTGCCGTGCTCGTTGGTGATTATCTCTTGAGCAAAGGCTTGTTGCTTTCTGTTGAAAACAAGGATCATGAACTGTTGCGAATTGTAAGCGAAGCGGTGAAGGTGATGAGCGAAGGAGAATTGCTTCAAATTGAAAAGGCACGCAAGCTTGATATCAGTGAAGAAATTTATTTTGAAATCATCCGGCAGAAAACGGCTTCCCTTATTGCTTCCTGTTGTGCCTGTGGTGCAAGTTCTGCTGGCGCAAATGAGGATATGATCAGGCAGATGCACCAGTTTGGGGAATACATCGGTATCGCTTTCCAGGTTAAAGATGATCTCTTTGACTATGGCCCTGATGGAATCATTGGCAAACCTGCCGGTATTGATATCAAAGAAAGTAAAATGACATTGCCGCTTATTTATACATTGAATAAGTCTGAAAGAAGCATGAAAAGACACATCATCAACATTGTGAAGAATCACAACACCGAAGATGTTAAAGTGAAAGAGGTGATTTCCATCGTAAAGAAAAATGGCGGACTTGAATATTCAATTGCTAAAATGAATGAATACCGTGAAAAGGCATTTAAGATCCTGGATTCTTTCCCTGATTCGGTTTACAAAGTGAAGCTAAAAGAGCTGGTAAGCTTTACCACGGAGCGGGAATATTGAAATTACAGAAGATTGCCTGCCACAGATCCTTTGGTGATCCTAAGGGTTGATATTTAATGCTACAAATTTGGTGTATTAAAAACTTTTTTTACTTTTATTCGCGGGGGGGATAATTTGCTGTGCCATGAGCCTGAACAAATTGTTTTATTCCGTCGCCTCCCTGCTCCTTCTCTTTGCGGCATTTATTTTTTTATGCAAGGTATTTATCACCCCGGAACTTATTTATCCGCATCGTGTTGATTCATTGTATGTCCGGTATGAAGTGGAGCGGAACATTAACAGCTCGACAGGAAAAAACGTACAGGCATTTTACAATCCTTCTTCACTTGGAATGCATTATGAAAACTTCAATGTAAAAACTTCAGACGGGCTGACCCTGTCCGGATGGTATATACCCACCGACGCGGAAGATGCAAACACGTTGCTCATTATTCATGACTTAAGTGAAAGCAAAATCAATTATCTTAATTTTATCAAGCAGATGAACGACAGGGGATTGAATATTTGCGCCGTTGATCTGAGATCGCATGGCACCAGCGAAGGTGCTGAATTTACATTGGGTACGGTGGCCATCGTTGATATTAAAATAATCTTCGACAGCCTGTTAAAAAGATCTGATACCAACCACATTGCTGTTTTTGGAGTTGGCCTGGGAGCCGCCATTGCCGTGCAAAACGCAAGTCTTGACGGAAGAAGTGATGCATTGATTCTTCAAAGTCCATTCTCGAATTTCGCAGACTACGTGGATGATTATTCAAAGCGAAAATGGGGAAGCATGTCCTTTATCCTGCACAGCGTGCTTGAACGGGAACTTGAAAAACGGCTGCAATATGAGCTGACGGACCTGGATCTTTCCATGATTATCAAATATGTGAGCCAGCCAACTTTATTCATTTGCGCAAGCAACGATGAAATAATTCCGCCAAGAGATACGTATTCTATCTATGATTCTTCCGGAGCCCGGGAAAAAAATTTAATTTTGGTGAAGAATGCGAAGCATAATACAATTGAACAAAACGGGGGAGAAGAATATTACAACAGGATTGCGGAATTTATTCGTCTTGTGATTCCTAAAAAAACGAAGGACACCCGCTTTAAAAAACTTGCATTGAGCAAAAATGATTAAGAAAGAAACGATCGATAAAATATTTGATACAGCACGAATAGAAGAGGTAGTCGGAGATTTTGTTCCGCTGAAAAAAAGAGGAGTCAATTTGCTTGGGTTGTGTCCTTTCCATAATGAAAAGACTCCATCATTCAATGTAAATCCTGCCCGCAATATTTTCAAATGCTTTGGTTGCGGCAAGGGAGGAACGGCTGTGAATTTTATCATGGAGCATGAGCATTGCACCTACCCGGATGCGTTGCGTTACCTCGCAAAAAAATACAGCATTGAAATTGAAGAAGAAGCTCCGTCACCCGAGGAGACAATTCTGCGTGACGAAAAAGAAAGCATGCTCGTGCTGAATGCGTTTGCGCAAAAGCACTTTTCTGAAAATCTCTTTGATCATGAAGAAGGGAAAGCCATCGGTTACTCCTATTTTAAAGAGCGCGGATTCTCTGCTGACATTATTAAAAAATTTCAGCTGGGTTATTCTTTAAATGAATGGGACGCTTTTTCAGAAGCTGCATTGTCGAATGGATTTAAAAAGGAATACCTTTTAAAGACCGGTTTATCTTTTCAAAAGGAAAATGCTTCTTCTTCCAATAAAACAGAGGGGCTGCTTGATCGTTTCCGCGGCCGTGTCATGTTTCCTGTTCACAACCTCAGCGGACGGGTGATTGCTTTCGGAGGTCGTATTCTCAAAAAAGATGACAAGGCTGCCAAGTATGTTAATTCACCTGAATCAGAAGTATACCATAAAAGCAATGTGTTGTATGGAATTTACTTTGCGAAGAATTCCATCGTCAAACACGACACCTGTTTTTTAGTGGAAGGATATACGGATGTCATTTCACTTCACCAGCATGAAATTGAAAATGTGGTTGCTTCTGCCGGTACATCTCTCACCGTTGAGCAGATAAGGCTGATCCGGAGATACACCAGCAACATCACCATCCTGTACGACGGCGATCCTGCCGGTATCAAGGCATCCATGAGGGGAATTGATTTGATTCTTGAAGAAGGACTGAATGTAAAAGTGGTGTTTTTTCCTGATGGCGATGATCCGGATTCATTTTCTAAAAAGCATGGCAGCAGTGAAGTGCATGAATTTATCCGGAACAATGCGAAAGATTTTGTGGTCTTCAAAACAAGCCTGCTTCTTGACGAGGTGAAGAATGATCCGGTTCGTAAAGCAGGGTTGATCCGTGAGATTGTGGAAACGATTGCAAAAATTCCTGACCAGCTTATTCGTGCCACGTACGTGAAACATTGCAGTTCACTGATGGATATCAGCGAACAGATCCTTCTTACGGAGCTGAATAAAATCCGTAAAGCACAGCTGAAAAAGGAAATGCCGGCGGATGATATCGAAGAACTCATCCCCGAAGTACTGAAAGCAGACCGCCAGGCAGAACTGGAATCCATCGATTCGCAGGAACGGGAAATCATCCGGTTATTGCTGAATTTTGGAAATCATGATTTACATTTTTATGAAGAAATTCCCGGGACGGAGCATTCAGAGAAACCACAAACAATACATTCTACGGTAAAAGCATCGTTGTTTATGGTGGAAGAAATTGAACGCGATCACATTCATTTTGAGAATAAAATTTATGCACAGACATTCCATGAAATTTCGGATGCGGTGAAAAATTCGGGCGAGTTTGACCTGAAGAGTTTTTTGCTGAGTCACAATCCCGAAGTCAGTGGTCTCGCTGTCGAGCTGATGAGCCCGAAATATTTGCTCAGTGATAACTGGGAGACAATGCATAACATTGTTGTTCCAAAGGAAGAAGCAACATTAAGAGACAGCGTAGAGAAATCCGTGTATCACCTGAAAAATAAACACGTGATGAAAATGCTCAGGGATAACCAGAAAAAAATCAGTGACGCTTATTCCAACAAGGAAGAATACAATCACCTGATTGAACATCACAGGGAACTTGAAGAGGTGAAGATGAAAATTTCAAAAGTTCTCGGAATAGACGTTTTAAAATAACTGATAGTTCAAAGTTCTTAGTTCAAAGAGACAAAAACTTTGAACTAAGAACTTTGAACTGTTTTTATGCTTCAAAATACTTCTGCATCTTTTTATTTCCCGTCATCATTTTAAGATTGGAGACTTCAAGCGGAGTGAGGAATCTCCAGCGGCCGCGGGGAAGGTCTTTTTTCGAAAGCCCTGCAAAATAAACACGGTCCAGTTTTTTTACTCCATAGCCTAAATGCTCAAAGATTCTGCGCACGATCCTGTTCCTGCCGGAATGTATTTCAACACCTACCACGGAATTATCTTCTCCCATGGATGAATAGGCGATGTCATCCACTTTAACAAATCCATCTTCGACGGTGACGCCGTTTTTTATAAGCTCCATGTCAGATGATTTCAACGGCGAATCAAGTTCTACCTGGTAAATTTTCTGCACTTCAAAACTCGGGTGAGTTAATTTCCTGGCCAGGTCGCCGTCGTTGGTAAACAACAAAACACCGGTTGTGTTTCGATCTAAACGTCCGACAGGATATACACGTTCTCTGCAGGCATCTTTGATAAGCCACATGACTGTTTTACGATCCTGCGGATCTTCAACAGTAGTAATAAAATCTTTTGGCTTGTTGACGAGAATATAAACCAGTTTTTCAGTGCGAAGCGTTTCGTTGTTGTATTTCACTTCGTCGCCGGGCTTCACCTTGTAGCCAAGCTCTGTCATGATTTCTCCGTTCACCGAAACCACGCCTGCGGAAATGAGCTCATCGGCTTCCCTTCGTGAACAGATTCCTGCATTGGAGATGTATTTGTTGAGGCGGATGGAGCCGTCATCATTTGTCTTGTAGGATTCTGATCGCGGCTTTTTGTCGAATGTTCTTTTGGGTTTCCTGTCACCATAAAACTCATGTCCTGATTTACGGTTCCATTTAGGAGCGCCTTCACCGGTTGAAGATTCATCCTCTTTTCTTCTCCGCTTCGGACGCTCTTCGTGTTTTACAAAATCCTTCCCGTCTTCAGAAGGACGGAATGTTTTTGTCCGGTCCTCCGGTTTTGCATCATCAAAATCTTTTTTGCGAAATGGTTTTGCCCTGCCGTCAGAAAAGTTTTTATTGAAAGGTCTTTTGAAATCCCGTCTTTCACCGGAATCCTGGAAAGAATCGCTGCGATCGTCTTTCGGTTTTTCATCGCGATCATCTCTTCCGCTTCTCGCGGAAAGCTTTGAAGAGAATTTTTTGTCGTATGGTTTTTTGAAATCTTTCCTGTCGTCAGACCTGCCGAAAGATGTTGAACGATCACGGGACGGTTTCTCATCGCCTTCGTCTCTTTTGCCGTATGGTTTTGGACGTGAAGAAGAAAATTTTTTGTCGTATGGCTTCTTGAAATCTTTTCTGTCGTCTGACCGGTCAAAAGATTTTGATCGGTCGCTATAAGGTTTCTCATCACGATCATCTCTTTTGCCGTATGGTTTTGGACGTGAGGAAGAAAATTTTTTGTCGTATGGCTTCTTGAAATCTTTCCTGTCGTCAGACCTGTCAAAGGATTTTGACCGGTCACCGTAAGGTTTCTCGTCACGATCGTCTTTTTTACCATATGGTTTTGAACGTGAAGAAGAAAATTTCTTGTCGTAAGGTTTTTTGAAATCTTTGCGATCATCAGACCTGTCAAATGATTCTGACCGGTCACCGTAAGGCTTCTCATCGCGATCCTCTCTTTTGCTATACGGTTTTGAAGCGTATGGTTTTGAACCGGATCTTGCGGAAGAAAATTTCCGGTCTCCCGGCTTTCCTTTGCCGAATGGTTTTTTACCTCCTGTGCTTCGCCCTCGACCGCTGCTGCTGCCTTTGCGTGATGAAAAATTTCTGCCTGCTGCCATGAAAATTGAATTGAGGCGCAAAGGTAACAAATCGGGCGGCATGGAGGGATTTCATCAAAACGGCTGAAGCCGTTTCACCGTAGTTGCCTGCTCCATTAGCCCACGACTTAAGTCGTGGGCTGATGGAATGAATCGATAAAAAAATCGTTTCAACGAATTTATGATTTGACGATCAAGGATCTTAAAGAAATTGCGACTCTATATTTGACCCTCTTCACCTACACTTTTTTAGCGTCTACGTAATTTAATCTTAATTCCGATTTTGGTTTCAATATATCTCTACCTTTCGGATGAAAAGCTTTTTAAACATACAACCATGAAAAAAATCCTCTCAGCAAAATTTCTTGTTAGTGCAATTATTTTTATTTGTGGAATCAATAACCTGAAAGCGCAGTATGTAAATATTCCTGATGTAAATTTCAAAGCCTGGTTAATCAATCACGGTTTTGCGACTTGTATATCAGGCAATATGCTGGATACAACTTGCACGGCAGTTACAACAGTAACTTCAATCAACTGCATGGGTCAGAGTATTTCTGATTTAACAGGGATACAATATTTTGATAACCTGAAATCACTTGTTTGTTCGAATAATCCGATTTTGAGTTTGCCTTCGCTGCCCTCTACTTTGCAATATCTGGATTGCAATACCAATCTTCTTTCTGGTCTTCCTAATCTGCCAACTTCATTATTGGTTTTAAAATGCTTCAACAACCAGATTATCGCTCTTCCGGGTTTGCCAAACGCGTTACACCATCTTGATTGCAATACCAATTTAATTTCTTCACTTCCTGCTTTGCCGAATTCATTAGATAGTATTCACTGTGGACATAATCAGCTTATAAGTCTTCCAACTCTGCCGAGTTCACTTCTATATTTAACCTGTAAAGAAAATCAGCTTACAAGTCTTCCTGTTTTACCAAATTTATTAAAATGGCTTGATTGCAATGTAAATCAAATTACCACTTTGCCCTCTTTGCCAAATTCTTTGATAATATTGCTTTGCCAGTATAATCAACTGATTAATATTCCTGCTCTGCCAAACTTATTAATTGATTGTTGGTGTTCTTACAATCATTTGACGAGTCTTCCTTCGTTACCGAGTTCATTGGGCAGACTTTTATGCGATAGCAACCAGTTATCGACGCTTCCTGCTTTACCGAATTCTATATTTATACTCAGATGTGACCACAATCAAATAACTAACATTCCGTCTTTGCCTAGTTCATTAGACGAAGTTAGATGCAATAATAATCAACTAGCGGTGCTTCCTGCTTTGCCTAATTCACTTTCCCAATTGATTTGCAGTTATAACCCAATAACCGTTCTTCCGGTTTTACCCAATACGTTGACCGGTTTATGGTGCTATAATAATCAGTTAACCGCCCTTCCAACTTTGCCAAACTCGTTGAAAGCTTTATATTGTTTTAATAATCAGTTATCTGCTCTTCCGGAATTACCAGATACCCTGGATCATCTTAATTGTTCAGGGAATATTAATCTACATTGTTTCCCACAATTAAAATATATCGGAAATTTAAACTTTCAGAATACCAGTATTACATGTTTGCCAAATTATGGAAACATAACATATAGCAGCCCTGCAATCAGCACCATTCCTTTATGTGGTCTTTTCAATCCAAACGGATGCCCGGCATTCTGGAACCTCAGTGGCAGAAGTTATTTTGACGCCAACATTAATTGCATATTCGATTCTGCCGATGTCGGCCAGGTAAATTCTCATATCGACCTTTATGAGAACAGCAATTTGATTCAGCAGGTTTTTACAGGCGGAGAAGGTTTTTATTCTTTCCAGGCAACAAATACAGGT